>UMIS01020127.1_pt1 | contig 108902 bp, 113 predicted proteins | sample 1965801 | NCBI WGS metagenome assembly UMIS01 (sample SAMEA4836128, study PRJEB28245) | human gut metagenome | biome: gut microbiome; material: fecal sample | place: Denmark | collected 2008
GTTACTACTTTCTGTATATAACATAGTGATTGCACCAGTTGTAATTTTATTTTCTTTCTTACCTATTCCACTATAGGTGAAAGCAGAGTAACTTATTCCTATTACTACTACTAACATAAAGACTGAAACCCCTATTGTTAAAATATCTTTCATCTGTTTCTTATTCATTTTCCACTTCTCCTTCTTTACTATTTTAAGCAAAAAACATAGAGCTAGATTATAGCTCTATGTTTTTTGCACGATAAAAGAAAGTAGTATTAGTACTTAATGCCCCCCCCCATGTTAACTTTGTGTAAACTTTACTGTTACTAGACATATTCATCTAAGGACACCTACTTTCTTTTTTTTGTACGTAGCGATTCTTTTTAAAATTTCTACCTTACACACTAAGTCTACCAAATTTTTTCAACTTATTCAATAATTTTTGACTTTTTTATTAACATAAAAATTAACTAATTGTGTATTAAGCAAACAGTTTTAAAATTAAAAGATGTAATGGATAATATAGATAAAAGAAGTATTTAATATTTTTTCCTTTTTCTCCATTATACATATAGATAAATAGAAATGACAGTAAACTATAAAACTGAATAGTGTTAGTAGCAAGAAATGTAACTGCTAGCAAATATAGTAAAAATGATAAATAAAGATTAGGTACTAAATAAAATATAAAGACTAAACTTATTCCTAAAGCTTGATAGTCAACATTTAGTATTATAGAAAAAAGAACAAATAAAATATATATTAATGAATAAAATACTGTTTTATAAAGATAATTTTCTATACCTTTACTATATTTACTTATAATTTTCTTTATAAATTCTAGACTACTCAATAATAGAAAGGATAAAGAAAAGGTAAATAAAATATTTAATTCATGATTATTAAATGCGTAGTCATAAATAGGTTGGGTAATAATGGCAAATAAGATTAGTCTTAAAAAATATTTAAGTTTATTACTAGTATGTTTAAATCCTTCTACCAATAAGAAAGCAAAGATTGGAAAACTTACTCTTCCTATTATTCTAAAAATATCTATATTCGGATACACAATAGCTCCAATATGGTCAATTGTCATAGTAATAATAGCAAGTATTTTTAAATCAAAATTAGAAAGAAATTTTTTCATTTTACCTCCAAAAACACAAAACCCCGAAAATATAAATTTTCGAGGAATAGAAACAATTAACGTTTTGAGAATTGTGGTGCACGACGTGCTTTTTTTAGTCCTGGTTTCTTACGTTCCTTCTTACGTGGATCTCTTGTAATAAATCCTTCCTTCTTAAGAATTCTACGGAAACTATTTTCTGATTCAACTGGAGTTGCTGCATCATAGATTAATAATGCTTTAGTAATACCATGTCTTACTGCTCCAGCTTGTCCTGAACATCCTCCACCTGATACATTAGCTGTTACATCAAATATATCTCTTGTACCAGTAATATCTAATGGTTGAGTTAAATCCATTACCATTGTTTGATGTGGAAAATATTCATTTACATCACGACCATTAATAGTAATCTTACCAGTTCCTCTTGTAAGAGTTACACGAGCAACTGATGTTTTTCTTCTACCTGTTCCAGTATAAACTTTATCTTTTGCCATAACTTAAACCTCCTTAAATATCCATTTCTTCTGGTTTTTGAGCCATATGTGGATGATTTTCTCCTCTATATACAAATAACTTCTTGTACATAGCACGACCTAAACGGTTATGAGGTAACATACCTTTAACAGCTTTTTCTACCATTTCTTCTGGATAACGTTCTACCATTTCTTTAGCAGTACGAACTCTTAATCCACCTGGATATTGAGAGTGATTGTAATACTTCTTATCTTCTAATTTATTACCAGTTAATAATACTTTAGAAGCATTAACGATAATTACATAGTCTCCACAATCAATATGAGGTGTATAAGTAGGTTTATGTTTACCACGTAGTAAAACTGCAGCTTTACTAGCAACACGTCCTAGAGGTTTTCCCTCAGCATCGATTACATACCAATTTCTTGTAACTGTTTCTTTTTTTTGCATATAACTATTCATATTTTTCTCCTTTACTTAAATCAAACGTTCCCACCGTTTAATTTATGTGGGGATTTAAATGTACCGATTAAAATTATACCATAATCTTTTTATTTGTCAACTTCTTAGTACAATATTTTTTAGATATAATCCTTCTGCTTTCGCTGTTGTTCCATATTTTCCCCTAACTTTACTATCAAGTATTTCTTTTACTAATTTATAATCTATCTTACCAGTACCAACTTTTATTAATAATCCAACCATATTTCTAACTTGATATCTTAAGAATCCATTCCCTTCAAAAGTAAATACTATCTCATCTTTATAGTAATCATCTAAAGTTATAGAAGCATTAGTTATCGTTCTAACACAATTATCTTTAATACTATTTTCTGTAACAAAAGCTCTAAAGTCATGGGTACCAATAAAATAGGTAATAGCTTTCTTCATTGCTTCTATATCTAATTTATAATTATGCTGATAACAGTAATTTCTTCTAATAGGATTATACTCTCCCATATTCAAGTGATACTCATAAGTCTTAGAGATAACATAATACCTAGCATGAAAGTCACTACTTACTTCCTCTACTTCAAAAACATGAATATCACTAGGTAAATATCTATTCATTGCTCTTTTTACTTGTTTAGGACTAATGGAAACATTCATATCTAGGTGTGCTACTTGATGATAAGCATGAACTTTCTTATCAGTTCTTCCACTTGCTACTACTTTTACCTTTTCACCATTATTAATTTTAGTAGCAGCGTTTTCTAACTCTTCTTGAATAGTCCTATATCCAGGTTGAGTTTGATAACCATGAAAAGAACTACCATCATAAGAAAAATGTATTAAAAATCTCATATTATCTTACCTCTCTATAAATATCTTTCATTAAATCTTTTATATCTTTTCGGTGATCTAGTTTAACTTTCTTACTACTTTCCACTAGTTTGATAAAAGAAACTATTTTAGGAAGGGAAATACCCAACTCTTTCTCATCAAATAGATAATAATAAACGCTTTCCGTAAGTCCTTCTTGATATAAATACCCATCTTTTAGTACTATTAAATATCTAGTTATTTCATATAAAAGATTCTGGTCATCACTAGTAATAATTATTGTTTTATGAAACTTATCTTTAAGTCTTTCTAAGATTCTTATTAGCTTTATCGTTTCTTTCTCATCAAAATAAGTAAAAGGATTATCTAGTAGCAAGATGCTTGGATTAATTAAGAAAGCAAGAGATAATTGAAACCATTTCTTTTCACTTGATGATAGTGTAGTTATTGTCCTTTTAAGTATTTTTTTATCAAAGCCTACTATCTTTAAAGCTCCATCTATTTTTTCATCTATATCTTTTGTTCTTAAAAAATTAGTTAAAATAAAGTATCTTAGATATTCTTCTACTGTATATAAAGGATAGTCTAGTTCAAATTCTAAAGGAACATAATAAGTCTTACCCTTATACTCATTCTGTTTCTTTTTAGTTATTCTTTCTTTATCAAAATAGATACTACCTTTAAAAGAGTTAGAAAAAGAAATAACTTCTAGTATTTCTTTACTATTTTCACCAGTAATACCTGTAATAACAGATGATGGTATGGTAATAGATATATCAGTTAAGTTAGTTGTCTTTACATGAGTAAGTTTTATTTCCATAACATCTCCACCATTTCTTTTTGATCTAAAATAATTTTATCGACTAAATTATAATACTTTAGTTTTAAAGATAAATCAATCATAAATGGTAGTCTAAATCCTAATTTATTTAGCATACTGTCATCATCAAGTACTGATAAGATATCTCCTTCTTTAACAATTCTACCTTTATCTAGAATAGATAGGTCAACTTCTTCAAAGTAAAGAGGAACATCAAGATTATTAGTCATACAGATAAATTTTATTTTATCTTTATATTGTTTAAATACCTTTGCGATAAATTTCAATTGTTCTTCATTTAAGTATTTAAAGATATCATCAATTAACATTACTTCTGGACTATAAATAAAAGCACAAGCTAAATTCAATTTTATCTTACTAAACTTATCTAAATCTTCTATATTCTTATTTTCTTCTTTAGTAAGTTGAAATAATGATAATATTTTTCTTTTAGTTTTAGTAAACTCTTCATCGGGGATATTAGTTTTAATGAGTGTTAAAATAATTTCTTCTTTTACTGTTGTTGTTTTAAAGTTTTCATCTTCAAAGATTACTTGAATTTGGTAAGGATACTGCTTAGTAGTAATTTGTTCTACAAATGTTCTATTGACTCTTATTTTTTCTTCTGTCTTAACTATACCTGATAGTACTTTAATTAAAAGTGTCTTATAAGAATTATTAGCACCTGCTACAAAGGAAATAGTACCATTTCTAAAAGTTTTATTCATTCCTTTAAATGGAATAATATCAAGGTTTTCTACGGCTAAAATGGCCATTTATTTTTCCTTCTTCTTTTGAATATTATAAGTTATTTTAGCAATAAATTTATCACTTACAAAGTGTGAGAAAAACTTTCCTAATTTCATAGTGATAGAAGGTATAATAACGGTCTTTCCTTTTAAACATTTCTTTAAGGCATAGTCTGCTACATAATAACTAGTTAGGGGTTTAACAGAAAAAGTAACTCCTGCTCGATTATTAAAATTAGTAGCTACTGGTCCTGGACATAAGACTGATATTTTAACATTACTCTTACATCTATTCAATTCTTCATTAATAGCAAGACTTAGTTTATAGACATAACTTTTACTAGCATAATAACTAGATAGTAATGGTCCTGGGAAAAAAGCAGCACTACTAGCAACATTTAAGATAGTACCACTATCTCTTTTTTTCATATCTTTTAGATAAAGTTTAGTTAGTATGTGTAGAGCTTTAACATTTACATCTATCATATTTAACTCATCATCTAGATTAGTTTCATCAAAAGAACCAAATATTCCATATCCTGCATTGTTTATTAGTAAATCAATTTTTTCATTCTTAGTCTTTTCATAAAGTTCTTTTACTTTGGAAGTATCACTAAGATCAACAACAAATATTTCTACTCTAGTCTTTAACTCTTTCTTTAGAGTATTTAAGGCCTCTTTATCTCTGGCAACCAATATTAAATCGTAAGATTTATCACTAAGTATTTTAGCCATATCTCTTCCAATTCCACTCGATGCCCCTGTAATCATCGCTTTCATATCATGGTCTCCCCTCATATTATCATTTTACCAAATTTCTAATAAAATGTCTTAAATTAGACTAAAATTTATTAAATTTCTTTTTTAGCTAACTTAGGTTTCAATTATTTTCACCACTTTTTACCATTATGTAGTAATTTCTGGTGAAAATCAACGAATTTTTGTAAAAAAGAAAAGGATATTTCTATCCTAGACTTGTTCAATATATTCTAATAATTTTAAGAATAGATTTATATATTCCTTTGATAAGGAATCACGTTTTAATTTCCTAATAGCAATTCTTTTCTTCTTTATTGGTAAATCAGAGAAGATTATATCTGCTATTTTCTCTTTTAAGTAAGTTTCTATTTGTAAGTCCATTAAGATACTATTGATATCTTCATTTATCAAACGAACAGCATCTATTTCAATATCTTTACCACGACACATTATAGTTAATTGACCAATAGTATTAACTTTTCTTACTTCTACTACAAAGTCATTATCTTCAATGTACTGGGAAGCAATTGGTATTTCCCTATCATTGTAGTAAGCTTTAACTTCTTCTGCTTGCTTAGTATTTCTAAATCTAAAACGATAATTTCTCTTTTGTGGTACTACTCCACTCTTACCTTCTACTGATCTAACAATAACAGTATAGTTATTTTTTAGGTAGTTGTAATCTATATCCGTTTTCAAGAATAATCCTTCTTTATATAATGAGGTTAGTCCATCATCTTCATATAAGGTATAAACGTTAGAAGTTCCTGGGAAGATATGAATTTCAAGATCAAGTGGTAAACTAATATTATTTCTATCACTCCTATTAGATAGAGGTATAATTGATCCACTCTTAGCAAATACTGGATAATCTTCTTCACGGAAGAAAGATACATACTTTTTAGCACCTGGGAATTTCTTTCCTGTCTTAAAGTCATACCAAACACCATCTGGAATATAAAACTCATGAATAGTACGGTTCATTGTAACTTCTTTCTTTTTAAGAATTGGACATACTAGTAATTCCTTTCCAAAGAAATACTGATACTTGTATTTATTATCATCTATTACCCAAGGATACTTATAATAGAACGGTTCTACAAGGCATTTACCATCTTTATAATAGTGATAACATTCTGTATATAGATATGGTATCAAACGATGTCTTAATCTTAAATAATCGTTAGCAATAGTTTCTGTCTTTATATCCCATCGCCATGGTTCTCTTTTATAATAAACTCCTCTTGCCGCATGAAATCTTAATATGGGACTAAAGCATCCTAATTCTACATAACGAAGATATAGTTCACTCTCTTCTATACCACCATGATTACCACCAACATCATGACTCCAAAATGATACTCCTATGTTACTAGCACTTAAAGTACTAGCTGATATTTCTCTTAAACCATCCCAAGATATTTCACTACTACCAGCATATAAAATAGGATATCTATGTGGAGCATATATTCCATTTCTTGATAACATTAAACTACGCTTAGCTGGATTCCTTCCCGAATCTAAATAATTATAATGATTATATGCTAGTAATTTTAAAGCTTGGTTATCACCTTTATAGTCATGAAAGAAGAAGTCTACTCCCATACTCTCTAACGGATGAAGAAACAATTTAAAGTAAACATCTAATAGTTTAGGATTTAATGGGTCAAATACTATTATCTTATTATCTTTTATATCAAGATATTGACAAGCTTGTTGATAATAAGCTTCATGAGGATAAATTCCTTCTGTAGGATCTATTTCCAAGCCAACCCTAACATTATGTTCATGTAAGGTATCAATAAATTCTTTAGGATTAGGAAATAAACTAGCATTAAAAGTAAACCCAGTATGAAGATTTTTATTATCTCCAACATCACGATAATGCCAGTCTTTATCTAAAAGAAAGATAGCAAGTGGTACTTTTCTTCTTTCAAAATGACTAATAGTATCCATAACCTTATCAGGATCATATGCAGTATTTCTACTCCACCAGTTACCTAGGGCATATCTTGGGATAAGGGAAGGATTACCTGTTAACTTAAAATAGTCACTAAGTGCTAAAGAAAAGTCTTTATTATACATAAATACATATATATCAATACTACCAGTTTCTCTTTGTTTAAAGGTTCCATCCTCTAAAAATAATAAACTATTAGAGTCATCAATAGAAGCAAAACCTTCTAGAGAATAAAGTCCTCTTTTTAAACTATTTGGAATAGTAATATCTTCACTTATCATATTACCATTCATATTTCTAACTTCAGGGTGTCCATAATACCAATCTCTATTTTCATTTTCATTTTTACTACTAAGAAGAGTTATCTTTAAGTTTTTCATAGGGTCTACTTTACTACCAGTAAAAGGCATTTCTTTAACATAAGTAAGTCTAAAGTACTTAGTAGTAATTTCTAAGAATTTATTATCTTGTTTTACCTGATAATTTGGATAAGTAAAAGAACGATACAAAGCAAACTGACTGGGCTTATCTACAAAATGACCATTCACATTATATTCAAGCCTAATAAGTCTTTCACTAAGGATAGTAAAACGATACTTATCACCTTTAACAATACATTTTTCATCACTTTTAGATTTAGTTAAATCCATTCTAAACTGTTTACCTAGTGGATACATTTATATCATCCTTTCTATTCTTTATTTTATAATATCACAAATTAGTCTTGTTGTAAAAACATAACATAGTATTCATCATAAGTTATATTATGTTTTTTTATATAACTAGCTATTTTAGTACCAACATAACGATAGTGCCATGGTTCACATTTATATAAGGTTACATCTTCTTTGGATTTTGGATAACGTAAGATAAATCCATATTTATAGGCATTATCCATCATCCAAGCATACTCTTCACTATCAATAAAGACTGTCGTATTTTTACTAGCTACATCTATAGACATGCCTGTTTGATGCTCAGAATATCCTGCTTTAGCAATATTTTTTTCTACATAGCTATCACCATAAGCATTCTGATAGTAAGAGACAGTTTCTTCTTGATCAGCATAGCTTCTATAACCTGAGTTTACTACTATATCTTTACCATCTTCTTTAGCTGCTTCTCGCATCTTATGAAAAGCAGTTACTACTTCTTTATTAGCTTTTATCTTACTAGTACCTTTTACATCATCACTTTGAAAGTTTATTAAGTCTTTTGGTACATATTTACTGCTTAATTGATGATGTTTATTAACTAAAACATTAGGAGAAAACTTATCAATAACTTCTACATCTTGATACTCATCTTTATCAAAGTCAAGTTCAACATTTAAAACAGTAATATCTGCAGTATCATTTTCCTTATTTTGATAAGCTACATATCTATCATATTTAGATAGATGCGAATAATCAACAGAGAAAAACTCATCTAAATATTTAACCTTACCTCTTTTAGCAAATTCCTTTACTTCACTATTATTACCTCTTGCTAAAATTAATGATATTTGGCTATCTGTATATCCTTTTGTTATTAATTTATTAATACTTGGAATTATATCTTCTAATGGCTGATACTTTATATTTTTATAATGGTCAAAATTTTCTTCTTTATAACTACTACTTTCAAATGCAGCATTTAAAGTCTTATTTTTACCTACTTCTTTAACTTTATTCCATTTTAGTTTTCTAACTATCACACTTGATGCTTGTTTACTATAACCTATTTTTTGTAAAGACTGCTTTTTAAAAAAAATGAAAATCAATAGGCATACTAACAATACAATAATAATTAATATATATTTAACTACATTTTCTGCTTCTTTTTTTAATTTTAATTTTTTAACTTTCACTACTACCACCTACTCTTATAATGATTATATCAAAGAAGGAAAAAAAGGAGCAATATTATTTGCTAATTTTTCAAATAGATTTACTAGAAAATATGTGCTATAATATAGTCAAATTTGAAAGGGAGAGGTTTATGAAACGAGCAGTAGTACTATCTGGTGGAGGTAGTAAAGGTAGTTATGAAATAGGAGTTTGGAAAGCTCTTAGAAGATTACATATTAAATATGATATCGTAACTGGTACATCAATTGGAGCTCTAAATGGAGCTTTAATGACTCAAAAAACATACTTAAAAGCTTTATATATTTGGCATAAGTTAAGTCTTGAATACTTATTTGAACAACAGCCAAAAAGTGATACTAAAAAAGACATCTTAAGGCTTTATGGTGATAACTTTCTTAAAAACGGTGGTATGGATATAAAAAAAATAGAAAGTATTATTAGAAAAGGTATTAATATGAAAAGGTTTTATAAATCTGATATTGATTATGGACTGGTTACTTTTAATTTTTCCACTAAAAAACCACTTGTTATTTCTAAAAAGGATATAAGTGAAGATAAATTAATTGATTACTTAATGGCTTCTGCTACTTGTTATCCAGCTTTTCAAATGAAAGATATAGATGGTGATAAGTATATAGATGGTGGTTTTTATGACAATTTACCAATTAATCTTGCTATAGAGTTAGGTGCTACTGAAGCTATAATTGTTGATCTTAGAGCCCCAGGACTAAAGAAACTACCAAAAGGAAATATAAAAACAACTTATATTAAGCCAAAGAATAGAATATCTTTCTTCCTAGACTTTAATAGTAAACAAGCCAAGATAAATATGAATTTTGGTTATAACGATACAATGAAAGCTTTTAAGAGATTAGATGGTGATTACTTTACCTTTAGAAAAGATGAAATTTCTAAATTCTATGAAAGAAATAAAGATGAACTTTCTAAGCTATTAGGTACTAGTATAACAAAAAAGCAATTATTAAAATTAATTGAAGATATAGGTAAAGAATTTAAATTACAAGAAGACTTAATATATTACTTAGATGATTACTTTAGAATAATAAAAGATAAAGCTAATTCTTGTGAAAAGATAACTAAAGAAATTGAAAAACAAATCAAGAGTAAAAAAGTATCTAGAGCTATTAACTCTAAACTAATAACTTTATTCTTCTTAAGAAATATAACTAGTAAAAAGAAAGAAAATAAAGCTCTTAGTATTTTCTTTTCTAAAAATTATAAACAAGCTTTACTACTATCTTATATAGGCGTTAATTATGGTGAATAATTTTCCTTATACTATTGATAATAAAAGATATCATACTTTAACTTATTTTTATCAACATAAGTTTGGTTGTAAGATTGCTAAAGTTAGTTTAAATGCTAACTTTTCTTGTCCTAATATTGATGGTACAAAGAGTTATGGTGGTTGTATTTTTTGTTCTAAGTCTGGTAGTGGTGACTTTGCTGGTGATGTAAATGACAGTTTAATGATGCAATTTATCAAAGGTAAAAAGATGATGCAAAATAAGTGGCCTAATGCAAAATTTATCGCTTATTTTCAAGCTAGAACTAATACTTATGCTGATGTTGATACTTTAAAGAGATATTTTGAACCATTTATAAACAATAAAGATTGTGTAGGACTTGCTATCGCTACCAGAAGTGATTCTATAAGTGATTCATGTCTTGATTACTTAGAATCAATTAATAAAAGATGTTATTTGCAGGTAGAGCTTGGACTACAATCTAGTAAGAAGGAGACTCTAAAACTAATCAATAGAGGTGAGACAGTTAAAGAGTTTGAAACTATGGTAAATAAATTAAGAGCTAGAAATATCAATGTAGTTGTACACATTATAAATGGATTACCATATGAAACAGATAATGATATGCTAGATACAGTTAAATACTTAAATAAGCTTGATATTCAAGGGATAAAAATACATATGCTTCATATTCTAAAAGATACTCCACTAGAGATTATGTATAAAAATCATCCATTTAAAGTACTAACTAAAGAAGAATATGTAAATATTACTGTTAAACAATTAACTTATTTAAGAAAAGAGATAGTAATTCATAGAATAACAGGAGATCCTAAAAAAGAGGATTTAATAGAACCGACTTGGCTTTTAAAGAAATTTGAAGTTTTAAACGAGATAGATAAAAAGATGGTAAAAGATAATATCTATCAAGGTGACAATGTCTAATTCCAAAAAGAATTAGATTTTTTGCTTGCCACAGAAAAAAATCTATCATATAATGTAAATAAGATAGAAAAGGTGGGATTATAAATGGATAAGAAAGTCCGTTTAATAGTCGTTTCTTCTTTTACCCTATTAGGAATACTTTGTATCTCATGTGGATGCCTTTATTCCAAGTTAGATCAAGAGAATAATAATCAGACTATTGCACTAGTGGTATCACAAAAAATGCAAGATAATCAAAAAGCTGATTTTAATATAAAGCTTAAAAATTTTGAGATTGAAACTAATACACCACTTAGTATAAAAATAGCCGATTATTTAGAGGAAACGGTTAGTGATGAAGTGTTAGCTAATTTGAAACTTGACACTAGTAGTGTTAATGTTAAAGAAGTTGGTACTTATAAATATAAAGTTTATTACAAAAAGAAAGAGTTTGAAGGTACTATAAAAGTAATTGAAAAGGTAGCTCCTACTAATCAAGTTGATACTATATCAATTAAGTCATTTACTATTAAGAAAGGTACTACTCTGTCAACTAATCCAGCTGATTATGTTACTGAACCTAGTCCTTTACCAGATGAAGTTAAAGCTTTGTTAAAGTTTAATTTTTCAGGAGTTGATATTAATAAACCTGGAACTTATCAATATACAGTAACTTATAATAATAGCATTTATACAGCTAATATTACAGTAACAGAGGATCAAGAAAATAATATTTTATCAACAGGTGATAATAATACTAAGACAGAAGAGGATAAAACAACTACTACAGAAACAGTTACTCCTAACCCTAGTCAGGGTACAACAACTAAAACTGATACAACACAAAAGCCATAGAACAATCTATGACTTTTTTATTTTATGAAGTAATTTTACAAGATAATAAACCAAAGAGGTACCAACTTCATATTCACCTAATAATTCTTCCATATATCCATTAAAACTAGCTTTAAACTGATAAATACCATAATTCTTATCATCCTTATTAGTTGTAGGAGTACCGTAGAAATTATATCTTTTATAGCCATGCTTTATAGCATATTTAATCATTTCCCACTGAATTAAATACTGAGAATTATACATTAAGTATTTTTCATAATTACCACTAGACAAATAAACTATCTCTGGATCAGTCATCATAAACATAGCCCCAGCAAGGGTAATAATTGATATACCTTTTTCTTTTTTTTGTTGCTTTGCAATATCTACTTTTTTCCTTAATGAATTAATAGTCTCATCATAACTCTTTCTCTTACCATCATTACATCTAGAATCAGATAAAGCCTCTTTCTTTTTAATATTTTCATCTATCTCTTCATTTAGTAAACTGATATACCTATTAAGATCTAGTCTAGTAACTAAATACTTAATTTCATTATTTTTAGAAAATAAATCATACATATTTTCATAGTAAGCACTTTTTCTTACCCTAAAACCTTTACGCTTACCTGTTGCAAGCATTATCGCATAAAATGATTCTAATTCATCTTTTTTTAATTCTGATACTTCAATACCTATTTTAATAGTCTTACGAATAATATTTCTAGCATTAGGTTTCATCTCTTTTAAAATATCATCTTCACTTTTACCTTCTAAATCAAGAACATACATAGAAGAGACTTGTTCTTGTGTTTCACTCTTCTTAAATTTTAATGATTCAAGTATTTTTAATATATTTGTCTTTGGAACTTCTAGTTCTTTATCATTATCATATCTTCTAATAGGAAGGTATGGATCAATTCTTAGACAGTAACCATTATTTTTTTTAACATAGTCTTTCAACTCTTTCAAAAATGTTTCTACCTCATTATCATTACTATAATCAAGTAATGGTCCTCTTAAAGCATAAAACTCATTCTTATTAAAATGTCTTTTTCTAGAAAGAAGCATTGTTGCTCCTATTATTTTCTTATTTTCTTTAAGGCCAAGATATTTAACAGTCCAACCGTTTTTCTTTCTAAGATTACCTATTTCTACTGTTTCCATAAAATTTCTTAATGGGTGTTTTTTTGAAAAGTTTTGAAATTCTTTTTCAGTTAATTCTTCTAACATTATTTTTTAGCCACCTTTCTTTTAATTTTAGCTAACATTTTACTACCCAATACTTCTTCAATAACGCCTGATTTATAAGATACTAGTAAATAAACTCCTGCCCCTATAATAGTATAAACTAAAATGATTGGAATATTTAAAAGTCTTACAGATGAGGAAATTGGTACTACGAATTTAACTAGGAATAAGGAAAGTATCATAAAGATATCAGCGATAACAATCTTTCCAATAATTCTAATAGTCGGTTTATAACTAACTCCACATTTCTTTTTTAAGTAGTGAAGACACAAGATTATCCCTACTAAATAACCTAAAATAGTAGCAGTTATAGAACCATATACTGGTTGAAGTCCTAATCCATAGAATGTTTTAATTAAATAAATATTAGTTAAAGCTTTGATTAATACTCCAGCGAATAAAGAAATAAATACTTCTTTATAGTATTTTAAGACCTGAACAATGGATACTAAAGCTGTATAAGTAGAAATTATCAAAGCCACAAAAATATAGTACGCCATAATCTCTGCTCCTACTGCTGATTTATTTCCATAGAATACATCCCAAACTGGTTGTGATAAGAATGATAACCCTATAGTCATAGGTACTGATAAGAATAATAATATTTGTAAAGTTTGATTAATCTTATGATGGACATCCTTTTTATCACCTTTAACAGATGATGAAGTAAGGTTAGGTATTAGACTTATGATTATACCAGTAGAAATAGATACAATTATCATATTAAGTTTATTTCCCCAAGTAGAAATTACACTCATAGAGTTTTCTGCTGCTACCGTAGTATAGCCTACTGAATGAACTAGTGTCTTAACAAGAGTAGTCATATCAACAAAGTTGTAAGCTGATTTAAAGACATCTATCATAATGAATGGTAAGGCATAGAAAAATATTTTTCCTAAGATTTCTTTAGTAGAAATAACTGGCTCATCTTTTACCTCAGTTATATTGTTTATCTCTTTCTTATGTTTAAACACTTTATCAAGCAAATATAGATAACCTATTAAGGCTCCAGCTGTTGCTCCAAAAGTTGCTACACCTACAGCAGTTGTTAAAGACAAATGAAATACATTTAATGCAGCATAAGAACCAGCTATAATAACTACTATACGAGCTACTTGTTCTACCACTTGTGAAATAGCTGTTGGTGTTATAAACTTATGTCCTTCTAAATAACCTCTATAAATACTTAAGATAGGTACTACTAGTATAGCTGTAGCAATTACTCTAATAACATAAGTTACATCACTTAAAGTATTTCCTCCTGTTAAATCACCAATAATTGCTTTTGCTATAATAGGAGCAAATAAGAATAAAATAATAAAGACAAATATTCCCATAAAGACAGCTAGTCTTCTACCTATCTTAAAAGCTTTTTCTTTAGCTTTACTATAACCTAAGGTTTGATATTCACTAATTATTTTAGAAATTGCATTAGGAATACCAGCACAAGATAAAGACTGAAATAATAAGTAGATGGTATAGGCATATCCATATAGGGCCCCTCCTTGTTCCCCAATAATTGCATAAAAGGGAATTACATATAGCATACCTAATACTTTAGTAATAACTATTCCCATGGTTGCTACAAAAGCTCCATTTAGAAAGGAATTTTGTTTTAATTCTTTCTTTCGCATAAATTCACCACTTTCCTATATAATCATATCATAATCTTGCACTAAGTGAAAGAATCAAGTATAATTAGTTTAAGGTGGGGTGATAAAATGAAACTTGTAGAGCTTTCTAAAACAGAATTTAATGAATTTACTAATTACCTAGAAATATGTCCTTTTGAACAAAGTATTTATTGGGCTAACTTTAAAAGTGGTGAGAATTGGCATCCTTATTTTTTAGGTCTTGAAGATAAAAATAAATTGTTAGGAGCCACTTTACTTTTAGCTAATGAAAATAAAAGTATTAAGAAAAGATTTTTTTATGCTCCTCAAGGTTTTTTAATTGACTATAAAAACTATGATTTATTAGAAATATTTACTAAAGAAATAATTAACTTTGTTAAAGAAAAAAATGGTATCTATCTAAAAATAGATCCTGAGATATTAACCACTGAGAAAGATGAGAATGGTAGGGAATTACAAGGAGGTATAAATAATTTATTTATAAAAGATTATTTATTAAAACTAGGTTTTATTGAAACTGATAATAACACTCTTAATCCTAAATATACGATGAAACTTGATTTAACTGACAAAAGTCTTAATGATATATTAAATAATATGTCCAAAAAAGCTAGACAAATTATTAAAAGAAATGAAAGACTTGGTTACATTGTAAGAGAACTAAAACAAGATGAATTACCTATCTTTATTAAAACAATGGACAAGATTAGTAGTAAGTTTAATACTATTGAATATGAACTTCCTTTTTATGAAGACTTAGCTAGTGCTTTTACAAAGGAACATCTAAAAATAATGATTGCTGAACTTGATCTAAATACTACTCTTAATAATCTTAAGAAAGAAGAAAAAGTATTACAAATAGAAAAAGAAAAAAGAATAGGTCTATATCAAAATAATCAATTAACAGAGGAAACTTTTATTGAGAAGGAACTTGGTTATAAAGAACAGATTAATATTATAAATAAGAGAAGAAAGTACTATTTATCTTTAAAAGAAAAAACAGATAATGATAAAATTTTCTTAGGGGGATACTTATTCTTGATGTATGGAAAAGAAATTACTGCCCTAATCGGAGGAATGGATGATGAATATATTGACTTAGATGTATCTTATTCTATTCACTTTAAGATGCTTAAAAAAGCTATGGAATATGGCTATAGGTCTTATAATTTTTATGAAGTAAAAGATGTAAATGATGGTGGGTTCTTCTTTAAACAAAACTTTGGAGCTAAATTATTTGAACACATTGGTGAGTTTGATTACCCAATAGATTTAAACAGTTATAAAAAATATAAGAAATATTTTCCTCTTTATTATGGTGTTAAGTCTGTTTATAAAAATAAATAATCATAGCAGAAAAACAATAGATTTGTTCTTCACCACTAGGAAAAGAACTAACTTGATACTTAATTTCCACTACATCCCCTTCTAATTCTTTCAAAAAGTTGTTTATTGCATCTTCTAAATCACTTTCATCTTCAAAATCAAATATTTTTACTTTCATATAATATCACCAATATTAATATAAAATATTTTATCCAAAAAAATTGTTGAAAAAAAATAGAACTGGTTTAATAATCAGTTCTATTTTACGTCTACTTTAGAAATAACCAAGTTGTTATCCTCAACATCAAAAGTAACAGTAGCATTAAATGGTATAGTACCTTTAATTAATTCATGAGCTAATAAACTTTCAATTGTTTTACTAACTTCTCGTTTTAAAGGTCTTGCTCCATAGTTAATATCATATCCTGCATCCACTAAATAGTCCTTAGCTTTATCTGTTAAAGATAATTTAATTTGATCATTACTTAATCGTTTTTCTATATCATGAATAATTTTATCAAGAATTTGATATATTACTTCTTTAGTTAATGGTTTAAAGATAATTACTTCATCAATTCGGTTAATAAACTCTGGTCTAAAATGGCCTCTTAATTCACCTTCTACTTTACTAGTATCACCATCTAGGATGTATTCACTACCAAGGTTAGAGGTCATTATAATAATAGTATTTTTAAAATCTACTGTACGTCCACTAGAATCAGTTATTCTACCATCATCTAGGATTTGTAGTAGTAAATTAAGTACTTCAGGATGAGCTTTTTCTATTTCATCGAATAATACTATACTATAAGGGTTACGTCTTACTGCTTCCGTAAGTTGTCCTCCTTCTTCATAACCAACATATCCTGGAGGAGAACCAATAAGTCTTGAGACACTGAATTTCTCCATATATTCACTCATATCAATACGAACCATGTGTTTTTCATCATCAAATAGCTCATAAGCAAGAGTTCTAGCTACTTCAGTCTTACCAACTCCAGTAGGTCCTAAGAAGATAAATGAACCAATTGGTCTATTAGGATCTTTAATACCACTTCTTGATTTAATAATAGCTTCACTTACTAAATGCAAGGCTTCATCTTGACCCATTACTCTATGTTTCATTGCTTGTTCTAGATTTAATAGTTTTTCTTTTTCACTACTTACTAATTTACTTAGTGGTATATTAGTCCATTTAGAAATGATAGATGCAATATCTTCTTCATCTACATGGTCACTTAGTAATTTTTTAGTATCTTTACTTTTTAACTCTTCTAGTTCTTTTTCAAGACGAGGTAATGTTCCATGTCTTAATCTAGCAGCAGTTTCTAAATCATATTTGTTTTCTGCTTGCTCCAAATCGAATCTTGCCTTTTCTATCTCTTTCTTTTTATTTTGTATCTTAGTATAAAGACTTTTTTCTTCTTCCCAAGCTGATTTAAAGTCTTTCTCTTGTTTCTTTAAATCTACTAATTCTTTATCTATTTCATCTTTACGATTCATTGATAGCTGGTCTTTTTCTTTCTTTATTGCTTGACGTTCTATTTCTAGACTCATTATTTTTCTAGTTAAAGAGTCAAGTGCATTAGGAACTGAATCCATCTGAACTCTAATTGTTGCACAAGCTTCATCTATTAAGTCAATAGCTTTATCAGGTAAAAATCTATCTGTTATATATCTATCTGATAAGGTTGCAGCAGCGACAAGTGCTTTATCTTGAATAGTAACTCCATGATGAATTTCAAATCTTTCTTTAAGTCCTCTTAAGATAGTAATAGTATCCATTACGGTTGGTTCACTTACTTTAATCTTTTGAAAACGTCTTTCTAAGGCACCATCTTTTTCAATATATTTACGATATTCGTTTAAAGTTGTTGCACCAATCACATGAATTTCTCCACGAGCTAGCATTGGCTTTAGAATGTTAGATGTATCCATAGCTCCTTCCATATTACCAGTACCAACGATAGTATGAATCTCATCAATAAACATGATAATAGAGCCTTCACTTTTCTTAACTTCATTTAAGACGTTTTTTAATCTCTCTTCAAATTCCCCACGGTACTTAGCACCAGCTACTAAAGAGGCCATATCTAGTTCCCAAATAGTTTTATTTTTTAAGCTTGCAGGAACATCTCCCTTTACTATTCTTAGAGCAAGCCCTTCGACAATAGCAGTTTTACCAACACCTGGTTCACCTATTAATACGGGGTTATTTTTTGTTTTACGTGACAAAACCCTTGTAATACTTCTAATTTCCTCATCACGACCAATAACTGGATCTATCTTACCAGCAAGGACTGCTTCATTTATATTACGACCATATTTTTCTAATACTTTTTCTTTTTCTTGATTTTGTTCTTGATACATATATATCCCCTCACTTTCAAGACATATTATATACTAAAAATTAGCACTTGTCAATACCGAGTGCTAATTAATTTTATATGGTGCATCAGCTGTTCCATCACCTAACGAGATAGTAACATCAGATTTTAAATTAATAACCGGTCTTATCAAGTATACATTAGAAAGATTTTTTCTAATTTCAAGACTTCCATTTAAATCTAATGTAAACATATGTGATAATGTCCAATATGAATCAAAGTATGATGGTGATATGGTGTAGCTGTTTTTTCCATTGTACAAATAGAATTTCTTATTTTCTTTATCCGTTACGCCTCCTGCATACGCAATTTCATCAGCTGTAATCAATGCTATTGGATAATCCAGTTTTGCATTTTCATTAGTTGTACTGAACTTGTCTGTATCTTGTATACATTTAAGACTAGGTAAACTGTTACTATATAATCTTTCATAGGCACCATAGGTTGTATTTTGAGAAATCAAATAACCCGATCCAAAGCCAATACTTCTATCATTACAATATGTGCTATTATAAATATGAGTGTTGTAATTTATTAAATTATATTTATACCAATTATCTAATGCTTTCTTTATTGGCGAATCATTTTTATTAGCTAAGGTGCCTATTAGATTATTACTGCTATATGAAATAGGTTGTACCTTCATTATTGTATCACTTTGATAAGCAACTATTTTATATACTATATTACAATCATTATTTAAACAACTATATAAATTATTCTTAACAATTTCATCGTGATTATCTTTCCATGTTAATTGCTTGATATCTCCAGTTAAATTAAATTTCCTAGTTGATATATCAAATATGTACCCAGTACCAAAGTCGTATTTTGCTGTATTTATAAAAGCGTTGTATCCAGTTATACTATTATTTTCATATAAGGAAAAATCTTCATTATATTTATATCCTACATAAGTTGGATCCCAATATTTTTCATTATATGCCGACTTTCCTAGCGTTATATCTTCACCGGTATCTGATGTACTTTTTCCTGAATATATCATTCTAATAGAACCATCACCATTACGACGAATGATTCTCCAAATGAATCCTGCAAATGATACATAGTTATTTTTTACTGCTCCTCTATAATAATAACTTTCTCCTTCATCATCTTCTGCCATGAAAAGTCCTTCATCTGTGGTTGCTGTTTTACTAAAATCAGGTGTACTTTTTGCTTTGATATTAGTTTTTGCTATATCAGTTGTTTTTTCATGATTATTCATTACTAACATGCAATCTGATAGCTTATTAAATCCATTATCTAAACAGTAAGTATCTCCTACTCTATTACTTGTACTATTTACTATTATCTTACTTTTATATATCTTATTTTGAATATCATTACCAGCATCACTTGCTATCCATAGATATAATTTATAAGTTACACTTTTACTTTTAAGTAAAGGTCTTTCATCTACTATTCTATAAGTACCTGTACCTATATCTTTTAATCTTTTTATACCTGAATCATAACCATCATTACTAACTAACTTATATTTTAGATATGTAGTATCTAAAGTATTATTACTATCTTCTTCATTATATATAGTGTAATAAGAATCTATTGTTCCACTATTAGTTATAGTAAAAGTATAAGGTGTTGTATTCATTCCATTTTCATCAGTCATTGGCACGACATTATCCATAGTAATTGCATTACCTTCTGTAAAATCAACCTTTAAAGTACCTACTTCTACACTTAGTTTCTTACTAGTAAATTTCTTTGTAAGTAGAGCATAACTACTACCTATAAGAGTTAATATACTTATTAGTATTAGAATAATTAATATTATTATCTTTTTTTTCATTCTTTCCTCCTGTTAAAACAACACACAAAAAAGATAAACCTATAGCACTAGACCTATCTTTAAATACAGTAAAAGAAAGTAATTTTTACCACTTAACCAGATATTGACCCCCTCCCATGTTAACTTGCTGTAAGCTAATTTAGTCATGGATGGGTCACCTCTACTTTCTAATTTTTACTTGTTGATTTGTGAAATAAAATGTACACTTTTATCAACAATCAACTGACTATCTTTATCATTACAAGCTTATTTTATCAAATATAATATGGTTAATCAATTAGTTTTTAAAAATTTTATCAAACAAATATTTTTACATTTTAATTTACAACTATTTACTGGCCAATTCTATAGCAGCTTTTAGCTGATTGTCATTATCTTCTGTTAAAGTTTCATTTTCTTTCAACTCTAGTTTAACTTCTTTAGTAGGAGTTACACCTTTTTCATTAATCCACTTACCCTTAGGAGTTAACCATTTTTGAACTGTATACTTAATTGTATCGCCATTATTTAAATCACCTGTTTTTTGAACTGTACCTTTTCCATAAGAATTGACACCAACTATTTCGGCATTATATGTCTCTTTAAAGGCACTAGCTAATATTTCACTAGCAGATGCACTATTTTCATTTATTAAGACTACTACTGGATAACTATATGTAGCTTTACTACTAGTACCATAAACTTTTTCTTTATTATTCTTAGTTTGTAACTGATAGATAACATCTTTCTTAGTCATGAATAATGATAGTATTTCAGTTACTTGAGTTAAATAGCCACCTGGATTATCTCTAACATCTATAACTAACTTATCAATATTCTTTTTCTTTAGAGACTCCAACTCTTTCTTTACTTGTTTAGTAATATTATTAGAAAACATCTCTATTTTTAAATATCCTATCTTCTTACCATTCTCTTCATAAACTTTACTACTAGTATAAGGCATATCAACTGTTGTTCTAGTAACTTTCATAGTCTTTTCTTGATTATCTCTAGTAATAGTTATTTCTACTTCTTTATTCTTAGCATTTTTGATAAGGCTTACTACATCTGATAAGCTTTTACCTTCTACACTTTCACCATTTACTTTAGTTATATAATCTCCTACTTTTATACCAGCTTTTTTAGCAGGAGTATCAGCAAATACTTTAGTAATTTTTACTTTGCTATTATCAAGAGTAACTTCAATACCAACTCCTTCATAATTACCTTCTAGTGTTTGATTAAAGTTTGTACTACTAGTTCCATCAAAATAAGTAGCATAAGGATCATCTAAATAATTAATCATCCCTTTAATTCCAGCATCTATTAATTCCTCTTTGTTAACCTTATCATAGTAATTATTTACTATATCATTATAAGTATCAACAAATTCTTTTAACTCACTAGGAACAGAACTATTAGTAGTTTCTTTCTTAGTAAAACTAACAACATTACCGATTAAGAAACCAAAAAGAATTGCTATTATCATAATAATAACCATTTCTGGATAACTAAATCCTTCTTTCTTAATAGTAACTATCTCTTTTGTTGTATCTATATTTTCATCTTCCATTATTTCTTCTTTTTTCTTCATCTATTTCACCTACCGTCTATATAATTGTACCATAGTTTTAATAATTTACTAAAGAAAAAAGCCTTTTAAATAAAGACTTTACATATTATTTATTAAGGTAATCCTCTATTTCATTTTCATCAGTTATAGTATCAACTACTTCTTTATTTTTAAAATGAACTAGTGTAGGATTTTTTACTTTCAAGTTTTCAATACTACTAGTATCAACATCACCATCTGTTTTATATTTTTTATTCATACCATCACTTAAATCTACACTATATAGTTTTATATCTTTTTTATCTGATTGATAAGTAGATATTGTTTTAGAAAGTTCAGTATCAGTACTGTCATAATATACTACATAATACTCTTCTTGGTCCATTGTAAATGATTCTCCAGCTAATATTTTTTCATATTGAATACTTGATTCAGTTACTTCGTTTTGTTTTCTTTTCTTAGTAACTTCTTTTGATAAAATTCTTGTAGTTAGAAAGTACATTAATCCAAATAGTAAAGCTACACATATTAGAATAATTACTACTCTTTTACCTGTTCCTTTAAATTCACTGCTGTCACTATAATATCCTTTATTCATTTTATCCTCCTAAAATTCACAATTTCCTGGTGTTCTTGGGAATGGTATTACATCTCTTATATTTTCCATACCAGTTAGATAAATTAGTAATCTTTCAAAACCAAGTCCAAATCCTGAATGTTTTACTCCACCATACTGTCTAAGCTTTAAGTACCAGTCAAGTTCTTCTTCATCCATTTTTAAATTATCCATTCTATTTTTTAGAACACTATATCTTTCTTCTCTTTGACTACCACCCATTAGTTCTCCTGCTTGTGGAACTAAAAAGTCTACAGCTGCTACTGTTTCATTATCATCATTTAATCGCATATAGAAAGCTTTAATATCTTTTGGCCAATCAGTAACAAATACTGGAGCTTTAAAGTATTCTTCTGTTAGATATTTTTCATGTTCTTTAGCAAGGTCTTCTCCATATTCTGGTTTGTTTTCAAAATCTTTTCCACTTTCTTTAAGAATAGTAATTGCTTCTTTATGAGTAATTCTTTTTGGTTCTGCATTTAAGACTGTATTTAGTCTATCTATTAATCCTTTATGAACAAAGTTATCAAAAAACTTAAGTTCAGAATATGCGTTTTCCATTACATATTTTATAATATAACGAAGCATATCTTCTTCTACATCCATTAATCTATCTAATTCACAAAAAGCCATTTCTGGTTCAATCATCCAAAATTCAGAAGCATGAGTTTTAGTATTAGAATTTTCTGCTCTAAATGTCGGACCAAATGTATAAATATTTTTAAAAGCTAGAGCAAATATTTCACCTTGTAATTGACCTGATACGGTAAGGGCAGTTCTCTTTCCAAAGAAATCTTTACTATAATCTATTTCTTTACCTTTTAGATTCTCAAAGTCAAGGGTTGATACTTGAAACATTTCCCCTGCTCCTTCACAGTCACTTGCCGTAATTAATGGAGCATGTAAATAAACAAATCCTTTATCTTGAAAATATTTATGAATGGCCATTGCTGCTACACTTCTTACTCTAAAAACAGCTTGGAAAGTATTAGTTCTAGGACGAAGATAAGCTATTTCTCTTAAAAATTCCATAGAATGTCTTTTAGGTTGTAATGGATAATCTTCTGGACAATCTCCTTCTAGTTTAATCTTACTAGCTTGAATTTCAAACTCTTGTCCTTCTTTTGGACTTTTAACAACTAATCCTTCAACACTAATTGCACTACCTACTCTTAGTTTTTGAATCTCATCAAAGTTCTCTAGTTTTTTATCATATACTATTTGTACAGATTCAAATACAGTTCCATCAAAGAAAGTGATGAATCCAAATTCTTTTTGTTTACGATGGTTTCTAATCCAACCATTTAGTACTACCTCTTTATTTAAATACTCATTTATATCTTTATAAATATCACGTACGTCTATCATAGTAGTCCTCCTCTTCTTCTAATATTATAGAAAAAAAAGTTCTTAACGTCAATCATTATGATTGTTTATATGACTTTATAATTAATGTTGCAATACATAATTAAAACATGTACCATTGATGTAGATGTGTTGTTTATAAAATGATTAAGTATATTATTAGTGCTATAAGTTTTTTAATAATCGGCATAGTTACAAAGGAATTGCATACTAAAAATGAGATTAATAATAGCGATAGTTCAAATTACACAGTAACTATCTCATTGCTTTTGCCAGCAGTGTTTAAAGTTCTTTTTGGACTTGGTTTAGTAATGTTTCTACTTTTTTTCCTTGTAATGCTTACTGGAAACCCTACTGTAACAACTGGACATATAGTAATGACAACCGTAATTATGGGAATTGGCATGTTTGGTATTCTTTGGTCAATTAAATGGAAATTAGTTGTACATAATGAAAAAATGATATTTTCTTCATTCTTACATAAAGGAAAAGAATTTCTCATAACTGACATATCAAAGGTTGAAGTACAAACTAAGCAAACACAAAATGGTATAGCAGAAAGAATAATTTTACATTTTTCTACTAACAATTCAACAATTAAAATAGAAGATTCTTGTGATAATTACGAATTATTAATGAATACATTAAAAAGCTATAATAAATTAGATTAGTACTGATTTTCAAATTAGTACTTTTTTTATTAATTTAGATACAAAAAACAGTCTATTGCTAGACTATTTCATAGTAGGTAAAACATTTATTGAAGAAGCAACTTCTATTAATTCTTCTTGATTCATTACATCACTTACTAAGTAATACTCCATGTTACCACTACTCCAAGTAAGGGAATTATCAGATAAGGCTCCTATTGTATCCATAAACATATATGGTTCACCCATCGTAGGAATAATAGTTAGCTCATCTTCTTGTTTGACTGTCTCTTCTACTAATAAGAATGGTTTTTCCCCTTCAAAGGTTAAAATTACTCTTTCTCCACCTGTCTTATTAAGTTTTTCTTCACTCTTTAACTTAGTTCCTTCTGGAACAACTAATGGATAAATTATATCATCAATACTACTAGTTTCTTTAGTTTTTTCTTCATCTGTTTCAACAGTATTCATTATGTCTTCTATTTCAAAATAGTTTTTACTAAATTTTGGATTTTTATCAGTATTCTTGACATTAAGGGTAATCTTTGGAACATCATTATCATTAAGTACTACTACTTTTTTAACCATCATTTTTTTATCAACTGTTACTTTTTGTTTTATTAAATTTCGATTATTAGGATAATTAACCGTACTAGTAAATACATAATTACCTTTTTCTTTTTCCATTGTCGCTTTGCTATCATTTTCTATATCATTAATAATTGATTGTAGTAAATATACTTGAGAATTGTTATATGGCCAATCACTTTGAAATTTGAAACTCTTTTTAAGACTTGGTGTTAAAACATAGACACCATCATCATTTTTTAAAATTATTTGTTCATGATCATTTGCAGTATTCTTTAAACTGATACGATAATAATCACCTTTCTTATAAGCTGATGTCACTTCATAATTATAAGTATCGTCATTATTAACTACTTCTAGTTTTCCTGTTAAAATATATCCTTTACTATTAGTTATATCTTTGGACATTTTTTTTAGGATATTTTCTTCGCTATCTTTAGCACATCCCGTAATAAGAAAAACAGAAAGTAGCAATAAAAGACCAATCTTTTTCAATATATTCACCTCATTTATAGTTTCATTTCATTATATTAATTTTTTTATTTAAATATTCATGAATAATTTTAAATTTACTACAAATACTAAGAAAGAAAAAGGAGGAAATGTATGGACATATTAAAAAAGATTTGTTTAGTATTAATTATTATTGGTGCTATTAACTGGGCTTTTGTTGGTTTATTCAGTATTGACCTTGTAGCATCTTTATTCGGAGGAACTGATAATATTATTGCTAGAATTATATATATAGTTATTGGTATTGCTGGTCTAATTGACATAAGCTACTTATTTGAACGCGACTAAAAAAAGAGCATATCGCTCTTTTATTTTGCAGTAATTTTTACTTTTACTTTCTTAACTTTAGGTGTGTAAGTTAATTTTACATCATCACCAGTTACTTTAACTTCTACTTCATGTTCTCCTACACCTAAGTCTTTTAAGTCTACATAAGCTTTAATAATTGACTGATCAATAGTATCAATAATTGATTTACTACCTTTAACTACTACTGTTACTTTACTATCAGCTTCACTAGATGCTTGTACTTTATATTTAGATGTATCTAAGTTTTCAGTAGCAATAGATATATCTTGGAACTCTTTAACAGTTGAATCATCAACGGCTACTTTTACTGTTACTGTCTTAGCACTAATATCAGTTACACCGGTTGGTTTCTTAAGTGTTACTGTATAGTCTTTACTCTTTTCAAGACCAGTTACATCAATTTCAACTGGTAAAGAAGAAATACTAGCTAATGATTCTTCACTACCATAGATAGTTACATTATTAATACTTGTACTTAGTGACTTAATTGCTTTTCCAAAGGCTAAATCTCCTTTTGGTACTATCTTTAATGGAACTTCTTTACTAGGTGATGTAATAGTTACTTTAGCAGTTACACTCTTAGGTACTATTTCTACATCAACTACTTTTCCATTTGTATCATAAGCTACTAATTGAACATTCTTAAGTGTCATTTCCCCAGGTTCTGGATTAGCAAAATCATCTACATCAACTAATGCTTTAACAGTAGCTACTTTCTTTAGCTTTTGTTCAGCTCCTTTGATAATAACTTCACTTCTATCAAGTTCTACTTTATCAATATTTAACTTACTATCTAAATTATCTTTATGTAAGATATCATAAGTTAATGTTCTAGTAGCACTTACTTTATCATAAATAGTAATTGTTACTGTTGATGGATCTAATCTATAATCTAGTGATTTAAGTCTTTGACTATATTTTAATGTTACTTTATGTTGTCCTGGTTTTAATCCAGTCAAATCAACATTTACTCCTTCACTAGGTGATTGTTTTGCTAAGAAAATATGTCTTTTTTGTCCGACTAAAGTTATATCTACAGTCTTAGGTAATCCTTCTACCACATAAGCTTCTTCATTATAAGTAGCTGTTACTGGTTGGTCATATAATACTTCAGCATATTGGTCTATAGTAGCACTACTTTCACCATCTATTATAAAGAATATACATAATGCTACTAATAAACTAATAACTATTAGTGTTTGTTTTCTACCTAAAAATCTTTCAATACTTTTAGCATTCTTTTTTGAAAAGTCTGTTATCTTTAAAATCAATTTTGTAATGGGAGTAATTAAAATACGATCAAAGAAAGCTCCTATATGGGAAAATAATTTTCCAATTCCTCTACATATCTTCTTCATATAATTCTTCCTCTTCTATTTCTTCTTGATCATAAGTACTATTTGTCTTTGGTTTTAATTCATCTATTAACATCATTCTAACATCATCTAGTGATAAGTTATAATAAAGTTCTCCCTTAATAGCTACTGATAAACGTCCAGTCTCTTCAGAAACAACTAGACAAATAGCATCTGTTTCTTCTGCTAATCCTAAAGCAGCTCTATGTCTTGTACCAACATGTTTATTTATTTTAGTACTACTACTTGTTGGAAATACTGCTCCAGCACAAGTTATACGATCTCCTTGAATAATTACTCCACCATCATGTAATGGGTTACCTTCATAGAAGATAGCTCCTAGTAAGTCACTTGTTAAATCAGCATATACTTTTTTAGCTTTATCTATATAGTTTCCTAAACTTACATCGCGCTCTATTACAATTAAAGCTCCTATACGATTTTTTCTTAAATAGTCTAGGGCTTGAATAAGTTCATAAACTAAATGTTCTCTTTCATCTACAGTTAAGACTTTATGTCTACCAAGTAATTGATTTCTTCCTAACTGTTCTAATATATTACGTATTTCTGGTTGGAAAATAACAATAAGTGCAAGTGGTCCATACATGATAATATATTCAAGTAAAACTCCTACAGTGGTAAAACCACATTTATCGCTTATTACTTTCAAAAATACGATAATAATGACACCCTTAAATAGAAGCGTCAATTTTACATTATTTCTAATACTTTTTAATAATATATAAACCATTAACCAAACTATCGATATATCAATAATTTTCTTAATAATTGTAATTACTGTTGTTGCTGTAATGACCATAACATTCCTCCTTACCTCTTATTAGTATACTATATTTTAATTATTTTGTAATCAATTAATTTTTTGTTCTGGAACGGGATTAACTGTTTGGGTAGACTCTTGAACAACTTGTGGGATTGGATTAACTGATTGAACTGGTGCTTCGACTACTGGTGAAACAGGATTAATCCCTACTGGTTGTACTTCTACTTGTGGTTCCATAACTGGCTGTATTTGTTGTGGTGGTATAGCTACTGGCTGTAAAGGTACACTATTTACCACATTTTCATTAACTGGTGCTACTTTAATTTGTTGATTACTATTTGGTGTTACTGCCTGATTTGAACTTACTTCTTCAACTGGATTATTAACAACAGGAATAGGTGCTGTTTCTTCTAAAGATTTAACAACTTCACCTGGTTTTGCTACTTCAGCATATTTATCTTTCTGTTTTTTCTCTTTAAGTTTATTTTCTGCTATATAACCAATACATGCAAAAATTAAAATTACTAATACTATTACATAAATTATATAACTAGGTCCACTAAGTGTGTCCCTAAAAAAATGTATAACGTTTTCCATCATTCACCTTCTATTCTTATTCTTATAATAACATTAACAAGCTTGTTTTTCAAGAATTTAATTATCTTTAACTAATAATAAATAGACATAGCTTACATAAAACGGCATTAGAAAAGTAAATGGCATAGTATAACGGAAATAGGTATTAGCTGGTGAGATAAAACATATTGCTAATGATAATAGGCTAGGTAACATAGCAATTACATATTTTTTATACCTTGATGTTAATAAATAAACTATTAAGGTAATTAATCCCATAGCAGAAAATCCTATATTAGATATTAGTCCTATTAAAGGTATGTAAGGGAAGATAATTCCATAACCTGAAAGTATCATTCTTAATGTTGATAATTTATTATAGTGATAGTTAACTAAATTATCTTCAGTTATTAACTTATTATAATTTTTTCCTGAGTATATATACCAATTAGCTGTATCTGGATAAAAGTAACCATAGGTATTATTTAATGTCGCTTCTATATAAGTAGTTGGATGAACTAAAAATTCTTTCCACCAAACTCTAAAGTAGTCTTTCAACTCTTTCTTTGTTGTGTATTTATTATATTTATTTTTTACTGGATCTGCTAGATTAGGATTATATCTATCTTTTAATGTATCATATTCTAGTAACTTATCTATCTTTTTTCTATCTTTTAAAGGTATTTCATCTCCATGTTCTTTTACATATCTAGCTGTTTGTTGAAATGGTACTGATAATTCTTCTCTTATACTACCTGCTGGTATCTTTAAAGCTGGTAAAAGTATTTTATCGTAAGAGATATAAGTACCTATCACGAATAATAAAGTAGCTATTAAGTAGATAAATTCTTTTCTTCTATAAATAGCTAGTACTAAAATAGTACCAACTGCTACATATATTCCATTATTTCTTAATAAATATAATAAGATACTTAATAATAACAAGACTAGATATTTAGATGTTTTTATCTCTTTGTTATTATCTATTATAGTAAACAATGTTATAACAAAGAAGATAATTATTGCAGTATATAAGGTATCTTTAACCGCACTCATTGCATAGAAAGGAAACATTGGTACTAATGAATAAATCATAAGTAAGACAAATGATAATATTAATGATTTCTTTTTCTTATAAAGATAAGAGATAGTATAAGCTAAACTACTAGCAAGAGTAATACTTTGCATAATAGCATAAATAAATAATCCTAAATTATCACTACCTAACAATCTTCCTAGTTTAATAGAGCCACCTAAAAGCATAGTATGAAAGACTGGATGATGATTAGTAAGATTAACTTTATCTGATAAGGGAATAACATAATCTATATATTTAGTTTTTACATTAAAAAACTGTTTTATTTGAAAGCTTGGATCTTTTGATAGTATTAATGGATAAAATGCTATCATATAAATCAACCAAAATAGTAATATAACTATTAATGAAAATAGGAATGGATGCTCTTTAAAAAGTTTAATAATTTTATTCTTTGTATTAAATTTATAAGTTACTTTTCTTTCTAAAAATGTATCTATAAAACAGAATATAGTCTTTATTAAGTAATAATAACAAAATACTTGTATTATACTTATCAAGAATAATGGAACACTTGAAAAGACTAAATCCCAAGAAGATATTTCTTGATAGCTATTACCTATTACATAACATAAAGAAAATATAAGGGCTAAAATATGTTTCATTGGATGAATCTTTTTATTATATCGTTTATAAAACAAATATAGAGCTATAGTAAGAATAGCCATCACAATAAAACTTAGCTTTAAAATGTTTATATTAGGTAATAGTTTTTCATAAATCATTTTCTTATTAATAGAAATTGCTATAACTGTTAATATACTAAAGAAAAAATATTTAATCTTATTTCTCATAACTCTCCTCATTCCTATACCAATTATATAATATTTAAAGAAAAAAAGAATAGTTTTCTTTACTTTCATTGTAAATAGATGTCGACTAGTTAAATTTATTAATAGTTATTTTGAATCATATTCTTTAATGAGGTGACATAATGGGTACTAGTATTATTATTCTTACTTATAATCATTTAGAGAAAACTAAGAAGTGTATTGAAAGTATTAAAACATATACTAAGAATGAGGTTTATGAAATTATTGTAGTAGATAATAATTCTAATGATGATACTATTAACTGGTTAAAGACTCAGTCTGACATTACTGTAATTTATAATAAGGAGAATAGAGGGTTTCCAAGTGGATGTAATCAAGGTATTAGTGAGGCTAATAAAAGTTATGATATTCTTCTTCTTAATAATGATACTATTGTAACTAATAATTGGTTAACTAATTTAAGGAAGTGTTTATATTCTAAATCTAACATTGGAGCTGTTGGTCCTGTTTCTAATTGTAATGATAATCTACAAGGGGCTAGTTTTACCTTTAAAAGCTTTATTGATATGCAGATGAAGGCTATAAAAAATAATATCAGTGATAGTAATAGATGGGAAGAAAAAGCTTTTCTTACTGGTTTTTGTCTACTTATTAAAAGAGAAGTTATTGATAAGATTAAGATGTTAGATGAAAGATACAGCCCTGGTTATATTGAGGATAATGATTTAGCTTTACAAATACTATCTTCTTCTTACAAGTTATTTTTATGTCATGATTCTTTTGTCTATCATGAAAGGGGTACTAGTTTTAGAGAAGATATTAATAAGTTTAATTCTCTTATATTAAGGAATAGAGCTATTTTTGAAGATAAATGGCATTTTTCCTGTTTTGAATTTGATAATAGTAAAAATTCCTCTATCTTTCTCGCTAATAAACCCAAAGATATTCTAGATTATAATTCATCTATTGGGGTATCATCTTTAAGAATTAAGTACTTCTTTAGAAATAGTAACATCACTTTGCTTGAAGAAGATGCTGATAAGAGAAAGTTTAGTAATATGTTTTTTAAAACGGTAAGTTGTTTAAATGAATTAAATGGTAACACTTTTGATACTATTTTTATTGGTAATTATCTAGAAAAGGTTGATAGTCCTATTTTATTTCTTAATAGTCTAAGACCATATCTAAAGGATAAAGGAAGGATAATTGGTGAGTTTAAAAATATTAGTTATCTTAAGAATATTAATTTATTACTAAGTGATAATTGGTATTATGAAAATTTTAATAAGCAAAATAATTTCACTAGAAATGATATTATAAGAATGGCACTTGATTCAAAATATAGAGTTGTTACCATTTATCCTTTTTACCATAAAGAAAAAGAATTAATATCTTCTATCCATACTAATTCTTCTTCTATTTATTATTATTCTTTTGTTATAGAAAAGATTTAATTATTCATCTTCAGCTATTTGTTTTTTATAAAAAGGAAGATTTTTAAGTTGTTGAAAAGCAACTACTATTACTGCTCCTATAATAAAGAATAAAATACTAAATGTTTTAAGAGTCATTGCATTTTGTGGTACTTTTAGAGTTGTTGGTCCTATTACTATAGCATATAATGAACCTAACATCATTCCAATAATAGCATATACCATAGCAGAGCGATGTTTATCTAATAGTCTTTTAATTATTCTTAGGACTGTAGCTACTCCAAACAAGATTCCAAGTCCTAGTGCTAATAAAAGTGGAAAACTACTAAGGTCAAAATGAAGGAAATCTTTAACACCACTTATCACTGGTATATATAGTCCAAATGATAAAAGTATAGTAGATCCTGATATTCCTGGTAAAACCATAGCAGAGATAGCAAGCATTCCAGCAATGAAGATATAGATAAACATTCCTATATTTAAGTGAGTTAGGTCTAGATTACTTCCCATCTTTAATGATGATAGTAGTATAACTGCTAAAGCTCCTACAATAGCCCATATTATATTTATATATTTTCCTTTAACTGTTTCTTTTTCTTCTATAATCATGACAGGAATTGCTGCTATTATAAATCCTAAGAATAATGAACTCATTTTATATATTTCTTTGTCAAATAAGTTAGCTAAGATAGTAACAGCTAAGCCCATTCCAATAATCCATCCTAGGAATAGTTTTGCTAAGAATTTTATTGATTTAATTTTTTCCTCTTTTGTTCCTTTTAATAAGTAGTTTAGTGAATTAATAAACTTATCAAAGAACCCCATTAAAAATGCTATTGTTCCACCACTTACTCCTGGCACACTATCAGCTAATGCCATAAAAAATCCTCTTATAACATCAATTATCATTAATAACCAACCTTTCTTTTATCATATTATGATATACTTTTCTAGATAATCACAAATGATATATTGAGTATAGCATAATTCTATTAAAAAAAATAGTACTCAATCTAAATGTAGATTAAGTACTCCCTTTTTTTATTGTATGCAAGCAGTATTACTTACATACTAATAGTATCATAAAAATTAGCTTTTAACAATTTGCTTTTAGACTTATTTGTTACATAGATATCTATATTAACATTTATAATCAATATATGGTGCCGACTAAAGGATTCGAACCTTCGACCTACGCGTTACGAGTGCGTTGCTCTACCAGCTAAGCTAAGTCGGCACATAAAAACTTTACTACTTAAGTATAGCAAAGTTTTTTTACTTTTTAAAGACTATTCTGTTCTAAGAGCAATAACTGGGTCTTTTTTACTTGCCATCTTAGCAGGAATGAAACCACTAAGTACAGTCAAAGATACACTAATTATTAAGAGAATTAAAGCATGAACTGGATTAAGTTTAGCAACAGAAGCTAGTCCTGACAAATTTTCAATTATTCTATTAGCTGGAAAAGTTAATAGATAAGCGATAACTAGTCCTAAGATTCCACTACATAAACCAATTAACATAGTTTCAGCATTAAATACTCTAGTTATATCTTTTGCTCTTGCACCCAAAGCTCTTAAAATACCTATTTCTTTAGTTCTTTCTAAGACAGATATATAAGTAATTATAGCTATCATTATACTAGATACTACTAAAGATATTGATGAAAAAGCAATTAATACTACGGTAATAGCATCCATTATTCCACTAGATAAACTACTCATTAATTTTGCCATATCTGTATAAGTTATTTTATCACTATCAGCTTTATTTTTATTATATTTATCTAAGTAACTAGTTATTTTATCTTTACTAGCAAAATCCTTTGGATAAAGATAAATAACTGCTGGTGTCATATCTGCCCCTAAATAAGCTAAGATATCTTCTTTAGTAGTAGTATCATCAAAACTAGTACCAGTTAAAATATTATAATCTTTATCTTCCTGAGCTTTTACTATTTCACTATCTTTATTTATAGAAATAATTTTATCAACTAAAGCTCCGGTATAAAATATTAATGCTTGATTAGTAAACATCTCTTTATCTTCTTTTCCTCTAATAATAGCTTTTATTTTAACTGTTATACTATTATCATTGTTATATACTTCGTCATAATTGCTAGTTGGAATAAAATTATTACCTAGTTTTTTATAGTAATCATTATTAGTAACTATCTTGAATTCTTTATTTAATATGTCATCGAAGGATATATTTTTAGACGAATCAAATCCTAAGGATTCAATTAGTGCTTTACTAACCTCATTTTTGGAATCTATTGCTAAAATCAGTCCTTCTTCTTTACTATCGATTTTTCCTGCTAAAACATCATAATTATCTTCTACTATGCCTGATTCTTTATCTTGTGTTCTAGTAGGGAAAATTTGCCACACCATACTATTTGCCATATCTACTTTTTTATAGTTATTATTGTTATCTTTAGTTATTAGATTAAGTCCTGTTTTCTTAAGATAAGATATACCACTTAAAAGATTACTATCAATGTTTTCTATATAATTTATATAATCTTTAGTTATATTGTTAGTATGTACTATTTTTTCCATTACTGATTCAGTTGGTTTTACTACTTGTTCCGTTGGATACTTATCTTTTTTATTAGTTGATGTTTGCATTTGTTCTTCCAAAGTATCTTCATCCATTTGCATAGCTTGACTACTAATAGTTATAGGCATCTGTGATAAGGTACTTTTTTCAAACTTGTCTATTTGTAGTTGAAAGCCATTGGAAAGAGATAAAATTAGAGCAATACCAATTATACCAATAGAAGCAGCAAAGGCAGTAAGAAAAGTTCTTCCTTTTTTAGTCTTAATGTTATTGAATGATAAGTGAATAGCTGATAAATAACTAAGTACTGTTTTTTGGATATGAACTGTTCCCGTATCTATTTCTTCTTCTTTAATTGGATTAGAGTCTGATAGTATTTCTCCATCTTTAAATTCAATAATTCTACTAGCATAATTTTTGGCAAGTTCTGGATTATGAGTTACCATTATAACTAATTTATCTTTAGCTATTTCTTTGATAAGATTCATTATTTGCACACTAGTAGTAGAGTCAAGGGCTCCAGTTGGTTCATCTGCTAGAATTATATCAGGGTTATTAACTAAACTTCTAGCTATTGCTACTCTTTGCATTTGACCACCACTTAATTGATTAGGTCTTTTATGAGCATGATCTTTTAAACCAACTTTATCTAGGGCTTCTAAGGCTTTTTCTCTTTTATTTTTTCTTTTATAACCAGATAAAGTTAAAGCCATTTCTACATTTTCTAAAACACTTATGTGACTAATTAAATTATAAGACTGAAAAATAAAACCTACACAGTTATTACGATAACTATCCCATTCTGTTGCTTTAAACTTTTTAGTACTTTTTCCATTAATAATTAAATCACCTGAGTCATATCTATCTAGTCCACCAATGATATTTAATAGGGTTGTTTTTCCACTACCAGATGGACCAAGTATAGCTACAAACTCATTCTTTCTAAAACTTAAGTTTACTTTTTTTAAAGCATGTTGAACAAAGTTACCTGTCTTATAGCTTTTGCTTATATTTTTTAAATCTAACATATTTCACCTTCTCTTTATAAGTATATCATTAGAAGTTAAAAAACAGTCATACTATTTTATAAACATTACACTTTTCCACAGTTTCTAAACTAATATTCTCTACTTTTATTTTATCCACATCTTTACATAATATATTTACCAAGAAAAAAACTGCTTTCCACAGTCTTATAAATATTCTTTTAATTTATCCACAGTTTTCTGTTGAAACTTTAAAAAGTCTTCTGCTAACTTTTTATCTTCTTTCTCTGCTTCTTTTGCAAAGTCTTTTATTTTCTTTTCCATTTCAATAGAACCCATTGATACACCTTTAATTAACATATCAGCAATAGCAGCATCACTATTATCTTTCTTTACTTCTTTAGTAATTCCCATCGTTGACATCATTTTTGCAATTAGTCCTTCTTCTTCAAATTTAACATTTTCTTTTTTTAGTTGTTCTTTAGCTTTACTTTTAAATTCTTGATATTCTTTTAAGATATCTTCAGCTAGTCCTTTAATCTTATTATCTCTATCTTTCAAATCTTCTAATAAGTGTTCCATTGTATAACTTCCCATGGAAGCATCTTTATAAATATGTTCTAATAATTCGTTTGTCTCTTTCATTCTATTCTCCTTCTATTTTTTCTTTTTCTTGTGATAATGTTTGATATTTTTCTGTTATTTTAGTAGCATCTATTTCTTCTAATTTATAAAATCCACATCTAAACATAGTTTCAAATGTTTCTCTTTGTAATTGTAATAAGTCATCATACATTTTCTTATATTTACTAAATAATGTCTCATTGCTTACTTCAGTAAGTGCTACTGTATAATCTTTAACTATAGCTTTTAGAGTTGTTAACAAATCATTTATATAATCTTTATCATTTAATTCTATACCTTCTTCTACTTCTATCTTTTGATTAGAAATTTCTTTATTCATTGTTACCTCCTTGTTTTAAGATATCTAATATCTCTTGCATATTTTCATTAAAGGTATTACCTGCTTTTTCCATTATCTCTTCTATTTCTAGATTATTTACCATATCTATATAATTGACTATTTTTTTATAGGCTAGATAATTCCAATTAAACATATCTACTAAATAATCTAAATCTTTGTTAGAAATAATATCTGGTACTTGTTCATAATTCATTTTTATCATCCTCCAATATTATTATTAATAGTTTTTTAACTTTTATACAAAAAAGTATCAATTATAATTAACTGATACTATGCACCTGTTTTAGGTGGAACTATTTCATCGTTTTTATTTTCATCTATATTAATAGTTTCTATTTCTTTGGTTTTTTCTTTTGTTAGTTGAAATTCCATATATGCTCCAAATTCATAATTCATATATGCGTTTGTTGTATATGGTCCATTTATATAAAAATTCATTGTTGTTAAAATGTTTTCACTTAATGGATTAATTATTCCTAAATCTTTAGTAAAGTAGTCATTACCTAGTTCTTTATTTCGCATATAACTACCGATTGCTGATAAGTTACTTGTTTTATAATCATATTTTTCATCACCAAATAAGACACTAAATAGGACATTATACCAATAGTTATAACCAAGTTCTGCTATTTCTAAATTACTTTCTTTAATAGGATAATTATTTCCATTAAATATTTCACTTATTACATTTGCTGGTAAATCTTCTAGATTTTTACACTCTAAATTATACTTTTTATTATAGAAATCTAAATAATATTTATTTAATTCTTCTATTCCTTTATAACCTGTTTCTTCTAGTTTTTTCCCTAAAGTTTCATCAAGCATCATATCTTTTTTTATACTTTTTCCATATAATGTTCTTATTGCTGTATTTGCTGTTCTATTAGGTCCAAAAGTTCCTGCTATTACTTGTCCATCAAAACCTTTACTGTTTTCTAATCTTTCTTCATAATTACTAATATCCATTGTAGATAAGATAAAACTTTTATCTTTATATAAGTATTTATTATTTGATTTATTAATTATTTGAATATTAACTTTAATTCCATCTCCTGGTACATAGCCATCACTTTCGCTAATTGCTTTAAAAATAGTTGGCACTATATCAATGGTATCTTCATTATAATTTTCAGGAATTGTATAGGTTGCTGTAACACTATCTATTACTCTCTTAGTTATATTCACATCTATTTTTTCCACAATACCTGTGGATAAAGTTTTTTCTTTTGTCTTTACTGTTTGATATTTACTTAAATTTTTAGCAGACACTGGTATACTACTTATTAGTAATAGAAGTGCTATTACCATAATTAAAAATAATTTTCTTTTCATAATTTCTCCTTTAATTTTGCTCCTATTACCAGATAAAGTCCATCTTCATCTTGGGAACAAGTCTGTAGTATTAATAGTTTATTAGTTTTATCTATATTTATACCTGTATCATATATAGATTTTTCCTTAAGTTCTTCTAAGTGCTTTATAAATGTTTCATCAGTAAACTCTAATCTAGTATAAAAATAATCTTCTTTTAATAGCATAACAGTAAACACTTGATATATTTCTTTCTTGTCTTTGTAGTTAAGTTCTATATCTTGATGTTTTAAAAAAAAGTCTTGCTTTTTATACCCCAACAGTTTAGTAAATGGTATATCTACTGTAGAAGAACTATGTCCATAAATAATTATTTTTCTAGTACTATTTAGATTAACTCGATAATCAACAAAGAGACTTCCACCAATAAACTCCTCTTTTTTATTATTATGATTCATATAGAACTCATTATCAGTAGTTTGCATTACTGGTTCTTTTGTTATTAAGTTATTAATTGATAGAGTAAACTTTTGATCTGTATTTTCTTGATTTACTACTGGAGTTGTTGTTATTTCTTCACTTTTTATCTCTTGTTGCTTATTATCTACTATCTGTTTTTCTTCCTTACTAGGAATCATAATTATTAAAAGACATATTATTATACTGACAACTGCTATCTTTTTTCTCATCTTCCCTCCTTTTCTCCAATATAGCAGTTTACTAACATAAGATTTGTCGAAAGAAAGGCATAAAAAAAATTAATCTATAATAGACTAATTTTTGACTAAGTTATATATTTTTTCATGAATAGTATTTATATCCTTCATTTTACCATTATCACTACACTCTACTTTTTCCCATGAAAGATAATCTGCTACAAATAAGGCGTTATCATAAATTTTCTTCATAAACTCTAAGTCTCTTTCATAGACATCATTTATTATACCTTCATTATCTGGTCTTTGTTTTCTAAGATTTGTAACTATATCAAAAGGGGCAGTTAAAAAAATAACTTTATCTGGTTTTCTAATACCTAATTTGTTATATTCAAGATCACTTATATAATCAATAAATTTCTTTTTTTCTTCTATATCATCAATAAGTGCAGACTGATAAATTAAATTAGAAGTAGTATATCTATCAAATAATAGGATATCTCCATGATTAAATGCTTTTTCTAAAACTGTATGCCATGTAACTGCTCTATCATTAGCATATAAGTTACTCACAAAGTATGGTGATAAATCACTAGGTTTTCCATATTTACCACTTAAATATTCTTCTACTGGTTTTCCTTGATAAGTATTATAACTTGGAAAGTGATGTGTTGTAACATTATATCCCTCTTGAATAAGTCTATTATGTAACAACTCATATTGAGTAGTTTTACCTATACCATCACATGCTCCTTCGATAACTATTATTTTCCCTTGATTCATTTTATCCTCTTTCAATTATATAAAATCGTACATCTTAAGGTGTACGTTTACTTACATTATGGTGGAGATGAGGGGTATCGAACCCCTGTCCAAAAATAGAGCTACATAAACTTCTACAAGTTTAGATTATTTATTAAATTCGAATTATAGTAAAGAAATAATCAACCAAACTATAATTCTAGTCTTATAATATTCAATTATTTACTAAGACAATAAATAATTATATCTTACTAAATTGAACCGTACATTCTTAACGTAAGAAATTAAGAAAGACAGCGTACAAGCCTATTCTTAGGCAAATGCAAACTCAGTGTCACCACTAAGTCTTGCAAGTACATTTTTAATTTTGTTTCCAGTTATTCTGGTTTAATCTGTGACGTAGATAATTCGACTTGCTATCTATGCTCTACTATTCCTGTCGAAACCAAGACATCCCCAAGTAGCTATATTATAACACACTAGACTCTAATTGTCTATTAGTGATACTTTATTTGTTTAGCTATATCCCTGTTAATATCTCTTTCTTTTATTGTTTCTCTCTTATCATAGTTTTTCTTTCCACGGCAAACTCCCAATTCAACCTTTGCTCTTCCTCTTACAAAGTATACTTTTAGAGGTATTAAGGTATAACCTTCCTGTTCTACTTTAACGGCTAATTTCTTTATTTGTTTTTTATGTAAGAGAAGCTTTCTACTTCTTGTTTCTTCATGATTGAATAGATTTCCTTCTTCATAAGGTGCAATATACATGTTAACTAAGAATACTTCTCCATCTTTAATTCTAGCATAACAATCTTTTAAATTAGCACTACCTTTTCTGATAGATTTAATTTCTGTGCCTTTTAGTACTATTCCACATTCTAAAGCTTCATCTATAAAGTAATCGTGTTTTGCTTTTCTATTTAGTATTTCCATAATGCCTCCCTATATATCTTTCATTTTAACAACATCTGTTTTTGATAAAACTATATCTTTATATTTATTATAGTAGTCTCTATATCCAGCTAACAGGTTATCATTTAGTTCACTATAAGGATATACTTTAAAATCTCTTTTCTGTGGATAACTATTAGAGTAAGTATATATTAATTCTGCTACCTGATTCTCTAAACTTATAGTGGTATTATCTTTTGCCACAGTTTTTTTAATATCTACACTTACCATTAGACCAGTTAAACATTCAACTCCAACTTGATCAGAGATAAAGTTTCCTAATGAATATATTACCATAGTCTTTCCAATAAACTCAATTGGTTCTACTACATGAGGATGACTTCCTATAATGATATCAACCCCAAGATCTGCTAAATAATTAGCTATTTCTACTTGAGTATCACTTATTCCGGTTGAGTATTCTGTTCCCCAATGCATGGCTACTATTATAACATCTGCTTCTTCCTTTACTCTTTCTATATCAGCTTTAACTAATTCTTCATTATAAACATTATTTAAATATTCTTTGCCAGTTGGCGTAGATAAACCATTTGTCCAAGTTGTGTAAGAGAAAAAAGCATACTTTATTCCATTTATTTCTTTAATTGCCTTTCTATCTCTATCTTCAAATGAACTATAGCTACCAGCAGTTAAAATATTTTTCTGTTTATTCCAATATGCTAGAGAATTTAAAACTCCTTGTTCTCCTTTATCCATAGTATGATTAGTAGCAATGGAAACAAGATTAAATCCGGCATCTATAAAGGCATCTCCTACTTCATAAGGTGAATTAAATCTTGGATAGTTAGAAAGTCCTAATTCTTCACCACCTAATATAGTTTCTTGATTATAGTACTCTAAATCATATTTACTAGCTATTGGTTTTATTCTTTCTAGCATTGGTTTAAAGTCATAACCATCATTAGTCTTAGCATCTTGATATAGAGTACTATGAATAAGGGCATCTCCTACCATAAGCAAGGAAGCTTTCATTTCCTTTTTAGTTTCTTTTTTTAAAACTTTTTTGATACTCTTATTCTCTTTTATTTCTTGTTTAGGGATACTTTTAAAAACGAAAAAGGTCGTAAGAAGGAAGAAAAATATGACTATTACTTTTCCAAAAATAGTTAAATTACATCTTTTCTTTTTCTTCTTACTACGCATTGTAATCACCTACATTTTTTTAATAATTTTAAAGTCAATTGTTTTAGCTTGTTTATTAGCAGCTACTACTTTAATTTTTACTCTGTCACCAATAGTATATCTTATATTTGATTTTTCACCAGTTAGAGTCATTCTTTCTTCATCATAGATAAAATAGTCATCTAATAAACGAAGTGGTACTAATCCTTCAACTAAGTTATCTAGTTGAACAAACATCCCAAAACTCATAACAGAAGATATCATACCTATATATTCTTCACCAATATGTTCTTCCATATATTCTGCCATTTTCATATCTTCTACTTCTCTTTCACAATCAATAGAAGCTCTTTCCATAGCAGAAGAGTGATCTGCTACAAAGATTAGTTTTTCCTCCCAATGATGAAGAGTTTGAGGAGACATATCATGATTAAATAAATAAGTTCTTAATAGTCTATGAACTGTTGTATCAGGATATCTTCTAATAGGCGATGTAAAGTGCGTATAACATGGACTTGCCAGACCATAATGTCCTAAGTTTTGTGGTAAGTATACAGCTTTTTGCATACTTCTTAATAATAGACTTGATAGTATAGGAAACTCTTTTTTATCTTTCAAACAATTTAAAATATGTTGAACAGTTGTAGGTTTATTATCCTTAATATTTCCAGTTACGTGATAACCTAAATTACTAACAAATGCTAAAAAGTTTTGAATTCTTTCCTGCTTAGGATATTCATGTACACGATAAATAAATGGTAAATTCATATAGAAAATATGAGTTGCTACACATTCATTAGCTGCTATCATAAAGTCTTCAATTAAGTTTTCTCCTAAACCTCTTTCTCTTAGAACTATATCAGTTGGTTTACAATTTTCATCTACTAATATTTTAGGTTCATCCACATCAAAGTCTATATAACCTCTTTTAGTTTTAGCTTTTCTTAAAATTGTTGCTAGCTCTTCCATTTCTCTTAAATCATCAGCAAATTCTTCATAACCTTCTGGAACAATATTCTTTTCTAAAATACTATTAACTTTCTTGTAAGTCATTTGTTTTCTAGATTTAATAACACTTTCAAAGATATCATAATCAACTAATTTACCTTCATTAGTATATTCCATTACACAGCTTATAGCTAAACGATCAACATTAGGATTTAGTGAACAAATACCATTAGATAATTCATGAGGAAGCATAGGAATTACTCTATCAACAAGGTAAACAGAAGTTCCTCTATCCATGGCTTCTTTATCTAGTGGGCTACCTTCTTTAACGTAATAAGAAACATCAGCGATATGAACTCCTAAAACATAATTACCATTTTCTTTTTTATCAATACTAATAGCATCATCAATATCTCTAGTATCATCACCATCAATAGTAAATATTACTTTATCGCGTAAATCTCTTCTTCCTTTTAAGTCTTCTTCTCTTACTTCCATAGGTAAAGTTTTAACTTCTTCTACTACATCTTCTGGAAAACTACTATTTATATGATACTTTTCTACAATTGATAAAATATCAACCCCTGGATCATTTTTATGTCCTATTATTCTTAATACTTTTCCCTCCGCTTGATGATTACTAATTCTTTTGATAATTTCTACAACTACTTTATGTCCATCAACAGCATTTAAAGAGTTTTCTTTTTTAACGATTATTTCTAAGTTAACTTTATCTTCATCTAATTTCACTTTTCCTATATTATTAAAGAAGTTAATCTCACCAACAAACGTATTAGTTTGATGTTTTAAAACTCTAATTATTCGTCCTTCTAATCTACCTAAGTCTTTTTTAGAAGTTAATTCTACAATAACATAATCTCCATGAAGTGCCCCATTCATATTATCAGAGCTTATATATACATCATCACTTAAAGAATCTACATCAACAAAACCAAATCCTTTTTTATTAGAATGTAAATATCCTTTTAATAAATGACTATCAGAAAACAACATATATTTATCTTTATTAGTATGATATATACTTGTTTCTACTTCCATTTCATTTAAGATATGTAAAAGCTCTTCTAAATTACTAGTACCTAGTTGTTCTTCCAATTCAAAAACAGTTAAGCTTTTTTCTGATTTTTTTAGTATTTCTAATATTCTATCTTTCATATCATTACCTCACTATATCTTTATTTTACCACACTAATATAAATTTTAATAATTATTTTTGACTATCTACTTTCATCTCAAATAAAATATTTCTTAATTCCATTGCTCTTTCAAAATCCAACTCTTTAGCAGCTTTCATCATTTCCGTTTCAATTCTTTCTATTTCATTTAATTTTTCTTGCTTAGTTAATCTCTTAACTTTCTTGCTACTTGTCTTATTGTCTATATTACTTACTACTTCTCTAATCTCTTTAATTATTGTTTTAGGTACTATTCCATGGTCTTTATTATATTTATCTTGTATAGTTCTTCTTCTTGCTGTTTCATCTATAGCTTTTTGCATACTATCAGTTATCTTATCTGCATACATGATAACATGTCCATCTTTATTTCTAGCACAACGGCCTATTGTTTGAATCAAACTTCTTTCACTTCGTAAGAATCCTTCTTTATCAGCATCTAGAATTGCTATTAGTGATACTTCAGGAATATCTATACCTTCTCTTAAAAGGTTAATACCAACTACTACATCATATTTACCTACTCTTAAGTCATGAATAATTTGTAATCTTTCTAAAGTTTTAATCTCAGTATGAAGATAAGCTACTTTTATATCAACATCTTTTAAGTAATTAGTTAATTCTTCTGCCATTCTTATTGTTAAGGTTGTAATTAATACTCTTTCATTTTTTTCTTTACGGACTCTTATTTCTTCTATTAAATTATCTATTTGTCCTTCTTGTCCTCTTACTTCAATAGTAGGATCTAGTAAACCAGTAGGTCTAATGATTTGTTCTACATACTCACCATTTGTCTTAGAAAGTTCATAATCACCTGGTGTAGCTGATACATAAATAGCTTGATTAATTTTCTTTTCAAACTCTTCATATTTTAATGGTCTATTATCTAAGGCACTAGGCAAACGAAAACCATAATCAACAAGATTCATTTTTCTAGCTCTATCACCATTATACATTCCTCTTACTTGTGGTAGGGTGACATGTGATTCATCTACCATTAGTAAATAATCATCTGGAAAGAAATCCATTAAAGTAGTTGGTGTTTCCCCTTTATTTCTACCAGCCATGGGAGCAGAATAGTTTTCAATTCCATGACAAAAACCAGTCTCTTCTAACATTTCAATATCATAATTAGTTCTTTGTTCTAATCTTTCAGCAGCTAATAATTTATTTTCTGCTTTTAATTCGGTTAATCGTTCTGCAAGCTCACTTTTTATTCTCTTAACTGCTGCTTTCAATTTATCATCACTAACTACAAAGTGACTAGCTGGAAAGATACTTATTGTCTTTTTATTAGTAATAACCGCTCCTGTTAAAACATCTATTTCACTAATTCTATCTATTTCGTTACCAAAAAACTCGATTCGGTAACCAGTTTTATCTTGATTAACAGGAATTATCTCTACTATATCACCTCTAACTCTAAAAGTTCCTCGATGAAAATCATAGTCATTTCTTTCAAATTGCATTTCTACAAGTTTAGCAAGTACCTTATCTCTTTCTAGTTCATCAGTTACACTAAGAGTTAACATTTTATTCTTATATTCTTCTACTTCTCCAATACCATATATACATGATACTGATGCTACTACTATTGTATCTCGATAAGTTAAAAGAGAAGATGTTGCCTCATGTCTTAACTCATCTATTTCATCATTTATAGATGAATCTTTTTCTATATAAGTATCAGTACTTGGAACATATGCTTCCGGTTGGTAATAATCATAATATGAAACAAAGTAACAAACATGATTATTAGGAAATAACTCCTTCATTTCAGCATATAATTGACCAGCTAAAGTCTTATTATGAGCAAGTATCAAAGTTGGTTTATTAGTTCTTTTAATAACATTAGCCATAGTAAATGTTTTACCTGTACCAGTTGCTCCTAATAATACCTGTTCTTTTTTACCTTTTTCTATACCATCAACTAACTTTTCAATTGCTTGTGGTTGATCTCCACTTGGTTTATATTTACTAACTAATTCAAACATTTTTACCTCCGCTCATTTATATCGTATATTTTTATTATAAACAATTAATCAATTTTTTTTCACTTGTTTTTAATTATCTCTATTATAATTACCAAATATACGTTCGTCAATGTTTTTTTTGCAAAAGAAAAAGAAAATCATTAAATTCTCTTTTCTTTCTTACTAGTATTTATTCTTTCATTAATTTCTTTCATCTTAGCTTCATTTGGTTCAAAATGTTGCCAGTCGCAAGAAAATTCATCACTCTGTAATGGCCAAATACCTCCACACTCATAACCGACTGATGCAAACACCTTACAGATTGTGTCACCTAGAGTAATTATATGGAGATTATGCTTAGCTTTTTCTTCTCTATCAATAAGTAAATTCTTTTCATAGTCTGTCAATAAACTATCATCAAAACTACCATCCTTATTTCTTGGAGTATAAGGATTATCTAGTGGATTGATATCAATAGCAAGTCCTAAAGCATGCTTTGACAAGTTAGTTTGATTAGGTATTTTTCTATAACAAAAAGAACTACTATTATTATGAGAAATACTATTTCTATCACTTTTAATTGCACTTTCCACCCAAAAGTCATCTATTAACCGCATAGAATTAATCTGATATTTTAACATAAATAATGAAGAAAATACTTCTCTTACTTCATCAAGAATAACTTTATTAACTATCATTTCCCCTACTACTACATCATCATCATAATTATAATGTAACATTTTTATATAAGTTAAATCACTCAAAGAAATATCATCATTCTTTTGATAACTCTTACAATTTATTCTTTTATATACATCATCATTTTCTACTATATCTTTATTCTCAAAAAGGAAATCAGAAGAATTAACTTTTTGACCAACTTTTAGATTTTCTAGCATAATATCAAGCCCCCTTAATTATATTCTTTACTTTAGCTCAATAGTAATAGAATCAATATCTGGATTGAATTCTCTATAGGTAACTCCACATTCATCAAACAATCTTCTAGAAGCTATACAACTATCAGTATCTTTATATTTATTGTCTAAATAAATAATTTCTTTTATACCAGATTGAATTATTGACTTAGCGCATTCATTACAAGGAAAAAGTGAAGCATAAAGTTTGGAACCTTCTAAGTCTCTTTTGTTTCCTCGAAAATTTAAAATAGCATTTAATTCTGCATGACAAACATACATATATTTAGTATCTACTGGTTTTCCATCTCTTTCCCAAGGAAAATCACTATCATGAAATCCATTAGGTGCCCCGTTATAACCAATTGATAAAATTCTATTATCATTACTTACAATACAAGCACCTACTTGAGTTGATGGATCTTTACTTCTTAAAGCTGATAATTTAGCAATACTCATAAAATAACTATCCCATGAGATATAATCTTTTCTATACATATCTATCACTTCCTAATTCTTTTATACATTTTTTTATTTTTAGAATTAACTACCACTTGGTAATTTTTATCAGTCTTCAGATAATTATACAAGAAATAACTATCTTTTCCAACTACTAAGTAATCAAAATCATATTTTTCTAAGAATTTAGCTATATCAGTTTTTCCATAATAAACACTAAAATATTCATCTAATATATCTTCTTTTTTATTATTACTCTTTAAAAATATTTCTGCTCTTCCATCTATATAGGGATGATAACCACTAAATTCAAAATAAGATCCATCATTATAACCAGCATATAGCTTTATCTGTTTATTAGCATTTTTATCAAGATAATTAATATACTTTTGATTGGTATTTTTTAAGATATAACTACCATTATAAGTGTTCATAGAGATAGTTAAAACTATCATAGCTATAAATAAGATATATAACTTAACAGGTATTTTTTCTTCTTTTCCATCCTGAAATGGTAAATAAATACTAAGGAAAGGAAGAGCACACACATAAAATATACTAATATTTCTAAAATTACAAAGTGCCATATAAGTAGTACCTAATATTAATAATAACTGACTAGCTTCTACTTTTCTATTCTTATGATAGATAATTCCAATTAAAAGGATAAAAAATGTTCCAATAAAACAATAATTAACAAGTGTTAAAGGTTTCATTGTAGTAAAGGAATGCATTTCAATAACTTCTCTATTTATCAAATCAACTCCATAGCTAGTTAGTGAATAAAACATATTCTTTATACCGTATGGATTTAAGATGCCAACTAAGAATGATAATAAAACCATAAGTGATAATTTAACTATTCTCTTATCCTTCTTCCTAATAAATAATAAAGTAAATTCAAAGATAAAAGGCATAGTAAGTATAAATAAACATAACCACATAGAAGCATGAAAATTAATCAGTAATAGTGATATCAAAGGTAATAAATAAATAAATTTACTATTCTTTTTAAGATATAATTCTAGTATATATATAGTTATTATAAATAATAGTAAACTATAAATCTGTGGTCTTGGTATTATAAAAAAAATTTGTAATAAAATATCTATTATACAAGTGGTTATTACAGAAGAAAATACTTTATTATCATTTAATAACATACATAGTTTATATAAGAAGAAGACAATTAAAGCATTTATAATAAATACTAATAAAAATAATCCTACCCCTCCTAGTAATTTATAAACTTGATAAAAAGATAAAGCTGACAACCACTGTTGCATTACAAAAGAAAAGTTTTCATGCATTGATAAGAAATCATATTTGGGAAAACCACTTGTTATTATTTTTTTACCATATGATAATAAGAACCAGATATCGCTTTCCTTTCCAATATTTATTTTTGTTACTAAAAAAAGAGGAAATATAAAATATAGATAACTAAGCCACTTACTTGGTTTATATTTTTTTAACATCTTAATACCTACTTTCTAATATAGAGATAAGTCTCATCAACTGTTACTACTTTTTGATAGTTTTTATTGCTTTTTAAATAGTTATATAACATTTCATTTCTATTAACAACTAAATGTGTAAATTTATACTTATCTAAAAACTTTTCCACATCCAATATTCCAAATGACATATTATAATACTCTAACATAATATCTTCTTTATGATTATTAGCTTTTACAAATACTTCTACTCTTCCATCCATATAAGGATGATAACCACTAAGCTCATAGTAAGATCCATTATCATTATTAGCATATAATTTTATATCTTTTTTGGCATTTTTATCCAAGTATTCTATTATTTTCTTATTAGGATTTACTAGATTATACTTTCCATCCAGAGTATTATAACCAATTAATATTAAAAGACAAATTATAACTACTATGTAAAGTTTTTTAGGTATAAACTTACTTTTTCCATCACTAAAAGGTAGATAGATACTAAAAAATGGTAAAACACAAATATAGAATAAAGTTACATTTCGAAAATTACATAATACCATATAAAATATTCCAAACATTAATAATACTTGATGGACTGAATATTTCTTTTTGATAAATATACAAGCTAATAAGCCAAAGAATAAGCTTAATACTATACAATTAGTAGGAGCTAATACACCTTTTAAAGTGAATGGTGACATTTCCATAACCATTTTATTTATAGTATCTACTCCATAACTAGTTAGAGAATAAGTCATTGCTTTTAATCCATAAGGATTTAGAAAGCCTACTATAATAGAGAAGAAAATAACTTGTAATAATTTAAACACTTTTTTATCTTTCTTCTTTAAGTAGTTATAACTAAATTCAACTAAATAAGGTAGCATAAGTATAAATAAACAAGGCCACATAGAAGCATGAAGATTAACTAGTAACAAAGAAAGAATTGGAGTAAACCAAATAAATTTTGATTCTTTTTGCAAATATTTTTCTAAGATATAAAGTAATATTATAAATATTAGAAAAGTAAACATCTGTGGTCTTGGTGTTACAAAGTAAGTCATTAAAAGGATATCTATAATAGAACTAGTGATAACTGAACTAAATACTTTTTTATTACTTATAACCATACTTAATTTATAAAGAAAGTAAAGTATTAAAGAATTTAGTAAGAATACTAATATGTATATTCCAACTCCTCCTAATAATTTATAGGATAAGTAGTAAATTATGTCTGATAACCATTGTTGAACTACTAAAGAAAAATTATTATGCATAGATAGTATATCATGATGAGGTAAACCATTTTTTAGTATATATTTACCGTATGAAAGAATAAACCAAATATCCCTTTCTTTACTTATCTTTATAGTAGTTGAAAGAAGAAGAGGAATAATAAAGTATAAATAACTAGTATATTTATTAGGTTTATATTTCATTACTTTTCCTCATGATATGACTTATCCACATTAATATTCCATAATTTATCCAAGTCATGTTCTTCATTATTAATCATTCTACCGCATAACAATCCACTATAAATTGAGTGGTCCATATTATTATAGGAATGAGTACCATTTCTTCCAATACAATATAAATTATCTATATTATTTATATACTTTCTTACTTCATCTATATTTTTATAACTATCAAAATAAGCAGGATAAGCTTTCTTTACTCTTATTACAATACTATCTAATATCTTCCCTTCATAAAACTGCATAGACTTTAATTCTTCTTTAGCCATATTAACTATATCTTTATCTCTCATAGTCCAAAACTCATCATTTTCTTGACAAAAATATTCAAGGCCCATCCAGATATTATTAACTGGATCTTTAACCATATATGGTGACCAGTTATTAAATATTTGTATTCTTCCTAACTTTACATTTTTATCTTGAACATAAATCCAGTTATCATTAACACTACCATGAATAGTATTACTATCCTCTACTTTAAAACTAGGTACTAACAAGCCAACTGTTACAAAGTCACGATATGGTAAATTACTACTTATCTTAGTAATTTTTTTAGGGACATCATTCATACTTAATATTAAATCTTTCAAAGGCATAGAACTAACTAAAATATCACATCGATAATTTATATATCTATTATCTTTTAAATATATAATAGAAGTTATCTTTTCATTATTCTTCTTTACTTTTACAACTTTTGCATTTTTGATGATTTTACCACCTAGTTTTTTTACTTCATCGGCCAACGTTTCATATAACTGACCTGGTCCATATTTAGGATAATAAAATGATTCTATCAAAGATGTCTCTTTATTATTATTTTCAAAATGAAAGATTCGTTTAAAATAATCAACCATAACTTTACTAATAGAAATTCCTTTTACTCGTTGACTACCCCAACTAGAGTCTATTTCACAAGGTGTCTTACCCCAAACTTTAGTAGTATATCCTTCAAAAAACATGGAATATAATTTCTTTCCAAAACGATTGATATAAAAGTTTTCTAAGTTAAATTCATCTAATTTATGAATAGTTGATTTTAAATAACTTACACCACAAGAACAAGTAGTAGCAAATCCCATATTTTTAATAGTTTTAAAATTAAAATTAACTGGGTAATCAAAAAATTTATGATTGTAATAAATTCTACTTACTCTATTTCTAATAAGCATGACTGAATCGTCTTTTTTTGGATTTTTTCCTTTCTTAGGAAACTTTTTTTCTATATTTAAGATTTTATCATCATAAGCCGGTTTATTTTGAAGTGGTAATAATTCTAACCAAAGTTTTTTCACCTCTTCATTCTTAGTAAAGAAACGATGCCCTCCTATATCTATTCTATTACCTTTATAATTTACTGTTTTACTAATACCACCAACCATTTCTTCTTCTTCAAAAATTGTTACCTTAATATTTTTATTATTCTTTAATATTTCATAAGCGCAAGAAAGTCCTGCTGGTCCTGCTCCTATAATCACTACATTTTTCATCTTATTTCCCCTCTTAATAAGAGTTTATCAAGTCTAGAATAAATTGTCACTAAAAAAGAGCTAAATAATAGCTCTATTTTATAATTATTACTAGAAAGTATATCCACCATCAACGCCAATATTTTGAGAGGTGATATATCTTGCTTCATCAGTACATAAGAAAGCTGTCATATATGCTATGTCTATTGGTTCTTGTGGTTTTCCATTAGGTGTTACATTGTTACAAGCATTCCATACTTTTTCACGAGTAGCATCTTCACTTCCAGCCATTTGATCAAGGATATCTTCCCACATACTTGTTCTAATAATTCCTGGACATACACAGTTAACATTAACATTATCTTTTGCAGCTTCTCTTCCTAAACTAGCGGTTAATGCCAATACTGCAGACTTAGTACAACTATAAACACTAAATCCAGCAGAACATGCCTTAGCTGCTATTGATGACATGTTAACAATCTTGCCATATTTATTAGCTCTCATAATATTTAAAGCTTCTCTACAAGAATAGATTGTTCCCTTAATATTAATATCAATTGTCTTATCAATATTTTCTAAACTTTCTTCAGTTAATTCACCAGTTAAACAAACACCAGCTGAGTTAACAACTATATCAACTGTTCCCCATTCATCAACTATTTTTTTATACATTAAAGCGACTTGTTCATAATCAGTAACATCTACTTGATAGCTAATAGCATCAACACCATATTTTCTAATCTCTGTTGCTACTTCTTCACATCTTTCAGGTATTAAGTCTGCTACTAATACATCTGCTCCATTTTTAGCAAAAAGTATAGCACACTCTCTACCTAAGCCACTTCCTCCTCCTGTAACAAGAGCTTTTTTTCCTTTAAAATTAAATTCCATATTGTATCCTCCTTAACATTAAGTTTAACACAATCTATAGAATTTACTAATGTTTTTAGATTTCAAATGTAAAATTTTGTCTAATTTTAACTTATTTTATTAATGAATAAACTTTTTGTCTAATATCTGAATCTCCACTACATATTTCATTTTTTATCGGTTTATTAACAATATTTCTATTTTTCATTAGATTATAACTAGTTTCACTTAAAACCATATCACGATAAAGGAAATATATTTGCTTTAAATCAACTGTTTCAATAAAGCCTTTCTTAAAGTGTAAATTCATTTCTAAAGCAGTAGGTAGCGTTTGATTAATATCAGAAAGTGAAGGTACTACTATCTGTAATTTATTTTTTGAATCAATTTGTGTACTATATTTATGGGCATGACCATGTAATCTTATTATAGAATCGGTTGGTTCTTTACTAAAATTATCTATATGATGATATAAATCTACACTTTCATTTTTAATATTAATAGTATTAAGTAAGAAATTACCAATTATGATATCATGCCTATAACTATTAGTATAATCAATAATTGATTTTGATTCTTTATAAAAAGCATAGAAATCGTGATTACCACCAACAGCAAAAGTTAAAATATTCTTATCATGTGGATAATCTTTAACAAAATGTTCTAGTTGTTTTTCAATAGTATTATATTCACCCTTACATCTATTAGATAATGAATCAATCATATCACCCGCACATAAAATTATGTTTATACCATTCTTCACACAATAATTAAAGGCATTATCAACTAAATCTAATCGTTCTAATTTATTACCAAAGTGTAAATCAGATATTACTAACATTTTCATATCAGTTTCTTCATGTAAAGATAGTATATTTTTAGAGTTATCACTAAATCTATTATGTATAACAGCGGATGAAGATGGTTTTTTATATGTTATTTGACCATTACTATAATACTTCTTTTCGACGATTATTCCTTTATTCTTAAGCGTAAGTAATCTATTATATAATTGCTTATTAGAAATATTTAATTCTTTACTTATATCATTACAAGTTCTACCTTCTTTTATAAGTCTTAATAATAATTCCTGATTTTCTGTCATAAAAATCCCCCACTTTGTTAGTTATTATAAATAAGGAAAAGAAAAAAGACAAGAATTTTCTTATCTTTCTGTCCACCAAGCCCTAAGAGCAGATGGGAAACCAATATATTGTCTTGGATTAATAGTACTTTTTTCATAGGCATAGTAACTACTACATCCTCCTCCAACATTCCAATCACAACTTGTAACTTCTAAGTGTAAGTGGGCTGCAGTTGAACAACCACTATTACCCATTCTACCAATCATCGTACCTGTATTAACTTGCATTCCTTCACGGATATTTCCATAACTACTTAAGTGTGCATAAGTTGAATAAATATATCTACCATTTACTAAGTGTCTTATTTTAACAACTTTAGCATTTCCGTTACAACCATAAGGACACCAGTTACCACTAGTACATGAATCACTATATATTTTAAAGATAACACCATCTGCTATTGGATAAATCGGAATAGTCCTATCATTTGAATTAGATAAATCAATTCCTAAGTGTCCTCCATATCCACCCCAGTTTTGCGTAACATAACCACTAGTCATTGGTCTAAAGAAACCATTTACTGATGGAGGAACAGGAATATTACTTCCACCAGCACTACTACCTCTATGAGCTCTATCATATCTATATTGACAAGCATAAATATCTTCACTTGGTCCACAGCCTAACTTTTTATAGTAAGCTAGATTGGCTTTAGCAGCTTTTAACTGTTCTTGAACTGATGGCATAGATTCTCTAATAGATTTAGTATCAGCATTAATTCTTTCTTTTTCACTTTCAAGCTTTGCTTTAAGTGATTTTAATTCTTCTTTCTTAGAAGCTAATTCAGCTGACTTAGCCTTATTTGTTTTAATTAACTCATCTAATTCATTCATTACTTTTTGATTATATTCTGTTAATTGTTCTACTACACTTAATCTATAAACCATTTCCGTAACGCTTTCTGCTCCAAAAACATATTCCATATAAGCATTATTACCATTACTTACTTGTAAATACTGAAATAGTTGTTTACTCTCTTCTGTTTTCTTTTCTATTTCAGCATTAGATTTATCTATCTCATCTTGTAGGCTTTTCATAGATACTTCTAAATCACTTATTTGTTTTTCATAATTAGCTATATTTTTCTTAATTTCTGCTACTTCTTGATCATTTTTAGCAATCTTTGCTTCTTTCTCTTCTAATTGTTTTGCATAAGAATTTACCTCATTTTCAAATTCTTTTATGGTTTTAGCATCTACTTTAAATGGTAGTAAACAAAGAGATATTAATAATAAGATAGTTATTTTTCTTCTATTCATACTACACCTTTAAATACTTTCTTACAGCAGAAGATGAACCTATCATACCTACTAATATTCCTATTACAAGTATTATTCCTGATACCATATAAATAAATGGTTCTGGTTCTACTAATCTAATAATTTCTGTATATAAGTAGCCATGTAAGTGATTATAAAGGGCTACATAACCAAAGCATACTCCTAGTATTGGTAAAATTGCTCCAAGACAACCTAGTATCATTCCTTCTACAATAAATGGTGTTTTAATAGCTACATTACTAGCTCCAACAAGTCGCATAATTGATATTTCTCTTTTTCTTGAGAAGATTGTTAGTTTAATAGTGTTAACAATTAGAAAAACTGTTACTAAAATTAAGGCAATAACTACACCATATGCTCCTTTTTCTACTACACTAAACATACTAATCATCTTATCAACCCAAGCTTCACCATAATTAACAACACTTACTTGTTCCATTTTCTTAATTTTTTCAGCTGTAGTTTTAATCTTCTCTACATCTTTTACTTTTACTTGAAATGTATCCTTTAAAGGATTATCATTGTCTTTCCAAGTAGACATTACCTCATTAAACACTTCATTTTCTTTTCGCATTTCTTCTTTGACAGCATTTTTACTTTGATAAGTTAAACTTTCAACATTATCCATTTTTTCTAGTTTATTTTGTACATCTTTTACCTGCTCTTCTGTAGCATTATTATTTAGGAAAACAACTATTGTTAAGTCTTTTTCCATCTCTTTAGTAAAACTTTCTACATTAAATGTCAAGATGATAGCAACTGCTACTATAAGTAATGTTATTATAATACAAGAGATAGAAGCTAGTGATAGAGAAAAGTTACGAAAGACTGATTTAAAGGCATCTCTAATACTTCTACCTAACATTCTAAAGAATTTCATTCTTCATACTCCCCTTTCTCTACATGTTTTACTAAATGTCCATCTTTTAAAACTATTACTTCTTTTTTCATTCTGTTAACAATATCTTTATCATGAGTTGCCATAATAATAGTTGTTCCACAGGACTTGTTAATTTCTTCTAGTACTTGCATAATTTCCATACTCATATCAGGGTCTAAGTTACCAGTAGGCTCATCACAAAGTAAAAGTTTAGGTTCATTTACAATGGCTCTTGCTATAGCAACACGTTGTTGTTCTCCACCTGATAATTGATCTGGATAGTTATGAATCTTATGTTTTAATCCAACTAATTCTATCGCTTTTAGTGTTTTCTTTCTGATTTCATCACGTTTAGCTCCTAAAACTTCCATAGTAAAAGCAACATTTTCATAAACTGTAGACTTAGGTAATAAACGGTAATCTTGAAATACTATTCCTAATTTTCTTCTTAGTTTATATACTTTTTTATTTCTAAGTTTTAAAACATTAAGTCCACCAACAATTATTTCTCCTTTTGTTGGTTTCTCTTCACGATATAACATCTTTATAAATGTACTCTTTCCACTTCCACTTCCACCTATTACAAAGACAAAAGATCCTTTTTTTATTGAAAGAGATAAGTCATAAATAGCTGTTACACCATTTTTGTATTGTTTGGTTACATTTTTTATTCTAATTAATTCCATCTTATCCCACCTTCGTATTCACTTAACATTTTAGCATAATTAGACATTTTTTGATAGAGTTAATTATTACCATGCACAAAAAAGCATCAAAATCTTTAATTTTGACACTCTTAGTTAGTAATTATACATAGACATTTATCTTTTCTTAGTATTCTATCCATTACTATTTTACTTATTATTAGAATAAAACTAGCATATAAAACTTTAGTAAAAGTGAAGTATACTCCACCCAGTACTACTATTATCATATTAATAATTAATGTGGTATTACTAAGAGGAATTTTAAAGTACTTATAAAATATTTGACTAATAATATTAATTCCTCCGTTACTAAATCCTACTTTATACATAAAACCATTACTTATTCCTAAGGATATACCGATTATTAGACAACTTAGAAGTAAGTCAGAGGTATCTACCGTAATAATTTTAGTAACAGGTGATGTTATTGATACAAAAAATGGATAAATAAATGTTGCTAGTAAGCTTGCTATAGTTTGTTCTTTAGATAAGAGTATTGTACTTAATAAAAGACAAATACTACTTCCTATAAAGATAACTATGGATGGTGATAATTTTATTAGATGATTAACAATAATTGCTATACCATTCATTCCCCCAGTTACTAATTTAATTGGATATAAAAATAGGTTAAAAATAATACTAGAAAAAAAGAGACAGATTATTAATACTCCATATCGATATAGAATATTCTTCATCTATTCTCCTCCAAATACTTGATACGCATCTGTTACTACAAAGAAAGCATCTGGATCTATTAGATGAATTCCTTCTTTGAATCTATAATACTCTTTAGTTGGTATAACACTCATTAAGACATTTTGATCTTTATCTTTATAACCACCTGTTGCTTCAAATTTAGTAACTCCATGTTTCATTTCTTTTAAGATATACTCTTTAACTTCCTTATCTTTTTTAGTTATTATATAAAATGCTTTTGCATCACTTATTCCTAGTAGTACTCTATCCATTGCCCATGTAACTAGATATAAAACTATCAAGGCATACATTAATTTATTAAAGCCAAAGGCAAAGAATCCTAGTAAAACTATTGTTCCATCAGTAAATATCATTGCTTGTCCCATACCTATTTTTAGTTTTTTAGATATAATCATATTTAAAATATCAGTTCCTCCAGTAGAAAATCCAGCTTTAAAAATAAGACCTGCTCCAACACCTTGAAGTAGTCCACCAAATATTGCTACTAAAAGCATCTCACTTTGATTAAAACTAACATATTTAGATAAAAAACTAGTTAGATTTACAAAAATAGGAAATAAGATTGAACCTAAAATACTTAACTTTGTTTTTTCTTTGCCTAAGAATATATAGGATAGAATTAATAAAAATATATTAGCTATTAATATTACATAAGATTGATTAAATTTAAAGAAATTATTTAAGACGATTGATAGACCACTTACGCCTCCTGCTACTATGTTATTAGGTGAATAAAATAAATTAAATGCAAGAGCTACTAGTAAACAACCAAAGATAAATTGTGTATATCTTTTTATTTTACTATGCTGATAAATATTATTAACAATTGCCTTGGGATTCATTTTTTGCTCCTTTCAAATATGCTTCCATAAATGGAGTTAAGTCACCATCTAAAACTTTAGTTACGTTACTTGTCTCATATGATGTTCTATGATCTTTTACCATTGAATATGGATGCATTACATAACTTCTTATTTGTGAACCAAACTCTATATTCATTTGTTCTCCTTTTTCTTTTGCTAGTTCTTGTTCTTTTTTCTGTTGTTCTAATACATAAAGCTTAGACTTTAGGACTTGTAGAGCTGTTTCTTTATTTTGAATTTGACTTCTTTCGTTCTGACAAGTTACTACTATACCAGTAGGAAGATGAGTTACTCTTACGGCACTATCCGTAGTATTTACTCCTTGTCCTCCTGCTCCAGTTGAACGATATACATCTATTCTTATGTCCTTTTCATCTATATTTATATCTATATTTTTATCTATTTCTGGAGTAACATCAACACTTGCAAAGGATGTATGACGTCTATTGGAAGAATCAAATGGAGATAACCTAACTAAACGATGAACACCTTTTTCTTCTTTTAAATAGCCATAGGCATAACTACCATCTACTTTGAAAGAAACACTTTTAATACCAGCTTCTTCTCCTGCTTGATAATTATATAATGTTACTTTATAACCTTGTCTTTCACAGTATCTTAAATACATTCTATATAACATTTCTGCCCAGTCACAAGCTTCTGTTCCACCAGCTCCTGAATGAATATCAATAGTACAAGAATTAGCATCATATTCATTATCAAATAGTAAGTATATTTCAAATTGTTCTAATCCTTCTTTTAATTTATCATAATCTTTTATTAATGTCTCTTCTAATTCATTATCTGGTTCTAGGGATAATAGTTCTATTAAATCTAGAGCATTCTTAGTATCTCCTTTATATGAAATTATATTCTCTAAAATTGCATTTATGTTGCTAAGTTTAGAGAAAACGCTTTCTCTTAATTCTTTATTATCCCAGAATCCTTCTTCTAACTGTTTCTTTTCTAATTCTTCTTTTTCTTTTACTTTCTTATCACAGTCAAAGTAACCTCCAAAGTTCTGCTAATTTTTTATCAATCTTTTCATAATTTCTTTTTAATTCTGCTAGTTCCATAATAATCCTTCTTTCTATTCACATTTTAACAAATTATTTTTTATTAATCAATTATGTGTATAAATTAGTAATTACTGCATAATATATTAGTGGGAAGGGTTCACGAATTTAGTGAAGATTCCCATTATATATAGATGATACTATTAAGTATCAAAAAAACAATGTAATCAAAGCGATTAGATTGTTTTTTCTTTTATTTTAGCTTTCTCAGTAGCTGATACTAGTGATAAATCACTACCAAGAGATGCTATTATATCTTCTTTTTTTAATGATGTTAATCTTTTTTGTAATAAATCACATTCTTCTCTAGTTTCTGTTTGTGTATAAAGTTTTAGAGAAGGTAATAATATAATTGGTTCTTTACAAATTCCTACTGTTCTTTTTAAATAGTCTAGCTGAAAGTCTTCTTTCACTTCATCAATTATTCTTAGAGCAGGTAGTAATAGTCCTGTACTTTTATAATATTCATCTTTAGCAAGTTTTTCAATAAACTTTACTTGTCTTTCACTTTTAGAACTATTAATAGAATCAGCTGCCGTTAATAATTGTTCTTTATTTAATTCTTCTTGATCATATAATAATTCATTTATCCCTCTAGCTTGATACTCTTCTTTACTATTTAAAACTTTACTAGCTAGTTCTAATGATATATCTTCTTTTATCGCTTCACTATTTAATAAGATATTTCGTTCTGCTATTCTTTGATAACTTTCTTTTGACTTTTTTAGTATTATTAGTGACTCTTCTACCTCATTATTCTTATGAATACTAGAACTACACATAACATCTCTCATACAATTAAGTAATACATCATCATTTGTTCTTGATAAGATAAAGGAATAATCTAAAATTTCTTCTTTTGATAAGAATGAATAACATAATAGTTTTCTTAAACCTTTAGAGTATCTATTTGTTATTAAGTCTTTTAATTCTTCTTTAGTAAATTTTCCTTCCTGTATAGTACTAACTGACATTAATTCTAAGATTCTTTCTATTTGTTTTTTATCAGTAGTTTCACTAAGTAATGTTACTACTAACATATTCTCTTTAGATAACTTAACATCATATCTCATATTCTTTAATTTTTCTTCTACTTCTTTTAGCACTTTAAACCTCCAAAATATTACTAGAAATACTATAACACATATTTAACTAATTATTAATAATTTTATCAAAAAAATGACCAGTTGTTGAACTAGCCATTAGTTTTTGTTAATACTTTTTGGTATGCCGTAGTTTCTCCTTCTTTTACACAATCAACAAAGAACTTATTTCTCATTTTATAATATCCATGCCAATCATTTCTTTTATTAGTTTTTATAACAGTATGTTCACTTTCAAAATCTAATTGACTTGATGGCATAATACAGTTATGCATTTTTTCATTTTCTAAATTGACATATAATAAGAAATTATCTTTTACACTAGGAGTAGTACCAAAAGTATCTAAATATTCTTCTAAAGTATATTTACCAATTAAAAACCAAATATCATTAGTTTCTTGTATAACACCTTGCGTATATTTTCCAAGTTCATGAATTGCAATTTCTTTATCATTGTTTAAATTTAAACCATTTTCTAACTCTTCTTTTAAATGCAATAAATGAATATATCTTTTAACTTTAGGATTTTTTTCTAGTTCCTTTATTTCCTCAAAGTTTGATCTAATTATTTCTTTTATATCTTCTATATCTAATCTTAAATTTTCTAAAATTTCTTGTTCCATTTTATTCCCCCAATCTATAAATCTATATAAAAAATAACTCAATACACTAGTATACTTTAAAAGAACCATTTATATGTATAAATGGCATAATAATTATATAATATTTTCTTTTTTATCACAAGTTATTTTTTATTTTATCTTAGAAAAAAAGCAAAAACGATACATATTTCATAAGCTATGTATCATTTCTATAATTATATTTTTTCAAACAAATATACATTTTCAGGTAATTTTAGTTTTTCAAATACTCTTTGTTTTATTAGTTTTCCACCCATATGTTTATAAAATTCATTTGTAGGATTAGCTGCTAAACAACCTACTATCATCTTTGTAAATCCCATATTTTTTAATTCTTTAATTGCCATAGCAAATAGCTTTCTACCATAACCATGTCCTTTATAATCATTTATCAAGTATAAAGCATACAACTCTCCACAATCATTATATTGAGCATCATCAGATACATCTACATTAATGAAACCTACTATTTCATTATTTATTTCAAGAACATATTGGTGGTTAATATTCTCATCAAACTCTTTATAGAAATTATTTGCTCTTTCTTGTTCATTTAAATAAAGATTATCTAAAAATTCATCGTTTACTATACCTCTATAAGTTTCATTCTATGCAGTTGTTACTATTCTTGCTACAGAAAAGCAATCATTTTTATTCATTTTTCTTATAATATAGTCCATATTTATCTCCTTTACTATATAATGATTATTCTTAAATATTGTTATTTTAATTACTGTTTATTAGTTTTACTTAATACTTTTGAAAGCTTTAAATATGTAGTATCTTCTGACTTATTAAATAGTATTTGTTTTTCTTTTTCACTAAATAAATAATCAAAATCGTTCAAGTTATCACATCCAATATCATTAACTTTTCTAGAAATAATTGTTGTAAAATCTATAGAACTAAAATACTTTAGTAATTTATCATTAATGTTTATAACTTTTCTTAATGGTAAAATTTTACTTGAACCTGATACTAATGGAACATTAGTATCTAAACTATAATTATTTTTCAAACTATAGAAATTTCCATTAAAATCAACATACTTGTTAAATGTTCCACTAAGTTCCTCATCTTTAAATATAAACTCTTTTTTTTCTATATTATCAATAGATAGTTTTCCTAAAGCGTATTTAAATAATAAAGAATCAACTCTATCAAAGCCTATGAGAAATAGTGTTGATATTAAAATTTCAGAATTAATTTTTTCCATATAATAAGTCCCCCATAACTTGATTATATATAATTTAATTGTTCTTTTCAATATATTTTCTAGCATTATATCCCTTATTATTTTTTTGAACTTTTAAGTTAAGCAGATGATGCTAGTGTTAAAGAAAAAGGCCTTTCTATAGCCTTTTATTAATTATCTTGAAGTATTATTTGTCCATCCATAATTGGTATATTTGGATAACTAGCATCCATTAATGTAAAGTTTCTAAGTGGAGCTTGAGGATTTGTTATTTCCACATTTATCTATTCTTTTTTTTACTTTTAAAAAGTATCATTATTGTACATAACAACCTCCTATTAGTATAATATACAAAAATAATAATAATTCTACTGTTAAAGAAAAAAACTATTCCTTTGAATAGTCTATTATAAATATCATTTTGATAAAACTTCTACTACAGATTTTGCCATTTTTCTTTTACCTTTTGTTGGAACAAAATTATTTATAAATAAATTATCTTCATTATGTTTTAAACCAAAGTAAGCAAAGAAACTAAATACTAAAGCACCAACAAAGTTAACAAATAAATCTTTCATCGTATCGTTTATACCTATATCTAAATAACCCTTATCTATTGTTTGGATTATATTTCCCTTAGTATCATAAATAACTGTTTTTCCAATATTATCAATTATGACTGGCTTATTTTTACCATCAGGATTTAATGCTACTGATGATATTTCTTGTACAATCGTATCTTTTTGCATATCGAGTTTTAAAATTTTATCGCTTCCATATTCAAAAAATTCCCATAATACTCCTATTGTCATAGAAAAACAAAAAGCTACTAAGCACAAATAAAATGGTGATAAATTAATATGTGTACTATTATTGTTTAATAAATTTACTAAGGAAAAACCAACAGCTGTCGCTAAAAATCCATTAATTGTATGTAACATTGTATCCCAATAAGGAATTATTCCATAGAAATTATTAATTTCACCTAATATTTCAGCAGAAAATATAAATAAGTATATAGCTATTTCTAATCCATCTGGCAAAGTTATTTCAAATTTATTTTGAATAAATAATGGTGCAAATAATAGTATTAATGATAATAAACATAATAAAGCATTATTTAAATCTCCTCTTATAAGTTGAAGAATCATACATAGTATAACTAAAAATCTCAATATTAAATATATAGCTAGAGAACTTCTTTTATTTTCTTTATAAGCCATTTTGATTAATTTTTGAACTTTCATTTTTCTCTTCCCCTTTAGTTTTGAAACTTAATTTGTTGTCCTGTATTTAAGTAATTTAAGTAATTTAAGTAGAAATTAATTAAATCTTTATCCATTAAATTTTCAGGTACATCCTCTGGTTTAAAGAATTTTAATCTTTTAGTTTCAGAATCACCTTTTAAATTATTAACGTCAATATTAGATACTTTTGCTAAATAAAGTGATGTATTGTTATAAACTATATCTCCATTTGGATAACTATTCCTTCTTGATTTACCAGATAATGTATCTATTAGAATAATACTATTTGCCTCTATTTTTAATCCTGTTTCTTCATAAGCTTCTCTTACTGCAGTTTCTCTTAAATCTTCTCCAAGCTCTTGACATCCTCCTGGTAGTCCCCATTTATTTCTATCCGTTCTTTCTTGAAGTAGTATTTCACCTTTATCATTTTCAATAACAATGGCAGCTCCAGTTTGTATAAAAGGTATATGACAGATTCTACTATCTAAAGCCATCCTAAATAATACTGGATATCCTCCATAATTTTTACTTAAATTTAATAATTCATCTTCACTTAAACTTAAAACTAGATTAACAAATTCTTCATGAGTATATTCTCTCATATTTTTTAATTTCATACTACTCTCCTTCATTTAACATTAGGTATTTATATATCTCTCCCCAGTTATTTACATTTATAACTTTTTCTTTATCAACTTTATTTGACGCATTATTTTTAAAATACAACGCACATATTCCATTATCAGCTGCGTTTATACAAATATTATCGTCATCGTCAATTATATAATCAACATGTTCCTCTAATAACTTCTCTATTTTATGATGTTCATTATTAAAGATTTTAATATTTTCAAATCCAATAGTTTTTAATTTTTCTCTTGCTATTTCAGTCTCAAAGTCATTTCTAGATGTTACTACAATAAATTTAAAATGATTTTTTAGTTTATTTAATACTATAGTAACACCAGTCATGAAATTTGCTGTAGTTAATATTTTTTCCACATTAGTATTATAAAATTTCTTAAACTCTTCTTCAGTCCAATTATATCTCTTTTGAAATATTCTCTGAGTATTATCTATAATATTATCTTTTCCATTCTTTTCTACATCATATATTTCTGTATATACTCTATATAAATTTTCAGAATCAAATACAACTCCATCCAAATCAAGTGCTATTGTTTTCATTTCTATACCTCCAAATATCCATTATATATTATTTTTTGAACTTTCATTTTTCTCTTCCCCCTTTAGTTTTGAAACTTAATTTGTTCTCCTGTTATCAAAGGATAATGAATTAATAAATTGCTATTAAGTTCTTCTTTATGCATATCTACAGCACTAATTTGATGATTATTATAGGTTGTATAATAATAGATACCTTTACTAGTATTGCAACAAGAAGTATATATAGTAATCTCAAATTTATTTTCTCCTAAATTACAACAGCCTCTTTGTTGATCAACCGAATTTAGAATATGAAAGAATTGACTTACGCTTTCACATTCATCTTCTTTTGATAAAGAATTCATTTTAACAAATGCTACTCTAACAAATCGTGACATACTTGATAAATCACCAGGTAAACCCAATCCTCCCATTCCTCTACTGTATGTATCAAAGGTTAGTTTACTATTAAAAGTATTTTCTTTATTTTCTGTAGATAATTGACTATAATTGTTTAAATTGAATAACTGCTTATCAAATGTGGGATTATTGGTTAACACACCTACTGGATTATCATATATTTTAATTCCTTCTTTTACTGACTCCAAAGTAATAGATTCTTCTTTATCAGATATAATCCAATGTAATTGAGCAAGTGGTAGGTCACTATTAAATTTATCATTGGTAATATTTATTTTTTGTAATAACATTCTAGCTTCTTTTACAGAAGAACACTGACTTAATAAGTAAGGAATTAATTCAAATTGAGCTACATTTTCTTTTTCTTTTTGTTCTTCATTATAATGGGCATTACCAACAAAATTTAATCCTGCTATTGCTAAACCTTTTTCATTTACAGCATCATAATATAAAGGATAATCATTCATTATATATGCCATACCTATTATTGCATAATGACTATTTAAGTTCTTAACTCTTCTAAATTTAAATTCATAATTTCTTGGTGTTATAGTAACTTCTTCATTATACGAGTATTCATAATCTAATGTTCTACCAAAATAGAAATCTTTTGTTTTATAAGTTGCAGCTGTACACATATTTTTTCCTCTTTTCTTATAATAATTTTAAATTATTTTCTTTATTAACTTGTTTTTGTAATAACTCTAAATCTTTCATATTTTTGTTATCTTTTAAGACTTTCAATTGTCTTCTTGCCGAATTATTAAGTCTTATTAATCTTTCACCTTGTGGAATTTTTTCTTTAATTAGTTCTGCATTTGTGTTTTGTAGATTGTTTAATATAACTAAATGAAGCAAATCAGTTAAAAAAATATAATTAACATTTCCAAATCTTAGTATTCCTACTTTATTTTCTTTAACTATCATTTCTACTGTTCCTAAATCTTTTTTCAATCTTTTTTCTCATTCCTACTTAGATTTTAAAAGATATTAACAAATATAATTATGTTCACACCTTTATTTTACTACATAATTTTAATTTTTGTGAACAAGTTTTGAAATAAACACAAGTCAAAGCACTCTGTTAATATCATTTTAAGCATTTTCTTTAGTTATAATAACTCCATTATTATCTTCTATAAGTTGTAAAATTTATTTTTCTTTATTCATAAGTATTATTTTCTTTAAATTTTATAATTCTATCTTCAAAAGAAAAATGTTATCACATTTTCTGTGATAGCATTCCTTATTTTATAAACCTCAAGCCAATAATTTTTGAGTAATTTTTTATTCAAGTATTATAAACTTTTTTCACAACTCTACTAAAATCGTTTGATTTTTCTAGCCTTAATAAGAGTATAATCATCTTTATCAACATTGCTTGAAGTTATATCTTCAAAACCGACCCTTTTTAATGCTTCTATTTCATGTTCAACAGTAAGTGGTGTATCTATATGTTTATGATTTTCTATATTATGTTCTAATTCATATAATTGTCCATCTTCTATTTCCTGAGTTAAGGCAATTTTATGACAATTAATGAATTGACCATGTTCTTTTAAACAATCGTAAATCTTCTTATATAGTTTAATTTTTTCTTCATTTTTAAAATGATGAAGAGCTGATGTAGATATAACTGCATCATATTTGCCTCCAAATTCAACTTCAAAGAAATCTCCACATATTGTAATCACATGTTCTGCAAAACTTCTTTTCTTTAATTTTTCAAGCATATTCTCGGTAATGTCTATGACTGTAACTTCAGCACTTGGAAGTAATTCAAATACATGAATTAATTCTAATCCTGTACCTGCTCCTAAGTCTAATATTTTTTTAGTTTCTTTATCTAAACTATCCCCTAATGTTTTTTTAGTTTCCATATAAGTACTATGTACATCATCATATGAATCTATTTTCTCATTAAAGAATGTTCTTTGTTTTTTATTTCTTTCATATAAATTCATAATTAATCCCCCTTAAATTTATTTCTATATTATTTCTAATTAAATCTTTGATTTCACTATCGTTTAACTTAATACTATTAACACATAATTGTGTTGCTATACCATGAGTATAGAATCTCACTTCACGATATACTTTTTTTGCAGCTTCTAAAGATATTTTGTATTGCTTTACCATTGCATTGATTGTTTCAATATTTCTATCAGTATTTAATACTTCATCTACTGTTCTAGAACCAGCAAAGTCAGTCATAAACAAAGTGAAGAATATGTTTGGTTCTTTCTTTGCATAGAAAGCATATGCATAACTTATTGTGTATAAATAATCTTTTATATCTACATATTTATGAATAAAAGCTGAATAATCTTTTCTTAAATACAATTTAAGTTCATCCTTATACATATCAAAATTAGCATAATTTTTAAATATTGGTTGTGTCGAACATCCTATATAATTAGCAAGTTCTCTAACTGTTAGTTTTGAATAACCATACGCCTTTATAAAATCAACACTTTTCTCTAATATATCTTCTTTAGAATACTTAATTGTTCTTGCCATAGCCATCACCTCACAAATGTATAAATAACATTTGTTATTTAATAGTATACATCATATTTTTGATTTGTCAACATAAAAATAACATTTGTTATTTATTTCTCACTTTTTTGATGCAAAATTATCTAAATATTGTAATCACAGAAAAACCCACAATTCCTTATTTTATGCGAGTTTACGAGCTTATTTACCACAACAATTTTTATATTTTTTTCCTGAACCACATGTAGTGGATGCTCCCATATTATCAGTATTATTTATACTTATAGTATTATTCGAATTTCCTTATTTATCAGACTAAGTAACATCTATATTATTTGTATTTATGATATTATCTGTACTATAAGTATTTCTCTAATGTGGACTTCTTGTGTACATTGTCCACATCCGTTCATCTAATATGACTAAATCAATTTTTGCTTTTTTATCCAATGTGTAATTTATTTATTTTCAATTTGCTTTGTTTCACTTAATAGTCTATCAAAATCTGACACATAATTCTTATCCTGTATAACTTTATATTTTTCATATTCATTTTCTGCTTTTTGAGTTGCTTGTTTATGTGAGATTTTTCCTTTTCCTTCTAAAACTTCATAATGGAAAACTTTTAGTGCTTTTTCTACTTCATTTTTCCAATCTTCCATGTACATTATTATATTTCTCTCTGCATTATTTTCAGCAATATCCCAAAATAAGTTTACTAAATTATTTAAATTTTTAATTTCTTGTTCATTTAAATAGTTCTTGGCAATAATTACATCAGATTTCAAAATCTTACCATCAGGTGAATTTTCCCAGGTAGTAAGTCCCATATTTTCTTTTTTAGAATCTACCCTTTTATAAACTATTTCAGCAGCAGTATTTCCAGTAATTGCATAATGAAATTTATTTTGAATAGTTTTATAAAAAATTATTGCAGTATCACTATTTTTATCATAATCAATAGAACATTCAACAAATATATTTTTACTATTTTATCTTACTATAATATTCTACTCCAGAATATGTTCCATCTTTATTAAGTCTCCTATTAGCAATATAACCATCTTTTTTAAAACCGGCTTTTTCCATTACTCTAGATGATTGTTTATTTAATTCATTGCAAGAACACTCAACTAAATAATATCCACTTTCTAACAAATAATCCGATACAACCTTTAATGCTTCTGATGCATAACCTTTTCCCCAATAAGCATACAATATTACATAACCAACGTTACAATAGTTATGTCTTTTTTCAATTCCATTTACAGATATATTCCCAATAGGAGTATTATCACTTTTTAAAGTAATTACCCATTTTTCATATTTTGAATCATCTGCATTTTTAATCCAATCTTTAATGCATTCTAGTTCTTCTTCTTTTGTTAAATTAGGAAACTTTATATATTCTGCTAATCTGTTATCTGTTAATACTTCATATTGCATATCAATATCAGTTTCTTCATATCTTCTTAATATTAATCTTTCTGTTTCTAATTTTGGACTTAGCATATTATCAACTCCTAAATATATTTTAAAATTAATTATCGAAAAAAGGATGTCTACATTTAAAACGTTTTCCTCATCCTTTTTCACTTATTTTTTTTAATATTTCTTAAGTAAACTATAAAGCAATAGTCAAATTAGTATTTTTCAATTTCAACTTTTTCTTGTTTTATACTACTTTCCACAACATTGCTTATATTTTTTTCCTGAACCACATGGACAAGGATCATTACGACCTACTTTTTTACTCTTCTTTGGTTTCTTTACTGAATCTGATTTATCATCATTAGTTTGAACATTTCTTGTAACTGGTTTTCTTTCAACAGTTTTTTGTATTTCTGCTTTTAGTAAGAATATAGTAACATCATGATCAATCTTTTGTAACATTTGATCAAATAAATCAAATCCTTCAGTACTATATGCTCTTAATGGATCTTCTTGACCATAGCTACGTAAATAAATTCCTTCACGTAAGTGACTCATTACATTAATTTGTTCCATCCAATAGTTATCAATGACTTGTAAAGATAATGCTTTTTCAAATTCACTAGTTATTTCTTCTGGAACATCACTAAGTTTTTCTTCATATTCCTCTTTTGCTTTATTATATAGGAAGTCTATCATATCATCATCTAATAGTGAACTAATATCATTTTCAGTAATATCTTTATCTAGTAAATTTTCGTTAGCAAAAGATACTATTTCTTTCTTATCTTGTTCACTTAAAATACCATCTATAGTATGTGACTTAACTAAGTCAGTAACATAATTTCTCATACATTCAAGAACTTGTTCATGAACAGATTCACTATCTAGAATTTCATTTCTTCTACCATACATAATTTCACGTTGAGTGTTCATTACATCATCATATTGTAGTAATTGTTTTCTAGCATCAAAGTTATTTCCTTCAACTCTTTTTTGAGCAGTTGTAATAGCCTTTGAAAAATACTTATTTTGAATAGCTTGATCACCAAATCCAAAACTAGTCATCATTTCTTTAATTTTTTCACTACCAAAGCGAACCATTAAATCATCTTCCATAGATACAAAGAACTGTGTAAATCCAGGATCTCCTTGACGACCAGAACGTCCTCTTAACTGATTATCAATACGACGAGATTCATGACGCTCAGTACCAATAACACATAATCCACCAAGTGCTCTTATCTCATCTGATAGTTTAATATCAGTACCACGACCAGCCATATTAGTAGCGATAGTGACTGACTTATGTTGACCAATCTTAGAAATAATTTCAGCTTCTCTTGCATGATTCTTAGCATTTAATATTTCATGTGGAATCTTTTCTTTTTTTAATAAAGCACTTATTAATTCACTAGTTTCAATAGCAATAGTACCAATTAATACTGGTTGACCTTTAGCATATCTTTCTTTTACTTCATTAATAATAGCTTTATACTTAGCATTTTTAGTAGCAAATACTAAATCAGAAGCATCAATTCTTTCAACTGGTTTATTAGTTGGAATACAAATAACATACATATTATAAATATCACGGAACTCTTCTTCTTCTGTTTTAGCAGTACCAGTCATACCAGATAACTTTTTATACATTCTAAATAAGTTTTGGAAAGTAATAGTTGCTAAAGTTTTAGTTTCTTGATTAATACGAACTCCTTCTTTAGCCTCAATTGCTTGATGAAGTCCATCACTATAAGCACGTCCTTTCATCAAACGTCCAGTAAATTGGTCTACTATAACAACTTCTCCATCTTGAACAACATAATCTACATCTAATTTCATAGAATAGTTTGCTCTTAAAGCTTGATTAATATAATGTACTAAAGTTGCATTTTCTACCTCATAAAGATTTTTAACTCGAAAAGCTTTTTCTGCTTTTTCACTACCTTCATCAGTTAATGTTACACTCTTAGTAGTTTCATCGTATAGATAATCTACATCATCTTTTAAACTTTTTACAAAACTATCAGCATCTTGATAAAGGTTTGCACTAACTAATTGTCCACCAGAAATAATTAATGGAGTTCTTGCTTCATCTATTAATACTGAATCAACCTCATCAACGATAGCAAAATTTAATGGTCTTTGTACTCTATCTTCTTTTCTAATAACCATATTGTCTCTTAGATAATCAAATCCAATTTCATTATTAGTAGAATATAAAATATCACAAGCATAAGCTTCTTGCTTTTCTTTAGGACTTAATTCTCTTGTATTAACTCCTACTGTTAAACCTAAAAATCTATGAATTCCACCCATCCATTCAGCATCACGAGTAGCTAGATATTCGTTAACAGTAATGATATGTACTCCTTTTCCATCTAATGCATTTAAGTAAGCTGGTAAAACGGATGTTAGTGTTTTTCCTTCACCAGTTTTCATTTCTGCTATATTACCATAGTGTATTGCTAAAGCACCTAGTATCTGAACATAGAAAGGTTTTTCCCCTATAACACGATAAGCTGCTTCTCTTGCTGTAGCAAAAGCTTCTACTAAAATATCTTCTAGTGTTTCTCCATTTGCTAAACGTTTCTTAAATTCCTCTGTTTTATTCTTTAACTCTTCATCAGATAAATTTTGATAGTCTTCATCTAAGGCTACTATTTTATCTGCTAAAGATTCAAATTTTTTTAATTCTTTATATTCATGATCAAATAATCTTGTAAATAATCCCATTGTATCATCTCCTACTGATTATTGTAACAAAAAAAAGAGACAATAGAAAGCATTTTCTCTTAATTTTCACTTATTTCCTAGATAGAAACACAACTTTCACCATGATACCAAGCATCAACTATAACAGGCGTTACGATATCATCAATAACTTTATCCACTTGTCTTGCTCCAAACTTTTCATAGTTTGCTTTAGAAATTATTTTTTCCACAATATCTGTGGATATTTCTACTTCTATATTCTTTTTCTTAAAAGCATTTATTAACAGGTCTAATTTTAGATTTACTATTCTTTCAATATCTTCTTTAGTTAAATCTCTGAAATAGTATTTCTTATCTATACGATTAACAAATTCTACACCTAAAAATTCTTCTATATCTGTATTCTTACTATCTACTGTTTCCACAAAACCAATATCTTTCTTATTTGCCCCTAAATTAGTTGTCATAAAGAGAAAAATGTGTTCAAAAGACACTTTTCGTCCTTTAGAGTCTTTTAAATAACCTTCATCCATCACTTGGAGAAATAGTTTTAACACCGAAGGTGATGCTTTTTCTATCTCATCTAATAGTATTACACAATGAGGATATAGTCTTATTTGATCAAGTATAGTCTCATGGTTATCAAAACCAACATATCCTGGAGGAGCTCCAAGTATTTTACTTACTGAATGCTCTTCTTTATACTCACTCATATCTAATCTAATAAAGTGATCTTTTCCATAAAGAAGAGAAGCATATTCTTTTACTAAATAAGTTTTACCTATTCCTGTACTACCCGCTAAAAGAAAGGTATGTATCTTAGGACTATCTTGAAAACCTAATTGTATCTTTTTAGTTAAGTTACATAAATCATGAATTATCTCATCTTGACCAATAATCTTACTCAATAATTCCTTTTCTAGGGAAAATAGTTTGTTCTTATTACCTTCTATTATTTCATATACAGGAATTTTAGTTTTTAAATAAATAACTTCTGCTATCATTTCTTTAGTTATTTTCCTAGGTTTCTTTTTACCAAGAAGAGAAAACTCAAGTTCATTCTTTTTAGTAATTAAATTTTTTTCACTTTGTTTTAGTTTAGATGCTTTTTTAAAGTTTTGACTTGTAACTGCTTCTTTTTTTTCTATTACAATTTTTTGCAGTGAATTATTTAATTTTTTTAGCTCTTTATCTTTTTTATCTTCTATAAGACTAGCTTTAGCACATACTTCATCTAATATATCTATCGCTTTATCTGGTTGATAATATTCATATATATAAGTATTTGATAAGTCTACTATCATATCAATCATTTCATCTGATATTGATACAGAGTGATAAGCTTCATATAATGGTTTTAATTTTTTTAATATTTCTTTAGTCTTTTCTTTATTAGGCTCTTCAATTAATAGTATTTGAAATCTTCTATTTAAGGCTTTATCTTTCTCAATAAATTCTCTATATTCAGATACAGTAGTTGCTCCTATTAAATGTATTTTTCCTCTAGCTAGGGCTGGTTTTAAGATATTAGATGCATCTATTGCACCTTCTGCTCCACCTGCACCTACTAAAGTATGAATCTCATCTATAAAGATTAGGTACTCATCATGTTCTTCTATTTCTTTAAGTATCTTACCTACTCTTTCTTCAAATTCTCCTCGATACTTAGTACCTGCTACTAAAGAGGCCATCGAAAGCGATAATATCTCTTTACCTCTTAAAGCTCTTGGAACATTATTTTCTACTATTTGTCTTGCTAATTCTTCAACTATAGCTGTTTTTCCAACTCCTGCTTCTCCTAATAGTAGTGGATTATTCTTAGTTCTTCTACAAAGTATTTCTATCATTCTTTTTAGCTCTGTTTCTCTACCTATAACAGGATCTATTTCATTGGACATAATTCTTTTATTTAGATTAACAGAAAACTCTTCAATTAGTAATTTTTTATGTCCTGTTATTTTCTTTTCTGTAAAGGAAGTAGAAAACTCTTGATATAGTCTATCTATATCTATATTCATCCCCATTAATAGTCTAATAGCTATACCTTCTCCTTCCTCTAATAATGATAAGAATAACTCTGTAACTGATACTTCACTTTCTTTATTCTCTTTACTATTCAACATAGCTGTCTCTAGTACTCTTTTTAAAAGAGGAGTATATAAAAACCAGTCATTGGTTGTCTTTCCTATTCCTACTACTCTTATTAATTCATCTTTAAATTTATCATAAGTTAAACCTAATAGTTTTAAATGATTAGTTACTTTTAACTCTTTCATTGATAGTATAGCTAATAGTAAATGTTCACTTCCTACATAAGGATGTTTTAAAGCTCTCATTTCTTTCCTAGCTAATACTAAGGCTTTCTGAGCATCTTCACTAAATTTCGAAAACATTTTATTTCCTCCTTGTATACTTATATTTTAACGAGAAGGAATGTGGTTAAGCAATTATTTTAAGACCAAAAAAAGTGACAAAAAAAACTAGTTCTTAATGTGAACTAGTTTAATCAACTTGTTCAGTAGCTTCTACTCTTATTCTACTGTAGAATGATTTTGCCATAACATCGTTTGTAGCATCTAAGTTTAACCATAAACGAAATTCAAAGTTTTGAGTAGTACTACCTGCTATTGAATAAGAACCTAATTTATTGCTACTAGTTGACAGTTTCCCATTTGATACTGATGTTCCATCTTTCTTTAAATCATATGATAAGAAGCTATGAGTGAAGGTTGCACAATCAGTACAATCACTATCATCATCTAGATAAACATCATATGTTATAGTTCTAGTACCAGTATTTTTTAAGGTAAAGGTATAAGGTGTATTCTTAAGTCCATCACTATCTTCTTGAGGAGCTACTTTAGTAAGGGCAATAGTTGAAGTTCCTTCAGTATAATCAAGTTGAAGGTTTTTTGCTATTAAGGTTATATTTTTATCTCCTCTTAAAGTCATTTTAGCTAGAGCAAAACTTATTCCTATAAAAATAACTATTAATATTAAAAGACTAATAATTATAAGTTTTTTGTTATTATCAATTTTTTTCATTATTCATCCCTCACTTTATTATCTATAATATAGTTTATCTCTTATTAAAAAAAAGAAAGGTTTTTATGCTATATAAGCATATTTTAGAGTTAAAAAAAAAGAGAAGAATCTCTTTTTTAAATTAGTACTAATATTGTAAATATTATAAATGCAACTACAACTAGTTCTAATAATATTTTCCAAATATATTTTAACCAATCTTTATAAGGTACTTTTAAGTAAGCAAGTGTTACCATTAATGGAATACTTGTAGGTGCTACTAATGTAACAATACCATATAATGCTTGGAAGATAACTGAGATTAATGGATATGTATCTGTAGCAGTTACTACACTTACAAAATAAGGTAAAACGCTATAGAAGGCATATGTTGGATCTCCGTTAATTATACTTGAAACAATTACTACTAATCCTGTTGTAAATACATTGAATCCTTTTGTTAGTCCTAATAATGCTTTATATATTACTAATTGATAAGGATTATAAGTTGTAAGTACTAATATTAAGTAAATTACAAATACAATAAATGCAGGTAATAATGCTTTTCTTAGTCCTTCACTAAATCCTACTATCATATCATCCCAAGTTATTTTATATACATATTTAATAATAACTAAGGCTAGTAATAATAAAACTATTACTTCTGTTAATGTCCAGCTACCAAAAGCAGGAATAGTACTTCCTAATAGTTTACCGAATACTGGGAAACTAGTATTTAATGCTTTAGTAATTCCTGTAAAGAATTTAGCCTTTACTCCAAAGCTACCAATTAATACAATAACAGTAAGTAAAGCTACAATACCATCTAAGATAATATAAGCTTTTTTGTTAGACTTCTTAGCAAATAGAATAATATTTATTATTACTAATAGTGCTAATAGAGCAACATAAGCTGGAACACTAAATCCTGTAACAGCTGTTTTAACATCTTCAAAAAGATTTACATTGAATGAATTAGTCCAAGTAATAAATCCTAAAATAGTAACTAATAATACTAAATCAAGAATAACTACTAATGGCCAATTCTTCTTTTGCTTTTTGTCATGTTTAACAACTTCTGGAATATAGCTCTTTTCATCACTTGATGATTTTGTACTCTCTTTCTTTCCAAATTTCAAAACATTAATTAGTAAGATTACTAATCCTAGAACAAGTAAGATTATTCTAGTCCAGATTTGAGTTGTTGGTTTTACTGATAAGTATTGTTGTAACATTTGAGTTGTATTATATGCAAATGTAGTTCCCATTAATCCAACAGCAACACTACCAGCAGTTACAGCAGTAGCAGCTAATTTATTATATCCTAGCATTAATACTAAAGAAATAACAAATGGGAATAACATTAATAGTGCAAGTTGCATTCCACAGAATGATGTTAAAACAGCAAATAAAGAAGCAATTATTATAATACAAATATGTTCTTTACCTTTAAACTTTTTAACAATAGCATCTAATACTTTTCTATATGCTCCAACTTTTACTAATACTCCATAGAATCCACCAATTGCTAGAATAAATAATGAAGCATAACCAAAATATCCTAATACAGTATTTTGATAAGATACTAAATCAAATATTCCAACTTGTGATCTACCAATCTCAGAATAACTTGATTGATAAGTAGCAGCTGGTAAAATCCATGTCAAAAGTACAAATACAAATAGTGTAATTAAACTAACTTTCAATGCATTATGTTTTTTCATAATTTTCTTCTCCTTCCATATATTAATTATACGAATAATAACTTTGTTTTACAAGCAATTAGCGATTTTTTTTGTGAATTTTTTGTGAAAAACATTTAGTAAAAAAGGTATTAAATATTCTTCTTGATGACTCATCAGTTTCATACAAACTCTCCGGATGCCATTGTAATCCTAAGAAGAATGGATGATTTTTCAACTCTATTGCTTCAATACAATTATCTAAACTTCTAGCACTGACATATAAGGATGATAATTTAGGGATATAGTCATTATGTCTAGAGTTAACAAATATTTCTTGTTTCTTTATAATATCATAGAGAAAACTATTTCTTTTAATAGATACTAAGTGTTCACTACCATTGTGATTCATTATCTTTTTAGTAATATCTTTCTCTTCACCTAGTAGAAAAGCTGACATCTCTTGCATTCCAAGACATACTCCTAGTATTGGTATATTATTTTCTTTAGCATATTTTATTAATTTAATATCTTCACTATACCAACCATCTCCTCCCGGTAAATAAAATCCATCATATTTAGAATAATCTGTTTCATTCTTAGGACTAAATATTTCATAATTAATATTTTCTTGCTCAAAGGGAATAAGTTTAAACCCATCAGTTCGATAAGCAATTCCAATTAATATATCTTTCATATACACCTCACTATTATATAGTATAAAAAAAGAAGGAAATTAATTCCTCCTAATATAGTTTAGCACCAGCTGGTATATGTTCATCTATCATTAATAAATGTAGTTTTTCTTCCTCTTCTTCAGTATGAACAGCACTTAAAAGCATTCCACAAGAATCTATTCCCATCATTTTACGGGGTGGTAAATTAGTAATTGCTACTAAAGTTTTACCAATTAATTCTTCTGGTTCATAGTAAGCATGAATACCACTAAGAATTATTCTATCTGTTCCTGTTCCATCATCTAAAGTAAATTGTAATAGTTTTTTACTTTTAGGTACTGCTACACAGTCTTTAACTTTTACTGCTCTAAAATCACATTTACTAAAGGTATCAAAATCAACATAATCAGTAAATAATGGTTCTATTTGAACTTTAGAAAAGTCTATTACCTCTTTCTTCTTTTCGGAAATTATCTCTTTCTTTACTGGTTCTGTTCCATTTAATGGTTTCATAGTTGGGAATAATATTACATCTCTAATAGATTCTGATTCTGTAAATAACATTACTAATCTATCTATTCCATAACCAACTCCACCAGCAGGAGGCATTCCATATTCTAAAGCTTCAATAAAGTCCATATCAATATCATTAGCTTCATCATTACCTAAATCTTTTTCTTTTAATTGTTCTTCAAATCTTGCTAACTGATCAATCGGATCATTCAATTCTGTATAAGCATTAGCAAATTCACGGCCAGCAATAAATAATTCAAATCTATCAACAAATCTAGGATCTTCCGGATTCTTCTTAGTAAGTGGTGATATTTCTACTGGATGCCCATATAAGAAGGTTGGTTGGATTAATGTTTCTTCTACATACTTTTCAAAGAATAAATTAATGATGTGACCAACACTTTTCTCATGTTCTTCTACTACTATTTGATGTTCTCTTGCTAATTCTAAAGCTTCTTCAACAGTCATTTCTTTTTTGAAATCTATTCCTGTTTTTTCTTTAATAGCATCAACCATACTTATTCTCTTCCAAGGTCCTTCTAGATTTATCTCATAACCATACCAATTATAAGTCATCTTACCAATTACATCTTTTGCAATGGTTTGATACATATTTTCTGTTAAATCCATCATTCCATTTAAGTCACTATAAGCTAAATAAGCTTCCATTAAAGTAAACTCTGGATTATGTTTTAAGTCCATTCCTTCATTTCTAAATACACGTCCTATTTCATAAACAGCTTCCATACCACCTACTAATAGTCTTTTTAATGGTAACTCTAAGGCTATTCTTAAGTACATATCTAAGTCTTGAGCATTATGATGTGTAACAAATGGTTTAGCACTAGCTCCTGTAAGTAATGTTGATAAAACTGGTGTTTCTACTTCAGTAAATCCTTGATTATCCATAAAGTTTTGAATACATCTAATAATCTTTGGACGTAAGAAAGCTACTCTTCTTGTATCATCATTCATTATTAAATCAACATAACGTCTTCTATATCTTTCTTCTTTATCAGTAAGACCATGAAATTTTTCTGGTAGTGGTTTTAAAGCTTTTACTAAAGGAGTATATTCTAAACATTTAATAGTTACTTCTCCTGTTTTAGTTTTCATTATTTTTCCACGAACACCAACTATATCCCCAATATCTGCTGTTTTAAACAAGCTATAATTGTCTTCTCCTATATCATTAATTGATATATATATTTGAATAGGTCCTGTCTTATCTTTGATAGTACAAAATGATGCTTTACCCATTTTTCTAATAAACATAATTCTACCAGCTACAGTAGCTTCATCTGTCATACTTTCAAAAGCATCATGTTCTACATCTTTATATTTATCTTTTATATCGTTAGCAAAAGCTGTTCTTTTAAAACTATGTCCAAATGGGTCTAGTCCTAATTCTTTTATTTTTTCAGCTTTCTCACGTCTTACAATTTCTTGTTCTGTTAATTCTCGCATAATTTTTCCTCCTCTTTATTTAAAACGTTATTAGTACAAACCACTTCTGTTTTGGCTACCATATCATGAAGACCTTGTCTTTCTTTAGTAAATGCTACTAAAAAGAAACTAATTATTAATATACTATATTGTATAAGGTTTAGCAAACTATTAGTAGCTAGATAAGTATCTTTATCAAGGAATAAGATGGTACAAAAACCAATAATACTTACTAAAGTACCTTGTAATATCATTGTTCTAAATAATAAATCATTCATTGTTAGTTCTTTATCTTTATCTTTTTTCTGAATTTTTATTTTCATCATTTTTTTACCAATAGATTGTCCATCATTTTTATATACATATAAAACGTAATATAAAAGGGAAATTGCTATACTTACAAGAGTTATTATCCCTGTTTGTTTAGCTATATCATAATTAATATCCACTAACTGATTAACATACTCTTGCATAGTTATCTTTTGATTTGTATAGTTCTCTACTATTTTTACTTGTTGATCATATAGTTTATCTATACTACTATTTGTAGGGATTATAGCAGTTACTAAACTTGTAATAAATGATACTAATATTAAGTCTATCATAAAAGCTACAAATCTTTGAGAAAATAGTGCTTTTAAATGTTGTTCTTTCTTCATACAAAATTCCTCCTAAATTCTTCTAATACATGTAGTATATCACAAAGATTAGTCATTTGATAAACTTTATTTTTTAATTGATTACTACCCTCTACTCCTTTTAAGTACCAAGCAATATGATTTCTTATTTCTAATACCGCTACTTTCTCATTTTTTAACTCACTAAGTAGTTTTAAATGTTTTATACACATATCAATTTTTTCTAGTGATGTTACTTCTTTTGGTATTTCTTTTCCATCAAGTAAAGCTACAGTATCTCTTATTAACCAAGGATTACCTAGTACTCCTCTACCAATCATTACTGCATCACAGCCGGTTTCTTCTAACATTTGTTTTGCAAGATAGGGACCTGTTACATCTCCATTTCCTATCACAGGGATAGAAACATTTTCTTTAACTTGTTTTATTATGTTCCAATCAGCTTTTCCACTATATCCTTGTTTTCTAGTTCTTGGATGTACACAAATAGCACTAGCTCCTGCTTCTTCACAAATCTTAGCTATAGCAACAGCATTGATAGAATCGCTATCCCAACCACTTCTTATTTTAACTGTTACAGGGCATTTGACACTATTAACTACTGCTTTAACTATTTCTTTTACTTTTAAAGGATCTTTTAACAAGGCACTACCTGCTTGAGCTCTAACTGCTACCTTTGGAACAGGACATCCCATATTTATATCAATTATATCAGGATGCATATTTTCTTCTATATATTTAGCTGCTATTACAAAACTATCTACATCACTACCAAATATTTGTTGGGTGATAGGTCGTTCTTCTTCACTCATATATAACATATCAATAGTTTTTTGATTATCATAGCAAATAGCTTTATCACTAACCATTTCAGCATATATTAGACCACAGCCCATCTCTTTTATGATTCTTCGATAAGCACTATTACAAATACCAGCCATAGGTGCTAATACTACTTGGTTAGCTATTTCAACATCTCTTATTTTCCACTTCATAATTTTCACCTTTATATTAGTTTTTTAATCTTACTTTTCTTACTCCTATTTTCACTCTTAGTTTCTAATAATAATTTAGTCATATATAAGTTTTCTAACAATGTGTTTTCTAGTTTTATATTATTTTCTTTTCGAACTTTACTTATAGCATTGTTTGTTAAAAAAGTTAAACAATCATAGAATGAGTAATCATCAATATCTTTTTCTGATAATTCTAAAGTTTCTATGTCATCTATAGCAGTATCTATTGGTATAATATGACCCTTATTATATCTATTATTATACTCATTTACATCCTTTTCTAAATCCATAATACTACTTTTATTTAGAAATCTTCCAGTACCTTCTTCTTTATCATAGAACGGGTTAAGTTTAAGTATTTTATCATTATTACAATAATCAACTAATGCTAGTCCATAAATCGTTTCAAATACTAGATGGTCTCTACTTTTAACTTTGTCAGCAGTATCTTCTACTTTCTTTATTACTTTATCTAATATAGATTTGTCTTCTTTGGTGGTTTCTACTAATTCTTTAGCCATATAAGCATTAGTTATTAATAGACTACTAATTGAATCACCTTTATCTTTTAAAGTTAGTGAATACATCAAAATAGTAGAAATAGTAGTTATTCCATCTTCTCTTAATAGTTTATAAACTTTTTCTGGTGTTCTTTCTTGTTTCAATTCATCAAATTTGTTAAGTGACTGCAATAAGAAACTTTTAGAATTCTCAAAGACTGTCATTAAATCTTTTGAATCAACTTTATAAAAGAAACCAAACACTATTTTTCCTAACTCCTCCAAATTATCATTTGAATCAATACTTTTATAACAATAATTAAATAAATATCTATAATATTTATTTTTTAAGTACTTACTATTTCTACCATATAGTTTATCCGATGATGATATTATCTCTTTTAAATAATCTATTGTTTCTTTATCATAATTTTCTTCATGGAACTCTCTTGGATTAGTCTTAAGAATTATTAATATTTCTTCTATAGTTTTATAATTCATCAAATTCCCCCCTTTTAAAGTTTTATTTTTTATATAATTTCTTAACTTTTGCTATGAATTCGCTGTTTCTACTTTTTGGTTCTAATATTTTTTTAGATGTTGCTAAAGACTTTAATAAATAATTTTCTACAGTAATTTTATTTTCTCCACTAATTTTATCTAGAGCAGTAGCAGTTAACGCTGTTACGCTTTCATACAAGGAGTAATCTTCTTCTTTCTTTGGTGATGCTTTTAGAATTTCTATATCGTCTATTACTTCATTTATAGGTTGAGCAACAGATCTATATCTCATAATATATTGTTTAGCATTTTCTTCTAATTCTTCAGTAGTTATTTTTCCCTTAATGATTCTTCTATCATCAGTTTCTTTATCATAGATAGTTTTAAACACCATTTCACCAGTACAAAAATCTGCTAATCTTTTACCATATAAGGCAGTTGTAAAAGGTTCATCTTCCATTTTTAAACTACTTACTAATTCATTAAATCTTTTTACTGTTTTTTCTAAATTGAATTTATTTGAATCTTTGGACTTTAACTGAGTTACCATATAAGCATTTATGCCTAATAAACCACCTAATATACCTACTTCTTTTACGTCTGCTAAAGCATACATTAAAATTGTAGAAAATGTGGCTACGCCATTATCTCTTAAAAGAGTTTCCATAGATTCAATATTTCCACCTTCTGTTTCCTTATATTCATCTATCTGATTAAAAGAAGCTTTTATAAATTTTGTAGCATTATTAAAAACAGTATTTATATCTTCTGGATTTGCTTTATAAAAGAAGCCAAATACTACTTTTTTTAAATAATTAATATTTTTTAATTCATCTTTTTCTGCATTACTATAAAAATATTCTTCCAAGTACCAAGCATATTTATTTCTTAAATAATCACTATCTTTACTTCCATATAACTTATCAGATGATTTAATTATCTTTTTTAGATATCCTAAAGTTTCTTTATTATAATTATCTACATTAAATTCTAAAGGATTAGTTTTTAAATTTTTTAATATTTTAAATATTGTTTCATCTTTCATTTTATCACCTTTTATTTAGATTGCTTTTTTAACAAATCTCTTATTTCTTCTAAAAGGACTATTTGTTCATCTTTCTTAGGCTTTTCTTCTTCTTTTTTATGACCTAGTTTTTTATCAGCTTTTTCTTTTAGACTATTAAGAATTTGTAACATAGTAAATATACAAAGAGCGATTATTAGAAAATCAACTACACTTTGAATAAAAGAACCATACTTAATAGAAGCATCTCCTACTTTAATACTTAATGAACTAAAGTCTAAGCCTCCTAAGACCACTCCTACTAATGGCATAATAATATCATTTACTAAACTACTTACTATTTTTCCAAAAGCTCCACCAATGATAACACCAATAGCCATATCAACTACTGAACCTCTACTTATAAATTTTTTAAATTCATCTGCTTCTTTTTTGATATTTTTGTTTACCTTTACTTTCTTAGTCATAAATTTTCCCCTCCTTGTTAAAATTCGTATATATTTTACTAAAAAAAGAACTATTTTTCAAGTTCTTTTATTATTTCTTCTTTATCCATCTTAGAATAGCCTTTAATTCCTTTTTCTTTTGCTATTTCTTTTAACTTAGTTAGACTCATTTTTTCATAAGTTGTTTCTTTTTCTTCACTAGGCATTTTTCCATTTTCAACTAAGTAATCAATTTGTTCTTTAGTTAATGTTTCATACTCTAGTAAGGTTGCTGCTAATAATTCTAATAAATCTCTATTATCTTTAATAATCTTAGTAGCTTTCTTATAACATTCATCTATTATTTTTCTCATTTCTGTATCAATTTCATGAGCTACTTCATTAGAGAAGTTTCTTGATTTATTATAATCTCTTCCTAAGAAGACACTACCTTCTTGTTGTTCTAATTGCATAGGTCCTAAATCACTCATTCCGTATTCAGTAACCATAGCTCTTGCTATTTTTGTAGCTTTTGAGAAGTCATTTTCTGCTCCAGTTGTAATCTCACCAAATACTACTTCTTCAGCAACACGTCCAGCAAGTAGACCAGTAATTTGTTCTAACAAATCAGTTTTAGTAGAACAAATCTTTTCTTCACTAGGAATCATCATATTATAACCACCTGCAGAACCACGAGGAATAATTGTTACTTTTTGAACATCGTTAGCTCCTTTTAGTTTAATTCCTACTACAGCATGACCTGATTCATGGTAAGCAACTAGCTTACGGTCATTTTCACTACGTGTTTTACTAGACTTAGCAGGTCCCATTAGGACTCTATCACTAGCTTCATCTATTTCACTCATAGTAATTGCTTCTTTATTTCTTCTAACAGCAAGAAGAGCAGCTTCATTTAATAAGTTTTCTAAGTCGGCACCAGAATATCCTGGAGTTCTCTTAGCAAGTGCTTCTATATTAACACCATCAGCTAACACTTTATTTCTAGCATGAACTTTAAGTATTTCTTCTCTTCCTTTAACATCTGGTAGATTAACTGTAACTTGTCTATCAAATCTTCCTGGTCTAAGTAAAGCAGGATCTAGGACATCTGGTCTATTAGTAGCTGCTATAATGATAATACCTTCATTTTCACCAAAACCATCCATTTCAGTTAGTAATTGGTTTAATGTTTGTTCTCTTTCATCATGGCCTCCACCAATACCACTACCACGTTGACGTCCTACAGCATCTATTTCATCAATAAATATTAGACAAGGAGCAGTTCTTTTAGCTTGTTGGAACATATCTCTAACACGACTAGCACCAACACCAACAAATAATTCAACAAAGTCAGAACCACTTATATAGTAAAATGGTACATTTGCTTCTCCTGCTACTGCTCTTGCTAGTAATGTTTTACCAGTTCCTGGAGGACCATATAATAAGACACCTTTAGGTATTCTTGCTCCTAATTTTTGGAACTTCTTAGGATTCTTTAAGAAATCAATTAATTCTTTAACTTCTTCTTTTTCTTCTTTTAAACCTGCTACATCCTTAAATGTTACTTTATTCTTATCACTTGATAGTTTAGCTTTACTTTTACCAAAATCAAATGAGCCATTCTTTCCACCCATCTGCTTATTAATAAACCAGAAACCAACTACAAATATTAATATCATCGGTAAATAATTAGCAATAAAAATTACTATAGAATTAGATTCTGGATCTGCTACTGCAGTAAACTCAAAATTATACTTATCACTAGCAGTTACTAGTTTTTTCATTACTTGTTCTGATAATGGAAGTCTTACATAAAATGTTTCATTTTTTCCATAATTCTTTAGTTTTCCACTTACTTCATAAATACTAGCTCTTTCTCTTGGTTTTACTTCAAGTTCAGTTACTTCACTAGAGTCTAAGGCTTTCATAAACTCACTATAGGTTAAATTATTAATCTTTTGATTAGCAATAGTAACAAAATAGAAAACACCAAGCATTATTAATAGTAAAAATACATAAGGAAGTAATCCCTGTTTTACTTTTTTATTTTGCATCATAATACACTATCTCTCCTTTAACTATTCATATTTCAGTATTATATCATAGAATTCATCTTTTTTCTTATCATATTTGGTTTTTTTAATACCTGGCAAAAAGACTATTTGATTCTTACTATCAACTACGACAGGCCACAAATCTCTGTCTTTTAAAGGTATTTTTTCATCTATAAATATTTTCTTTAATTTTTTATGTCCACCATTTTTTATTACTAAGGTATCACCATATTCTCTAGTTCTAACTCTTAAAGGTAGTGTTAACTCTTTACTAGATAATCTAGTCATATAATTACTATTACCATTATCTTCTTCTACTATTCTTAGAACATGACCATTAGGTAGTTTAGCATAATTAGATAATTCTATTTCATAAGAATCTATTATTTCTGTATTTCTTTCAAATTCTATAGTATTATAACTCTTTCTAATAACTACATCATTAGGAAAGTTTAATTTAACATTAGCTCTTCTAGAAGATATTATTTTAAAGATAGCATCTAAATGCTTATCTGATATTAAGACTAAGTCATCTTGATAAAATCTTTTTAGCATCTCTTCTAGTACTAACTTTTGAATAATTATATCTAAATCATTAAATGGTTCGATTAATAATTTATCATGACTTACTACTTTGGTCAAGGCTTTTTCTACCTCTTTATGAAGATAAGAAGAAACCTCATCTAGTGTTTGATGAAACTTAATAAATTTCTGTTCTACTTTACTATCTTCTTTCTTCAAAAATGGTAATACTTCTTTACGATAACGGTTTCTTGTATAAACAGAACTGTTATTAGAAGCATCTATAGCATAAGGTATTTTATATTTATGATCATAGTCTAAAAGTTTAGATTTAGTAATAGCAAAGAATGGTCTATAGATAGTATAAGTGTTCATATCTACTATTTTTTTAAAGCCTGAATAACCATAGATATTAGAACCTCTTACTATTCGCATAAGAATTGTTTCCATTAAGTCATCAGCATGATGAGCCGTCATCAAATATTTAGCTTGATATTTATTAACTATCTCTTCAAAGAAGTTATATCTTATATTTCTAGCTTCATTATGAAAGTTGTCATCTCCATAGTTTTTAATTTTCATATACTCAAAAGTAACATTATGTTTCTTACAGTATTCTTCTAATAATACTTTTTCTTCTTCACTTTCTTTTCTTTTACCATGATTTACATGAGCACAGATAAGTTTTATGTCTATCCTCTTTCTAAGAGTCAATAAGGTATGAAATAAAGCCATAGAGTCTGGTCCATAACTACATCCAAATACTATTACATCTCCATCTTTAATTTTTACATCTTTATAAAGTAATTCTACATCCATATTTTCACCTCAACAAAAGAATACCTATTTATCTTCAGGTATTCTAAGAATATATTCTCCATCTTTTGAATAATAATACTTTTCTCTTGCATACCTTGCTACATAGTCTTTATCTTGTAATTTTTCTACATCAGCTTTTAATTCACTTTCTTTATCTTTTAGGCTAGCAAGTTCTTTAGTTAATTCTTTCTTTTCTTTATATTTACTATAGATAGTAACCCAGTACTTTCCAACAGTATAGGTTGTGAATATTATCATAGCAAGAGAAAAAACACATAGAAAAAATGGTCCCATCTTCTTTTTCTTCTTTTTTTTAGCCATAATATCACCCACTTTTCCTGATAATATTATAGACTTTTTTTAAGTTTTTTGCAAATTAACTATAGTCTTTTTAGTCTTCTTGACATAAATATTTGTATTTTTCTATATGAAAATATATATCCTAGAAAAATAAGAACATAAAATAAGGGGTGAATCTCGCCATAATTAATTTTTTTCATAAGAAGAAAGTAGATAAGTGCCATATCTAATGAAAATATAAAGTTACCAATTACTCTAATGATTTTTTTACTTTCAAATAAAAACTTATAATGAAGAGAAATTAGAAATGATAGAAAGATACCATAAAAAAAGGAAAAAGAAATTGATATTATTTGTAGTTTTAAATTCATTATTTAAACAGTCTTTGAAAGATACTACTTCCATCCTTTTCTTTTTTAGAATTATCATCAATATACGTAAAGCCATTTACAATTCCTTTGATAGAAACATTACCTGATATAGTATCTAGTTTTATTAATTCCAAGCCATCACCTTTCACCACTAGAAACCCCATAGTAGTTTCTATTAAAAATTCTTCTTTATCAAAGTTTTCTATCTTTTTAACTCCAGTTATTAAGAGATTCTTTCTCTCCGTCAAAGTGATACTGTGATTGTAGTTACTTATAATTGATTCTTTAGTTTCCATTTATTCACCTTCTTAGTTAAAGGTATGAATAATTAGTTAAAAAAAGAACAAAAAAAAGAAGACTAAGTCTTCTCAAATCTATTCTTCAGAATCCAAAGTATTTTGGTAAGCTTCTAGAATTTTATCTTGAAACATTGCTCTTACTTCAGGATTGATTGGATGAGCGATATCACGATATCCACCAGTTGGTGTTTTTCTACTTGGCATTGCTATAAACAAACCATTTTCTCCTTCAATAATTCGAATATCATGAACTGCAAAACTATCATCCAATAAGACAGATGCAATTCCTCTCATACGAGAGCCTTCTTTGTCAACTTTTCGTACAGTGACTGATGTAATTTCCATAATCTTTCCTCCTTTTAAAGCACTGACACTTTATACTTTAATTCTATCTTATCTCTTTTCTAATTGCAAGAAGTTTATAATGATTTTACAGGTTATACGTCAACTGATAATTTCTACACTTTCTGTTATTAAATCACTATAACTAAAGGATTTAATTGTATCATTATCTCCTACTAAACTAACAATAAAAATAGATGGATAAAGCTTAATTATCTTTCCATTAAATTCTTCTATTTGGTTACGGCTACCGTTAACTTTAAAGTGAAGAGTCTCTCCTTCTTTTTCCCTTACTTTAGCCTTTATTGTATCTATATTCATCTTGGATACCCCACATACATCGTTCCATTAGTGATTATTCCACCCATTCCAGCACTACCATAATGTGTTTTATCTATTAATGATATTAAATCTATTTCTTTGTTTACAGGAGATAAAGCAACACAGGAAGCTATAATAGCAGGATCTAGAGCATGTATATTTATTCTTTTAGGACTAGAAGCAAAATTACTACCAGCTTTTATTAATTCTTCATAGTTTGATTGACATGCTCCAGAAATAATTATTAATTTATCCTGATTTTTCTCATAAATTCTAGCTTTCTTAATAGCATTTACAAAGTTTTCCGAGTTTTGATAGTTCTCTATCTTAGTTTTATCTTTAGCATGTTTCTTTAAAAAATCATGTCCTGTTATTACTACTATATCTGGTTTATACTTTTCTAAAGTTTCTGTTATTACTTCTTCTATTTCATTTTCTTTTACTTTTATACCATATGCTTCTAGATGCATATCCTTATAAAACTTAATACATCTATCTAAATAAAATTTATCAGAATCAAATTGAACTATTTTACCAGGAAGGTAAAAGTATTCATTTCTATCTAATGAGATTAAACTTTCTACTTTTTCAATGTCTGTTCTATCAGTTTCTTTTTTAATGGTTACTTTATTTAAATCATCTAGTTCACTATCAGCATAAAGTCTAACATCTACTCCACGTAAATATGCTATATCATCTTCTATGTCTATTATTTGAAAAACTAAGTCATTATTATATGATTCCCTAGTAACATATTCACCTAGTTTAAAATTCATGTAATCACCCAGTTAAGTTTATGCAATGAAGTTTAATTTTATTTATAAAGATTATTAGCTAAGTCAACAAAGATATTATATTCTAACTGTTCAGCTCTAACATTTAAGTCTAGATTATATTTTTCTAATACTTTGCTAACAATATTTAAGTCATATTTTTTTAAGTTGTTTCTTAATGTTTTTCTTTTAAACTGGAAACTATCATGTACTAATTGTTGAAAAAATTCTTCACTTATTAAGTTTTCCTTATCTTTTCTTGGTTTAAATGATACTACTACACTATCTACATTTGGCTTAGGAATAAATTCTTCTCTGCTAACTAAGAACTCTTTTTTTGTTTCAAAATAATATCTTAATAGTACAGTTAGAGCTCCATACTCTTTCTTACCTACAATTGATGTAAACCTCTCTCCTACCTCTTTTTGTACCATCATAACAATTTTATCAAAATAAAGGTCTGCGTTAATTAATTTAAATAAGATTGGGGTTGTTATATAATAAGGTACATTACTTACAAAATATAAATGCTTATATGTAAAGTCCTTTAAATCTTCTTTAATGTCTTGTTTTAAAAAATCGCCAAAGTATATTGATACATTTTTTTCTTCTCCAAAGCTTCTCATTAAAATATCTTCTAAGGTTTTATCTATTTCATAACACAATACTTGTCCTTTTTCCTTTAAGTATTTAGTTAATGCTCCTGAACCAGGTCCTACTTCTATAGTTAAAGATTCATCTTTAATATCTGCTACATCTACTATTCTAGTCAGTACCTTTTCATTTTTTAAAAAGTTTTGACCAAACTTTTTCTTGAACTGAAATTTTTCATCCATATATAATCGCTCCTTAATAATCTGTTACTCCCTTATATGATAACATAAAAAAAGAAAAAAGTTTATTATTTTGCTTTTTCCTTTGGTTGAACCATAAATAATATATTGGAAACAATTAATCCATACAACATAATTTTCATATAAGCTATAAAGGTATTAAAATAGTTAAAGTCTACTCCATAACCATACTTTTCATTAAGTACCATATTCTTATCAGCAAAAGCCCTATAACCAACCAATATGATAGTTGCAAAAACTATACATGAAGTCAAATTATAGAAAATATTATTATTTACTCCTTTTTGTTTAAATAGAAGATTTATCACAAATAATAGAAAAATTAATAAGAATGGAATAAATTCAGGAATTACTGTGCTAAAACTTTTACTAAGTCTTGCATTCATTCTTACAATAATGAATAGTGTTATAGCAAAAGCTCCTAATAACAATATATATTTTAAAATAATAAACATTATATTTAATATCTTCTTCATCTTAGCCTCCTACTACTTCACTTTTATACCATTCTGATATCTCTACTAGAAAATCTAAAGTATTTTGATAATTCTTATTGATAGCACTATAACTATCTTTTGCTAAGAAAAATATGCTAGATTTACTTATATCATTAGTAAAGTAATAATTATCAGCATTTTCTAGACTTGAAGTGATGTATCCGTTACTCGTTAATAACTGATTAATATTAGTTTTAAGAAAAGGTCTAATAGCTGATAGACTGTCAATTGAGAAAGATGAGTTTTCTTCTGCCAGGCTATTTATTTGCATAACAATACAATCATTTAATACTTTATTTTGGTAAAACTTTCCTAGTTTATAAACATCCTTTAATTCTACGGTTTCTTTATTTGCTAAATTATTATACTCTTCACTTTCGAAAATTTTTACACAACTATTTAACTTTATTTGTATAGCATTCATATCATATATATTATTTTTTCCATTATAAGTACTTTGCTGATATAGTGAGGCATTAGTTTTAATTTTATTTAGTTTTTCTGCTGTTTTTTCTCTATTATCGACAACATTTGCACTTACATTTATTTTTGTATTTACTTCTTTATAATGATAAAAATTTAAAAACAGCAAGAAAAAAGAGAAGCCAAAGGCAAGTCCAACGATAACATATGCAAATATATTTATGTATTCAAATAATATTTTTTTCATTAGTTATCCTCCTTAACATTTATATCTACTTTATAAGCATAAGACTTATTCTGCCAAGCAGTGTCCTTAGCTGACTCAGAAATATATACTTTCAATTCATATTGATTATTAGTATTTGGCATTATATATCTATCATCTAAAACATCATTTTTTAAATCTGCCAAGTTTCCTTTTTTAATAATTTTTCCATTCAATATTAGTTGATAAGACAATTGGCTCTTAGATAATTTTTGTTTACCTGAAACTTCTTGTTCTTTATAAACTACCTCATATCTGCTTTTAAAATCATTAACATTTTTAACACTAAATTTATAATTAGGAACAACTGATGCTTCCGTTTCTGACATTGGAAATAAGTTTTCTGTAATGGCTACTTCTTCACTTTCTTTTTTTACTTGTAAAGAACTAACGCTTCCAAGATTATTGTAATAGAAAGCTTTATACCATAAAAATGCCGTACCAACAATAAATAAAAATAATAAAACTCCACTGAATACTAGAAATATTTTTTTCCCCATTATTTATATCTACTCCTTTCTTTCTTCAGATTAGTAGTCTTTTTTAAAGCTTTTGGTGCCTTTTTCTTGTTCTTATCTTTCAAATTTGGGTCATCTTTTATAGTCTTAATTATTTTAATTATGTCTGCTCCAATTATTAATACTGTTGGTACTATAATTAATAATAACCAACCTAATACAGTACTTAATATATATTGTATATATCCTAGCTTTGGCAAACGAAGTAATACTTTCCCATATATGCTACTAAATGGTTGTCTTGTTGCATCTTCAGTGTTATTTGCATCTCCTTTAGTTGTAAACAAGTATTTACCATCACTAGTTTTTTCTATTTTTTTAACTCTATGGGTTACCGTTACACCAGAGCTTCGATAATCAGTTGAGTTGAATGTTATTACATCGCCAACTTTTATTTTAGATGGATCACTTACTCTTGTAGTTATAATTACATCAAGTACATTAATATTTGGTACCATACTTGGACTTACTATAGTATAAGCTGATACTAGTGCTGGCTTTTGGATTCCTTTTTTCAAATTATTTTTTTGATCAATAAAGTTAATAATAATTACCAAAAACACTAAAATCATTATTAGAAAAACAGAATACATAATAACTGTAAAAATATAATGTATTATTCTTTTTATTTTTTCAAAAATAGAAAGATTAGAAAAAGGTATTATTATTTCATTTTCTTCCAATTATATCACCCACTTATCATTCCCACTATTATAAATATATCACACTTTAAGAGGTTTTAAAAGAAAAGTTATTTATTTAGTTTGGCAGTGGCATGTATTGCTACTTGAACTGTAAAAGTTCTTGATATATTATCAATTTTAGCATTTTCGTCTAACCACATTCTTAAACGATAATGATCAGTTTGACTGCTTTTTACTGTGTCTTTATATAAAATCATCGTTCCTTCTTCACTACCAATATCTGATTTGCTAGCTAATGGAGTAAAAGTAGTTGGTTTCATTACTTCTTTATATGTTCCAGATTCTTTCTTTTCTAAATATAATTTTACATTCTTATCATCTAAGGTAGACTTAGCTAATTTCAAAGCTGATATTTCATAGGTAATATTAGCATGCCCAGTTATAGTAGAAATTACACTAAAATCAAAGTATTGATCTGTTCCTGATAGTTTTTTACCTGCAGCATCAGTTAATGGCATTGCATTAGTAATAGTTATACCATTAGTGTCCTCAGTATAATCAAGAGAAATATTACCGGTTGTTATAGTATTAACTTTATCGCCTTTTTTAGTTACTGTAACAGCCACGGCAGATATTCCTATTGCAAGTAATACTACCAATAATAAAGCTAATAGTATAAAATAAAGTTTTCCATTCTTTTCCTCTTTTAATTCATCATTTTTTAATTTATCATCATTCACAATATACCTCTCCTATTCTGTCTAAATTGTAGCATACTTTTATTTTACGGTAAAGAAAAAGTGTCAGAGATTAGACACTTTTTAATAAAAATACTTAATACTATTGAGCTGCTGCTGCACCATAGACATTTACTTTTATTGAATAAACTTGTTGTGATGAAGGTGCTTGATAATTTTGATCAACCCACATTCTTAAACGATATGTAGTAGTTTCATTAACTGAATTATCTGTTGTAGATATAGAACCTGATTTTAAGATATGTTCTCCAACTGGAGCACCAGCACTATTTCCTGATTCAGTTAAAGGCAATGTAGATACTATCGTTGGGGCTAATTCTACTGTTTGATCAGTATTACTTGTTAAATATGCTTTAACACCTGTGCTAGGTAAAGAAGTTGTAACCTCAGTAGCTGTAATTACATAATCAATTTTAGTAGTACCTTTACCTACAATTTTAGCATTAACTGTAAAATCAAAATATTGACCTTCAGCACTTAGTGCCTTTCCTGCGTCATCTGTAATAGGTAATGCATCTGTTAGTGTAATACCATTTTTACCTTCAGTATAACTCATTGTAATAGTACCAGTTGTAATGGTGTTTGTTGTAGTACCTGTTCTAGCATAAGTGAATGCTGCAAACGAAATACCTACTACTGCTACTATTAAAATTGCAACACCAAGTATAGAAATAAGTATTTGTTTTGATGAATTAGAATTGTTTTCGTTCATCTTTGTCTAACCTCCTTACAATATAAAGATAACACATATTTGTACATTTTAACAAGTTTTTTTTTAACAAAAGAAAAAGTGTCAGAAATTAGACACTTTAATAGTCAATCTATTGAGCTTTAGCAGCACCATAAACATTAACTTTTAAAACATATTTCTTTGAAGTAATCTGTCCGTTCTCAGAATAGTCATTTGAAACCCACATTCTTAAACGATAATAATCAGTAGTGTTAGCAGTAATAGTACCAGTTTTTAAAATATATTGGTCTGCTGGTGCTCCAGCATCATTTCCTGCTACAGTTTTTGTTAACTCACTAACTTTCTGAGGGTAATTACTTTCAGCTGTTTCTGTTGCACTATCGCTAGTACCAACACGTTTTGTTAAATAAACTTTAACTCCGGTATTTGGAAGAGTACTTAAATCTTCGTCTTCTACAGCAGTAATTACGTAATTAATAGTTGTTGTTCCTGCTACTTTAGCATCAACTGTAAAATCAAAGTAATTATTTTCACCCTTTAAAGCTATTCCTGTAGAATCTTCAATAGGTAGTGCATCAGTTATGGCAATACCATTGGTATTTTCAGTATAACTCATTGTAATAGTACCAGTTGTGATAGTATTTTCTTTTTCTCCTGTTTTAGAATAACTAAATGCGGCGAATGAAATACCTACTACTGCTACTACTAAAATTGCAACTCCTAATACAGATAATAGAATCTGCTTTGATGAATTGTTATTGTTCATCCTTGTCTAACCTCCTTTACAATACAAATATAGCATAGGTAAAAGTGGAAAGCAAGTTGTTTTTTAACTTTTATTTTAATCTTGTAAACAGTGATTTTGTATTTTCTTCAGTTATTTTTTCTATGCTATTTACATTTTGTTCTAACTCTTTAGCTAAAAACTCTGCTATTACAGGAATATTCTTAGATGAATTAATTTTTCCTCTATATGGAACTGGTGCCAAATAAGGACTATCAGTTTCTAAAACAATATTTTTTAAAGACAACTTCTTTACAGTTTCTTTTAAGTGACAATTCTTAAAAGTAATCACTCCGCCTATTCCCAACAAAAATCCCATATTTATATACTGACAAGCGGTTTCATAACTACCACTAAAGCAATGAATAATTCCTTTTACATTATGTTTCTTTAGAATGTTAATAGTATCATTAGTAGCATCCCTTGTATGAATTACTACCGGAAGACTATATTTTTCTGCTAAAGAAAGCTGATATTCAAATAGTTGTTGCTGTTTTTCTTTATTTTCAGATGAATAATGATAATCTAGGCCAATTTCACCTATACCAACTATTTTTTCCTGAGTTAATAACTCTTCTAACTTAATTAAATCTTGTTTTTTAATATTATCTGCTTCCTCTGGATGATAACCAATAGTTGCATAAACATCAGGATAATTACTAATTATCTCTACAGTTTCATCAAAATCTTCCCTAGTACAACCGGATATGATCATTCTTAAAACATTAGCATTTCTATTATCTTCTATAACTTTAGAAATATCTTCATAATCTTTTTTACTTAAGTGACAATGTGTATCTATAAACATCTTTATTCCTCCTAAAAGAAAATAGTCTACCTATTTAGCAAACTATTTTTACTTTTTCTCTTATAAATGTATATTCTTACGAAATAAATTGATAGAAATATTGCATAAGATATATCTAACATATTACGTTCTGTTATTGCTGTAAAAACAACTCCAAGATAGAGTAATATGAATGCTAAATGACATATTCCTACTCCCGTAGCTTCATCCATAAAAGTAACCTCTTTCTATACTTCTTACTACAACCACATGATACGAATATATCATATTTTGATGAAAAATAAATATAGTTTTTTAATTTATTTTTCTACTTGACAATATTTTTACAAGTTATTTATATCTAATCTTTCAAATAGAATTGATGGTTTATTAACTTTATAAATATTATTATCTTTATATATTAAATCTTTATCCGTAGTATTTAATTGTTCTAATATAGAATTACTTGTATCTGGTAGATATGGATATAGTAATCTACCACAGATTCTAATTGACTCTAATAGATTATATATTACCGTTTCTAATCTATCTTTCTTAGTATCATCTTTGGCTAAAGCCCAAGGAGTGGTATCATCTATATATTTATTGCTGCTTCTTAACACTTCAAATATTTCGCTAATTGCACTTGCTATTTGTAAGTCATCCATTGCTTTTTCAACTTCTTTATCTAACTTATTTATTTTAGTAACAAATTCATTATCTAATGATTCCCTAACATTTTTATTAGTTACTTCTCCATCAAAGTATTTAATTGCCATAGTCAAAGTTCTATTAACTAGATTACCTAAAATATTAGCTAAATCAGAGTTATGTTTGCTTACTAACAATTCGTTTGTAATATTACCATCTTGAGCAAAAGGTATTTCATGAAGTAAATAATAGCGAACTGTATCTACACCAAACTTTTCTACCAAATCATCAGCATATAAAACATTTCCTTTACTCTTACTCATTTTATCATTTCCCATTAGTAACCAAGGATGTCCAAATACTTTATCTGGTAATGGTAAATCTAAAGCCATTAAGATAATAGGCCAATAGATAGTATGGAATCTTAAAATATCTTTACCAATTAAATGAAGATTAGCTGGCCAGTACTTCTTAAAGTTTTCACTTTGAGATTTAGTATCATAACCTAAGAAAGTTATATAGTTTGTTAAAGCATCAATCCAAACATAAATAACATGCTTTGTATCAAAAGGAACAGGTATTCCCCATTTAAATGTTGTTCTTGAAACACATAAATCTTGTAATCCTGGTTTTAAGAAGTTTTGAATCATTTCATTTTTTCTAGATTCAGGTTCTATAAAATGAGGATGTGTTTCTATATATTCTTCCAATCTCTTTTGATATTTGCTCATTTTAAAGAAATAAGCTTCTTCTTTAGACTTTTTAACCTCTCTACCACAATCAGGACAATGACCATCTACTAATTGACTATCAGTAAAAAATGACTCACAAGGAAGACAATACCAACCTTCATATTCACCTAAATAAATATCACCTTGATCATATAATTTCTGAAAGATATTTTGAACTATCTTTTCATGTTCCTTATCAGTAGTTCTAACAAATTTATCATAGCTAGTGTTCATTAAATCCCAGATTCTTTTTATTTCACTAGCTACTTCATCAGTAAATTCTTGAGGTGTTTTGCCTTCTTTCTTTGCTTTCTCTTCTACTTTTTGACCATGTTCATCTGTACCAGTTTGAAAGTAGACATCATATCCTTTAAGTCTTTTGTATCTTGCAATTGCATCTGCTAAGACTATCTCATAAGTATTTCCTATATGTGGTTTACCTGAAGTATATGTGATTGCTGTACTAATGTAATATTTTTCCATAATTTTTTCCTCCTTAGAAAATAAAAAAGTTACTGTCCAAAGGACGAAAAGTTTCCGCGGTACCACCTTTGTTCACAATAACTTGCACATCTTATTTGAAATAACGTTTCAATAACGATTATACCTACATATCGATATAATAACTCAAGAGCCATAACAATATAGTCTTTTTTGCTTCTTTTCCACCAACCGAAGTCTCTATTACCAAAAGATTCTATTTGCCTCTCCATCAATGTTTTTAACAGATTTACTTTATCATAAATTTATTCACTCTTCAAGATATTTTTCTAAAAATTGTGAAATTATTTGAGCCATATGTTCTTGTTCTTCACTAAACATTTTTCCTGTATGTACATCTATTATTAGTATTAAACCAATAACTTCTCCCTCTGACAGAATAGGATTCACTAAGTAATCAAATATTTTATTAGACTTATTATCTGATTCTATTATTTCTTTATATTCAACACTATACTTACTAGTTTTTTCATTATTGAGCAATATATTTTCTAATTCGCTTGAAATATGTTTACTAATAAATTCCTTTTTTAATGGACCACTTCCAGCAATAATATTATCACGATCTGCTACAAGGATACTATTCTTAATTGTATTAGTTATGGTATCAATTAAATTCTGTGATATTTCTTTTAAATCTGATGATGATGTGAATTTTTTTAAAACTATTTCTTCACCATTAGTATATATTTCTAAGGATTCACCTTCTCTAATGCGTAATGTTTTTCTAATTTCTTTTGGTAATACAATTCTCCCTAAATCATCTATTCTTCTTACTACGCCTGTTGATTTCATAAAATGCTCCCTTCTTTTCTAGTAGTATTCTCCCAAGTTTTGCCCATTTTATACTATTAAAAGCTATATATTATTATTATATACAGTAGAAGATAGTTTTTTATGTGGTAATTATTTCCAAATGAAAACATCTCTAATCAAAGAGATGTGAGTTTTCTTTAGCAAAGATAAAGTGTTCAGTTTGTTCATTAACTCCATTTATCAATATTGTGTTTTTGACAATAACTTTCATATCTATAGTTTCCATTAAATTTCTTGGATAAGTAGTCTTAAAATACTTTGTAGCATCCTTTTTAAGCTTATCTTCTATTTCCTTTATTTGGAAGAACTTTGGTATATTATCTATTAATTTCTGCATATCATTTTCTATTTCATTTTTAATTTCTTTTTTTAGATTTTTATCTAGATAAGTTAGATCTTTCTTTAATATTTTAAATGTTCCATCTTTAGTATCTTTTGATTTTTGCCTTATGTCTTTAATTAAATAGTCTTCACGATATTTTTTTAATGATTTTATTTTCTTTTGCATAGAATTTCTATATTCTTCTAATGCTCTATCTAATTGCTCAGTACTAATTATCACATGATAATGTTTTCCCAATGATAACATTTTTTGTTTAATAGTATCCATCGTTTCTAATGGTGGCTTCTTAAATAGTGGTAATAAATCATCTTCCACTAGAGAATAGCTATTATTCTTAATTAATTCTTCTATTGAGTTTAAATAGATTGATAAATGCTGCTCTAATAATTCTTCTTGTTTCATATTTATATACCTTACCTTTTTCTATTTAAGAATAGCAATAGTTTTCCAATAAGTCAAGGTAGTTAGTCTAATTTTAACTGTGATAATAACTCTGTAAGATAATATATTGGATGTTTATCTAATTTTATGGTATCAAGTATTATAGTTACTTCAGTACTTGTAGATTTAAATCTAAACATTGGGTTTATCTTAAAAGCAGTTCTAAATAAATTTTCTCCGTCTTTTATCTGACCAGCAGAAATAGTAATTTCAATTGTATTTTTAGTCTGATGAACTCTCTTAATATCTAGCTTTTTAACTAATTTTTCAAACCATTCTTCATACATATAAATAATCATATCTTCATTAAGTTTTCCAAATCTATCTTCTAGTTCTTGTCTAGTTTTTTCTAAAGATTCTTTACTATCTATTTGATTAATTATTCTATGTATTTCTATCTTTAAGTCTTGCTCTTTTACATAGGAATCAGAAATATGTGTTGATACGGAAATCAGTGGTTGATTATTTTCATCTTCCTCTATTGCTTCTCCTTTTAATTTTTTAGTTTCTTCTGCTAGCATTTTTAAATATAAGTCTATACCTACACTATCAATGAAACCTGCTTGTTCACTACCTAAAATATCTCCTGCACCTCTGATTGATAAATCCCTAGTTGCAATTGCAAAGCCACTTCCTAATGAGGTAAAATCTTTTATTACCTTTAGTCTTTTTGTAGCTGTTTCTGTTAAGATTTTACCTTCTTCATACATTAAATAACAATATGCTATTTTATTACTACGACCTACTCTACCTCTTATTTGATAAAGCTGACTAAGTCCAAAATGGTCTGCATCTAAAATAATTAGTGTATTTACATTTGGAATATCTATACCTGTCTCTATTATAGTAGTACATACTAAAACATCTGCTTCGTGATTTATAAATTGCATCATTTTATCTTCTATTTCGTTTTTATCCATTTGACCATGAGCTGATATTACTCTAGCATTTTCTACTAAGTTACTTATTTCAGTCACTTTATCATCAATATCACTAACATGATTATATAGTACAAAAACTTGTCCATTACGAGCTAATTCTTTGTTAATGGCTTCTTTAATTAGTATTTTATTAACAGGTAATACATAGGTTTGAACTGGATATCTATTAACTGGTGGCGTTTCTATTAATGACATACTTCTTAAACCAGTAATAGACATTTGTAATGTTCTTGGTATTGGAGTGGCAGTTAGTGTTAATACATCTATATTACTCTTATACATTTTTATTTTTTCTTTTTGTCTAACTCCAAAACGTTGTTCCTCATCTATTACTAGCAATCCTAAATCTTTTGGTTTAATATCATTACTTAATAATCTATGAGTACCAATGACTAAGTCTATTGTTCCATCTTTTAAACCAGCTATTATTCTATTAGTCTCTTTCTTGGACGTAAATCTATTAAGTAGTCCTATTTCTATAGGAAAAGACTCAAATCTTTGCATAGCAGTTTCGTAGTGTTGATTAGACAAAATAGTAGTTGGACATAGAAACAAGACTTGTTTTTGATCAAGTATTGCTTTAAATATGGCTCTAAAAGCTACCTCTGTTTTACCAAAACCTACATCACCTACTAATAATCTATCCATTGGATGTGGTTGTTCCATATCTTCTTTTATTTGAGAAGTTACTAATAATTGATCTTTTGTTGGTTGATAAGCAAAGTTAGCTTCAAATTCTTTTTGCATACTATCATCCTTAGAAAAAGCAAAACCTTTTCTACTTTCTCTTTCAGATTGAAGTCTTAATAAGTCAAGAGCCATATCATGTACTTTAGACTTAACTCTACTTCTAACCTTTTGCCATTGATTTCCACCTAACTTATATATTTTAGGAGCAACTCCTTCTTTTGAAGAATACTTTAATAAGAGGTCTATTTTTTCTACAGGAATATAAAGTTTATCATTATCTTGATATAATACCTCAACATAATCTTTTAATTGTTCACCTTGTTTTAAAGTCTTTAAACCATTATATATACCTATTCCACAACTCTGATGAACAACATAATCACCTATTTCAAGTTTATTTATATCAGTGATTTTACTACCATATTTAAAGTTAGTTTTATACTTTTTATTAATAGTTTTCTTTTGAAACAATTCATTTGCAGTTAAGAATATATAATCTTTATAAATAAATCCCTCTTCCATTTCTAGTGATATATAGTTTATTTTTCCTGATTCTATATTGGTTAAATTAGTATCAATAGAAGGAAGATTCAATTTATTCATTAAACTTTTCTTCTGATAATCTTTTAAAGAAATTATTATAGTTTTAGAATGCATCAAAGATTCTGATAAGTACTTCTCAATAGATTCTGTATCTTCATAAAATTGAGGTGGATTTTTAGTATTAAAGGAAATGATTTCTTTTTTAGATTCTATAGCACTATCAATAGAAAAATAAGAAATAGCATCTTCCTGGTATTTTTCTTTATAAGGAAAGAAAAACCTAGTGGTTTTTATATTCTTTTCTTCTGTATAATTTTTTACATCTGTTACTATGTTTTCATATACAGTCTTTATTGAACTTGGATCTTTATATATAGTTACTGAATCTGTTAAGTAGTCTTGTATTGAATCAACTTTTATATAGTTATCTAGTGGCTTTGGTGGTTCATCTTCATCTAATGGTGTATCAACTAAAAATTCAGTACAAGGATAGATAGTTATTTTATCTAGATGCTCCAACGACCTTTGTGTATTTTCATCAAAAGATCTAATGGATTCAATAGTATCTCCAAAAAATTCTAATCTAATAGGATGACTTTCTCCTAAGGGAAACAGGTCTATTATAAAACCACGAACTCCCAATTCACCAGTCTTTGTTACAATTGTTTCTCTTTTATAACCTAATAATTGTAATTTTTCTATTAAGGCTTTATGTGAAATTTCCATGTCTGTTGATATAGTTAGTATATTATCTTTATATATTTTTTTATTTGGTAAAAAATGTAAGTATCCCATTAAATGTGTAATTACAATTAGTGGCTTATCATTTTGTATAGCTTTTAAAGTTTCCAGTCTAGTGATAAGTAAATCAGGTGATATAGCAATAGCTTCACTCGTTAAAAAGTCATCCATTGGAAATAAATAAGCATCGTTTGTATAAAGACTTATTTTTTGAAATAATTTATTTGCTTCAATTAAAGTAGAAGTTACTAATAAGATGTTTTTATTCTTTTTATTCAATATTTGCCATACATACATTGCAAAAAGTTCTTCAGACATATTGTCTAAAGAAACTGATTTAAAAGATAAATCTGAAAATAAATTATCAATAAGGTTCATAACTTCCTACTTTCTGTGATTATACTTATTCATTACTAAATCAAAGTTTTTATTTGCATAATCATTAATTATATTATTAACTATTGGTTCTAATTCTATTAATCTTTTTTCTTCATCATTAGTAAACTTAGAAAGGACAAAGGAAACCTGATCCATTGTATTTCTTGTTTCTGAGTTAATTCCAATTCTTAATCTATTATACTTATTACTTTTTAAACATTCTTCTATATTCTTTAAGCCATTATGTCCTCCTGCACTTCCTTGAGAACGTAAGCGATAAGTACCAATAGGTAGAGCTAAATCATCACTTATTACTAGTATATCTTCTATCTTTATTTTAAAATAATTTACAAAAAGAATAACTGATTCACCAGAAAGATTCATATAAGTTTGAGGTTTTAGAAAAATTACTTTTTCATTATTTATAGTCTTTTCACAATATAATCCTTTAAATTTATTCTTCCAAACAACATTTGTTACTGATAAATAAGCATCTAGGAAACGAAAGCCTATATTATGTCTAGTGTTATCATATTCTTTTCCATAATTTCCTAATCCTACTATTAATTTCATTAGCTACTCCTTCTAAAATTATTTCCCGGGAAATAATTTACTTATTTTGATGATATTCTTTATATACGATTGATTTGGGTATTCCTCGCTCTTTTGCTACTTTTTTCATAGCATCATTTAAACTTAAATTATCTTGGATATATAAGTCTACATGCTGATTTATAGATAAATCCTGAAAGTTCTGTTTTACACCTTCTACTACCAAAACAATTTCCCCTTTTAATTCTTTATAATTAACTAATATTTCTTTTATATTACCTCTTATTGTTTCTTCATACTTTTTGCTCAATTCCCTAACAATAGCAATTTTTCTATTTCCAAATATTTCAAGCATGTTTTTTAGTGTTTCTTCAAGTCGCTTAGGGGATTCATAAAAAATAATTGTAAAAGGATAATTCTTTAAGTTGTCCAATTCTCTTTTCTGCTTAGTGTCTTTTGCATTTAAAAATCCGTAAAAAAGAAAGGGCTGTGGTGATAGTGTGGACAAGGTTAAAGCAGGCACAAATGCAGTAGGGCCTGGTAAACTTATAACATTATAACCTTTTTTTGTCACATATTCAACTACTTTATAACCAGGATCACTAATAATTGGAGTTCCTTGATCTGTTACTAAACCTAGATTATTATCATTTTTTAAAAGTTCTATAATTTTATCACACATTTTATCTTCATTATGATCATGACAACTTATTAGCCTTTTTTTTATATTGTAGTTAGCCAATAATTTGCCAGTTTCTCTTGTGTCTTCGCATAGAATAATGTCAACTAATTCTAAAGTCTTTAAAGCTCTTATTGTTATATCATCATAATTTCCAATCGGTGTTGGAATTAAGTATAGATTACTATTTTTCATATTTTTTTACTCTCTTTCTAAAAAAATTGGTGTTTCTACTTTTAAACCTTCTCTTCCATAATATACCGAATCTAAAAGAAATAATGAAGAATTATTATTGTCTGAATGTATAAATCTTATTCTTTTTGGCTCTAATTTAAATTCTCTTAATGTTTTTAATATTTCTATTAATCTGTCTGTTCTATGAATAAAATAGAAATGCCCTTTTTGTTTCAATAATTGACTACTACAATATGCTAACTCTTCAAATGTTAATTTTAGTTCGTGACGAGATATAGTTTTTGTTAATGAATCATTAGTTTTGGAGCTATTATTCATTTTAAAATATGGAGGATTAGAAATTACAATATCTATACTATGTGGTGTAAAATATTTTTTATAATTTTGTACTTTGTCATTAATTATTTCAATTTGATTTGCCAAACTATTTTCATTTATGTTATTTATAGCAACTGTTGCTAATTCACATTGTATTTCTATTCCATATATTTTTGTATTTGTTCTAGTACTTAGTAGTAAGGGAATCAATCCTTGTCCTGTTCCTATATCAACAATTATTTTATCTTTTTGTCTTATATCAATAAAATTTGATAGCAAAACACTATCACTTGTTATTAAAAAAGAATTAGTAAGTTGACTATAGCTAATTTTCTTTCCATTATGTTCTATATATTCTTTATTAGTCATTTTTAAGTTCCACTATTTCTTTGCTTTTAGTTTCTATTTTATAAGTCCCAGATAGAATATTAATTTCTACTACTTTACCCTCAACTTTACCATTATTAATTATATTTCCAACTTCTGGAAATTTTTCTTTGAGGCTGGTGTATGCCTCATCTTCATATTTCAAACAACATAAAAGTCTACCACAAACACCATTTATCTTAGTAGGATTTAGAGCTAAAAATTGATTTTTTGCCATTCCTATTGATACACTGACAAAATCTGTTAGAAAGGTATTACAACATAAAAATAATCCACATGGTCCTATGCCACCTATTTTTTGAGCTTTATCACGAACACCTATTTGTCGTAGTTCTATTCTTGTTCTATATTTTTGAGCTAAAATTTTAGTTAATTCTCTAAAGTCAACTCTAGTGTCTGCCACATAACTAATAAATAGTTGTTTTCTATCAAAAGTATAAAATGAATCTACAAAATGCATATCTAAATTTAATTCATTAGCCTTTTTTTGTGCATAACTATAAACTTCTTCACTTTCTTTTTCATTTTTTTCTTGTTGCTGTAAATCTCTTTTCGTTGCTGTTCTAATAAAATTACACACATTTTGTGGAATGTCAGATATATTGGAAATTTCATTAATTGAATAAATTTCAGCTAATTTTAAATCTCCATTTTTTTCAACTATTATTTTCGTTCCTTTTTTTAATGATTCTTTTGTCTTTAATTTTACAATATCTAATTCCCTTTTCAAATAAGAATTAATAAATCTAATAGTTAAAAATTTCATTTTTTACCTCCGTTAATTTGATCAGAAGTGAATCTAACCATAATTTAATATTAACATTATACTGAAGCTTTACAGAAAACTCATCAATTATACTTACTATTTCTAATAGTTGAAACTTATTTAAATTGATATCACTTGACTTTATACTTAGGCTACTTAAGTCGTTAGTCTGTATATAATATTGTAAAATTTTGGAAATTTTTTTCAAAGTATCCAAAGATAGTTCTTTTGTTTGAAATAAACTTTCATAATAGTCATTAAATAATATTATTAATGGCTCTGTATCAATCAATAAATTATTTAATAGTTTAATAAGAATCTGGTTATCATTAACATCTATCATATTACTTTTTTCTTGTTTAAGAGTCATTACTGTACATCTAGATAAAATAGTAGGTAATACTTTATATCTATGTGTAGATAAAAGAACTGCAATTATATTGTTTTCAGGTTCTTCTAAAAATTTTAAAATAGTATTAGCCGAACTAAGATTTAACATTTCTGCATGGTGAATAACATATATTTGATATGTACCATAGACAGATTTATTGGAAAATTTTTCCATCATTTCCAATAATTGCTCTTTTTTAATAACATTATTTTCAGGTTTGATTTCTAATAAATCAGGATAGCTTTTATTTTCTAGAAGATTAATCAGCTTTTCTTTTGAAATACCAACTTCATTTGATTCATTAAGTCCACAAATAAGTAATTGTTTATAGAATTCATTTAAGTAAGTATCTACTAATTCATCTTCATTGTTATTTGTTTCTATCAAATAAGCATGATTAATTCTTCCAGAATTAAGAGGAACAATAGCTTGTTCATAAAATAATTGTTGATTTTCTCTCAATTGTTCCAACATTAATAACACTCCCTTAAAACAATATTACTTTTAATAAAACAAAAACAAAAAGAATTGGAAATCCTAATACACTAATTGATCCTACTGTCATAATATTTATTGGTATTATTAAATTAAATCTAGATGCTATTAAATTATAGCCATATAATATAATAACACTCAATATAATTCTTTTAATTATCTTAATTATTATTTTCATATTTTCACCTAATAATAATTATGATATTCTTTTTGTTTTATGCAATTTCTTTTCTATCTTCTAAAGCTTTAGATAATGTTAAACTATCTATGTATTCCATATCTGCACCAATAGGTACTCCACTTGCTAATCTTGTAATTTTTATTCCAGTATTTTCCAATATTTTTTTTATGTACAAAGATGTTATTTCCCCTTCTACATTTGGTTTAAAGGCTAAAATTATCTCTTTATAATCATTCTTATTTAAATGATCCAGTAATTTATCAATCCCTATATCTTCTGGATTTACATCATCAAGTGGAGATATTAATCCATTCAATACATGGTATTTTCCCTTATACATCCCCATTTTTTCAAACAAGAAAACTATTTTTGAGTCTTCAACAATACAAAGTACATCTTTATTTCTTGTATCATCAGAACATACTTGACACAATTCTTTATCCGTAAGCGTTTGACAAACTGGACATTTATGGATATTTAATCTAGCATCTTTTATACTTTCCTGAATTGAATCTATTCTTTCTTCATCAAAATCAAGTAGATTGAAAGCCATTCTTTCTGCTGTTTTTTCACCAATCCCGGGAAAACTTTTAAAACTATCTACTAAATTTTTTATACTTTCTGGATACATTTTATCCTCTACATAAATCCTGGTATACCATTAGCAAGAGGTCCCATTTTATCTTGAGTTGTTTTATCTATTTTTTTGCAAGTATTGTTTATTGCTATCATTAGCATATCCTCTAACACTTCAATATCTTCTAAGGTAAAATCTGCATCTAAATTAATTTTAACATCTGTTACTTCCTTTTTACCATTCATTTTAACAGTAACAAAACCTTGATTACTTTCAAATTCCATCTTTTCTATCTCTGCTTGCTTACTTAGTAATTCTTTTTGCATTTTTTGAGCTTGTTTCATCATAGCTTGTATATTCATATATTATCATCCTCTTTCTTTATCTAATTTCTACTAAGTCTCCAAAAAGCTCTTTGGCTCTAAGAAAACTTTCATTGCCACTTTCTGTTTTACCTTTTTTCGGTTCTTCTGTAGGTTCATCAGTTATTTCCATTTTTTTACCAGACTTTAACAACATTATGTATTCCTTTTTTAAATTTTCCCAATCTGAATCTTCTATAAATGATATTTTTTTATTAGAATTTGATATCTCACTATAAAATGTTGTTAATTTTTGAAAATGATCTGACATTCGTTTCAATGTTGAACTGTGTTCATAACTAATAATTAGTGATTTGTTACTTGACGCTCTCGGTGTCCCATCTAATAATTCACATGCTAAATATCCATTATTAACATCAAACGTATAATCGTTTATCTTTTTCCATGTATTTATCTCAATATTCAAGTTATTTTTTGTTGCCTCAGCCAGCGTATTTTTTGCTCTAATTAGCATTGTTTCTTTTAGATGTTTATAGTTTACGTTATTATCACTATTATTAATAGGGGTTATTTCTTTTGTTGGTTTACTATAACTATCAGATGCAGTATCAATAATTTTAGAGTTTTTCTCTGAAATTATTTCCCGGGAAATATTTTTTTCCACCATTTTGTTTTGATTTATAAAATGTAATAAAAGTATTTCTACATAAACTTTTATATCATCAGATTTCTTTATGTCAGATATTTTTTCATTTAAAAGACTGACTAACTCGACAATTTCTTTCTCACTATATTCAAGATTCTCATTTTTCATATAATAATTAATCAGTATATCTTTTAAATGATATATAAGTTGTTTTAATATTTGAACTAAGTCTTTACCGTTGTTATAATAATTTTCTATTTTTTCTAACATAACATCGGTTTTATAAGCTAGAATGGAATTTTCAAACTCTAATAACTCATTTTCTATGATTTGACCATTCATAGTTAAAAAGTCATTATAGGTAATTTTTCCCAATTTGTAACTACTTAATTTATCAAGTAAACCTATGGCATCTCTTAACCCACCATCAGAGGCAGATGCAATAGAAGTCAATACCTCATCTTCTATTTCTATTTTTTCATTTAAAGCAATTTTTTTCAACATTTGTTTGATATCATTTGGACTTATTTTTTTAAATTGAAATGTTTGACAGCGAGAAATAATTGTATTTGGAATTTTCTGTGGATCAGTAGTTGCTAAAATAAATATAACATGCTCTGGTGGTTCTTCTAAAGTTTTTAACAAAGCATTAAAGGCTCCGATTGAAAGCATGTGTACTTCGTCTATTATATAAACTTTATATTTCAGCTCTGAAGGTAAAATTTTCACCTTATTTCTTAATTCTCTTATTTCATCTACACCATTATTGGAAGCTGCATCAATTTCAATAATATCCATACATTCCTTTTGACCTGAATATATACAATTTTTACATTCATTACAAAGACCATCTTTATAATTAAGACAGTTAACAGCTCTAGCAAATATTTTAGCTGCAGTAGTTTTCCCAGTTCCCCTTGGACCTGAAAATAGATAAGCATGTCCGATATGAGATGTTTTAATACTATTTTCAAGAGTTTGAATTATAGTAGTTTGACTTACAACATTTTCAAATTTTTTAGGTCTATATTTTCTATATAAAGCTTGATACATACTTTCACTTCCAATCAGATATATTGTACCAAATTTTCAGTAAAAAGTCTTTAACTTTAACTAAATAAAATTTAACAAAATATTGTAAAATATATTTCTTCATAATTTTTATAGAACATTTGTTTTATCTTTTACTAGTAAAAAATTTTCTAAGCAATTCGCTGCATTCTAATTGCATTATATTATGGTAGTAATTTATTTTATCATTGTTATCAGAACTATTACAAATATCTTGAAAAATTTTATGATTATTATTGTCTGTTGACTCAGCTCCATAATAAATTTTTTTTATTCTGCTTTGTTTAATAGCACTAGTACACATTGGACATGGTTCCAATGTTACATATATATCACAATCAATCAATCTCCAATTTTTAACTTTTCTTGTAGCTTTTTCAATAGCAATTATTTCTGCATGAGCAAGTGATGATTGTTTTTTTTCTTTAATATTATGTCCCCTTGATATAATTTTTCCATTTTTAACAATTACCGCACCTACTGGTACTTCATTTATTTCTAATGATTTGTTAGCTTCTTTAATTGCTTCTATCATAAATTTTTCGTGCATTTTTATCACCCATTTTTAATCAAAATAAAAGTGCACATAAATAGGAAATGTTAAGGCTGCTATGTTTCCATCCTGACCTAGTTCCATAACTATTTATTGCACAACATAATAGTATACTATATTTAAAACTATTGCAAGATTTTTTTAATAGAAATTTTGTTGTTTACTATTTCTTAGATAAATTATTTTCACCGTTCTTGTTTCACGTGAAACATTCGGATTTTTTATATTTATATTTTTTTTCGGA
>UMIS01007410.1_pt1 | contig 32821 bp, 38 predicted proteins | sample 1965801 | NCBI WGS metagenome assembly UMIS01 (sample SAMEA4836128, study PRJEB28245) | human gut metagenome | biome: gut microbiome; material: fecal sample | place: Denmark | collected 2008
AATTTATTATTAACAGTAACTATTAGTAAGTTTGCTATTCCATTTCAAATATCTTATTTATATCAACTGTATCTAATTTTTTCTTAGTATAAAGTCTCATTAATACATCACCTGGTTTAACTTTATCTCCTATTTCCTTTTCTAAGTAAACACCAGCATCATAATCAATTTCCTCTTCTTTACTATTTCTTCCTGCTCCTAGATTATAAGATAACTTTGCTACTTCTAAAGCATGTATTTTTCTTACAGTACCTTCTTTATTTGCTCTTATAATAATTTCTTCATCTTCTATTTTCAAGTTATCTATATTACCATATTGATAAGTTACTAAGTCACAAAACTTTTGATAAGCTTTTAGGCTATTGATACTATCTATTACTTCAGACTTTGCATCAGTTAATGATATATTTTTAGCAAGTGATATTAAGTTACTTGCAAGAATTACACACTCATCATAAAGGGGACCTTTCTCTAATCCTTTTAATACTTTTATAGCTTCTATTACTTCTAGTTTATTACCTATCGCTTTACCAAGAGGTGTATTCATATCAGAATAAATAGTTACTACTTCTCTATTATAACTTTTACCTATTTCTATTAATAACTTACCAAGACGTTTAGCTTCTTCTTTGTCTTTTAATAAAGCTCCTTCTCCTACTTTTATATCAATAACTATCTTATCTGCTCCACCAGCTATTTTCTTACTCATAATACTACTAGCAATTAATGGGATACTTTCAGTTGTTGAAGTAGCATCTCTTAGAGCATATACTTTCTTATCTAGTGGTGTTAAGTCTTTAGTCTGAGATGTTACAACAATATTAATAGCTTTCGCTTGTTTTTCTATTTCTTCCTCTGATAGATCAACTTTAAACCCTTTAATACTTTCTAATTTGTCAATAGTACCACCAGTAAATCCTAAACCTCTTCCACTCATCTTTATAAAAGGTACATTACAGCTTGCTACTATTGGTCCTATTATTATGGTTGTCTTATCGCCTACTCCTCCGGTTGAATGTTTATCTACCTTTACACCATCCATAAAAGATAGATCTAGTCTTTCCCCACTATTTAGAAAGATATCTGTTAACATTACAGTTTCTTTATCAGTCATATCATTTAAACAGATGGCCATTAGTAAAGCACTCATCTGATAGTCTTTTACTTCATCATTAAGATAACCATTAAACATTACCTCTAATTCTTCTTTAGTTAATTCTTCCTTATTTTTTTTCTTTTCAATTATTTCTTTTATCACTATTATCACCATTCTAATTATAAAAAAAAAGAGAAAGAAATACTAGTCTTTCAGCTTAACTTTTTATTAATTAAAGAAGCACATCTTTTAGGATTAGTTGTTAATAAATGAAATACTCTTTCTGATTTTCTTATTTCTTTAATAAACTCTACTTCTTCTTTAGACATTCTTGTTCTTCTTTTCTTGGCTACTACTTCTATTTCTCTTCCCAGTAAATTATCTAAACTCACTTCAAAAATATCTGCTAGGGCTACTATTGTTTCTAAGGTTGGTACTCTTGTTCCATTTTCATAACAACAAATACTTACCTTTGTCACATTAATTAATTTTCCTAAATCCTCTTGCGTTAAGTCTTTTTCCTTTCTTAACTCTTTAATTCTCTTTGCCAATAGCATTTTTACCACCTCGGATATATATTATATACTAGGTTAGTCATTTTTTCTATATAAGTTTACAGATAATTAACTTTGTTGTGATTTAAGGATATTTTTAATTAAATATCAGTTTTCTTGACATTGCTTACTTTTTTACTTGATAGGAATGTTAATCTTTCAGCAACTACTTCTAACTGATTTCTTTTACCCTGTTCGGTTTCAACAATTCTTGATTGTAATCTACCTTTAATTCCTACTATATCGCCAGTATGACAATAGTCTTTAGCAAGAGTTGCTTTCTCTTCCCAAAGAAGACAAGGGATAAAGTCTGTTTCATATAGTCCGTCCATATTTTTAAAACTTCTTGGAACAGCTAGAGTTAAATTACCAATCTTTTTGCCCTTATCAGTAGTATTTACAACAATATTGTTAGTTAGTCTTCCTACTAGAATTATTTCATTAAGCATGGAACTCCTCCTTTCAAGTAGCTACTCTAACACAATGAATATGCCAATTGCAAACAGGCAATTTTGCAAATTCCCCTTTCCATTTTGGTATGTTTTGTTAAATTCGACCCCTGAATTTGCAAAATCTAGGGGTAGTTTTAAGCCGAAAATACAAAAAAGGCATCTTAGAAAAAAATTTTCTAAAGATTCCTTTTTATTAACTGATTTAATTCAACGGCATACTCCATTGGTAATTCTTCTCTAAACTCTTCTAGAAAGCCTAAAACTATTAGTTCTTCACACTTTTCTTTAGGTATTCCTTTACTCATTAAATAGAATAAATTATCATCACTTATCTTTGATACTGTTGCTTCATGCTCTAAGCTAGAGGTTGTATTTTCTACGATATTAGTAGGAATAGTATCACTTTTACTTTTAGCATCTAGTATTAAGGTATCACATTTAACCATGGCTTCGGCATCTTTTGCCTTGCTATCTATTCTTACCTTACCTCTATAAGTAGCATTACCACCATTTCTTGCTATACTCTTAGAAATAATATTACTTTTAGTATTATTTCCTAGATGAATCATTCTAGCTCCTGTATCTTGGTCTTGATTAGAACTTGCTAAAGAAATAGTCACACAAGTTCCTCTACTATTATCTCCTTTCAAGATACAACAAGGATATTTCATGGTAAGTTTACTACCAATATTACCATCAATCCATTCCATTGTTCCATTAGTATCAACTAATGCTCTTTTAGTAACTAAGTTATAAACATTAGGAGCCCAGTTTTGAATGGTAGTATAACGACATTTACTATTCTCTCCCACATAAATTTCTACAACAGCTGCATGAAGAGAGTCTTCACTATAAGTAGGAGCGGTACATCCTTCTATATAATGTAGTTCACTATCATCATCTACAATAATTAAGGTTCGCTCAAATTGTCCCATATTTTTACTATTTATTCTAAAATAACTTTGAAGTGGTCTATCTAGTTTAGTATGAGGAGGAATATAGATGAAACTTCCACCTGAGAAAACACTACTATTTAAGGCAGCATACTTATTCTCTTTAAAAGATACTATCTTACCAAAGTATTTTAAAGCTATATCTTTATGATTCTTTAAGGCATCTTCAATAGAGGTAAAGATAATATGTTTAGACTCTAACTCATCTAACATCTTATGATAAATTACTTCACTTTCATATTGAACACCCATACCACCCATATGCTGTTCACTCTCAAGTACCCCTAAGTTTTCCAGTTCTTCTTTAACCGGTTTTAACACTTGATTCCAATCATTTCTTAGAGTATCATCTTGAGATTTATAATAAGTTATCTTATTAAAATCAAGCTTAAAATCCGGTCCAAATGGTAGTTTATCACTCATACTTTCAAATTGTTTATATGCTTCCAATCTATAGTCTTTTACCCAACTATCTTCCCCTTTATGATTAGAAATACTAATGATGTTTTCTTTATTTAATCCTTTGATTTCCAATACTAGCACCACCTTTCTATAACTTTGCTAAAATTTTCTCGATAGTAACTTTTGGCAATAAGGCACATTTTTTTCTATTAGGTTGTAAAGCAACACTATCATAAATAGTTAATTCTTCAAGTAAGCCTTTATCATAGTCTTCTTCATTTATCATCTTTTGATAATTTTCTAAGATATTTTTTACTTCTTCTATACTTTTACCAACTATTTTTTGTAAGAAAAGAGAAGTAGCTGATGTTGAAATAGCACATGCTTCTCCATCAAAGTTAGCATCAACTACCTTTCCATCTTCTAGTTTTAATTCTATATCAATATTATCAATACAACTTTCGTTATTAGTATTTGCTTTAACATAGCCTTCTTCTTTTTTTAATCCCTTATGAAAAGGATGTTCATAATTTTCTACAATCATTTCTCTTCTTAATTCTTGATCTATTTCCATATTCTTCACCTACAATACTATTTTATATAAATCTTCACTATTTTTTAAAGCATCTATTAGTTTATCTATTTCTTCTTTGGTATTATAAAAGTATAAACTAATACGACAAGTATTTTTAATATTAATCTCTTCTTTTAACACTTTAGCACAGTGGTTACCTGCTCTTACACAGATATTATAATGATCAAGATATAAGGCTGTATCTTGACTAAATATTCCTTCTAGATTAAAAGCAGTTATTCCCCCTTTACTAGTAGTATTATAAAGAATAACTTTATCTATTTCTTGCAATCTTTTAATAAGATATTCTTTTAGTTCTCTTTCATATTTTTCTATATTATCCATTCCTATTTTAGTAAGATAATCAATAGCTGCCCCAAGTCCTATTACTTCAGCAATTGGTGGTGTACCAGCTTCTAGTCTTGTTGGAACTGTTTTAAACTCCATATTACCATCACTATCAAAGGACTGATTCATTCCTCCACCATATTCGATAGGTCGCATTGCTTCTAAATATTCTTTCTTAGCATATAAAACTCCTACTCCGGTTGGTCCTAACATCTTATGAGCAGAAAATGTTAAGAAATCAATATTATCTTTTATTACATCTGTTTTTTGGTGAGGTACACTTTGAGCTCCATCTACTACAAATAAAATATCTCTATCATGACATAACTTACCTATCTTATTGATATCACGAACATCGCCTATTACATTAGTTACAGCAGCAAGAGATATTACTTTAGTCTTAGCTGTTATATATTTTTCTAAGGTAGTATAAGAAAGTTCATGATTTTCTTCTAAAGGAACAAACACTACTTTTATATTTTTTCTTCTTGCTAAGATAAGCCAGGGAAGAACAGCTGATGCATGTTCTGCTTTACTAATGATTACTTCATCACCACTAGTTAAATAGTCTTCCATAAAACCAAATACTACTCTATTTAGAGAATCGGTTGCTCCTTCAGTAAAGACTATCTCATCTTCACTAGAAGCATTTATAAAGTTCTTTACTTTAGTTCTAACTTTTTCATACTCATCACTAGCTTTTAGACTTATTTTATAATCTCCTCTATGAATATTAGCCGGATAGTTATAATAATAATCAGTCATTTTTTCAACTACACTTTTAGGTTTTAGAGTAGTTGCTCCATTATCAAAATAAATTAAACTAGTTGATAAAATGGGAAAATCTTCTCTATTCATGAAAAAACACCTCCTAACTTATTATTTTTAAGATATTATCATTTATTAGTTTAATATAGTTATCATCTTTTGCATCGTTTAGTAAAAATGACTCTAATAGTAGTCGCACACTTTCTTTTGAACCTATCCCTTTAGTTTTTAAATAAAAGATAATATCACTAGGAAATGGTCCAATATAAGCTGAATGATTAGCAACTACATCAAATTCATCTATATAAAGATTAGGATTTATCTCTCCTTTTGCCATAGCAAATGGATGAATCATACTATCCTGATTACAAATACAACTCTTTAATCCTTTAGGTACTACGCCATCAATATTAAAGGTTAAATCTCCTTCTTTATAACTTACTCCATGACAAATAACATTACTCTTAGTATTTTCATCTTCATGATAAACTACTATGTTATTTAATATTTTTTTAGAAGTAATAGTTGTTAAGAAGAGATTAATTTCTCCTTCATTCATCAGATGAATTTCTATCTTAGAGGATAAGTCATTAACAAAGATATAACAATTTACTTTAGCTTTTACTAGTAATTTACAAGTAACATTATCTTTTATATTTAGATAAATAACATCATCTTCTAAAAATACATAACTACTATCTTTATCTACTTCTCTATACTTTTCATCATCTAATAATATTTTATTCTCTAGCATCATTATCACTCATTTCATTTTCCCTAAGATAACCATTACTTTCTATTTCTTTAGCAAACTCAAATGGTCCTGTCTTAACTATCTTTCCATCTATCATCTCATGAACATAATCAGGATGAATTAGTGATAATATTCTACTATAGTGAGTTATTATTAAAATAGCTGTATCAGGATTTTCTTCTTTATATTTATTAATACTCTCACATACTATTTTTAAACTATCAACATCTAATCCACTATCTAACTCATCTAAAAGAATAAGTTTTGGTTTAAGTATCTTTAACTGTAAGACTTCATTTTTCTTCTTTTCTCCACCAGAAAATCCTTGATTTACATAACGATGAATCATTTCTTTATCCATTTTTAATTCTTCGGTTTCTTTATTTAAGTCTTTAATAAAGGTATAAAGATTAAGTCTTTCCCCTGTTCTTTCAGTAAGAGCTGTTCTTAATACTTCTCTATTAGTAACTCCTATTATAGTCTTAGGATCTTGCATTACATAATAGATACCACATCTTGCTATATAGTCTGTTTCTTTATCTAACATTTCTTCATTATTAAATTTGATACTACCAGACTTAACAAGATATTTCTTATCTCCCATAATTACTTTAGCAAGGGTACTTTTTCCTACTCCATTAGGACCCATTATTGCATGTATTTCCCCTTCTTTTATATCAAGTGAGAAGTCTTTTAATACTTTCTTTCCACTTTCTTTAACATCTACTACTAAATTTTCTATATTTAACACTAATATCACCTTTCTTTCTTGGCGTTTTTATTATAGCATTATTTTTATATTTTGCATAATATATTGCCAAAATTAGCTAAAAAAAGTACAATGTTTTTAGGAGGATTTTTTATGAGTGATTGTTTATTTTGTAAAATTATTGATGGTAGTATTCCATCTTATACCGTATATGAAGATGATAAAGTTAAGGTTTTCTTAGATATTAATCCTAATAATGATGGTCATTTACTAGTTATTCCAAAGGAGCATAAAGCTAATCTTTATGAGATGGATGACGATACTTTAATTTATATGTTAAATATTATTAGAGAAAAATTAAAACCTATCTTAAGTGATAAGTTAAATATTGATGGATTAACTATCTCTCAAAATAATGATTATGGTCAAGAAGTAAAACACTTTCATATCCATGTTATTCCAAGATATAAAAATGATAAATTCCCACTAGCTTCTGATTGTTCTAAGGTAGAAGATGTTTATCATAAGTTAATTGGTTAATGAAAAGGAGTATATATAAAGCTCCTTTTTATAATACTTATATTAGTGAGAATAAAAACAATTTCTTATCACATCTAATTTATAATATATTTATGTTTTTGACATCTTTATTTGATACAATCTTCTTTTTTCATATTCAATAAAAATTTATCAAAATCAGATTCAAATAGTCTATCTTGAACTACCCTATATTTTTCAAATTTTTGAATAAAATATAACTTAAATACAAGGTCTACTCTAAGACAATATCTAGATGTGCAAATGTTTCTCCATCATATTTTTCTCTTTTACTTACAATAACCTTACCTCTGTAGTACTTATCCATCTAGAAGGACTCATTGTAAAAGAATTATTTGCAGAGTCATTTTTAAACTCGTGAGATTCTGCTAGTTTAAAATTTTCATTAAACAGTTCCTCCCAAAGTGAATAAAAATCAAAAGAACTTTTATTGCTAGACATTATACTATAATTCCAACTTTTTCTTAACCATAAGCTCATTATTTTTGTACTCACATCTAACTTATAATATATTTAATTAATTTTGAAAATAGTTTTTAGTTAAATAATTATTCTTTTGAGATATCTCGTACTAATTATTTTATAAAGAAAGAATAAATAAAATCTATTAAGAAAATTATAATAAATATATTAGTTAAAATTCTAGGTACTTTAGGTACTATCTTATCTAAGTATTTTCTTACTATAAATAAAAATATATAACTAGCAATAACCCAACCAAGTGATACTTCAACTGCTATATATTTACCATAATTGAATCTAAAGCTACTATAATCCCAATAAGATTTATGAAGAAAAAATTCTACTAAGTGACCACCAATTAATTCAAGAATAGTTAAGATAAAGAAATTTAATAGTAATGTTATCAAAACCTTTCCCCATTTAGAAATTCTAAATTTAGTAAAAGCAAACTTTTCAATTAATAACATTACCACTATTCCAAATCCATATACTGGCATCCAAGGTCCTACAAATGGATTATTAGTTAAATGATGATGAAGAATTAAATGAAGAATATTTTCATAAATATAACCAATTACGGAAAAAATAAAAAAGTATGATAAATAATAATACATAATAATCACCATACTTAGTTTTTACATTTTAGTTTATTTATATACTTATTTTAAGAAAAAAGCCTTAGAAACAAAGCTCTAAGGTTTAACTACCAAGTACAAACACTTCCTAAAATAATAGCTAATAAGATATATAAAACTATAATTATAACAAAACTATTTCTAGGTTTAGAACATCCACAAGAAGTTGTTACTGGTTGATTATTTGAACAAGACATTTTAACACCTCCCTTTTAAATTAAATATAGGCACCTATAATGATTACTAGTAAGATAAATAGTACTAAAACAATAGCACTTGATGAATTGCAATTACCCATAAATTAATCCTCCTTTTTTTCTAGTGTTCACATTATTTTATGGTATTTTTTTAAATGTGTGATTGTTTGAAGGATGTTTTTTAGTGTTTTCCAAAATAATGGTAGATATCTATCCCTAACTCTTTATTCTCATCATCTAGGATATAACCATTTCTCTCAGCTACTTTTTTACTAGCTTTATTATTTTTATCTATTTTTAATTCTATATCATTTAGTCCTTTAATATTTTCTATTAAATAAGGGGTTACTTGAGCTAATACTTTCTCACCATAACCTTTTCCTCTTAAGTCTTTATCAATGCTATACCATACTTCTACTACTCCGGTACTAGACATATCTAAAGTTCCAACTACACCAATATTTTTCTTATCTTTATTTACTACATATGCTTTACCTATTTCCATTTTATCATCAGATTTTGCTTCATGTTTATCAAGGAAAGAGATAAAGTTATGAGAAATATATTTATTGATATTTTTATCTCTATTAAGTTTCATTAGAAGACTATAGTGTTTTATCTTATCGATTTTTTCTAAATTAAAGTTTCTTAATTTTATCATAATACTCCTCACCTCTTCTAAGTTAAGAATACTTTTAAAGTAGTAACCTGTCAATTTATTTTTGAGAAGTTTTACGTCACTCCTTGCTTATTTCTTAAAGGTTTGTTATCATTATATTGCATGTAGATAGCATGAAGGAGGGAAATAACGTGCAAAAGAAAAAAGGTATAGCATTTCTATTACTTATAGTTTTAGTTTGTGTATTAGTTACAGGTTGTGGAAAGAAAGCTGAGCTTGAAAAGAACTCTACTATTGTTAAATATAAGGGTGGAAAAATTAAAGCAGAAACTTTATATGAAGATTTAAGAGATAAATATGGTATTAGTGTCTTAATTGATATGATTGACCATAATATTTTCGATAAAAAATATAAAACAACTGATGATGAAACTAAGTATGTAGATAATCAAATAAGCCAAATGAAATCACAATATGGTGACAATGATGAAACTTTCTTAGCAGCTGTTAAACAGTATTTAGGTGTAGAAAGCATTGATGAACTTCGCAATATGATTTCTTTAGAATATAAGAGAAATTTAGCTGTTGAAGATTATATCAAAGATAATATCAAAGATGATGAAATACAAAAATATTATGATGAAGAAGTTATCGGTGATATGAAGGTAAGACATATCTTAATTAAACCAAAGACTACTGATGATATGTCTACTGAGGAAAAAGAAGATGCTGAAAAGAAAGCTAAAGAAAAAGCTGAAAAGTTAATTAAGAAATTAGACGATGGAGCAGATTTTGCTAAACTTGCTAAGAAGTATAGTGACGATACTGGTAGTAAAACCGATGGTGGTTTAATTGACTATTTCAATAAAGATAGTGGTATGGATGAAGCATTCTTAAATGCCTCTATCAAACTTGAAAAAGGAAAATATACAACTGAACCAGTTAAATCAACTTATGGATATCATATTATTTTAAAAGTTGATCAAAAGAAAAAGGCTTCTTTAAAGAAATCAAAGGATGACATTCTAGATAAATTGAAGGATGAGAAACTTAATGCTGATGCATCTCTTCGTTATGAAACTTTAATTGAAGTTAGAAAAAAGGCTGGTCTTGAATTTAAGGATGATTCTTTAAAGAAAGATTATGATGAATATATGAATAAGTTAATGGAAAATGCTAAATCAAGTAGTACATCTAATAGTTAATATTAAAGGAGCTAGTAATTAAACTAGTTCCTTTTTGAATAGTACTTATAATAACATAGTAAGTTCTTTTTTACCTAGACCAGTACACTTCATTATTTTATCTAAGGATTCTTTTCCCTGAAGCATTATTTTTGCTATAGCTAGTTTTCTCTATTTGGTCCCTCAGATATACTGTTAATAAGCAATTTATATTCTCTTAAAATTAGCATAAATTTCAAAATTCACCCTTCCAAATTAGAGGGTATATTTTTACCGAGATTTACAAAATTAGCATATGACAAAAAAATTTATAATTATTTTATATCACAGATACTTACTTATTACTATAATTAAATAATAACTTATTAATGTTTTAACTTTTCTCGTACTAAAAAAGATAAAACCTGTTTATCCTTTATTCATCACCATAATTATAAAAGCCAAGAGAAGTCATTTTTTGTTTCACTTTATATTCTAATTCTCTACCTTCATACTTTCTGCCAAATCTAATTAATAACTTTTCATAAGTTCTCTTTGCTATTTCACTATCATCACTAAAGTCAGCCTCGTTTAAAGCCTTATTAATCAATTCTTTAGAGAATCCTTCACTAACTAAATCACTTTCAAGCCTCATCTTTAATACCTTATTACTCTTATCATGATTAGACCTTATCTTTTTATTTATTCTCTTAACTAACTTTTCTAATTCTATATCTTTAGAATAAGACTCTAAAGCCTTATCACAATCTTGTTCATCAACACCCTTTTGTAATAACTGCCTCTTAATCTTACCTTTTCCCCAAGAGGTTGTTAATACTTTATTATTTACATAACTAGAAGCATAATTCCTATCATTTAAGTAGCCTTGACTTTCTAACTTTTCCGTAACAAATTCTATTTCATTATCAGTATATCCCTTACTTAATAAATATCTTGCTAAACTACTCTTCGATTCAGCTTTTTTATTTAATCTTTCTAATCCTTTATAATAACATTCATACTTTTTATTTTCTTCTAATAAACTAGGTAGTAGTTTATCTTCTATCTTCTTAGATAACAATAATTCATACTTTAAAATAATTTCTTCATAAAAGGAATAAACTTTTCCATTATCCATCACTAATTCATATAAACCTTTTTGTTTCATCTTAAACATCTTTATCGTCATTTTAACACCTCAATATTATTATACTTAAAAGGAAAGCTTTTTTAATCGCTTTCCACTACTGTTAATTTTCCCTCTAGAACTTCCTCTAAAGCTCTACCGATATTTTTACTGCATTTATATTCATTTTCGCGTAGTTGATAATGTTCATTTCTTGTCATTTCTTTACTACGTCTTGCTGCGATATGAACAAGTTCATACTTAGAACTTACAATATTTAAAAGTTTATCAATAGAAGGATAAATCATATAGTATCACACTCCTTAGTATTATAATAATATGAATAAAAATAAATTACAAGCAAGATGACACTTTTAGACAAAAAGAAAGAGTAGTAATTTACTACTCCATACAAAGTTCTTTGATATATCTTTTAATTTCTCTATCTGTTAAGACAGCACCTTTAGAAACTATATTTCCATCAATAATAAGTGCTGGTATAACATCTATTTTATATCTATCTTTAAGATTCTTTTCTATCTTTTCTATATTTAGTTTCAAATTCATCTCTCTTTCGACTTTAGATAAATTCTTTAGTAATTTCATTCCATTACTACAATCTGTTCCAACTACTTTTATATCAACGATAGGCCTCACTTCCTTTCCATAACTACACTATACTAGATAATTATGTATAAATTATGGGATAAAAGTGAAAACTTATTTCACAATTAAATCTTGATAGCCTTTTTTGTCTAATATCCACTTATTAACGTAAGAGCATTCAATTATTACTTTATAATTATTTTTTCTAAAGTAGTTAAATACTTCTTCTAACATCTTACTAGCTATACCTTTACCTCTTTCTTCTGGCTTTACTATAGTACTAGTTAATCTAATTAGATTATTATCTTTAGTAAAGAATACATTACCAACTACTCTTTCATCTATAAAATAATCTATTTTATTATCACTTATTTTAATCACTTATTAACATCCTTTATCTAAATAACAAGTATTATTTTTATCACTTACTTGTTTTAATACTTTTTTAATCTTATTATAAGTATCTTTTTCCATTTCTTTAGTAAGTTTCATATAACCATCAGTTTGTTTATCACTAATACCTGTTGTTAACTCTTTAGCCTTACCATCTATAACACTAACAATACTTGGAGCATAGATTCTTTTCTCTCCTACTTTTATCTCATTATTATCACTATCTGTTAAAGTATAATCTTCTAAAACAGATTCTAGTTTTTCAAGTAGTTTACTATAATCTTTACTACCTTTTTTAACTAGTTTTGGTTTATTATCATCATCTAGTTCAAAAGTATCTCTAATATCTTTTACATCTATATAATATACTTCTTGATTTAATTCTTTAGAAATAGAGGCAAGAGTTGGTACTACACTACGACACCACGGACATGTATCAAAGCCAAAATATAAAACAAAAGATTTCTTTTTATCAATTAACTCTAATACTTCTTCAGTAGTTTTATAAACCATTTTATTTTTACTATCAATGGTTATCTCACGGTATTTCTTACCTTGATCGTTCTTCTTACCATTTAACTTTTCATACTCTTCTTTAAACTTTATACCATCAGTTTGACTATTATTACTAATTACTTTTTGTATATTAAGAACTAATACTATAGCTGCTAGTACAGTTACTATTATCATAAATAATTTATTATCTTTCACTTTTCATCCCTCCAACTACATTAATTTTATCATGCAAAAAGAGATAAGTCATTATTTTTTTATATCTAGTATTTTTCCTTCTACCTTTTCTTTTAATACATAATAGGTAAACTCTTCATTTATCTTTTTTCCTAATAAAGACTTTCCTAAAGGACTATTTACTGTTATATGTAATATTTCATTATCTAAATCACTTTTAGTATTACCACTAATCTTATACCAATCTCTTTCTATTTCATTATCACTAAATGTTAATTCAACTAAGACTATATCTTCTATCCCTATTTTATCACTATCATTTTTTTCAATAATTTCTATTTTATTAAGACCTTTTAGTTTATTTTCATATTCTAAGAATAACTGATATTCATATCTTCTAGCTTCTTCATAAGCGAAATTATCATGCCATCCATCACCATAAGCATCATCTGAAACATATTCTGTTATATCAATGTTATTTTTTTCTATCTTCTTTTTAATATTTTCCAGTTCTTCAAGATACTTCTGGTATCCTTCTTTACTTAAATATATCTTATCCATAACTCCTCCTATAAATAATATAAATGTAGTTCATGTTGACATCTAGTACAAGCGATATAGTATAGATACTTATCTACTTCCTTAAAGGGATTATCTAAATTATTGTAGACAATAACACTATCAAACTCTAATCCTTTAGCTAAATAACTAGGTGCAATAACAAAATCTTTTCTAAAGTTTTTACTATCTATAGTAAGTAGTGATAAATCATAAATTGATTCTAATTTCTTATAAAGATTTTCTGCCATTAACCCATCTTTTGTAATGATAGCAAGTGACTTATATTTACTTCTTAGTTTAGGTATAAGGTCTAGTAAATCATCTTTTTGGTGTTTAGTAACTGGAATACTATTATCCTTTCTAATAGCACAAACATGAGATAAGCCTAGGATCTTATTAGTATATTCAATAATTTCTTTGCTTGATCTATAAGTCTTTAAAAGTTCTAGATAAATACTTGAATCAAAGATATCTTTTAACTCTTCTAAAGATTTATAGTTTATATAAGGATTCATATTCTGATTAATATCTCCTAAGATAGTAAATGATGCCTTCTTAAATATCTTCTTCATCATTTGATATTGTAAATAATTATAGTCTTGGGCTTCATCTACTACTACTTGTTTAATATCTCCTTCATAAGGGAAACCTTCTAGTGTTCCTTTTAAGTAAGCGAATAGTAATGCATCCTCATAAGAAAGTTCTTTAGTCTTCAATATTTCTTTTTCTTCCTCTTCTAATAGTTGATACTTACTATATTTACTTTTATAAAAGTTAACATATAATGATTTATAATCTTTCTTAAAGTTTGCGTTATCTATAATCTTTTTTTCAATAGTAGCTCTTTTCTTACCTTCACTACCATAGTAGTTTAGTGACAATTTCTTAGCTATTTCTCTTATTCTTTCGAAGAAAGGGAAACGACTATATTTATCATGTAAGAGATAGTTTATTTCTTCTTTACTAACAGTATTAACTTTATCAAGTTCTAAATCTTTTATAACTTTAGCATCTAATATATAGTCATTTATATAATTATCTAAATCTATTACTATTTCTCGTGATTGTTTATATGTTATAAGATCTTTTCTTTTGTTACTACCTTCATAAAACTTTGCTATAAAGTTAGTAAATGGCTCTACACTTTTATATTCTTTTATAAAGTAAGATAGATAATCACTAAAGGTTGTTTCTTTAGTATTTTCTTCTCCTAACTCTGGTAAAACATTAGATATATAAGATGAGAATACTTCATTTGGGGAGAATATTAAGATGTCTTTTGATGATAAATTATCTATTCTATATAAAAGAAATGCTATACGATGAAGAGCTACTGATGTTTTTCCAGACCCTGCTATTCCTTGTACTATTAGATTCTTATCTTCTAGATTTCTTATTACTAAGTTCTGTTCTTTTTGGATAGTATTAACAACATTTTTCATCTTATCACTACTATTATTAGCTAGTACTTCTTGTAACACTTCATCATCAATATTTAATGAATTATCAAAGACTGCTAGTAATTTATTATCTTTTATTTGGTACTGTCTTTTAGAGTACAATGTACCTGATATTATCCCTTCTGGTGCTAAGTACTTACAAGGTCCTGTCTCATAGTCATAGAATACACTACAGATAGGACTTCGCCAGTCATATAGAATATTGTTATAATTATCATCTTTTAGATAAGTAAGGGACATATAAATATTATAGTTTTTACCATCCTCATCTTGATATTTAAAGGATGCAAAATAAGGCTTGGAAGCAATTAAACATATTCTTTTAAAATACATTCTTTTAGCAAGTATTCTTCTAGCTTCCATTTCATTATTTGATAAAACCTGATTAAATTCAGCTCTATCAAAGGAGCTTTTATCTTGCCAAGCTAGTTTTTGAAACTCTCTAAACTCTTCTAAGTCTCCTACTACTTCTTTAGCAAGATTATCTCTTACTAGTTTTACCTCTTTACTAATAGTTTTTAATTTTCTTTGTTCTTTTTGAAATTCATCTTTTGTTATCATTTATTATTACACCTCCCTTTAATAAACGCCAAAAAGCTGCATATCAATTATGCAGTTCTTTTGGTAATTTCTTGCAAGTTGTAAGCAAACGTCACATCAAATATAACATATAAATATTATAAAGGAAAGAGTTTTTATCTTTAAATTCAGATAAATTTTATAGATTTTCTTTTATCTCTGGAAATAATTTGTATAGATTATAACCAAGTAAATTATCAAAATACTCTTTTAATTTGTATGTTTCCTTAATATGATATTGTGTATTAGAATAAGTACCTCTTCTAATCATAATATCAATTAATCTCTTATCTATGGTAAACACTTTATTTTCTTGTGGACACATTAAATCACATAAATTTATTAATTTTTCTTCTATTGTATATTTATGTTGCTTTATGAAGTGATATAAAAATGGATTATCTTCTGGATTTGGAACACCCCCTGCAGTACAAATAATGTCATTATTCAAGTAAGAATGTGTTAAACAAATATTACAGTATTTTAAATCATAACCTTTTTCTTTTAAGTATTCATATCCTCTCATTACATGTCCATGTGATACTCCATTATATTTTCCAATATCATGAATATATCCTAAAGTAATTGCTTTATCTACATCAACTTCTATTCCTTTTTTCTGTAGTGCTTTAGCAATTCTACCGGCACTATTACCAACACATATACAATGTTCTATCCATCTATCATCTTTTTGATTTACTCTTTCCTTTTCTAAAAGTTCTCTTGCTCCAATACTATTTAATTTCATATATATCACCCAGTTTCTTAAATAAATCTTCATATATTTTATTACTATCTACATCTGTAATCATAGTAATATTGTGTCTACCTTTAGTTAATCTATATGATGTATCTTCATTTACATTAGGGCAACTTATTATTTTTTCTTTATACCAGCTTTTGTTTATCAGATAAGCGACAACTGATATATCCCATATAGTTCTTTCTTCTTGTATTCCATGATATCCATCATTATAAAATCTATTTATCAAATAATCACATAATACAGATTTATTACCAATGTTTTTCTTTAACGTATTTATATCAATTTTTAATTTAGAAATAACATTTTTGCATGGTAATATAATTAATTTTACTTTTGAATTAAGGACAATTTTAACTGCTTCTATATCCTGTTTAAAATTATATTCTAAATTATCTTTATAATTCAATTCGTTACCACCTAGCCATATTATTTCTATCTTATCTATTATTTTAGGTTCTTTCTTTATAGCCAGAGCTATATTAGTAATTGCACCTATTCCCAAAATATAGGTTTTATTGTTTTTAAGTGCTATTTCAATTATTTTATTTACTGCATCATTATTTTCACTATAACCATTTTGAATATAATCAGTAGCTCCTTTAAAAACTTTGTTAATAACATCAAAATTAAGCCAGCTACATATTTTTAATATTTCTCTATAACTTAATTCTTGTCCTTCAGAAACTGATACCCCTATTGTTCTATGTGAATAAGGTGATACTGTAATTGCTTCTATATTAAACTTAGCTTGATTTTTAATTAAATAAGATAAGGCAAATTGATCATCACATTCATTATAAGTATCAGTATCTAATATAACATTTATTTTTTTATTCCTTATATAGTTATATATTTCTTCCCAACTATTTATTCTATTAAATCTTTTTTCTTCTTTATTGTATGGTGTTTCAAATAAAATACATTCTATATTATTATCACTACATTTTTTACATACATTAATAGAGTCGTCTATCATTATATCTATGCCAAGTTCTTTACAAACTTCTGCTTTTTCTTGATGTTTGTAAGCATTAGTTAATATTAATTTATCATAAGATATATTATATTTTTTTAACCAATTTATTGTCATATCATATGGATTACTATATTCTCCGTTATCTCTACCACTAATAATGTAAATTTCATTGCCATCTTCTTTTAATTTATTTATATATCTAGATGAATTCTTAATTGGTGTTAATAATGAAGCTAATCTTTCAATATTATTCCTATAATAATTTTGCTCATAAGAAGTATCCCAATCAAACATTCTTCTGATATACTCACCTTTATGAATAATACCATTATTATTTAAAGTTTTATCATGTTCTAAATAATCATTTAATAATATTTCATTAAAGTTAGATAAAACATTATCTATATCTATTCCTATTTTCATAATATACCATACCTTTACTTATAAATTTCTTCTACTTCTTTATTTAATATTTCTAAATAATCTTGTTCAGCTTGTGTTAAATGTTTTTTCATATACTTATCATATTCTTCGTGTGCTTTTTTTAATGCTTTCTCATGTGAAATAGTACCTGATCCTTTTAATATATCTTTTCTAGTCATTTTTAGGAATGAATCTAATTCATTTACCCAATCCTGCATAGTCATTGGATGTCTATCTAATGCATTAATTTCTGCAATATCTAAATAGGCTGATACCATTCTATTTAACGTATTAAGTTCTTCTTCTGTTAAATAGTTTTTAGCAATTTCAGTTTCACTTTTTGTAGGATAATCACCTTTAAAATTGGTAAGCCCTAGATTATCATTTTCTGAATCAACTCTAGTAAATATAATTTCAGCAGCAGTTTTGCCGTGCGTGGCATAATGCATTTTATTCTGCACAGTTTTAAAGAAATCTATGGACAAACTATCTTTAGGATTATAATCAATACTTGTAGCATAAATATCTAACACTTTTCTCCAAAATATTTTTTCTGAAGATCTAATATCACGGATTCTTGCAAGTAATTCTTCAAAGTAAGGACTTTCTCCATTATCCTTTAACCTTTCATCATTTAAAGCAAAACCTTTGGTCATATATTCTTTTAAAACTTTGGTAGCCCATATCCTAAATTCAGTAGCTTTTTTAGAGTTAATTCTATATCCAACAGCAATAATGGCATCTAAATTATAATGCAAAACATTATAATTCTTACCATCACTAGCAGTTGTCAAGAAATCTTTTACAACTGAATTTTTATCAAGTTCTTCTTCTTTAAATATATTACTCAAATGATAGCTAATGTTTTGTTTAGTAGTATCATAAAGATTAGCCATTACATCTTGACTCATCCAAATATCTTCATTTTGGATATTAACATCAACTTTTACATTACCATCTTTAGATACATATATAATCATGTTATTTCTCATAGTCATTCTCCTTTCAAGTTCTTCTTAATATAATTATACACAAAAAAGTTATCTTTTTCTAAAGCTTTGTACTTTTGTTTTGAAATATTAAGTGGAAAAGTAAAATATCACTATAAGTTGGTGTTCTTTTACTTTTACAATTCATCTTTTATGTGATTCCATAATTAACCATTTTAGTTATTAGTATAGAATAATAAGTAAATTTAGAGGCAGTATATGAAAAAATTATTAAAAGATACTATTATTCACTAGTGCTACAACTATCGTTACATCATCTATTAACATAATATGCAAACTGGATTTATAAAAGGTTTTACTGATTTCTTTAGTGATGATAATGGCTTTTCTATTCTAGCTTATAAAGGTTTTTCTTCTCTTAAAATAATTGTTGAATTAAAAATAATAATAAAACTGGACTATTAATTCCGTTAAAGAACTAGATAGTGTTTTAGATTATTATAAAGATATAACATATATCACTTGATTATCCTGATATAATTAATTATGAACCACAAAAGAAAACCTTAACTAAAACTAATTAAGGTTTTTTATATTTTGATGAACTTTTTTAATTTTCTTAGTAGACTTAATATGCTCCCCAATTACTTCTGATACTTCTAAGATAGTAATAAAAGCTCTATCATCCATCTCTTCTACTATTTTCTTAAGTTCAAATATTTCAATTCTAGTTAAGACACAGTATAGTACTTCTTTATCACCACTAATTAAACCTTGTCCTTTAATAAATGTTACTGTTCTACCTAATCTTTTATATATTTCTTCAGCAAGAGCAGTTCCATTACTAGTAACAATTAAAGCAGCTTTCGCTTGTTCTAATCCTTCTGATACAAAGTCTATTACTTTAAAAGTTATAAAGTAAGTAAGTAGTGAATATAAGGCTCTATCAAGGCCAAAAATAAACCCTGCTACTGTATAAATAATAAGGTTAAAACATAATACTACTTGTCCTACTGATAAAGATGTTTTCTTACTAATTACAATAGCTACTGATTCTGTTCCATCAACACATCCACCAAAGTGAATAATTAGACCAACTCCTACTCCTAGTAAAACTCCACCGAAGACAGTGGCTAGTAATATTTGTTCTGTTAATGGTTCTACATTATGAAATAGATTTAAACATAAAGAGAATAGTCCCATCGTATAAATTGTTCTTACTAAGAATCCTTTACCTAAGTTTCTAAACCCTACATAAACAAATGGTATATTAATTAATAAGACTAAAATACTTAGTGGTATATTAGTTAATTTTGATACAATTATTGATATACCAGTAACTCCTCCATCTAAGATAGTATTTGGTATTAAGAATGACTCTAGGGCATATGCTGCTATTACTGTACCTACTGTCAACATAATAAAAGAAATAATAAATTGTAAATACTTATTTTTTGTTTTATTCATTAACTCATCCTCCTCATTGTAATTATATCAAACTATAGTTTATTTTTATATAATATTTACTAAATAATTTATCTTATGTTATCATATAAATGGTGAAAATAAAAATGGAAATATTAATTAGAGATTATAAAATAGAAGATAAAGAAAGTTTAGAACAGTTACTTAATGAACATTATAAAAATGTTAATATTGATAAATTAGAAAATAATGATAAATCATTTAGTATTGTAGCAGTTAATGATAAAGAAGTAGTAGGTCATTTGCATATAGATATAATTAATGATTACTTTAGAAATATTAAGTTTGGTTATATAACTTATGTCTGTGTCAAAAAAGAATATCAAAATAGAAGAATTGGTACTTATCTTTTAGAAAAAGCTGATACTATTGCAAAGGATAATAATCTATCTTATTATGAATTAACATCTAGATTAGAAAGAAGAGCAGCTCATCATTTATACTTAAAAAATGGGTTTGTAATTAGAGAGTCTACTATCTTTAAAAAGAATTATAGGTGGTAATATGGATCAAGAAAAAATTGGAAAACTTATTAAAAAAGTTAGACAAGATAATAATCTTACCCAACAAGAACTAGCTAAGAAATATGGTATTACCTATCAAGCAGTTAGCAAATGGGAAAATGGTAAAGCTATCCCTGATATAGCCCTATTAAAAGAAATATGTCATGATTTTAATCTAGATATAAATGACTTATTAGATGGCAATTATAAAAAGAAAAGTATTAATAAAAAGTATATATTAATTACTACTGTTATTATCATCTTAATTACTATATCTGTTATAACTTTCTATAATACTAAAAAAGAATACTTTCACTTTAAAACTTTATCCTCTAGTTGTAGTGCTTTTACTATTAAAGGAACAGTCGCTTATAATAATAATCAATCATCTATTTATATATCAAATATAGATTATTGTGGTGGAGATGATAATACTATCTATAAAGAAATAGAATGTATTCTATATGAAAAAGATAAAAATAACATTTCAAAAGAAATAAATAAGAAAAAAAGTAATAATTCTACTATTGAAGATTATTTAAAAGATATTACGTTTAAAGTAAATAATTATAATAGACTATGCAAAAATTTTACTAAAAATAGTCTTTATCTAACAGTTAAAGCTACTACTGATGATAATAAAATTACAACTTATGAAATACCTCTATCTATAAATGATGATTGCTTTATGAACTAAACTCAACTACGAGTTTAGTTTTTTCAACTACTATTTTATTTATCTTTTATAAATTATTATTTATGATTAATTTATAAAGGAGATGTTATTTATGAAAAAAGTTTTATTGTGTTTATTAATTAGTATTTTATTAGTAGTAAGTATAAATATCTCTACTAATAATCAGAAAGGAAGGAAACTTCTTAAAACTAAAGAAAGTATTATTACGATGCAAAGTAAAGAAGAAGCTAAATTTAAAATAGAAGGATATAGTATTGATAACCCTAATATTATAGTAGATCCTTATAAGTCTTCTCCCCTAACCGCTCTTATTCTTTTTGAAACAAAAGAAAGTGTTAGTCCTAAAGTAACAGTAGTTGGTAAAGATGAAAATACTACTCTTACTCATAAGTTTAATAAGAGTAAAAAGCATTACTTATCAATCTATGGATTATATCCTGATAGTGAAAATGAAATTATTGTAGAATATAAAAATATTAGAAAGGTTTTTAAAATTAAAACTGATAAGTTACCTGATAATTTTATAATTCCTACTAGTGTAAAAGCTGATAAAGAAAAACTTGCTAATGATTTTTATTTTTATTCTCCATCATCTACTGGATATACAGCAGCTTATGATGTTAATGGTGATGTTAGATGGTATTTATCTTATAAGGCTATTTGGGATATTGAAAGATTAAAGAATGGACATTTACTTGTTGGAACAGAAAGACTTATCAACTCCCCTTATTATGTTACTGGGCTTTATGAGATTGATATGTTTGGAAAAATTTATAAAGAATATAGTCTAAAAGGAGGATACCATCATGATTATTATGAGATGCCTAATGGTAATTTATTAGTAGCTTCTGATAACTTTTTAAATAATGATGGTACCGTTGAAGATTATATTGTAGAACTTGATAGAGAAACGGGGAAAGAAGTTAGACAATTTGATTTAAGAAAAATATTAAAGATGACTGATGGAAAAAGTGAAAACTGGACTAGTTATGACTGGTTCCATAATAACTCTGTTTGGTATGATAAAAAGACTAATTCTATTACGTTATCTGGAAGACATCAAGATGCTGTTATTAATATTGATTACAAAAGTGGTAAACTTAACTGGATAATTGGAGATTCTACTAACTGGAGTAAAGAGTATCAAAAATATTTCTTTAAACCTATCGGTAAAGACTTTGAATGGCAATGGAGTCAACATGCTGCTATGATTACCCCTAAAGGTGAAGTATTTATCTTTGATAATGGTAATAATAAATCAAAAAAGAAAGATAATTATGTAGAAGCTAGTAATTCTTATTCACGAGGAGTTATTTATAAGATAGATACTAAAAAAATGACTATTAAGCAAGTATTTGAATACGGTAAAGAAAGAGGAAGTGACTTTTATTCGCCATACATTTCTGATGTAGATTATTTAAATGATAACCATTATATTATTCATTCTGGTGGTATTGTATCAGTTGATGGAAAAGCTTCTAACAAACCAGCAGGTCTAACAGAAGGAAATGTTTCCTTAAAATCTGATACAGTTGAACTACTTGATAATGATGTTATCTTTGAATTAGTACTACCTAGTAATTTCTACCGAGTAGAAAAGATGAATATTTATAATGATACGGAATTAAAACTAGGTAGTGCTACAAGAGTTGGTAGTCTTGGTAAGACAAGTATTACTAAGAAAAAAATTAGTTTAGCTAGTAATAGTAATAAGATAGATAAAGATTATACTAAACATAATATTAAGTTTACTAAAGAAATAGATAGATTAGTCTTTACTGGTCAATTTAAAAGAGAAGATAAAGTTAATATTATCTTAAAGAAAAATACTATTTCTAATTATTATGAAATAAAAGTTAGTAAAAAACCATATACAGCATTATGTGTTGATATATTTAGTGAAGAAGAAAATAAAAATGGTATAGTTATTAATAGATATATTAATGCTGAAGGACTATCAGGTACCTACTCTATTTATCTTGAAATAAATGGTAAAATATACGATACTAAAGAATCAGTTAAATTTTAAATATATAATATAAAAACTCAAAGATGAATTAAATATCTTTGAGTTATTTCTTTTTGGAGCGATTGGTTAAGTTATTTACAACTTTCCCATCACAATTAGGAATTAATACATATCAGTATCAATTTCTATATACATCTTACCATAAGTTTTAATTATTTCCAATAGAAATGCTAAAATTTTCAAAATTAATGATATAATTATATATAGGTTGGTGATATTATGTCATATAAAATTATTTCAATGGATTTTGATGGCACTTTACTTACAAGTGATAAGAAAATTACGGAAAGAACTAAAAACATTTTAGAAAAATGTAGAGATAATGGTTATTACATTATTGGAATAACTGCAAGAAACTTAGCAAGTACTAAAAGTGTACTTGATGTAAATTTATTTGATTATGTTATATTAAATAACGGAGCTTTTGTTTTAAACAGCAAAACTAATGAAGTATTACCATTTGGTGTCCTTACTGCAAGTGATTTAAAGAAAATAGAAAGTATATTTAACAATACGAACGCTAAATGTGAATATGTATCTTTGAATAAATATTATATTAAGGGAGCTAATGACCCTAAAGGGATAAGAGTAAATATAAATTCTCCTGAAGATATAGATGAAGAAATAGCAAGAATGAATGTTTACTTAGATGCTGAGGAAGAATTACTTCACTATAAAAAAATAGTGCTTGAAAACATAGATACAGTTAATGTAGTGTCCATGAGGGATACAGATGATAAGAATACTAGACTATGGTTGACTATAAATGAAAGTGGTACAAATAAGTTAACTACTTTAACTAAAATAGCTAATGATTTGTCTGTTACGTTAGATGAAGTTATTTTCTTCGGGGATGGAGAAAATGACTTACTACTTCTTGAAAATGTTGGTATGGGTGTAGCTATGGGTAATGCAATTGAAATTGTTAAAGAAAAAACTAAGGCTGTTACTTTGTCAAACGATGACGATGGAATCTATAACTATTTAAGTAAAGCTATAGTCCTAAAAAAATAAGAAAGGAAATTGATTTATGTTATTAATTAATGCTTCTAATAGAGAAAAAAATTGTTTTAAAATATTAAATGATATAAAAAGTGATAATGATACTTTGATATCTTTATCTAACAAAGAGATGAAATTTTGTCTTGGTTGTGATAGTTGTAAAAATAATCTTAAAAAGCATTGTGTATTAAATGACTATATAACTAACTCCGTATATCAAAAATTGCTAAATACAGATACAATTGTTATAGCTAGTCCAATGTATATGAGTAATATTAATGGTATTTTAAAGAATCTAATTGACAGAATGAATCCTTTTTATCATCATCATGAATTGTTTGATGGTAAAAAAGTTTATTTAGTCTTAACTGGTCAAACTTCTAAAGATGAAAATACTGAAGAAATAAACAATGTAATAGAATACTTTAAAGGATTAAGCGAATGGTTATTTCAAGAATTTGAATTTTTATATTATTTTGAAGGTTATAATGACCTTGAATCCGAGATTAATTATGATAATAAAATTGAATCAATTAAACAAAAATTAAAGACGACAGCTTAAAGCTCAAAGCCATCGTCTTTTTCTTTATCTTTTTCATCGTTATAAAATTCTTCCGCATATTCATCCATTTCATAGTTAATATGTTTAGTTGCTTTTTCAATTTCTTTCTTATTAAATAAATTAAATCCTTTAAATATACTTTGTTCTTTTCTTTTAACTTCTGGATCATATTGTTGTTTAAAATATTTTAAATCTAAACCACTATAATTAAATAATCTTTCAACAATATTTTGAATAAATTCAGGTAATTTTTTTAATACCTTATTCAAATGATAAATGAGATAATCAGTTTTCTCTTTTAAACTTTTATATTGATTTTCATATTGATAGTTTAACCTTTTTAAATCTTCGTTCTCTTCTTTTAATTTTTCATTCTCATCCCATAGTTGATTTTTAGATTTAATAATAATTTTATTATTAATCTTTTTCTTTTTATCAATTTCATCACATATATCGTTTTTATCTTTATTAAGTTTAGTTATTTGTTTATCGATAGATTCTTTATTATCTTCTAAATCAGATACTTCACTTTGAAGATTAGATATTTCTTGTTTAAGACCTTTAACTCTTTCATTAAAGATTTTCCTTTCATATGAAGTGATATCTCTATTTTTACCTTTTTGCTTTTCTTTTAGTTTTGAATCTAGGCCATAAGCAACATTAAATTCATCAATACATCTTTCTCTCATTTTATCTTGTATAACTACTAATGATTCTTTTGTGAAAATAGATGTTTTACCAACTTGTCTTGATAAACCTGTTTTACAATTCTCTTTAACTGGAACTCCAACTATATGCATATGAGGAGAATGTTCATCAAAATGTATAGTTGCATTTGCTATATAGAAATCTGGAACTATTTCTTCTAAATCTTCAAGTTGTTGTTCAAATACTTGTGTCATTTGATATTTATACTCTAAACTTTTATCATCCCAATATTCCATATTTCCAAGTTCAATAACTATCTCACAAGCAAGATCATGTTTAGTGTCATCACTTATTTTATTAAAGTAGTTATCTATCTTTCTATCATCTCTAGTTTGTTTATTATTATATTCTAATCTTGCTTCATCAAATAATTCTAAATATAATTCTTTAACATCTTTGGTAATATCATTTGAACCTTTAATAGTTTTAATTAGTTCTTGTTTGTTATCGTATAGTCTTAAATTATGATGATTAACTTTTCCTAATTGCTTAACATTTTGAATAGCATTATTATTCTTTGATGTTGTTCCTGATGGAGTATTTTTTGCTTCTTGTCTTGCTTTAATAGATTTGTTTTTATCATTACCTAAATGTAGTGAATAAGATAATTCCATATTTTTTTACACCCCCTAAATTATGAATATTGAAATGGCATGAAAGTGGCTTTGTCATTATTCATAACTTCTTATATATCTTGTCATAAACAAGATATGGAAGCTTAGGTTTACCACCTTAGAAACCGTTGATACTTTATTTCGTAATAACTATAAATAGTTAAAACTTCATAAAGTATTGATAAAATAGAAAGCACGGCTTTTTATTTTATCTAAGTAAATTATTCAAATAACAAATATTATTTTCATAATTTATTTAAACAAACTTTTCCCACTTTCATTGAAACTATGTTTCAACAAAACGTGTTCGTTTGTTATTACTTTTTTAGAAAAAGTAAACAAAAACTTTTATTACTTATTCATTATCTTTTCTCTAAATTCTTTTATTTCTTTTTCAATTTCTAATTTTCTTTTTTTAATATCTTCATCTAATTCATAAGTAATACAATTAACTCTTTCAGGAAGAATAGTATATACATCTTCTTTATTCTCTAGTAAACATTTTTCATTATTACCAATATAGATAACTCCTAATTGTAGTTTATCTATTTTACCCATTTTTCTATAATCTTCTAATGGGAATATTCTTACAATATTTCTGTTTTGATAATCATTGAAGAACATTACTTTATTATCGTAGTAGTAGGTTGCTTCAAAATAACCTACATTATAAACTTGTCTTAAAGTAAATACTATCTCACTAACTTTCTCAATAGGTAGATATTCACTAAATCTTAATTTCATACCAATATTACCTAGTATTGCATAATCCTTTTTAGTAAGAAATCCAGCATCGTATAAATCATTACATGGTTTACACATACTTTCTCTAAAATAAACTTCACCAAGTTTAATTTTATTATTACCATATAATTCTAATTCAACATAATCTACATATTTCATAATAAGATTACATTTTTCTTCTCTTGTATAATCTTTCCAAGTATAATTATTTTCTTCATAATCTTCAGGATCAACAATTTGATTTATGTAGTCTATATCTCTTTTAATTAATATATCTTCTGGTGTAAGTTTTAAACTATCGCTTATTTCACAATCAATAATTTTCTTTTCAATATCTTTCATTGCTTTATCTACAATTACTTTTTCAGTATCGTATTCTTCAATAGTAAATGAACCATTGATATATGCTTTTTTAATTCTTTCAGCTTTTAGTTTTTGTTCATTTAATTCTTTTATCAATTTATCTTTAGGATTATTTAATTTAGTTTTAATCATAGGAAGTAGTGTTTGATTAACTACTGAATCATATTCTTGTATATCTTCAATAAAGTTATTAAATTCTTTTTCTATATCTATTTCTTTAATATTTATCTTACAATCATGACAATAGTAATAATAATAAACATTTCCGTTCTTTTTAGTTGTTGCTTTACCTGCAAGTATTCTATTACATTTAGGACATTTTAATTTTTGTAAGAATAAATAATCTTCTTTTCTTTTATAATTACGAGAGTTCTTTTTCTTTTGAACTTGGCATTCTTCCCATAATTCTTTACTAACTATTGGTTCAACAACATCTTCGTAATAAATAGGATTCTTGTTTCTTTTACCATGAACAAAGTCTCCTTTATAGATTTCATTTTCTATAATTTTTAAGATAGTTCCATCACACCAATTTGTTTTACCAAATACTTTTTCTTTATTGTATAAATTACTAATAGTTTGATATGAATTACCTTGATGATATAAATTAAATATTCTAATAACTTGGTCTTTAGTTGCTTCATCTGGTACTAATTTTTTATTTTCATGTTTATAACCAAATGGTGCTTTATGAGGAATATGACCTTCTTTAATTGCTCCAGCCATACCGAATTTAGTTCTTTCACTTGTTCTTTCTATTTCATTTTGAGAAACTGATGTAAGTATCCTTGAAACCATTTTTCCATTAGCATTAGTAGTATTAATATCATCATTAGCACAATCTAAATAAGCATCATTTTCTTCTAGAAATCTTATTATCTTTTCCCAATCAAATACTGAACGAGTAAGTCTATCTAATTTTAATACAACAATAGTATTACATTTCTTATCTCTTATATCTTGTAATAGTTCTTCAAATCCTGGTCTAGAATTGCCTGTTTTAGCCGATATACCAGCATCTTTATATACTTTATATATTTCATAACCTTTATACTCACACATAGCTCTAAGACGTTTTTCTTGTTCTGGTAAACTAAATCCTTCACGAGCTTGATCTTCGGTACTAACTCTTATATAAAGACCTGCAACTTTCTTTTCTTCATTCATTAATTAATCACTCCTTTTTACTAAAAAAGAGGAGACAATAGTATTTAATAAAGCCTAAATACTACTGACTCCTCAAAAAATTCAATATTATAAAATTTCGATATATTGTGTTTTATCTTCATAGATGTACCTCCATTTCTAGAGCATACCTCTTTCATTGGTTATATATAATATCATTTTTTAAAGATTTGTCAATTCCTTGAATAGGGAATAGTAGTATTAGTGAAGTTGATATTTAAATAACTATTTCAATTTTTTTATATAATCTTCTAAATCTTTAATCTCGATAGAGTTTAATAGATTACCGATATATAATGTTTTAGAATAATTGAATACTAGAAAAGTTATTCCTTTAATAATAACTCTATGTGGTTCAATATAAGATATATTACTATGTTCTATATTTCTTATGTTTCCATTAATTATCTTTGGTTTAGTATTACAAAAATCACATATAAACTCGATTTTTCTTTTTAGTTCTTCTTCAAACTCTAATGGTTTAGTAATAATATTAATCATAAAATCTGTCCTTTCTCAAACAAAAAAATATCAACTTCATTTAGAAATTGATATTTTCTATATTAAGTTCAAACTATAAAAGTTCGAACAGATTTCCCAATGGAGGGCCTAGTCGGATTTGAACCAACGATCAGGGAGTTGCAGTCCCACGCCTTAGCCACTTGGCTATAGACCCATTTATCACTTGCAAATATTATTTTACACTAGCTAAAGGGGTTTGTCAATTGCCTTATTCATTTAATTATATGCTAAAAAAAATTTTATAGTTACTTTTTAGACAAAAGATAACAAATATATGATAAAATCAATTTATAATAGGAGGTGAAAAGAATGTGGTTATGGATTATCTTGGCAATTATTATTTTAATTATTATTTATGCTTTTATTTTATATAATAACTTTATCAGTTTAGATAATAAAGTAAAAGAAGCTTTTTCTACAATGGACGTTTATTTAAAGAAAAGATGGGACTTAATTCCTAACTTAGTAGAAACCGTTAAAGGATATGCTAAATATGAAGAAGAAACTTTAACGAGGATTACAAAATTAAGAAATACTGTATATAACGAAATGACAAATGATGAGAAAATTATAAATAATGAAGAATTATCTAGTGATGTTTCTAAAATCATGGCTTTAAAAGAAGCTTATCCAGAATTAAAAGCTAATGAAAATTTTATTGATTTAAGTAATAAGTTAACAAAAATCGAAGATGATATAGCTAATGCTAGAAAATACTATAATGGAACAGTTAGAATCTATAATAATAAAGTGCAAATGTTTCCTAATAATATTTTTGCGAAAATTTTTAATTACAAAACAAAAAGAATGTTCGAAGCATCTTTAGAAGATAAACAAAATATAAGAATCAATTTATAATGGAGGGGTGTATGAAAAAACATAGATTTTTATCTATTATATTATTTTTACTCTTAATAACTATTTTCCCAATAAATACAAATGCATTAAGCAAACAAACATCGTATATTAATATTAACAATTCCGGATTTTTAGAAATTGATGACTTAAACATCTACGATATTACTTTTAAAGACTACTCTACTACATCAACTAAAGCTTTTGGATTAACTGGAATAATAAAAAACAATTCTAATAGTAATATTAATTACTCGACTACTGTATATTATTATGATAAAAATTATAATCTAATTGCTAAAAGCAATAATCAAAGTATTGCTCCAGTTGCTAATAGTAGCTTTAATCTAATGTCTAATTTATCTATTTTAAATGGACATAGTGTTAATGAAATAGCTTATTATCAGTTAGAGGTTAATACTGACGGTTCTTACTATAGTAGTGATATGTTAACACCTAGTAAGGTCAGTGATTACTCTTATTATGATTATGTTCTTGATAAATATGATGTAAATATTAAAATAAATGAAGATAATACTTTTGATGTTGTTGAAACAATTACTGCTTATTTTAACGAACCAAAACATGGTATATTTAGAACTATTCCATTAACTAATAAAATAACAAGATTAGATGGTAGTAAATCAACTAATAGAGCTAGAATAACAAACTTATCTGTTAATAGTAAATATAAGGTTTCAAGAGAAAATGGAAACTATAAAGTACAAATTGGTGATGCTAATAAAACTTTAACAGGTGAGCAAAACTATGTAATTAAATACACTTATAATTTAGGAAAAGATAACATAAAAGACTATGATGAATTATATTACAATATTATTGGTAATGAATGGGATACAGCTATTGGTAATATAACTTTCACTATTACAATGCCTAAAAATTTCGACAGTAGCAAACTTGGTTTTTCTTCTGGTAGTACTGGTTCTACTGATAATTCTAATATTAAATACAATGTTAGTAATAATGTAATAACTGGAAAATATACTAGTATTTTAGGAAAGAATGAAGCTTTAACAGTAAGATGCGAATTACCAGACGGTTATTTTTCTAAAGCTAAAGATATTATAGAACCAGTATTATATATTGAGTTTATAATTCCATTACTATTTCTTTTAATATCATTTTACTTATGGTGTAAGTTTGGTAAAGATGATAAAGTTATTGAAACAGTTGAATTTTATCCACCTGATGGTTTTAACAGTTTAGAAATTGGATTCTTATATAAAGGATATGCTGATAATAAAGATATAACTTCCCTACTTATTTATCTTGCTAATAAAGGATATATAAAAATAACTGAATCTCAGAGAAAATCTTTATTTTCTAAATATAAAGATTTTAAAATAACTAGGCTAAAAGAATATGATGGTGATAATGTTAATGAAGAGTTATTCTTAAAAGGATTATTTCTAAAGAAGAGTTCAATTATATCATTGTTTAATGATAAATATGACTCTGATGATGAAAGTTATTTAAATGAAGTAAGATCATCAGATTTATATGATAATTTTTATATAACGATGAACAAAATATCATCTAATATAGATAATAAGGAAAACAAGTATAAGATTTACGAAAAGTCTGCATCTAGTAAAAAAATATTTATTATTTTAATGATAATTGTTACTTATTTACTTATAACTATTCCACCAATTATATTATTTGGACAAATTGAAATCATTCCTTTTGCAATAATTTTCCCTATAATTGGTTTTACGGTTTTATTTACATCTGTATTTGGAAAAACTGGTTCTGTTACTTTCATAAATGGTTCTGTTACTAAAATTTCTAACAATATTTATACAAAAATATTTGGATTAATTTGGGGACTAGGATTTGGTGGTGGACCATGGCTTGCTTTAGTTTTACCATTATTACTGCAAGATACTAATTATTTAACAGTATATATTATAGGATTAATTTGTATATTAGGAATGTTTTTATGCTTAAGATTTTTGCCTAAAAGAACTAAATATGGTAATGAAATATTAGGAAAAATAAGTGGATTTAAAAATTTTCTAGAAACAGTCGAAAAAGACAAACTAGAAGCATTAGTAGAAGAACATCCAACTTATTTCTACGATATATTACCATATACTTATGTCCTTGGTATTTCTGATAAATGGATTAAAAAGTTTGAATCAATCTCTATTGTTGCACCTACTTGGTATAATGGTGATAGTAATTTCAATTTAGATTCGTTCTCATCATTTATTAATGATACTATGTCATCGGCAGAAAACTCAATGTCAGCTAGTCCTAGTTCATCTAGTGGATCAAGTGGTGGTTCATCTGGAGGAGGATCATCAGGTGGAGGTTCCGGTGGTGGTGGAGGTGGCTCTTGGTAGCCATCTTTTTATATAAATAAAACTTACAAACAATAAAGTCTGTAAGTTGATTTTTTATGGAGCAGATGAGGGAAATCGAATCCCCGTCACAACCTTGGCAAGGTCATATTCTAACCACTAAACTACATCTGCAAATAAATTCATACTTAATATATCATAAAGAAATGAAATGAGTCAATCCCTAAGCTCATTTTTTATAAACAAAAATTATTATTTATCTGTAAATAGTAACACGAGAAAAACACAAATTTTTATTAATAATTGTTATAGTCATTATTCTATGATAAAATGTATACAGATGAAGGAAACTTCATATAATTAAAAAAAGGATACATTTGATTTTACGGATCAGATGCTTTCCCATATTTTGTGGTTTGCATCCGAATTCAACAATAGTTGAATCAGATGC
>UMIS01017888.1_pt1 | contig 31018 bp, 37 predicted proteins | sample 1965801 | NCBI WGS metagenome assembly UMIS01 (sample SAMEA4836128, study PRJEB28245) | human gut metagenome | biome: gut microbiome; material: fecal sample | place: Denmark | collected 2008
CACACTACATTCTTGACTGCATTGGTTTTAACTTAAGCTTTTTGTGATGGGTTTAATTTTCACCCCCCTTTTCATTCAGCAATAATTTAAACGCACTTTCCCTAACTACTAAAAAAGAGCATAGTATTCCTTATCATATTAATAAGTCTCTACTAGCTCTTATTTTTTACTATCTATTTTTATTAAGCATTCTTTTTGCTAATCTTTTTATTCCTTTAGATTTTTCTTTTTGTTGTTCCTTTTTTGCTACATCTTCAACAGTCCAATATGAATGCTCTTCACCATCTTCATCAACATAGGTTTTTAAAACATGTTCCCATCTTTCACCATTAGTGTAATCTCTATGAATTATTTCATCAATTTGTTCTGTAGATAATTCAAGACCTAATTTTTTATTAAATTCATTTATAAATTTTTTTGCTCTCTCATATCCTCTTTCAGGAATAGTATTTCTTGAATATAATAATTTAAGTGCAACTGATTGTAAAATTCTATGTCTTAATTCCATATCACAATTATGATCATAAACACTTTCTTTTAGCTCAGTAAAATCTAATTCATCAGTGTATTTTTCTTTAAATATCGATAATAGTTCATCTAAGTTTAAATTTTCTTCGCTGTCTAAATATTCTTCTAACTCATAGTCATTTGATACTTCACCAGTCATATGATCAGCATGAAGTAAAAAATATGGTGTTTTACCAAACAATGAATCAGATTCTTCTTCATTTTTTCTGTTTATACTCATAAATATTTGAGCTTTCCAACCAATTTCTTTACCATTTTCATAAATTGGATGTTGCCCCCAGCCTTTTGCTCTATATCCACATTCTATTAAACATAATTGATTATGTGGTAACCTAAATAGTAATTGTCTAACATCCATTACATCAGAAATTCTTCTAATATCTTGGAAGTTCATATGCCTAGTTCCTTCAAAATATTCTAATTCTCTTTCAGGATATTTAATTTCATACCAATTAACAATACTATCAATTAATTCTTGTAATTCTTCTGTTTCTATAAAACAATGATAACCATCTTTTATTGAAGTTTTTAGCCAAGTCAAAAAATCTTTATTCTTTTCTATTTCATAATCTTTTGTGTCTTGTCCATAAAATCTTTCCGCTTGTGCAATAGTCATTACAAAACCTCCTTATTTATAGTTATTTATTATAACATACTTTTTCTATTTGAACCATTATTTTACTAATTATCTTTCAAAATCATCTTTTTCTTTGTTTAAATCTAATTCTTCAATATCATCATCATCTAAAACATTATCATCATACATTTCATTAACAACATCAATATATTTATCATCTTTATCATACCAATTATGAAGTTTATCATGTAAGAATGATATTAGTTTTTCAAACTTATCTTTCCAATATTCAAGAGTGTTTTTCAAATCGTGAATTTTTGACTTTAAAAATGATATTTCATTGTCTTTCTCTTTAATTGTATCATTTAAAGTCTTAATTCTTAAATCAAGTGCCTCATTATTTTCAGTAAGAGCTTTAATCTTATTGTTTTTATCTTTTAATTGTTCATTAGTAGTAACTAATGTATTAGATAAAGTTTGTATTTTATCATATTCTTTGCTAATATTATCTACCTGTTCGATAAAGTCGATAAAAGAATCTTTATCTTCTTTTGATAAAATATAATTATCCTTATTTAATTTATCAATTTTATCTTTTATATCTTTAGAGTTTTGTTTCAACTCTGAAGATTTTTTATTTGCTTGTTTTAGATTTTCAGTATTCTTTTCAATTTGTTTTTCATTTCAATATAGTTATCCATATCAGATACATGAATATCTCTATTTTTACCTTTGTGTTTTTGCTTAAGGGTAGAATCTAGACTATATACTTGGTTAAACTCTTCAATATATAAAGTTCTCATTTTATCTTGCAATCGTATTAAAGATTCTTTAGTAAACACATCATATTTACCAACTTGTTTTTCCATACCATTTTTATTTTAACTGTCAAACTCCATTTTCTTCGAAAGACTTTTTTCTAAACAAGAAAAAAATCAATCCTAATTTAGAATTGATTATCTATTTATTCTCGGAACTATAAAAAGTTCGAGCGGATTTCCCTATGGTGCCGACAACGTAGAGATCTACAACTTTTTTTTCGGCAATAACGATTCATATGAATCAATCTATATAAATTATGACAAATCATAATAATATGAGTAATAATTTTATTAAAAATAACTTTAAAAGATATATTCCTATACCTTCATTATTTCTTATTATTTGGAACTAGTTTTTTAACTGGTCCTTGTTCTTCTTTAGTTGAATTTACCAATTCAAATTCAATTGGATCATGTTCCAATTTATGTGATGCAGATTCCATTAAACATTCATGACATTTATAAGCAAAATATTGGCATCTACTTTTAGAGAAGACTGATTTACTTCCTTCAACACATAAATCAAAGGATTCCCACATTTGTACGGCTTCTAAAGGAGTAAGTTTTCCTTTAGCATGAATTTTATCTATCTTTTCTTGTGTTATTGAACTATAAAAGTCATTTGTTTTTTTCTTAACAATAATATGTTCACATAATTTTTTAAAGGCAATTATTTGACCTTTACTTCCTCTAGTATAAATTGCTAAATCTATAACGTCTTCTTCAATACTATCTAGATACATTAAAAAGTAATCTTTATATTCATCGTAATTTCTAAATACATATACTTCATTTTTTTTACTATCTTTAACATACATTGTTCTTTTATCTTCTACATCTATAACAGGAGGATGTTCTATTCTAACGGCACGTGTAGTATATAAATATAACCATGTTTTAAAATCTAACTTTGTGGACTTTTTTACTTCTTTCTTCAATTTGTCATTCAATCTTTTTAATTTTTTTTCAGATTCTAATAAATTTTGTTCCCATCTATTCATATTTTCTTTGCCGGTTTCACCAGCTATATAATAACCATCTTTAGTTTTAATTCTATCACCTTCAGATGCTCTTTTAAATGTTTCTGATTCTCTTCCTATCATAATTAATACGTCTTTATTCTTCTTTTTATTACTCATGTTCAACCTCCCTTAACTTTCTATCCATTATACAGCATTTTTTAATTTATTACTAATTTTATTAAAATATTAATAATTTATCAATAACTATAATATTCTACTAAAAATTTTCGTCAATTCATTTGTTAAAACTATTATCTTATAATATTGCCATAATATGAATACTTGTTTAAATCAAAATCAAATTTTTGAGTAAACCATTTTGGTGTTTCAAATTTTCTTCAGTTAATTTTTCTATTTCATTTTCTTTATAAGTAATCTTACAATCATTACAATAATAGTAGTAATAAGAGTTATTATTCTTTCTAGTAGTTGCTTTTCCACCGAGTATTCTTTTACATTTTGGATATTTTAATTTTTGCATAAATAGATAAGATAATTTTCTTTGAAAACTTCTCTGATTCTTTTTCTTTTGAACTTGGCATTCTTCCCAAAACTCTTTTGTAACCAAAGGTTCAACTACATTTTCATAATAGGTTGGATTATTTGTTCTCTTACCATGAACAAAGTCACCTTTATATATTTCATTTGAAAGTATTTTCAATATAGTAGAGTCTTTCCAATTAGTTTTCCTCATCACTTTTTCTTTATTATAAATATTACTTATTGTTTGATAAGAATTGCCTTCGTGATATAAATAAAATATTCTAATAATATCATCTTTAGTTGCTTCATCTGGAACAAGTATTTTCTCAACTCTTTTATAACCAAATGGTGCTTTATGTGGAATATGTCCTTCTTTAATTGCACCAGCTAGTCCTATTTTAGTTCTTTCACTTGTTCTTTCTATTTCTTGTTGAGATACACTTGTTAAGATTCTCGAAATCATTTTACCATTTACATTAGTAGTATTAATATCATCATTAGCACAATCTAAATAAGCATTATTTTCTTCTAAAAATTTAATAATATTTTCCCAATCATAAACACTTCTTGTAAGTCTATCTAGTTTTAATACAACAATAGTATTACATTTCTTATCTTTAATATCTTGTAATAATTCTTCAAATGCAGGTCTTTTATTCCCGGTTTTAGCACTTATACCAGCATCTTTATAAACTTTATAAATTTCATAATTCTTATATTCGCACATAGCACGAAGTCTTTTTTCTTGTTCTGGTAAACTAAATCCTTCTCTTGCTTGATCTTCAGTACTAACTCTAATATAAATATCTGCAATTTTCTTTTCATCGTTCATAATTTCATCTCTCTTTCTATTATTTTTTTGAAAGAGATTAAAAGCACAAAAAGTCCATACTTTTAACCTCAAGTATTTCACTTTCTTTTTGTACGCCTAGTTTAAAAACATTTAATTGTTTTTAATATGAACTTCCATATCTTTTAATTTAATACATTTAGAATAATCATTTACAAAAATTTTATCACTTCCATTAAATATCAAATAATTATTCTCTTTGATTGTTATAATATGTGGACTTACATAAGCAATATTACTTCCTTTAATATTGATAATACTTCCTTGTTTAATAGTATATTTACAGCAAGCAAATTTACATATCATATCAATTCTTTTTAAAACTTCCTTTTCAACCTCTAATATTTTTACTTCCTTCATAAAACTCCTCACTTTCCTTATAATAACAAAAAAACTAGACGGTACTTCTAGTTAATATTTATTACTACTCGAAAAGTTCGAGTTTCCTATCAATCTGGTGCCGGAAGTAAGAATTGAACTTACCGCTGATCCTTACCAAGGATCTGTTTTACCACTAAACTATACCGGCATACAACTAAATTTTAGCATATAACCTATTCAAATAGCAAGAAACTTTTTTTGCTTTCTGTCATATTATTTATTAAGGTGATATACTTGAAAAATTTAAAAATTTATTCTTACCCTAACCTTCCTATTAATAGACAAGGTATAATAAATAAGAATGGTGACTTTATCTCCTTTTATCCAATAGATAAAGAGACATTTTCTGAAAATAGTATTAAAGAATTTATGGAAGAGTTTTATAATATTGATATTAATAGTATTTTAGAAAAAAAAGAATTATATCAATTTAGACAAGGAGTTTATAATTATAAAGCTATACTTGTAGATTATTTAGAATATGCTATATACGAATCATATCTAAATAAAAGTCTTGCTGTTATTAAAGTACCAAGTAACGTAACAGAAGAACAAAAAAACACTCTTATTAAATTAGTAACTTTAAATAATAATGATATAGAATCACTAATACCAATCAAGGAAAAAGTTAAAGTTAAAAAACATTAATATAATAACTAGTTATAGAAAGGAATAATTATGTCAAAAGAAGAAAGAATACTTAACTATTACATGCTTTGTAATAAACCAAAGGATATTGTTAGAAGTGGCTGGAAAGTTTGGAATATCAAAAGAGAAAGGGTTGAAAGTATAGCTGAACACATCTATGGTGTCCAAATGCTTGCTATTGCCATGAAAAGTGAGTATCAGTACGATATAAGTTTAGAGAAAGTTATTTTAATGCTTGCTATTCATGAACTTGGTGAAACAGTAATCGGTGATTTAACCCAGTTTGAAATTGATAGTAAAAGTAAAGAGATAATTGAACATAAAGCTGTTCATACTATCCTACATGGATTAATTGATGGGGAAAAACTAGAAGAGTTATTTTTAGAGTTTGATGCTAAAGAAACAAAAGAAGCTATTTTTGCCTATCAATGCGATAAATTGGAGTGTGATTTGCAAAGTAAACTTTATGACGAAGAAAAATGTGTAGATCTTAACGATCAACCAAATAACGAAGTCATTAATAATAAAAGAGTTAAAGAGCTATTAAATAATGGTGCATCTTTTTCAGAAATGTGGTTAAAGTTTGGACAAGAAACATATCCATATGATGAAAACTTTAGAAGTGTTTCTAATTATGCTCTTAAAAATAATATCAAAGTTAAAAAACATCTACCTTAATTTAGATGTTTTTATATTCTAGAAATACTAATTTTTTCTAACATACTAATTAAAAACTTAGCTACTAATCTAGAACTACTTTCTAGAAATTCTTCATAAGTAATTCTATTATTGTTATTAGGAATATCTGATATGCTTCTTACTACTAGGAAAGGAATACCACTTAAATAAGCCACTTGAGCAATACTAGCCCCTTCCATATCTACACACAAAGCTTTAAACTTTTGATTAATTTTTTGACTCATTTTATCACTAGTACAAAATATATCACCACTAGCAATTACACCATTATGAAACCCTATATCAGTAAATTCTTTAGAAACCTCATTAGCTATTCTTAAAAGGTACTCATCACTATCAAGATAAACACCAACATTAGGAATATAACCTTTTGCATGATCAAAAGCTGTTATATCAAAATCATGTTGAACTAACTTTTCTCCTATTACAATATCACAGACTGCTAAAGACGAATCAACTCCTCCTGCTACTCCTACATTGATAATAGAATCAACCTTCATAACATCAATCATAATCTGACTACATCTAGCTGCATTAACCTTACCTACCCCACATTCAACTAAGATACAAGTTATGTCTTTAATAACTACTCTATAAAAAGTAAGATTAAAAATAGTAAATTCTTCTTCTATCTCTACTTGTTTTAAGACTTCATCTAGTTCTTCACTCATGGCAAATATCAAACCTACTCTATTCATTATTCACCTTTTCATTATTACTTTCTAAAATAATTGCTTCATAAATAATATCTACTAAATAGTTACTAGCTTCTATTTGATATTTATTAATAATAGTATTAAATACATCATAATTATATTCTACTTCTAAGTATGGATACACTAATTCCATCTTATTATTAAGACTAGCTAAATACTCTTTAGTATAGTCTTTTTCAATAAGCATAATTGGTAAATCACCACTCCATTTTTTAAACTCTGATAATATCAAATCAGGATTATCTGTATACTTAAAATTATCTTTATCATAACTAATCATTTCTAATAAATCTTTATTATTAACTAATTTTTCATCAACTCGGTAATCAAACCTATCTATAAGTTTTATCCCATCTAGTTTTAAAGCTGATAGCTGAGCAATAATACCTTTCTTACTATCACTACTAGTAGGAATAACCTCTACTATTACATATTTATCTTTTAATAAGTCCATTATCATCACCAATTCCTTTTTGTTTTCTTGTAAACCCAAACTTGATCTTTTATATACTTATCGTTTTCCCGAAAACCAGCTATACCAGGAAAACTAGCTATACCTGCTGTTTTATATTTACGTAAAAACATATCAATATCACCTTCATTAAAAAGTGTAGGATTACCATTTAGACAACCAATATCATAATCACTCGTATACAAATAATTAATCAAAAGTCTACCTTCATCATTTAAATTTTCTATAAATTTGTTAGTTAATTTCTCAATTTCTTTAAATCTTAATTGCTTAGCAATATCCGACAACCAAATATTATCAAAAGTTTGACTAATTTCAGTTTCTAATACATCTCCAGTTATAAACTTCTTTTCTGCTTTTGGAAGTTTATTTTTTGTTTCATTATAAAGCTTTTCACTTTGTAAATATAAATTACTTCTTTTTATTTTATAATTTGCTGGCTCATCTAAATTAAATAACAAAATTCTGGCTTCTTCTGGTGCATACTCAGAAAACAATTCATTCCAGAAAAGATAAGAGTCATTGTCTAAGTTCTGCAATGTATCTTTTAATTTTCTATAACACATTTTGTTAAATACTTTTTTATTATTATTAAGATATTTAGGATAATCATAACATCTAATATATCTAAAAAATTTATTAAATTCTGATAAGTCGAATTCTAAAATACCAGCTTCTTTTAGATAGTAATAATATTTTGCACAAGGATTAATATCTAATAGTGTTACTTCTCTAGCACCTTTCAAAACAGTATTTATTACTTGATCACCAGAAGAACCAACAGTTAACAAGGTTTTATCTTCTAAATCAAAACAATCTATATAACCAGCTATATTTTCTGTCGTAAAAGGAAAAATCTCTTCAAAGTCCAATATATATTCTTCATCTATAATAGTATTACCTTTACACCTTTCTTTGGCAGTGTACAATGCTTCTTCTAACTCTTTATTCATTACCTATTCCACCAATTTTGATTTAATCGCCTTATTATTTATAAAATATTCATGTCTACCGCCCGTGATATTGCTTCATTAACTTTTTTTCTAACAATTTTATTACTATTTCTATCCAATACCAATAAATAAAAATATTAACGCATAAAATTCTTTGTCTTTCTACTTCAAAAGTATTCCACCATTCACATTAATGTTATCACCATTGATATAGTCAGCTTTATCACTTAGTAAGAATAAAACTAGATTAGCTGTATCTTCGGGTGTTCCTAATCTGCCACTCGGATTTTTAAAAGAAGTGATTTGTATTTCTTCATCTGTATAAAGTTTTTTTGCCAACGGAGTGAGTGTCAAAGAAGGACTGACTGTATTTACCCTTATATTGTATTTAGCAAGTTCTAGTGCACAACATTTAGTAAGCATAATAGTTGCAGCTTCGCTAGTACAATAAGCTATTGAATCTTCCATTGGTTTTGTCCCAAGCCTTGAAGCTATATTAACTATTCTAGGAACAGTTGACTTTTTTAGTAATGGAATAGCATTTTTTATACACAGCCATCTTGCAACAACATTTACATTTAATTCATGTCTATATTCCTCTACAGTCAATTTTTCAATGGAAAGCATTTTATCATAAGCAGCGCAATTTACTACTCCATCTAATCTGTCATATTTCTTAGAAATTTGTAAAAACAAATCATTGATTTCATTTTCATTTTCCAGATTTGCTTTTATAAGAAAAATATTTTCTTCATAATCATGCAATTCACTCATTGTCTCTTCTGCCATTTTATCATTGTGACCATAGGTTATTATTACTTTTGCATTATTCTCCAATAATTGCTTAGCAATTTGCCTTCCGATTCCCGATGTTGAACCAGTTACTAAAATTATCTTGTCATTAAAATCTATATGCATTATTCATTCTCCTTTACAATAGATATATATTTATGATTTTATATTATCTTGAAAAATTCAAGTATTATGACCAATGGTGTTCATGATGGGAATCGAACCCATGACCTTTTCCTTCGGAGGGAAACGCTCTATCCAACTGAGCTACATGAACATGACTTGATTGTACCAAATTTTTAAGAGAATGTAAATTAGTGTATAATAATTTGACAAGTATCAACTAGATTCATAAAATGATATTAGAAAGTAGGGATAAATATGTGTGGAATAATGGGAATTATAAATAAGAAAGGAAATGCTATTAAGAAAGTTATTGAAGGATTAGAGAAACTTGAATACCGTGGATATGATTCTTGTGGTATAGCTTATCTTGCTGATAATAAAATAGAGACTATAAAGACGAAAGGAAGAGTGAAAGACTTAAAAGAACTAATAGATACTGATACTAAATCAAATATTGCTATTGGACATACTAGGTGGGCAACCCATGGAGTAGCTTCTACTATTAATGCTCACCCCCATACGGTAGGAGATATTACTATAGTACATAATGGTATTATTGAAAATTATCTAGAGTTAAAAGATATATTAAGTAGTAAGGGATATAGTTTTAAATCAACAACTGATACAGAAGTAGCTTGTGCTTTAATAGATTTTTATTACCAAGAGAATAAGGATATAAATAAAGCTATTACTAGTTTTATGGCTAAAGTAAAAGGAAGCTATGCTATTGTCTTGTTATGTAAAGATATTAAAGATAAGATATTTGTTATAAAGAAAGATAGTCCCTTAGTTATTGGGGTAAATACTGATACTATCTTTATTGCTAGTGATATTCCAACTATCTTAAGTGAATGTAGCGACTATTATTTACTAAATGACTTAGAATGGGCCTCAATTAGTAGTGGTAAAATAACTTTCTATAGTAATAAAGGAAAAGAATTAATTAAAGAAAAACAAACGTTTAAAGATGGTAACTTTACTTATTCAAAAGATAAGTATGATCACTTTATGTTAAAAGAAATAATGGAACAAAAAGATACTCTAAGTAATTTAATAAATTATTACTTAGAAGATAATAAATATCTAGATTTAATTGATATTAACAGATATAAAAAAATTGATATAGTAGCTTGTGGTTCTGCTTATCATGCAGGATTAGTTGGTAAATATTTATTTGAAGAAGAAGCAAATGTTGAAACAGAAGTATATCTTGCTAGTGAGTATCGTTATAAGAAAAACTTTCTTGATGAAAATAGCTTAGTAATATTTATTTCTCAGTCAGGAGAAACTGCTGATACTCTTGCTTGTCTTAAGAAGATTAAAGAAACTAAAGCTAAATCTTTAGGAATAATCAATGTTGAAAATAGTAGTATTAGTCTAGCAGTAGATGAAGTTATTTATACTAAGTCAGGCAGTGAAATAGCAGTGGCTACTACTAAAGCTTACACATCTCAAATAGCAATACTAGTACTACTTACCCTATCTAGTTTAGTAAAACATAATAAGTCTTATGAAATAGATAAGATAGTTAATGAATTAAAAAATATTAAAGATGATGTTATAAAAGTATTAGAAAATAAAGATAAGTATAAATCTATTGCTAAAAAAATAGTTGATAGTAAAAAGATATTCTTCTTAGGAAGAGGTCTTGACTATGCTATTATGAGAGAAGGAGACTTAAAGTTAAAAGAAATAACTTATCTATCATCAGAGTGTTATGCTGCTGGCGAATTAAAACACGGTCCTATATCTTTAATTGATAAAGATACTTTAGTAATTGCTGGTAATACTAATAAATTATTATATGAAAAGACAGAAAGCAATTTAAGTGAAGTAAGAGCAAGAGGGGCTAATATCATCTTAGTAACTAATAAAGGAGCAGATGATTCTAACACTATTATAATACCAGAAAGAAGTAGTTTTATAACTCCTATGCTAGAAGTAATTCCTCTACAATTAATCTCTTATTATACAGGACTACTTTTAGAAAGGGATATTGATAAACCAAGAAATTTAGCAAAATCTGTTACTGTTGAGTAAAAATACTTTTCTATTAAGACTATTTTGTGGTATAGTTTATTTAAGGGAGGTGTTAATATGGGTGTAATTGTAAAAAAGCTTATATTAACATCTTTTTGTTTTTAAGTGATGTAGGGTTTACTACGTCATTTTTTATTGTTAGAGGGAGTAAGAAGTATGCAAAAAATTGATGATTTTAAAAGAAAAATAATGAGTGAGTTAGAGAAAGAAAACACTATAAGTTTTAAAAATTTGTATTCTAGAATGAATATTAATAGTTATCAAGAAAGAAGTAATTTTTTAGAAGCTTTATACCTTCTTCAAATTGAAGAAGATGTTTATAATCCTAAGAAGTATATTTATAAGAGTTTTCCCAAAGCTACTCATAGACTAGAACACGTTACTAAAGGTGATAATGGTCTAATGCTTATGAATGGTAAGGTAAAAATTACTAGTGAAATGATTAAGTGTGATACCATTCTTGATAAGGATTTAGTAGTTGTTAATTTAACAGATAAAGAAAATCCCATTATTACAAAAGTAGTACAAAGAGATATTACTTCTTTTATAGATTATTTAATAAGAAAACTTGATAAGGAAGAATTAACTTATCGACAAATAAAGAGAATGGCAGTAGCAAAAAATGCTAAATCTATTGAAGAGTTACATATTGCTCTAACAGAACTTGAGCGAAATGGTAAAATTTTTCATGATAAAAACTCATATAAGAAGTGGCCTAAAGGTCTTACTCTAACAAAACTAGAATTAGATAGTAAAGGAAGAGCTTTCTTTAAAATTGATGATAAAAAGATTTATCCTCTAGGTGATGAATTAAAAGGTGCTATCCAACAAGATATTTTAGCTGTTACTAGAAAAGGTAAACATATTGAGAAAATCATTTCTAGAAAGATGAGTCATGTAGTTTTAGAGGTGGTAGAAATTGAGGGAGTTAAACAATTAGAACCAGTACTACTTCCTTCTAAAGAAAAGATAAATGTTCGTATTTCTTCTAAAGATATGAAGTCCCTTGCTCCAGGAGACAGAATCTTAGCTGATGTTTCCCTAACTAAAACTGATGAATACTATGAAGCAGATTTTATTGATAAACTTGGTAGAATCGATGATCCTAACATTGATATTATTTCTATCGCTGCTAAATATGGCTTTGATATTAATTTTTCTCATGAAGCTATGGAAGAAGCAAATAATCTTCCTCAGGTTGTTTTAAAAAGTGAACTTACTAATCGTTATGACTTCAGTGATAGCCTTCTTACTTTTACAATTGATTGTGATGAAACAAAAGACATGGATGATGCTGTTAGTTTAACCAAAGAGGAAAATGGTCATTATATCTTGGGTGTACATATAGCTGATGTTGCTCATTATGTAAAAAGAAGTTCAGCTCTTGATAAAGAAGCATATGATCGTGGATTATCTACTTATCCTGCTAATACTGTTATACCTGCTCTACCCCATATCTTATCAAATGGTATTTGCTCACTTAATCCTAATACTAAAAGACTTACCAAAAGTATTATTATGGAACTTGATGAAAATGGAGAACTAATTAATTATAACTTAGTTAACTCTTGTATTACTTCTAGAAAGAAGATGGCTTATTCTAAGGTAAATAAACTATTAGATGATGGTGAAATCGATGAAGATTATCTTCCTTATACTGATAATTTAAAGCTTATGAAAGAACTATCTGATAAATTAACTTCTATTAGAGAAAGAGAAGGTATGCTAACTTTTAGTGAAGAAGAAGTATCAATTATTGAAGATGATAAAGGTAATATTATGGGAATAGAAAAGAAAGATAATGGTGAGGCTGGTAAGATAATTGAAAACTTTATGATTATGGCTAACTATTGTGCTGATTTATATCTTAACTTTACTATCGGTAGATCTATTCATAGAGTTCATGCTAATCCTGATCCTAAAAGATTAGAGCAAGCAAAGGATAAACTTACAAGTATTGGTATTGATTTACCAAAAGTAGAAAATATAGATACTTCTAGTTATTTACAAGTAATTTTAGATGAATATAAAGATAGTAGTGAATACCCCATTGTTTCAGAGATATTGTTACAAGCCCTACCAAGAGCTATTTATTCACCTTATCCTTTAGGTCACTTTGGTTTAGGACTTAATTACTACTCTCATTTCACTTCTCCTATTAGAAGATACCCTGACTTAAAGGTTCAACAAATAATTGATTCTTATCTTACTAATGATTTAAAATCAATTGAAAGTGAAGAACAATTAGCAGAAATATGTGAACACTGTTCCTTTAAAGAACAACAAGCCGATTTACTTGAAAAAGAAGTTGTTAAAGTAAAAATGATGGATTATGTTGATAGTCATAAAGAAAAAACATACTATGGAACGATAACAGGAATTGATAATGAAAGAGCTTATCTAAACACAGTTACCCATATTCCTGGATATTTTGAATATGAGCAAGGTGACAATATTAGATTTATTAGATCAAGAAATTATATTAAGAATAAAGATGATGAAGTAGTATTAAAGATTGGTGACTTAGTAATGGTAGAAGGTATTGAAGCTAATCGAAAGGAACTACTTGCCCACTTTGCCTTTACAAAGAATTTAACTCTAGAACAACAAAACAAAAAAGGAGCTACTGCTTTAAAAGGACAATATGTTAAAAAAATTAATTAGACAAAAATAAAATGTAGGAATCATCTACATTTTATTTTTTATGGTATAAGAGTTAGCTACATAATATTAATTTTCTCTATTATCAAGCATGTAATCAAACAGCTAAAGTAATTCCTCATCTCTATTAAATCATCCAGTTTAATAGCATCATCTGTTTTAGGTAGAAAAGAATTAGTAGAGAATATTTCTTCCGTTTCATCTTCAGTTAACTTTCCACCTTCTATTTTATTTGAATTATAAGCGAAAGCAACTTCTGAAAAGTGATAAATGTTACCATTAAATTTAGAATTTTTTTGTTCTGTTAATTCTCTTTTTAATTTAATTAAATCCATATTAAATCACCTTATTCATAATAAAATTATATAATAAAAGCCGAGTCAAAAAACTCAGCTATAATCTTCATTGGTACGGACAAATAGTATATCCGAAACCTTAGGAATAGTTGATAAACAACTAATCACTATAATAATAACATAATTTTTAAATTAATAAAGATTAACCTATAAATTTAGGAAAAAAAGTTGATTTTTAAATTAGTTTTGCTATAATATATCTTGACTTTTGTTTTTTGGGGAGATATATATGGACAAAAACAAATTAATAGAAATTAAGAAAAGATTATTAACATTAGGATTAGCTGGTGTAATGATTGGAACTGCTGGTTGTACTAGTAATAAAGATGAAAAAGGAGTTCCTAAAAATGTTTCTATTTCTTCTGAATATTCAAATGTAGATGATTATTATAAATATGTAATGCAAAATGGTGAAGCAGTAAAATTATATAATAGTGCAAATGTATATTTACTTTTCAATAAAGAAACATATGAAGTAAGTGAATACATATATTATAGAAGAAATGTTTTAGGTGGTTTAGGAAGTCATGTTGAGTTATATGATTTGCCAAATGAAAATATGATTGTTTATTCTGATGGTATAAGTACAACATATAATGAAGAATATTATAAATATTTAATAGAAAATAATTATCAAGTTTGTCTTACTGAAGCAAGTGATTATATTGAAGGACATACTGGTAAAGAATACTATTCACTTGATGAAATAAAAGAGTTAGAACCTCAAATTGCCGAAAGCTTAAAAATAATTAATTCTGCTAAAGTTAAAACAAAATAATAATGTTATTATACATAATTAATTAATAACGGGAATACTATATAATGTAGTACAAAATGTCCATGGATTGACTTTAAATATAATTTGTGCTACAATTTAATTACTCAATGACCAAGGGTTATATGAGTCCTGGAGACGCAACTTTTATTAGTTGCGTTATCCGTTTATACTAAAATGAAAAACCTCTTAATTTGTTTAAGAGACTTTTTTATATTTATTATATTCTTTTAATACATTTTTTAGATATCCAGGTTCATCAATTAAATATGAGCTTATAATATACATATCATTTTTGTTTCTTTCAAGAATTATTATATAACTATATAAATCATTACTATACAATAATTTAGTTCTTTTAGTGTTTTTATATGGAGCAGTCCATATTTTTATTTTGCTACATTCCAAATCATCACAAGAAGGACAATTTAAATAGTTTTTTATCATTGGAGCAACATAATTAATAAAATATGCACGAGGTTCTTTCATTCTAATTTTTATTCCAAAATTTTTCTGCGTTTTAGTAGTCAGATGAAAGAATCCTTGCATTCTATTATCTTCAAATGGTGCAGTAAATACTTTGATTTTCATTCCATTTATTTTTAAATCACCGTAATATATATTTTTTATAAAATAATCATATAATTCATCATCTGTAGTAGTTTCAGGTAGTGGACCATTTAATCCACATTTGTTTTTAAAGGGTATCATCTCTTGATCTCCAAATAAATATATTAAATTTCGTATTACTATAATATGATGAAGTATCGAAATCATTTTGATATAATTTTTTAATTTCATTAATAATATTTAGTTTTACACTATTTTTAGATAAATTTCTGTAATAATATGATAATGCTCCAATCAAGATATCGCTAATTTGTAATATTGGTGCTTCATAAGATCTAATTGGTTGAACTTTTTTTATAGTTTTTTTATTAGTATCTTGCATTTTAATTCTTAAATAATCAAGCATTACTTGATGATAATAATATGAATTAGTATCTTTTATATCAGGATAAATATTATATGAATTGCCTGGAATAATAATATATTTTAACATTTCATAATATGTCTTGTGATAGAATTCATTTTCAGTTTGATTATATTTTTCATGGTCTAATTTTGTCTTATCAATAACTATAACTCTAAATTTTAAATCATCATTATTAAAGAAATAATTAATAATATCCAAATATAATTTTTCGGTTTTTTTATCAATTTTATTCCATTTTAATTCTATTTTATTAGAAATATTATAATTTTCCTTTAAATGTTCTATATATTCATTTACCTTTTTTACTTTACTTTTTGGGCAATAGACTGCTCCAATTAACATATATTTGCTGTCATTACTTACTAGATGGCAACTTTCATCGCAATAAACATTGTATTCCATATGAATCCTCCTTTTAATTAATTATTATATCGCTAATACTCGATAATTTATTAACATTTCTTAAATTATCTTTCAAAATCATCTTTTTCTTTATTATAGATATTTGCAATAGTGCTATAAGAATTACCTTCAAAATATAAATTAAATATTCTTATAACTATATCTTTTGTAAACGGATCAGGAACTAATTTTTTATCTACTCGTTTAAAACCAATAGGACAAATTGCTGGAATATGACCTTGTTTAATTGCACCTGCCATACCAACTTTAGCTCTTTCACTTGTTCTTTCAATTTCATTTTGTGAAACTGACATCATTATTCTAGTTACCATTTTTCCATTAGCTGTTGTTGTATTAATATCATCATTAGCACATACTAAATCAAATTCATACTTTTCAGAGGTTTTAAGTAAGTTTTCCCAGTCATATATACTTCTTGATAATCTATCTAGTTTTAAAGCAATAACAGTGTTTATTTTGCCATTTTTAGCATCATCTATTAATCTATCAAATTCTGGTCTATGATTACCTGTTTTAGCACTTGTTCCAGCATCTTGGTAATAATCATATATCTTATAACCTTTAAACTTGCAAAGTGCCTCTAATCTTTCTTTTTGTTCTGGTAAACTAAATCCTTCTTTGGCTTGATCTTCAGTTGATACTCTTAAATATAAACCACATATTCTTTCTTCATCTTTCATATACTTCAACTCCTTTTACTAAAAAAGAGGAGACAATAGTATCTAGTAAAGCCTAAATACTACTGACTCCTCATTTAATTCAATATTATATATTTTATCTTTGCAATTTAACATGATGTACCTCCATTTCTAGAAAATACCTCTTTCATTGGTTATATATAATATCATTTTTTTGTTAAGCAAATTAAATATATTCATATATATCCTCTTTCATACATCTATTTAATCAGATTGTTATTTATTATATAAATCTAATTTATTTATAATTTCAGTTATATCAACATCTTCTTCTAAAAGCAATTCATCTACAATATTATATATTCCAAAAGTATTTTTGGCGCAAATGTAAACGATAAAATCATTATTTGATATATCTATTAAAGGAATCAATCCTTCTATTTTGCATTGATATCGTTCTTCAAAATGTTCTACTTCTCTTTTACATATTAGTCTTAAATCTTCATCAAGGAAAATAGATTCATCATTAACACTATTTAGTATTCTATTTAAGTTTTGATTATTACTTTTCAATAGATTACTAAAATCTAAAACGTTGTAATTTTTTACATTCTTATCAATCATATTCTTATTCTCTTCTATCGTATTATTTTTCTTGTTAAAAAATCCCATACAATCTCCTTAATAATTATTTACTACTTTTATTTTTTTTAGGAAGTTTTGTACTAAACAACTCTTGTTCCTTTCTTCTTGCTTTTTCCAAAGAATATTTTTTTATTTTTCCACTAAAATAAGAATCACTAACAGCAGCATTAACTCTTATCTGGCTTTTTGCAATAGACAAAAGGTTTTCAAATATCATCTTTAACTCATCATTTTCAGGATTACTTTTAATCATCTTATATAAATCCCCAAGTAATTGTTCTGTTTTACCAAAACATAGATACATTTCTTCATGTACCATTTGATCTAATTTTTCATTTTTTCATAAACTTTCTCCTCCTAGTTATTTTGTATAGTAAAAGTAATTATTTTCTTTTTACCATCTTTTATTACTGTTTCAGCATCGTTTTGCCAAAAATCACATATTTCATCCATCACTTCTTTCACTGATGGTGATATTGGGCCTTCTATTTCAATATTTATTATATCTTCTGGTATCCAAAATAAATCACATACCCAGTCCATAAAACCATCTGTTGTCATTTCTTCATAACTATCCTCTGTAGCATGATTTAATATATCTAATGCACTACCTAATTTTTCTTTAAATTCTTCGATAGAATCATTATTTAAACTAACTTTTATTTTCATTATTTTTCTCCTTTAAAAACTAATTATTCAGAATCAATATTTATATGATATTTTCCACAATGTTTACACTTAAATAAATATCCTGTAAAAGAACCTTTTGCTTCTAACCAATCTTTTATTTCATTGACATCAAAACTATCAGATATTTTCTCACGATACTCTTTAATAACTTCATCAGTGATACCAAGTTCATCCAATTCATTAGTGCCAACTTCACCAATATACTCACAATAATCATCACAGCAGGCTAACCAATATTCACCTTGCCAACTAATATATCCAGGAGTTTTACAATGTAAAATTTCTTTTTTAGTTGAATCACTTATTTTTTGTGAATGTTGTACAAAATCACCATCGAATTTTTTCACAGCAGAACCATCTTTCACACAGTTCATACATATACATTTAGCCCTTTCTCTTGCATAAATAGACGATACATAAGCTTTTACTGTTTTACCACAACAATCACAAATACCAACTTTAAAATCAACTATTCCATTGTCATAAACATTAGGATGATATTCAAAAGTTGGCAATATTTTTATTAATTCTTTTTTTCGTTCTCAGTAAGTTCTCTACCAATATCTTCATCAACTATATTAGTTTTTGTAATAACTTTACTTACTTCTTTTTTCTTAAACATATCAAATAATCACATAATCGTTGCTCCTTACTCATAGTATAACACATAACCCCTTATTTTAATATAGATTTTAAGTGAATATAAGTGATACGTAAATTTTTATTTGAATGTCCGTTTTAATAAAATAACGGAATTAAGTCTAATTATAGTATAATATATATCGTTTCTTTGTAGTTATAAGGAGAAATAAAAAATGAAAGCATGGAAACATATTAGTGAAGATAATAGAAAGACTATTTGTTCTTGTATCTCACACAATAAAAAATTAATTGAAATAAGTAAAATTATAAATTATGATCCTAGAGCTATTTCTAAAGAAGTTAAAAGAAATAGAAAGCCAGTTGATTATGCTGATCAAACTGAAAGTAAATGTCCTAAACTTAACCGCTGGCCATATGTTTGTACTAATTGTAAAAACAGATATAAAGATTGCCCTTTCGTTAAGTTTATATATGATTCAAAGGTTGCTCAAAGAAAAGCTGATGCTAATCTTATTAATTCTCGAAAAGGTATTGATTTAGATACAGAATAATTCAAAAAGTTAGATGCAATTATAAAAAAAGGTACTGATGAAAACAAATCTATTTATCAAATAAAAATTGAAAATAAAGATAGTATCAATAAATCTATTTCCACTTTATATAGATATGTTAATAATGGTTATTTAAAAACTAAGAGAATTGATTTACCTTATGCTGTCAAATACAAAAAAAGAAAGCATAATAAAAAGTATGAATACACCGACAATAAAATTGACAGAAGTAATCATACTTACCTTGACTATTTGTCATACATCCACAAAAATCCAAACTGTAATGTATGGCAATTAGATTTCTTGGGTACTATCAAATCTGATAGTAAAAATATTTTATCATTTATTTTACCAAATGTACACTTTACTTTATTAGATATCATAAATAATCCAAATTCTAAAAAGGTTGTTGAATTTTTTGATGATTTAGAAGATAAAATTGGAATCGAATCTTTTAAAGATTTAATACCTGTGATTTTAACAGATAGAGACCCTTGCTTTAACGCTATCGAAGGTATTTGCTTTTCAAAAGTCACTGATGAAGAAAGGTGTAAATTATTCTTTTGTGATCCTTATGTATCTAATCAAAAGCCTCATGTAGAAAACATTAGTAAACAAATTAGAAAGTTTTTCCAAAAGGAAAATCTATAGACAACCACACAAAAGGGTCTGTAAAAAAACACAATATAACATTATTAAATACACCAATTAAATCTTTAGATGGAAATACACCTAAAGATGCATTTATTACAGTTTATGGTGAAGATTTATATAATAAAATTTTTGATATTGTCAATGACGAACGTAAGTGAGTTCATCTTGATCATTGACAATAATTACTATTTAAAATATTCAAACAAATAAAGTTATTCTTTATTTGTTATCAATAATATAAATACTACAAAGAAACGGAAATAAGTTTAAAAAACGGAAATAACCTTCGTATTTTCGTCATGGAATAATTTATATAATTATCGACTAAGAATACCTCTTTTATCAAGTTTATTTCCTTTTATCTCTATAAAAACGGCATTAAATCTAAAAAAGAATAAAGTTCGTAAAAAAACGAACTTTATTCTAAAAATTTACGTTTTATATAATTTTCTAGTTCTGATAATTTTATTTTTTTACCAAGATTACGAATATATATTTCATTTGAATAATTAAATGCTAGATATAATTTATCATTTATAATTATTCTATGAGGTTCTATATAAGTTAGATTAGTGTGTTTAATATGCCTAATACTTCCATTTATTATTTCTGGTTTAGTATTACAAAAATCACATATTATTTTTATTCTTGATGATAGAGCCTCCTCAATTTCAATTTCTTCTTTAATAATATTTACCATAATACCATTCTTTCCTTCGGATAGCTTTTGTAAAGCGCAAAAAAACTAATCCATTTCTGAATTAGTTATTTATCAAACTCGAAACTATAAAAGTTCAAGTAGAATTCCTTTTGGTAGCGAGAGGGGGAGTCGAACCCTCGACCTTTCGGGTATGAACCGAGCGCTCTAGCCAACTGAGCTACCTCGCCAAATCAAGAACAATTTAATATTATCATAGTTTTAAACGTTTGACAACCTTTTTTTTGATAAATTTTAGCTATATGATAAAATCTTGATTTTTTCTTCACTAAGTTTATAACTATCATCAAGTGATTTATGAATATCTACTAACTCTTTTCTTCTTGAATCTAACAAAGTAGTAACATTATCTAAATCCATAAATAAATCTTTAAAAGGATTAGTATCTAAATAATCTTTATATTTACTTGTTAATTCCTTTTTCATCATAGAAATAGTATCAAAATTAGTATCTATTTTCTTAATAAAAGAATCAATATCATCTATTCCTTTTAGTATCACTTTCTGGAAGTCTTCACAGATAGATTGATAATCAGTACTATCACTATAAGTATTTTCTAATACTTTAGATATTAAATAACTCTCTACTAAGATAAAAGATAAAGAAGCTTTCTTAGGAGTCTTTCTATATAGTTCCATCGCTAACATTAGATAAAATAGTTTCTTAGCTGTATTATTTTTCTTCTTAGAACTATTTACTTTATCTAGCTTATCTTTCATCTCTTTACTAAAAGAATTAAATGAATCAGTTTCCCTTTTTATCTCATCATTTAATTGATAGAAAAGTTTTACTTCTTTTTTCTTTTCATCTTTAGTATCATCTACTTCTTTTAATTCTTCTTCCTTCTCTTCTAATCTCTTAATAATATCAGAAGATAAATCTAAAGTATCTATAACTTTCTTTTCCATATTTAATCACAACCATATTTGCTATTATACTTATATTTTAGATAAATAGCAACCACTTTACAAAAAGATAGAGCTTAGTAAACATAAATTGATCATATGGTAAAGATATAATACGTTTAAGATGTTTCTTAGTAATTTCCTTACTTATCTTCTTAGCAAAACTAGTTAAGTCTTTCTTCTCTAATAAATTAAAAAGTATATGTTGATACTTTGTCATTTTCAAAGCTTTATCTTTATAAATAAAACTAGACTTATCCTTATTATCAATCATCACTTGATTAAATCCTGTATAATAAGCTCCTGGTAAGATAGTAGATACTTCTATATCAAGTCCTTGATAAAGACACTCTAATCTTAAAGTATTTGCTAAATGATAAAGACTAAGTTTAGTATAAGTATAACTATATAGATAAGGAAGTGGTAGAAAACCAGCAAGTGAAGAAGTTAGTACTATTCTCCCCTTTTTTCTATTTTTTAAATACTTCTTAATTAGATTAACATTTCCTAAGATATTAACATTAAAAGTATCCGTTAGATAATTGCTATTTACTTCTAGAATACTACCACCTTTTCCAAGAGAAGCATTTAAATAAAGAATATCAATATCATTTGGAATAGTGTAATTATCATTAGTAAGATCAAGTACTAAAGGAAACATTATAAGCTTTTCCCTTTTTAGTTTTTCATTTAGATAAGTTTCTTCCTCCTTAGTCTTAACCCCAATATAAACAATATGTCCTTTAAGAGCTAGTTCCTTAGCCACACTGTATCCAAGTCCTGATATACCACCTGTAATTAATATTTTCACCTTTTATCACCCAGTAATAAGTATAACCAAAAAGACTCCTATTTATTAGAAGTCTTAAATATATGAAAGGAAACACCTTTCTTTTCGTTTTTAATTGTAATGTCATAATCCATAAGTAGTAATGTCTTTTTAACTATGGATAGACCTAGTCCAAACTCACCTTTAATACCTTTTCGGAACGGAGTAAAGATTCCATCAAGGAGTGAGGAGTCAATATTTGGACCATCATTATATAATGTTAAACGATTATTCTTGGCAGTTATCTTAATCGTTTTATCAGCATACCGTAAAAAGTTCGCTAAGAGGTTATCAATTATTGTTTCAAAGTATTCTTCTGTTCCATAGAATTTACTATTTTTATCAAAAGAAACAATAAACTTAACATCGCGTCTTCTAAACTTGAATTCACGAATTGCAGCTTCTACTATTTTTTCCATATCTACTACGGTATATTCTTTTTTCATATTATTTTTTAAATAGTCTAGTTTATTTAAATATAGAAGTGAATGTACTTTTAATTCTAGTTTTTCTGTTTGTTCACTAATAACAGTTAAAACAGTTGAAGCATCTTCCATATCATCATGATAGGCTTCTATATATGACTTTATAACGGTGAGAGGTGTCTTAAAGTCATGTGATATATTTTGATACATTTGATTACGATATTCCTCTTGATCTTTTAGAGAAATTCGCATATCTTCTATTGCCATTTCTAAAGATTTAATTTCATCTTCTACTGCAAATGATAGGGAGTGGTCGTAAGTATCATCATCTATATGATCAATCTTTTGTTTTAATTTTTCTATTTTTTTAACAATGATACTACCCCACAATATTAGCAAAAAGGCAATTATTAAAAAGGTTATTAATACTACTGGTAGTATTGAGTTTAGTATATCTGTCTTTGTCTTTAATATATAACTATCGTTTGTAATAGCAATCTTAGTAACATTATCATTATGGAGTGTGTAATAATAATATACTTGATTGCGATAGACAAATCTACCATAATCATCTTTTATATAGGATAAAATTTCTCCTACATTTTTGAATTTCATTAAGTCATGTAAATTTTCACTATAAGCTGAGGTTTCCCCAAACTTATAGATATAGGCAATTTCACTATCACCTAAGTTTTTATCAATATCAGACTGGATAAATTCTAACGGTTCTTTTAAATAATTATAAATATTTTTCTCAGTTATGGGTACTACAACTTGGGGTAAAATTATTCCTAACATTAAGAAGGTAATTGCAAATACCACGAGGATTAATAAGAATAACTGATGACTTAGTTTACCTGATATTTTCATAAGCTTAACCTATATCCGTAACCATAAACAGTTAATATATTTAAATCCTTACACTTTTTTCTTAACCTTCTTACTAGGTCATCGACTGCTCTATCGCTTCCAAAGTAGTCATCGCCCCATACTGACTCTAGTATTTCTTCTCTTGAAAAACTTTTATTAATATTTTTTGAGAGTAAGACTAATAAATCAAATTCAAGAGTTGTTAATTTTATTTCTTTATCTTTCTTGCTTACAACTCTTCGGTCTAAGTCAACTTGATAAGAGGCTATTTCTAATATATGACTTTCCGTTTGTTTGTAAGCTCGTTTTATTAAGTTATTAACTCGTAAAACTAATTCTTTACTAGAATAAGGCTTTGTTATGTAATCATCGCTTCCTAACTCTAGGCCTAAAATTCGGTCCAAATCCTGATCTCTTGCCGATGTAAATAAAACCGGAACATCAGGATATTTTTCGCGAATTGCTTTGATTACATCATAACCATTGACATCATCTCCTAACATAATATCTAGTATCCAAGCATCTACTTTATTTCCTATATAATTAATAGCATCGTTTCCTTTTTCAAAGCAAATAACTTCATAGCCTGCTTTTTCTAGATATAATTTAACAACCGTTTGTAAATCAACTTCATCTTCTACAAAACATATTTTATACATTTTCAAATCACCACCACCAGTATATCATATTTGTTTCTCTATTTATCACCTTCTTTTTCTATATTTATTAAGATAAATTAAAGTATCAGATTTTATTCTTCTAATTATTCATCTATCACTTCCTTTCATGAATTAAGTATAGCTAATAAGTTTGGTAAAAATATCTAGAAATTATGGGAAATTATGGGACTTTTCTAATAATTTTATTTTTCTTGGTCATACTACTTCTAGAGGTGAATAACTAAATGTATGAAAAACTATATAGTAAGTTAAAAGCTAATACTGATTTAGTAACTCATGAGTTTTATCTTAATAATAAAAAGATTAATCTAATTCATAATGAAGTGTTATGTAGTAGTGACTTTATTAATCACTATATTCTAACTAAAATCACTAATTTATCTTATAGTGATGATGATATTATTACTTTTCTTTATAATAATCTACCTGATAATACGGTTAAGGTTTTAACTAAAGAAAAAGAGATGTTAGACTATATCTATAAAGGTTTCGCTCTTATTATTTATCAGGATGAAGCTTTAGCTATTGAAGCAAAGGCAACACTTGATAGAGGAATTAATGAAGCTAGTAGTGAAATAACTATTAGAGGTAGTAAAGACTCTTTTAATGAAAACTTTAATACTAATATTGGTCTTATTAGAAGAAGATTAAGAACTGAAAACTGTTATGTTGAATCTTTATTTATTGGTAAGGAATCAAGGTGTAAGACGGGCATTATCTATATGAAAAATATTGCTTCTTTAAATACCGTTAAAAAGGTAAAAGATATTCTTTCTAATATTAAGATAGATGGCATTATTGATAGTGGTATGTTAAAAAGTTATTTAGAAGATGATAAGAACTTTCTTTTTCCTACTGTTTTAATGAGTGAGCGACCTGATAGAGTTAGTCAAGCTCTTCTTGAAGGAAAAGTTTGTATTGTAGTTGATAATTCCCCCTATGTTCTAATTACCCCTTCTTTCTTTGTTGATTTTTTACATACTCCAGATGATTATTACCAAAAAGCAATTAATGTTAGTTTCATTAGAATAATTAGATTGCTTGCTTTTATTGTCTCTATTTTTACTCCTGCTTTATATATTGCTCTTACTACTCATAATCAAGAAGCACTTCCCCTACCATTTTTACTTAACTTTATGGCTCAAAGAGAAAGTGTTCCTTTCTCTGCTTTAACAGAAGCATTATTTATGAGTATTTCCTTTGAAATATTAAGAGAAAGTGATATTAGAAAGCAATCATCTACTGGTAGTGCTGTTTCTATTCTTGGAGGATTAATATTAGGAGATGCTGCCGTATCAGCTGGTATTATCTCCCCTATTATGATTATAGTTATTTCAATATCAGCTATTTCTGGACTTGCTTTCTCATCTCAAGAGATGATTGCCTCCCTTCGTTGGCTTCGTTTCTTAATGATGTTTCTAGCTATGTTCTTTGGTATCTTTGGTATCTATATAGGTTTCTTATTCTTACTTTCTTCACTTGTTACTACTAAAGCCTTAGATTACCCTTACTTTGCTCCTTTCTCACCCCTTGTTAAAGAAGAATTGGGAGACGCCATTATCAAACTTAGAAGTAGTAAAAGGCTAAAAAGAAATCCCCTCCTAACTAAAAATAAGGAAAGAGGTAATTAAATGAAAAAGATGATTATACCTATCTTAATACTATTACTACTTACTGGTTATACTCCTTATGTTGAAGTGAATGACTTGGTTATTGTAGATATGATAGGTCTTGAAAAAGTTAATAATAAGTATCTTTTAACTGTTAATACTATTAAGGAAGAAAAGACTGATAATGCTACTAAATCAATTTATCAAGTCTCTACTTTTGAAGGTAATAGTCTAGGAAGTATCTTTCTTAAAGCTAAAAAGATTAATAATAAGAAAGCCTACTACGGTCATTTAAAGTTAGTAGTATTTCAAAGTAAGTTATTAGATAAAGAGATAATTAATTACTTTCAAAAACAATTTACACAAATGAATTATTTAATAGTAGGTACTAATAGTGATATTAAAAGTTTATTTAAAAAGTATGATAGTAGCAGTAAAATAATTAAAGAAATAAATAAAAAAAGAATAGATGATGCTAATATCTATCTTAGTACTTTTGAAGATTATCTAAAGGATATTGTTAATAAAAAAAGAGAAAGTACTCTTCCTATTATTTCTTTAGATAAGAGTCTGACAACTACTGGATTAGAAGTTTACCAAAAGAATATTTTAATAGATGCTAAACAAGCAAAAATTAATTATCTTTTAAATAATAAGTTAACATCTTTTCATCAAGAAATAACTATTAATAATAATTCCTATGAAGTAGAATTTAATAGTGTTAAGTCTATGTTAGTAAAAGATACTGTTACTATAGCAATGGATATATCTTCTAGTGATATTAATAATAGTAAGAAGTTAACAAATTCTATTAAAAAATTATTTAAAAAAGAGATTAATGAATTTCTAACATATCAGAAAGATAACAATATCAAGACAACTTTAATTAATCCCAATGAAAAAATTAATATTAAAATAAAGATAGGAGAAAACAATTATGATCAAGAATAAAAATAATCAGTTATATATCTTTAGTCTAGCTTTCTTCTTTACCCACTTTTTCTTTATCTTATATGGACATAATATAATAAGGATAAGTGGTAATGATACTTTAATTGCTTGTTTACTAGGAATTATTATTGATATATTTTTATTTACTATTACTAAAAATATTATCTATAAGAAGATTAATCCTAGTTATTTATTAATACCAGTTATTATTATCTTTACTATTATTCTTTTAAAAGATACAGCTATCTTTATTAATAGAAACTTCTTAAGAGAATGTAATATTTTCTATTTAATTATTTTACTTATCTTAACATCTCTACTAATTTCTAAAAGAGAACTAGATCAAATAGCCCATCTTGCCTTCATCTCTTTAATAATCTTTATTATTTTATTTGTAATTCAAATATCAGGTGCTACTCACTCCCTTGATATAGCTTATTTATCTAGTAGTTTTAATTCTACTAGTATTATTAAAGGAGCCTTACTATTTAGTAGTTATACTTATCTACCTTTTCTTTTATTTAGTATCTTTGCTACTGATAAAACTAAAAAAATGAGAAAAGCTTATCTTTTAGGATTTCTCTTCTCATTATTAATCATTATCTTAGAATATTTTCTAATAGCCCTACTACCATCATTACTACTTAGTAAATACTATGACTATCCTTATATGTTAGTAATGAATAAAATATCATCATTCTTAATCTTCAATAGATTCTATGCTATTTTTAATATATTTCTAATTCTTGACCAAACAATTGTCTTAGCTTGTCTATTTTCTTTTCTAAAAGGTTTTATAGTAAGAGTAAAATCTTCTATTAGAATATCAAATTAATATAAATTCCGTACAAAATGTACATATTCGCTAGTATTTTCGTACAATATGTACGTTTTTTCAAAAAAAAGGAAGAAAGATTAGAATCTTCCTCCACCTCCGCCTCCACCGAAGCTTCCACCCCCACCGATTGATCCACCAGAGAATCCATCACCTGAAGATGAGCTTGAGGCTGCTATTGAACTTCTTGATGAAGATATAGCTTGATTTACTGAATTTGAAATACTATTACTTACTGCATAGCCTATATATGTAAAGTCATTATTATACATATAGTATGGATATGGATTAGTACCATTTTCACTCATAGTAGCCATTTTTATCTTCATCTGTTTAGATAACTTATCAGCACAACCTAATACAGTAGCATATACTAAATATTTATCCCAGAAAGGTACTTCTAATAACTCTTTCTCATCAAACCTTGAAAAGTCTTCTAAAAATTTCTTATGAGCCATCCACATCTTATATTCCTTGGCTCCTTTTTTAGTATAAGTTTTTTGAAAAGCTAAAATTATCATATTAATTAAGCCAATTATTCCTGCTATTGTAGCTGGTAAGAAATCAACTTCTAATTGTATTCCTAAAAGCATTATTAAAAATCCTAATAAAGATACTATAATAGCAATAACTTGTACTTTAGGCATCTTATCATAGTAGCCTTCCGCTTTTCCAAGATTTTCTCCTTCTTTAACAAAATCATTATAAAGATTCATAATATTTCTAGCATTTAATTCTTTAGAACAATATGACTTAATCTTAGAAAGCTCAACACTTTCCCCATTTCCTATTCTATCAATAAACATCTTTTTAGCTACTTCTTCAGCTTTAGTTAGTACTACATTGCTATCTTTTTGAAAAATAAGTCGATAGTTTTTCTTATCCATATCAGTAGGTTCTACTTTTAAAGCTTTTTTATAAATAAGATTTAAGATAGTAGCAGATAAACTCTTTTCCGTTACGTTTCTAGATAAAAGATACTCTAATACTTCTGGTCCATAGTCTCCTGGAAAGTCACGATAATACTCCATAGCAAAATCAGTTTTCTTAGAGTCTTTTGTTTTCTTAATCGTCAGTATAGAAAGTAGTAAAGTAACTACATACCAAATTACAGTTATTATTTTAACAGTGTTGTTTTCTCTTGCTATTTTATCTCTAGTAGCATTAGCTTCATCGGCAAGTTTAGTTTGATATTTAATAATATCTTCTTTAGCAGTCATTCCACTAAACTTAGTCGCATTAGGTACTAAATCTTTATTAAATAGGATTCTAATACTTACTGGATTATAAGCTCCAACAAAGTCTGAAGTAGCAACTGCTGTCTTATTATCAGTTCTATCCATATAACCATTAAGTGGTCCATGTAACCAAGCTCTAAAGTCACTATCTTCGCCTGGTAAATTAACTTGTACCCTAAAGTCTTTAATATTTTCTTCATACTCACTACCAAAGATATTAAAGGCATATTCTGCTATATCATTATGTACTACAATTACATTAGGAATAGTATAAGAAAGATAAAAAGCTTCATTTTTAGATGATGGATTGTAAACAAGTAGACTTACACCATTACTAGTATCTTCCCTTGTATAAACTCCACTTTCTCCTTTATTAGCATAATTAACTAAAGTAAAGTAATTTACTGCCTCATTTAAACTATTAAAAGTTAAGTTACTATTGCTAACACTTGATACTTGTAAATCAGTAATACTACTTCCATTATAAATACTACTGCCTTCTAAATCACTAACACTACCGCTAAACTCTTTAGCATTACTATTTCGATAATTTATAATTCTTCTTAATCCATTATAATTTCCACTAAGTTCAAACAACTCCTTGACTTTAACACTACCATCTTTTTCTATATCAATATTGCTATAGAATTTCTTAGTCGTTTCAACTGCCCTCACCTGTTGTGGATTAAGTAAAAAGAAACAAGCGATAATAATAAGTAAATATCGTTTTTTCATTTATTCTCCTCCTAAAAAGACTTGCATAAGTTAGCAAGTCTATTCAAATGATACTTTTGGTGTTTCTCTATCTTTTTCATCTACTTTGAAGAATGTCTCTTCTTTAAAATGACAAAGATTAGCAACTATATTACTTGGTATAGTTTGTACTTTATTATTATAAGAAAGTACTGTATCATTATAAAATTGTCTCATCATGCTAATCTTATCTTCGCTTTCTTTTAAGTCATTTTGTAAACTCATAAAGTTTTCATTAGCTTTTAGTTCTGGATAAGCTTCAGCTAAAGCAAATAATCTGTTTAATACTCCAGATAATTCTCCATTTGCTTTCATTTCTTCTTCCTTAGTAGAAGCATTTGCTACAGCATTTCTTGCTTTTACAACATCTTCGAAAGTGCTTTTCTCATGTTTTGCATATCCTTTTACTGTTTCTACTAAATTAGGAATAAGGTCAGCTCTTCTTTTTAATTGAACATCGATTTGACTCCATTGATCTTTTACTCTATTTCTTAGTCCTACTAATGAATTATATGTACCAATAAACCATAGAGCAATAATAACAACAATAACGATAACTACAATTAACCATACTGGCATCTTTATCTCCTCCTTACATCTTAAGTATATCTTAATTTTTTTAAAAGCAAAAGCTTTTTTAGTATAATATTCATTATTTTGGTAAAAATATGTCTAGGAGATGATAAAAAATGGACTTAAGTATAAGAAACCATATTATTAATAATTTTAAAGGTGATGATTTTGATGAGCTTAAAAGAGCAATAGATGAATCAATTGCTGAAAATGATGAAGAAACATTACCTGGTATGGGTGTCTTTCTAGAACTTATTTGGCAAGGAGCTGATGATAAATTAAAACAAGAGATGATAGAGATCATTAAAAAACAAATAAGTGATAAACAGTAAAAGATGGATTTTAAACCCATCTTTTTACTTTTTCTAACGGTATGCCTGTCATTTCTGTGATTTTTATTGGTGTTATACCGTTATTAAGCATATTAGTGATAATAGAAGATTGCTCCTCTTCACGGCCGTCTTCCTTAGCTATCCTATTATAATATGCTATTTTAGCTTCATCTTTCCACTTTCTATCAAGTTCAGCA
>UMIS01030775.1_pt1 | contig 30173 bp, 23 predicted proteins | sample 1965801 | NCBI WGS metagenome assembly UMIS01 (sample SAMEA4836128, study PRJEB28245) | human gut metagenome | biome: gut microbiome; material: fecal sample | place: Denmark | collected 2008
AGCTCTTTGGTAAGATTAAGGCACACAAGAATCCTGCCGAGCGCATCTACTATCCTGTGAACGATAATGACAAGATGATTGTCGCCATCGAGAAGGACAAGGAGCAGCCTATCATCCTCGGTCATCTCTATATGAAGAGCGAGACCACTCCAGACAGCGAGAAAAACAGTGTGAAATATCAGCGTGAGGATTACATCAACGGCTTAATCACCTATATGCTCAATGGTCGCCTTTCGGAGAAAAAGCAAGTGGCCAATCCGCCTTTCATGAGTGCGATGGTGAAGAACGGCGCGTTCTTCGTTTCCCGCACCAAGGATGCCTTCAGCCTGAGCATCAGTTGCAAGCAGGACAATGTACTGGGTGGCGTTTCGGTAGCCGTAGGCGAGGTGGAACGTGCCCGTCAGCATGGTTTTACACAGAGTGAACTGGAACGTGCCAAGAAACTCTATCTCAATGCTGCCGAGCGACAACTGAAGATGGAGAAAGACTATAAGAACTCTCACTATGTGAGCCAGTGCGTGAACAACTTCTTGGAGGGAGAGCCTATCTTGACCCCTACTTACAACCTCCAGTTGGTGAAACTGTTTGATGGCGAGGTGAGTCTTGACGAGGTAAATAGTCAGGTGGGCGAGATAATCACCGACAAGAACCAGGTGTTCATCATGTATGGACCCGACAAGGATGGTTTCGTGGTTCCTTCGGAATCGGAAATTGAGAGCACCGTGCTTGCCGCACAGCAGAAGCGTTACGACGCTTATCAGGAGGAGCAAGTGCCAGCTACCTTGATGGCGGCCTTGCCTGCACCAGGCAAGATTGTGTCGGAGAAACCATACGGCAAGTTTGGCATGACGGAGATAGTCTTGAGCAATGGCATGAAGGTGTATGTGAAGTCCACCGACTATCAGGCCGACCAAATCACCATGAGCATGAGAGGCGAGGGCGGTACATCCGTCTATGGCGACGAGGACATACCTAACTTCGCCTTCTTGAGTGGTTCCATCACGGAGGCGGGTGTGGGCGACTTCACGGCCACTCGTCTTCGCAAGGCATTGGCAGGAAAGTCCTTGAAGTTGGCTCCTTCCATCACCAGCGAGGGACAGCGCATCACAGGCACCTCGTCAGTAAAAGACTTGGAGACGATGCTTCAGTTGGCTCATCTCTATTTCACTGCTCCTCGCAAGGACAGCATGGCGTTCGAAGGAATGATGAACCGCAACCTTTCGCTCCTGAAGAACCGCAACGCCAGTTCGAAGGTTGTCTACAACGACTCCCTCTCGGCTACTCTGTACGACCACAATGTGCGTATGGCTCCTGTAACCGTGGAGATTGCAAAAAAAGCGGATTACAACCGCATCTTCGAAATCTATCGTGAGCGTTTCAGCGATGCGAGCAACTTCAAAACCGTCTTCATCGGCAAGGTCGATATGGCGCAGCTTCGTCCGTTGCTCTGCCAGTATCTCGCCACCCTGCCTTCTACCCACAAGGCAGAAAAGAGCAACAAGGCCAACGTGCCTCAGATTGTGAAGAAGAACGAGGTGGTGAAGTTCGTGCATAAGCAGGAAACTCCGCTTGCCAACGTGAGCGTGTTCTATACAGCCAACGTCCCATTCTCGCCGAAGAACGACTTGGTGCTCGACATGTTGACCCGTGTCCTCCAGATCGCTTACACCGACTCGGTACGTGAGGAGAAGGGTGGAACATACGGAGTGGGCGTAAGCTTCAACCTCGAGAAGGAGGATAATCCGAATGCCTTGCTTCGCATTTCCTACAAGAGCGACCCCAAGCGTTACGAGGAACTGAATCCTGTCATCTACAAGCAGCTCCTGAACATCGCCGACCATGGTCCTGTGGCAAGCAGTATGGATAAGGTGAAGAAGTATCTGAAGAAGCAATACGGACAGATGGCAATCACCAACGACTACTGGAGCTACGTCATCTGGCACCAGCTCGACGACGATGCCGACTTCGACAAGGATTACTGCAAGATGGTGGACAACCTGACAGCTTCTGATGTGCAGAAAATGGCTAAGGAGTTGTTGAAGCAGAATCATCGTGTAGAGGTTACCATGCTCTCGGAGTAAGGATCAGAAAAAAGATAGTATGGCGTTTCTTGCATATATATGCAGAAACCTATTATCTATAGTTGAGAAAAAAGAAATTCCCAGTTAGGAAAAAAATGTCAGTTGATTGACAAGTTTTCCCTAACTGGGAATTTCTTTTCTATTCATTGTTGCATGGATATACGGTATAAGCATACATTTGTGTACGAAACTATGCTTTCCTGATTTTTTCTCAAAAATATTTGTAAAAACTTTGCGGTGTCAATAATTTGTTATATATTTGCAAGCGTATTCCATGCCGATGGCAGTATGGCGATTTAGATTGCTGTGAATTACTGCGGGAGGATGGGAAAATATAATTTATGGGAAGGCGTTTGCTAAGCGCTTGTTCATGACAAACTGAAACCTGAGAAATTTCAATTCCCTGTCAGAGCAAAGCAACTAGTAGATGCTACGTTGTATGATTATATCCTTAATGGAAGTATATATATCATATCGGCGTGGGGTCTGAGGTTGCTCGTTCAACAGGGAAGGGCAATCTCAGGGCCTCAGTTTGGAGAACGAGTAACCGAGCATGATCCCCGCTTTTTTCGTTTTTATAATCATACAACACATGAACCTAAAGCTAAACAACAAACATGATGGGGCAATCCCCACCTATGGTATAAATGCAATGAGTTCGATGGTAACCACCATCGGGGCTCCCTCGTTGCCGTTTTATCAATATCCTTTGTCGGGAGCCTGGCAAGGACAACTAAAAATTATTTTTATGAAACATTGTAAGTATTTATTGTTGATGCTGATGGCCGTATTGGTTTTTGCATCGTGTGAGAAAGAAGAAGACGAGACTTCTGGTTTCTCTAAGTATCTTCGGATGAAGATTAATAGTTGTGAGCGATTCGGCGATGTATTGCGCATAGACTTCACCATGACTAACGTGAGTGGAAAAGACCTTGAGGATATTGAGTTCTCTGGTGTAAGTGTCGTCGATAACAATGGTGACGAGTATAGTGATTTGACAAATAGTGCAGGTTACGTCTCTTTCAACGATGGGTTTAAGAAGAATTACTTAAAAGTTTCCATCGATAAGAAAGACGAAATCAATGGTGCTTTCTTTATAAATAATTTCAAGCCAAGTTCTGTAAAGAGCGTGGATTTGAAATTCTCAGCCGACCTTGGCTCTGACAAATTCAATGGAACTGTCAAGGATTTTAAGAAGATAAAGGTTGAGGACAATCGTGTTATGCGAAATGGTATCCAAACCAATGACAAAGCATTGGAATTTAAAGTAACTAGCTGTACCAGAACATCAACGGGAGATTGCATCTTATCTATGAACTTGAAGAATGTTTCTGAAGAAAATAAAAATATCACTAATTTCAGCATAGGTGAGGCGAACAATGGTAATAGCTTTGAAGATAACCAAGGAAATGGTTACTTTTGGTATAATGTAGACGTTTCTGTCAATGGTGGCAATTGGAAAGATTATAGGGTTTATGACTTATCCTTATATGCAGGAGAAAGTATGACTGTAAAATTCAGAATTCCTAATTTTAGCCGAACAGCAACAAGCCTATCTGGTGTTATTGGTGTAAACTCAGATGTTTACCCATTTACAGGTAATGTAGCTAAGGTAATGAGCGTAGAGGTAGAATAAACTGCTTTTAGAAAACGTTTGTTGGATAAACTCTTCGTGGAGTTTATCCAACTTGTAAAATAACTAAGACTTATAAGACATGACTAAAAACTATTTATGTATCATGATGCTGGCAGCTTTAGCATTGTTTGCATCTTGCAGTGACTCAAAGACTTCGCCTGAAGCTATTGAGGGGTATGAGTTTACAGGCGATGGTATCTTTGAAAATCTTCCTTACGCCTTTGCTCGTTTTGACTATGATTATCAAAAACTGAGTGATAAACTCGCATCGAAGGGAATAAGAATAATGCAAGATGAAGAAGGTAAAAAATACGGATATGAATTTATTAATGAAAACAAGCCCATCATAGAGAAATTGGCAAAGAAACTGGATGGTAAGGAGATTCCTTTTGAACGTCATGTGGGTGGTAAGAAGGAAAAAATCAAGGGCTTTAAGCTGAAGCTGAAAAATGAAAAAGTGATAGGTACTTGGTGTTACTTGTTTGACATAGTACGTCCAGAAGACTATACCTTGGGGAAGAGTGAGCGTCGTAGTACGAACAGGATTCTTGCTGTCGATAAAGATGGGAAAGCCCTTAATCTACAAGGTGTGAGCTGGTTGCGCTATGGTGTGAAAATAGGTAAGTATTCTTTTCGACTGGACATATCCTCTCACATGATGGAGATGCTTAGTACGAAGCTGTACTATGATCAAGTGGCCAAACTGGTGGAAGTAGACGATGAAGCTCTGGAGGTCTTTGCCAAGGAAAAGCAAGAAGCCGACGGCAAGAAAATGGAGGAGGCAGCCAAGAACAATGACTTGAGCAAGGCCGACTTTACGGAGAAAGGTTGTGGCCCCATCACTTTGGGCAAGAAAGTAAAGAGCCTGCCCGACAATTACGAGAACCTATATACCTCTTACAAATGGAAGGTAGACCAAGGGGTGAATGCCAAGGTGTATACGTTTTATAATGGATCGGAAGAGGTGGCTACGCTTTATGCAAACATAAAGAATGGCGAGATATTTCGCATTTTCGTCAAATCCGACAAGATAACTATCAAGTTTGATGGTGGCAAAACGCTCAAGCCAGGCATGAAACTACGTGATGCAGTGAAGGCTTTCGGCGAGGAGTGCCAAGCCTCAAGTACCCCCGAAGAGGGAAGTCCTATGATTCATTTCGGAATTTATGGTAGGTATCCTGTCTATGATGAGACGATGACGTCTGTGGGCAATGAGCGCCTGAACGAGATAATAGACTCGTTTGATATGTTGCCTATGCAACCTGACTTTGTGTCGTCCAATGAGGTGATGGAAACCATCACCCTCAGTCTATATGATTTACCATAAAACTGTAAAATTAAAAGTAAAGGTATGAAAAAAGTATATTATTTTTTGTTTTCCCTTGTGGCTGTTTTGACCTTGGGAGCTTGTGGTCCGTCTAAAGGCAACTTCTCTGGCGAAGGATTGCTGGGAAATATCCCTGAGCAATTGGCTGAAGGTGCTGTAATCATGCCCAAATATATAAAAGAGGGTCAATCCCATCGCAGTGATGGATTAAGTGACTTTGTGGAATGTGAAAATAAGTTCTATGAGGATAACTTGTCCGAAGATTATTTTACCCTCTTGAATCGTGAGATAAGTTCTGTTGAGGGAAAAATGAATTCTTATAAAATTCAAAATGAGACAAAGTATAAAATCATTAGCTCGGGTGTGCATGAGGCCAAAGCCAAAGAACATGCCCAAAAGTTTACCTTTGAGTTTTATGTAGAGGTGGAAGTCGGGAATGAAAAGGTACAAAGTGGCTGGAGCAGTTTGGTCTTTGGTCCTCAAAAGTCGCCCGATGATGCATGCTATGCTCTGTGGGATAAAGATGGAAATCTCTTAGGCGGAGGACGATGTCGGCAGTATGATGGACAGGTCTTGGGACTGTCTCGTTATTTAATTGGCTCTGAAATAGATAGAACAAAGCGTACTTATTCTTTCTCGTTGTCTTATTACGCCAATACAACGGATGCAGATGACGAGGCTGTGGAAAAAAGCATTGCAAAGTTGGAAAAAATGGATAAAATAGCTAAGATAACTTTGGTTCCTTGGTCGAAATATGAAAAGATTAGCAAGGACTTGAAGGATGATTAAGCTATTTAGAATTTTTAAAGAGGAACAGGATATGAACAAATTTTTGAGATCTTCGGGAATTGTATTTTCCATGTTGTTGCTGGTCAGTGTAAGTGCAACTGCACAAGTAAAGAAAAAAGCTGTGGTGAGAAAAACAACGACAGCTCGGACAGTGAAAGTGGCCGACTTGTCTTGCTTCGACCTCAAGGGCAAGGTACATACATGTATAGTGTGGTCGAATGCTGGAGGAGAAAAAAGCAAGCGTATCTTTGATGCCAACGGAAAATGGGTGGGATACAGAGATGACGCAGGTTGGAACCTTTGGAAAAATATCTCAGGCTTGCGCCGTGATGCCAAAGGGCGTATTGTGTTCTATTGTGAAAAAGGCGAGAATGGTGTCGTTCCTAGGGCAATCACCTATGACACCGCTGGACGTGTGGCAAAGATTACCTCTGAATATGACGAGGAAACCGATTACACCTTATATTATTATAATAGTAAGGGATTGCTGGTAAAAGCAGTCGAAAAGGCTGTGGATATGTCTGAGGAGAACACCACCGTGTATAAGTATGGCAACTATGAGCTTGACTCTCATGGCAACTGGACTTCACGTTCTTGTGAATTTGAAATAGAGGGCAACTCTATTTTTGAGTCACAAACGAGACATATCACTTACTATAAGTAACCGATGGGGCAAATCCCCAGAACTCATAAAATGGAATAAAACCTAAAAAGTGATGCGGAAGTGTGGCTTTTTAGGTTTTTCTTGTTACTTTTGTATCATGTTATCGAAAAGTCAAGATGATATGAATGCAAATTTTACAAAAGACAGCGTCGAGTCGGCTTATTGCTTCTTCCATCAGAAGCTGCGTGTGTATGAATTTTCCACCAGTCCCACTCAGCGTGATGATATAGAATATGCCATCAGCCAATATGTAGATGGGATGAACCCCGCGCTCTACCAGTTGTTGGCTAATGGCACTCCGCATTATCTGCTCGACCATACTACTTTCGAGCAAGATATGCGCCATGCCATCAATCAACTCGACGGCATGTTGTAGAAAGAAGAAAATAGCAACTTATGACAATTTGTCAGCCAGCGTGTGTCAATATTACCATTGGCACACGCTTTGTTATTATAGGTAGCGTAAACACTTAGAGATGAGGCTCCCGATAGATGCATATCTTCGGCAAACTTCCAGTCAGGGTGTTAATGAGATTTTATAACATATTAATAACGAAAAAATAAAAACAAAATAATTATGGGAAAAGTAATTGGAATTGACTTGGGTACCACAAACAGTTGTGTTGCCGTTTTCGAAGGTAGCGAACCAGTTGTAATCGCTAACAGTGAAGGTAAGCGTACTACTCCATCAGTAGTAGGTTTCGTTAAGGATGGTGACCGCAAGGTAGGTGATCCTGCTAAGCGTCAGGCCATCACAAACCCTAAGAACACTGTATATTCTATCAAGCGTTTCATGGGTGAGACATACGCTCAGAGCCAGAAGGAAGCTGAGGCAATGCCTTACACAGTAGTAAACGAGGGTGGTTATCCACGTGTTGAAATCGAGGGTCGTAAATATACTCCACAGGAGATTTCTGCGATGGTTCTCCAGAAGATGAAGAAGACTGCAGAGGATTATCTCGGTCAGGAGGTTACAGATGCAGTTATCACCGTTCCTGCTTACTTCTCTGACTCGCAGCGTCAGGCTACTAAGGAGGCTGGTCAGATTGCAGGTTTGAACGTTCAGCGTATTGTCAATGAGCCTACAGCTGCAGCTTTGGCTTATGGCGTTGACAAGGCTAACAAGGATATGAAGATCGCCGTATTCGACTTGGGTGGTGGTACATTCGATATCTCTATCCTCGAGTTCGGTGGCGGTGTATTCGAGGTACTTTCTACCAATGGTGATACTCACCTGGGTGGTGATGACTTCGATCAGGTAATCATCAACTGGTTGGCTGATGGTTTCAAGGCAGAGGAAGGCGTAGATCTCCGCAAGGATCCTATGGCTATGCAGCGTTTGAAGGAAGCTGCTGAGAAGGCTAAGATTGAGTTGTCAAGCTCTACATCTACCGAAATCAACTTGCCTTACATCACAGCCGTTGACGGTATGCCAAAGCACTTGGTTAAGACTTTGACTCGTGCACAGTTTGAGCAGTTGGCTCACAACTTGATTCAGGCTTGTCTTGTACCTTGCCAGAATGCTGTTCGTGACGCTAAGCTCTCTACATCAGATATTGACGAGGTTATCTTGGTTGGTGGTTCAAGCCGTATCCCAGCCGTTCAGACACTCGTTAAAAACTACTTCGGCAAGGAGCCTTCTAAGGGTGTTAACCCAGATGAGGTAGTAGCAGTAGGTGCAGCTATCCAGGGTGCCATCCTGAACAAGGAAGAGGGTGTTGGCGACATCGTATTGCTCGACGTTACTCCATTGACTCTCGGTATCGAGACTATGGGTGGCGTGATGACAAAGTTGATCGATGCTAATACAACCATCCCTTGCAAGAAGAGCGAGGTATTCTCTACAGCAGCCGACAATCAGACAGAGGTAACTATTCACGTACTGCAGGGTGAGCGTCCAATGGCAGCTCAGAACAAGAGTATCGGTCAGTTCAACTTGACAGGTATTGCTCCAGCTCGTCGTGGTGTTCCTCAGATTGAGGTTACCTTCGATATCGATGCCAACGGTATCTTGAACGTTTCAGCCAAGGATAAGGCTACTGGTAAGGAGCAGAGCATCCGTATTGAGGCTTCATCTGGTTTGAGCGAGGACGAGATCAACCGCATGAAGGCAGAGGCAGAGCAGAACGCTGCTGCTGATAAGGCTGAGCGCGAGAAGATTGACAAGATGAACCAGGCAGACAGCATGATCTTTACCACCGAAAACTTCTTGAAGGATAACGGTGATAAGATTCCAGCAGACAAGAAGCCAGGCATCGAGCAGGCATTGCAGCAGTTGAAGGATGCTCACAAGGCTGGTGATGTTGCTGCCATCGATACTGCCATCAACAACTTGAACACCGTAATGCAGGCTGCTTCTCAGCAGATGTACCAGGGCGGTCAGCAGGCAGGTCCTCAGGGTGCACAGGGTGCTCAGGGCGGTCAGCAGTCACAGGGTGCTAATGATGGCGCTCAGGATGTTCAGGACGCCGACTTCGAGGAAGTCAAGTAAAGTAGATAAAATAAAATAAGGCTAAAATAAGAAATCATATGAAAGCCGTGTAACTCAATGAGTTGCACGGCTTTTTCTGCTTCTTAACAATTCTAAATAAATTTGGTCAGCTCAGAAATCTGTATATATTTGCCACATATTTGGTACAGGACTTAAACGTCTATAAGGTCGGACTTATTGATACTTAAGCGTCTATTCCGTTAAAAACTGTAAGTAAATGGGTAAAATATAAACAGAATATGGGTAAGGCTAAATTTCAAATAGAACGTAGGTGTGAGGTGTGTGAAAATCCATTTTTCGCAAAGACTCTGGAATCTCGCTACTGCTCGGAGAATTGTGGACAAGTGGCGTATACTCGACGCAAGCGTGAGGCTAAGAAGCCGAAAAAGCTTCAAGAAATAACAGAACAAATAGATGATGATAGAGACTACATCACGGTTCCTGAGGCTGTAGCGATATACTCTGTGAGCAGAACTTCACTCTTCCAATACATCCATGACGGAAGTATTCCGTCCATCTATTTATGGGTACGACCACCGTAGGCAATGTGGTGAGCGGTTCGGCACGAAGCAAGGAAACACTGGAATGGCTATCCTCCGACATATTCGGTAAGGTGGTACAACTGAAGAAAGGTGTGACCATCGACAGAGACAAGACGAGCATTAATCTAAATGAGAATATGGACAGTCTTGTGCCAGCCAGTAAAATCTCGGACATGCCGACAGGATGGATCTGCTGACAGACCGCAAGAGACTTTGTGGCGACCAAGACCGGCATGAATGGCAGTATGAACATACAGGAGAGCGACGAGTTCAAGACCAGTAAGTTCTATTGCAAGACCGACTTCAATATGGCAGACATCAAAAAGGAGGAATGTGAGTATATGCCAATGCCCAAGTTCTACACTTTCAAGAGCCGTGATGAGCGTGAGCGCATCCTCTATAAAAACTTCGTGCAGGTCGGTGAGGACGTGAAAGCCATGATAGCGGAGATATTCAATAAAAAGAATGTCAAGTGACAAGCCAATGACACTCCAAATGCGAAACAAAAACAACAACCATGACGAAAAAGATAAGAACATATATTACCCTAATGCTCTTGTTCCTGTGTCAAAGTATTGTGGCACAGAACAAAACACCCACAACCGATAGCCCAAGCCAAACCGACTTTGGCATTTTTGCTTTGCCACCCTTTGAGCGAGCGGTGCGCTGCATCAAGTATTATGAGGGATGGCACGACATTAAGCGCAACTTTCCCTATATCGGATGGGGACATCGGATATTGCCACATGAGAAGTTCAAGAAGAACCTCACTTATCAGCAAGCCAACTCCCTGCTGTGCTCAGATCTCACCAAGTTATGCGCCATGTTCCGCAAGTATGGCAAGGACTCAAATCCTTGCCGTACTTGCCTATAATGTCGGCCTCTACAAGATATTAGGGAACAAAAGATTTCCGAAGAGCCGACTCTTGCAGAAAATAGAGCAAGGCGAAAAAAACATACGTAGGGAGTATCTTGACTTTTGCAGATGGAAAGGAAAATACATTGCTTTCATCAAGAGACGACGACAGATGGAACTGCTGTTGCTATATTAGTTATCTACCAGATGCAAATCACAGCCAATATAGCAAAAATACGCATGTTTGTAATAAAAATGTGACAAACGTAATAAAAAAACGTAAATATACGTCCATTGCAAGGTGGAAAATCGTAAATCTGGAAAAAAAATCATATTTTTGCAAAGCAAAAAATGTAAATAAACAGAAAAATGGCTACAGCTGATCAAATATTATCTCTGATACGAAATCATCTGAATAACGATGATACGCAATTCAGAAAGGTTGCCCTGCAGATTTCCGCTGTGGAGGCAAGGAGTGGTCATGCCATAGTAGCACGTACCATACAAGAATTGCTCAACCAAAAGAAAACATCCTTGGGTACGGTACGTTTGGTGTCTAAAAACAAGGATATAGATGACTTGCTGCTGCAAGTAGATACCTATGATGACATGACAAGTCTGGTACTCGGTCAGGAGTTGAAAGAGAAACTGGACAGAGTCATCAAAGAGTATCTAAAGAAAGAAACCCTAAATAAGTACGGATTGGCTAATCGCCGAAAGCTCCTATTGTATGGAGCTTCGGGAACAGGAAAGACGATGACAGCCAGTGCCCTGGCAAAAGAATTCAATTTGCCATTCTTTGTTGTGCGAACAGAAAAAGTTGTGACCAAGTTCATGGGAGAAACAGGTCAGAAGCTAGGTAGAATCTTTGATTTTATCAACGAAGTACCAGCTGTATATCTGTTTGACGAATTTGACGCCATCGGTTCTCAGCGAGGAATGGACAACGAAGTTGGCGAACAACGAAGAATACTCAATACGTTCCTACAGTTATTGGAGCGAGATGATTCTGACAGTTTTATCATAGCTGCCACCAATAGCATAGAATCAATAGATAAAGCCATGTTTAGGCGATTTGATGATGTCATAGAGTATAAATTGCCAGATAGAGAACAGCGATTAGCATTGCTGCGTGAATATCTATATACAGCAAAGGACTTGGATTTCTCATCTATAGAACCCTTGTTTGATGGCATGAGCCATGCTGAAATCAAGATGGTTTGTTCAGACATATTTAAGGAATCCCTACTTAATGACAGGAAGATAGATCTTCCACTGGTTCAGACCATAGTGAATATGCGTCAGCAGTTAAATCGTCAAACCTGCTAAATAATGGAACTATATGCATAAGAAGCATTTCTTTTTAAGCAACAATATAGCCGAAGCCCGTGGTTTCTCACCACAGGACCAGGGCTTTGGATGTCATTCCCTTCCTTCAAGAAACAGAGCAGCACAAGCAAGTATGGTAAAGGAACAATACGTAGCTGTGGTTAATCAGATTGTTACACATTTGGAAGAAAGAGAAAATCAAGGACAGCCTGTGGCTAACGGAATCTATGTCGATTTGAAAATGGACAAAAGTTTCATACCAAATTCTTTGGGTAAGCAAGACAGTCCAAAAGGAGCAACCATCATGAAAGTAACTGACAACGGAGAAGAAAATGACGTTGACGTTACTGTATATGTAAAGAAGGATAAGAAGGATTGGCTTAAAAATAAAGTTGACGACTATTCCAACAAAAACACGCCAAAGGGAAAGCCTTACAATGAAAAGTTGATTGCCCCTATCAATGGTGTTGTAGCAACAGACATTCGCACACTCTACGTGTCTGCGGAAGAATTTGACACAATACCAGAAGAAGGCTTATACATTTACGAATTGTGGATGAGTCATAGCAAAGAAAACAGCCAAGAGAGCATAGAGAACACTTTGCATCAACTGTGCATAGAGAAGATGGCAGAGCCTTTGCTTTTTGATGGTGTTGATGTATGGTTGATTAAGTCAACCAAGCAACAACTCTGCACCCTGCCACTGTCACTAGGATATATTGAAGGCATCCGTCCCTATCATAAGCCATCCATTCTGACAAGCAGTAACCCTGAGAAAAGAGAATGGAGTGAACTCATCAAAGGAGAAATCACCTACGACAAAGATGCGGATGTGATAGTCGGCATATTGGATTCGGGTGTGAACAATGCACACGAACTATTAATGCCAGCTCTGCCAGACGAGCGAATGGATGTAGCCATTGGTGTGCAGGAAACAACTGACAAGACAGATCACGGCACTGGTATGGCAGGATTAGCTCTGCTTGGCGACTTGACAAATATCGCATACCAACGAGAAACACCAGTAGCTGTGCATCATGCGTTATCGTCGGTGAAAATATACGAGGACGGATATGACACCCCCAAAGAATTTTATGGAGCTGTCATAGAAGAAGCCATCGGCAAAGCTTCGGATATGGGGGCATCCATTCAATGCATGGCCATTACGGACGAAAGTGCCTACAACGGCATAGCCACCTCCAGTTCTGCAGCACTTGATGAAAGCATCTACAATCAGGGGCAATGTGACAGATTGGTTTTGGTTTCAGCAGGAAACATACAGACACCCGATGTAGATCATAACAACTATATAGAATCCTGCAAGGCAAATGCTGTAAAAAGTCCGGCACAGGCATGGAATGCACTGACAGTGGGAGCCTATACAGAAAAGACTATTGTAGGAGATGAGGGTTATAAGCCTTTGGCAGCCCCAGGTGGAATTTCGCCATATTCTTGTAGCTCATACCCTTGGAATGAGAAGCGTAACAAGCCTGAAATTGTGATGGAAGGTGGAAATGTAGCTTATCATGCCATGCTAAAAGAAACTCCACACGACGCATTGAGTCTGGTAACCACCAGCAACGAGCTAAAAGAGCCATTGGAGCCATTCACTGCCACCAGTGCAGCAACGGGGCTGGCGGCAAGACTTGCCGCACAGATAAAAGTGGAGAATCCGCAACTGTCAATGCTCTCCATCCGAGGTCTGATGGTGCATTCTGCTCGATGGACAGCTGAAATGATGCGTATAAATAACGTTGAAGAGCGTATGACACTCTGCGGATATGGCGTTCCAGATGAGAACGCAGCCGTATATAGCAACGAAAAATGCGCCACTTATATTTTCGAGAACCAACTGGAACCCTACACACAAGGTGACTGTGGCAACATTTATGGCAAGATGCACTACTATGACTTGCCATGGCCCAAAGAACAGTTGGAAGATATGGGAGACGAATACGTAAGAATCCGCATCACCTTATCATATTATGTGAAGCCATCCCCTGGCTATGCCGGAAGGACAAATAAGTACCGCTACCCATCTGCAACATTGCACTTTGACCTAAAGACAGCAACAGAAACAGAAGAAGAGTTTCTGTGTCGTAGGAACAAGCAAGAAGGAGAAAAGACCACCCAAAACGATGCAACAAGATGGAACGTAAAACAGCAAAAGCGAGAAAGAGGAACTGTTCAATCCGACTGGATTGAATGTACAGCAGCAGACTTGGCTGAAATGGACAAGATTGTAGTATTTCCAGGTCCAGGATGGTGGAAAGAAAGGAAACTGGACAATGTGGGCAATTCTGTTCCCTATTCTCTCATAGTTTCAATAGAAACCAAAGAGACTGACATATACAACGCTGTAGAAACAGCTATTAGCAATCGTATAGGAGTACCTATTGCACAAGAAGTGTAATATACTCCATAAGACATTGAAGAAGGGTAAAGCTAAACACTCAGCCCTTCTTATTGTTTATACCAGTAATAGGTAATATCACCAAAAGCACTTCACTTCATCTACTTTTATCATTAGTGTTCCGTTAAAATCGGGACCAGTTAAATATTAATCAAATAGCCCCGGAAAGAGGGGACAATCGAGTTCTTTGACATTATTGAAATCAGTCCTTTCGAAGAGATCTACGAGTGGTGTCTTATCCATAAGAGAAATACTTAGAATCTGAAGAACCTCATAAGTCGATCGCTTAAGTTGCAAATCATGTTGTACGATAGCAACAAGGCAATAGGTTATAATTGCCGATTTCTGATTTAAAGCAGTTGAGTGAGAACATTGAAAAGCGACTACCACTTGGATTAATGCCACCCTTCAACTGGAGTCTGCTATCCGTAAGTATAATTCGGTTCAGACTGTCTTGAACAATGCCGTCGGCATTATCTACGGTAAGTTTGATATCATCAACACCCATATTGACAATGTTCTGAAGTAAGCCCCCACCAAGTTGTAGGTTTCAGTCAGAGTCACAGATGCCGACTGGCAGAAGATTCAGACCATGTTCGACAACGAACACAACTGGATGAATACTCAAATGCAGAAGCATATCCGTGAGGTCAATGAAATTTTCTACGATGAACGCAAATGTAGTATTTCTTTTGGTTCTTCTGCGTCCTTGGTATGGTCTTCGGCTTGGTTATCTTCCTTTCGCTCGATGTTCACTACCACAGGACGAAGTAATCTAATGTTCCCAACATGGCTTGTGGAATTCATTTTGGGAACAACAAAACCACTGACAATCGGCATTTCTACTGAAAATCAGTGGGTCTGCTTATTCTGTTGTCAATTTTGATAGAATGAATTATAGGTTTTTCCCCATTTCATCAATAAGGTCATCTTTTTCCTTATCTATCTTTTCCCATTCTTGACGGTCGCGCTCATGATCTTTTTGCATTTTTCGCATCTTTTTTTCATCTCTATGAGCTTGTTCAACTGTACCTTGTTTTCGACCATCGGTTTTACCCATTTGGTAAATATGGCTTGTTCCTGGCATATCTTCAGTGATTGTTTCTTTTACAGACTCACTTAAACACTCTCTAAAAGATTTGCCAGTTTCTTTTTTCTTTTGAATAGCATCAATAATGTGCCCTTCTATCATGCCACCTGCGCCTCCGAGCAATCCTTTCTTTATTAGACGTTTGAATCCCATAACTATAATTTGTTTTCTGCTTCATCCAACAAATCCTCATAAGCTTGTTTCTCTTCATTCCAACGCTTACGATCATTCTCATGTTGTTGATGCATATCATTGAATTTCTTTTCATCTCGAGCTGCTTGTTCTGCTGTACCTTCCTTTTTGCCTTTTGAATGACCAACAGATTCTCCCACGGCATAGGCAGCACCACCTCCAATTAGGTATTTAGTACCGTGTTTGGTAAAGTGCTCAACCACAGCCTTCCCCAAAGTTGTCGCGCCTTGGGCAATTACTTTTCCTGTGACTTCTAATACAGGAACTAAAAGTTTATCTATCATATGTTGAATATATTATTTTTTGATTCTATTATTTTATCCCATTCATTGAATATAAATTCTTCTTTAATCTTCACAATGTATTTGGTGTCTGTAATCAAACGATAGACAGTAACCAAAAATCCACCTAAGTCGAAATTCTTGATAGCATTTTCATCTCCTGCATAAGCCCTAACTGCTGTTTGGACAACATCAGAAGTTGTTGCAATCATATTTGAGTACAGAATTATCTTTCGGGTTCTAACATTATAAAATTCCTTGTCAAAATCCGTTTCTGGGTTATAAAAGAACTTATGTATTGCTCCAATTATCATATTTATCATTATTGACATAGAAGCAGATTTCAGTGTTCTTCTCAGTATTTGAGTGTCATATAGATAATCTAGATAATCATACCCATCTTTATAAATGCTATAAGCCTTATCTGAATCAATCAAACTAAGGAAAGGAACAGGTAGTCCCATTTTTGTGTATTTGTCAGAGGCTAGGTGAAGACCCTGCGAAAATAATGCAGCATAGAGCCTGTGTTTATCTTCGCCTATACTTTCAAAAGTATTTTTGAATACGCTCCAGTTTGTTGTTCTTTCCTTCCAGCAAAAATTTGAGTCCATGTCAACACCGTATGATTCTATAAAAGGAATTCTTAAAGACTTCTCGCCAAGTTTGTATTCTGGACAAATTGTTATCGTGTCACTGATAATGTTAGCCACGCCAAATACCCAACCCAAAATTGGATCGTGTCCGAGTGTCTTAACACGATGTTGACCACCATGCATATTTCTTTCATTAAAACCTTCTCCAGAATGACGTGTTGCGTCATAAGGCACTTTTATTGTAAAAGCTATCTCTTGCCAAGAACGATACCCCTTTTCGCTTTTCTTTGACTTCCAGTTTTTATGTTTCTCCTTATACGCCTCAATTTCTTCTTTTTCCATGTCCTTGATAATACCGTCGTTGTGGTCGAGTCGATCTTCATCAAGATATTTTTCTTGAAATTTTGGCAGCATGTATATTCTAACAAGTTGCAAAGCTGTAGCCAACATCAGTATAGAAACATCAGTTTTTGACATAGATGTTCTTTCTTCGAAAGTTTTATCTAATCTTTTAAGTATAGACTCTGCATTTTGTAGAACACTGATAACACGCTCTTCTTCTTTGCTATGTTCTTCAATGTTCTTCCAAAAACTATCAGATTTTGCCTTTATTGCGGCTCTTCGTCTTTTAATTTCTTCTTTGTCCATAGGAATAAGTTTTATTCGTTAATATCTCCATCAATTACAGGAACAGTCATAGGCATACCACTTTTATTGGTATAACTGTATGTTCCTACTCTTTGAGGATTCTTGACATTAACAACTTGGTCGCTGTAGTAATTCTCGCCAAGTATTACAACAGTATTGCCATTGTACCACTTGTACTTTTTGTTTAAGATTTCGCTTCCATCCATATTCAGAAAGTAATAGACGGGGCATATCGCCTGTTCTATATTGTCTTCGCTGATGAATGATCTCATAGTTCAATAATTAGATGAGTCCTTTTTCTTTGAGCATTTTTATCATTGCTAACTCTTCTGGAGTGGCTTCTGGAGTTTTAGGAGAGTCTTCCTTTCCCTCATATTCATCTACCCATGCCTTAAGCAGGTCTTTGATAATCTCACATACCTTTGTGTCGTTGGTGTCAATATTGGTTAGGTTCCATTCGTCAAGGGTAGAGTCACCAAGTTTCTTGATAATGGCAATCTTTGAATCCTTATACCTATCCTTTTTCTTTGCGAAGTAATTATTGCTTGCGGAGATATTGAGTTTCTTTTCTAAAGGCAGTTTATTGCCGAGATGTTCAAGTTTCTCATTTGCTTCCTCTTCGTTAAGAGTATAATATTTTGAATCCCATGTCTGTGGGAATATGTGCTCTATTTCCCAATAACCAGGAAGAAGATCTGTCTGTGTATCCTCTTGATAAGCAAGAACCTTCAGCAACATTCTTACCATATTCTTGTGTGGAGCAATAATCAACTTGTCTGTTCGAGCCTTCTCTGCATTTACAGCATATTCATCTTCAAGTTTCTTTTCCTCAAAGCCAGCATAGAACTCAGGATGACTGTTGTTAATAATCTGCACATTAAGTTTCAGAATATCAACTTTTACAGCATTAATGGTTGGTACTTCAAGGTAACGAGTCAAAAGCATTACATAGAGTTTTCTTAGGAACTTCAAGAATATCTCCTCAAAGTTTGTTTTATCCTTATGCTCCATAAAGAATATAGAAACAGGGTACTTCCAGAACTCGTTAGTATATGATGAAAGGCAGTCAAGAATCTTACGTATATCCATATTCTGACTCCACTCTTCACCATCAGCAGCCTCACGTCCATTAATGACTTTCCATAATTGGAGGTTTACAGTCAGGTCATCAATTACCTCTGGAGTCAGACGATTTTTGTTCTTATCCAGATAATACTTTCTTACACCAGGAGTTGTTGATTTGTCATCCTTTTCTTTGGCGCGCATATAGAACATGTTATAGTAGAAAAGGGACTGTATGCTTTCATTTACCTTTTCGGCATCAGTCTCCAGTTTCTTCCACTTGTTGATAAATGCCTTCTTTCCTGTATCATCAAGCTTCTTGTAGATATATGACTTGAATATATCGGCATCAGACAGCGGAAGACCTCTGTTGTTCAGCGTATTGAAGATTGTGAGTGCCGTCTCTTGGTCATCCGCTGTTATAGGCAACAGGATAGAATAGTTCAGCAAAGCAAGCACGAAATGGTATATCTGGTTAGGGCTGCTTTGCGACTTCTGAATGTACAGTTCTTTGAACTTGTTATAGTTCTTAGAATAATTGTCCTTTGCATTCTTATCAGCTTCGCCACTTTCGAGAATGTTGCGAAGGATAAGGTTTCCTGAATCTGTAACAACCTCAGACCTTAGCAATATCTTGCTTCGGTCTTCCTTACCTGTCATTTCGTTCTCTTTCCAGAGTGCAGGTTTGATTTTCTGAATAAAGTTGTTTACCTCGTCTGTCTTGTTTTCCTCTTTCTCTAACATTGAGAATACAGCACGAAGTAATAAGAACAAAGATGTTATGCGCTGCTGACCGTCAATGATTTGGCGTTCTCCATTCTCCTCGTATGACACAACACACCCTAAGAAATAATTCTTTGCGCCATCACTATGCGTGCGTTCAATGGAAAACTCCCAGAGGTCTTCAAAGAGAGTAATTATCTCATCGTCCGACCAAGAATAAGGACGTTGATATTCAGGAATAACAAATGGAATCTCCTGACCACTCGTGAGCAGTTGGAGTACATTTTGTTTGTTGACATTTATATTTGCTGTAGCCATATTTGTTAGTTATATTTAGTTTTTTGATTTTTTTGTTTCTGGTTTGTTTCTTTTTGTAATCTCTGCTTTCGGGAAGTATCGATTATCAGTACTTTGCAAAATGTCAGTAGATTATCAAGAATAAGATTATGAAGAATGTTAGTGCATTTGTTTTATCGTTGTCTCGTGCAAACTTATCTATTATTCTCTGATCTTATCAAGCTAACCTCTCGCCCCTGGCATCTTCTTATACACGAATCCTTCACCACCAGGGAAGTAAGCTTCGAAAACCGTGCAGAGGAACTGGGCGATATCCTTACGCTTCTTGCCAATTTTGAAGAAAGCGGAACTGGCATAAGCCATGAGGTCGGCTTGGTTGCACTTGGCATTGACGGCTATGCTGACTTTGGGTATTACTATCTGGTCACGCTCGGCAAAGGCAATGGCACAAGTGTTGATGGCCTCTTGCTCTTCTTTGCTGAACACGCTCATCTTCGCTGCAAACCAGTCGAGTGCTTCTTGCACTTTGTGTTGCTGCTCTTCATCCACGGCTTGCGACATTGCTGCCGCACGTTCTTGCTCCAGCTTCTCTACCGTGTCCTCAAGCACCGCCACCTTTTTCTTCATGACATTGTACTTCACCATATTTGCCATGACGAAGCAATAGCAACACACAACGACGATGAACACAAGCACGGCTTGATAGCGTAGCTCGTCCACAATATTGTTCAGCCCTGCAATATAATGGCTCATCATTGGCACTGCCATCAACGACAGCGCAGCACCGACATACATAAACCTAATCTTTGCCTTGTCGCTTATGGGCGATATGCCCACAAACAAGGCAAGGATGAGCGACAATGCGCAGAAGCAAAGTGCCAGTAATGCTGTTCCCATATTCTATTCTGTTTTATGTTCTTTGTCAAACAATTCATCATCCTCATGAAGCAGATATTCATATTCGGTATCGATAAAACTTTCACGGTCATATTCTTTTCTGTACTCCATGATGTAATAACTTATGGTTTCGGGATAATCATAGACGAATCTTCGGCAAACTTTCTTGTACATAAGCAATATGCGTTCGTCATCGGCAAACTCAAACAGATAGTCAAGCATCCGGCCTACTTCATTTGCAGTTGCGTGTTTCCTCGCACAGAACTCCTCCACAATGGGAGCATACTCTATGGCTGCTCTCTCACGAATTTGCATAAGTCCCTTTGCCAATTCTTTTATTCCTGCAAAGAATTCCTGATAATCCTTGTCCTTGCTGATATCATTCATGACATGTCTTTTTTAATCTTTCAAACAAGCAAGCGGTATGACTTTAACTCCGTCTAGGCGTGTGTAAGTCATGTTGCCACCTGTCATGACAATCATCAAGTCGGGTTCGCGTAGCGGCACCTGCTTTTCTGTCTCATTATGCACTTGAATGAGTCGTTTAATTTCCAAAAGATGTTTGGCTCCTTCTTCTATTTCACGGCTGCCAAGCTTGCACTCTATCAGAGCATAGCGTCCATCGTCAAGATGAAGCACAAGGTCTGCTTCCAGTCCGTAGCGGTCGCGATAATATGACAGATGATTGCCAAAACCTGGAGTATAAGCCCGAAGGTCTCTCGCACACATCTGCTCAAAGATGAAACCAAAGGTTTTGAGCTGCGTCATCAATGCTTTTGGGGAAAGTCCTAATGATGCAATTGCAATGGACGGGTCTACGAAAGCTCGTTTTATACCACTTCGAATTGCAGTCTTGCTTCGGACTGCAGGACACCATGCTTCGATGTTGTCAATAACGAACAATTTGTTGAGGGAGGTTACATAATCCTCAAACGCACTCATAGAAAGTGAAACTTCCCCAGAGGTTGTTACATCAGCTAACAGAGCGGTATTCTTTGCCAATGTTGAGATGTTACGGGCATACGAACGCAATATTGCACGAGTTGTCCGTTCATCCCTTTGTACGCCATCCACTCTTGAGATATCGTCACGACAAATGGCATCAACATAGTTGCGTGCAATAAGTAGCTTTGCCTTATCACTCTTCATATTTAGAAATGCAGGCCATCCACCACGACAAGCAGCATAAATCAAGTCTTCAATCTTCATATCTGAAGTGATGCCGTCTATGTCTAAGTCTTTATTATCAAACAATTCTTTAAGTGAAATTTTTCCGTTAGACTCTCCTGACTCCCATAGACTCATTGGCAACATCTTCATTCGTGAAATCCTACCCGTACCAGAATGATGTATTTTACTTCTGTCTACAACAGTAGACCCTGTAAGAATGAATTGGCCTGGAACCTGACGCCTGTCCACCATAGTACGCATGGCATCCCAAAGCACAGGAGCATCCTGCCATTCATCTATAAGACGAGGAGTCTCACCCATCAACAACAATGATGGTTTTGAGGCAGCAGTTGCAGCGTATTCTTCCTGCATCTCCGTGTCCTGCATCTTAATGACACTTTTGCTCATTTGTTCCGCAGTTGTTGTCTTTCCGCACCACTTAGGCCCCTCTATTAGTACAGCCCCGAAAGCCTCAAGACGCTCTGCCAGTTGAAGGTCTGCAATTCTATGTGAATAACTCATATTGTAACCGTGATTTGATTATGTATGCAAAGTTAGTGATATTCAGTCATGTATGCAAGCAAAAACTGATATTTGTGGATATTTAACACTATGAATTGTGCTGTTTTATTGCTAACTTTTGTGGTAGTTTAGAACTAACTTTTGTGGCAATTCATTTGTATTTTTTGCTGTATTTCGTTTGTAGTTTTTGAGGTACTACATTTAGTGTTTACAAGTAAAAACACTACCTTTTAATAAGGTAGGCTGCACTCGGGAATACAAAACAAAACTTCGTATTTGTTTTGATATTCCGCTCATTTGCACTACCTTTGCAGCAGTTGAGTGCGTGTTTGCTTATCGTTGCTTATTTCCATATTTGCAGCACATTTGCAGCACGTTCTCGCAGATGGCTTGTTTAATAACGGTTTGCATTTCAAGGAGGTTAAGTAAGTTCTTGTAAGTAAGAATAGTGTTAATAAAACAAAAGAGGGTGCGTCACAGACTTATGACACACCCTCTTCTTTTGTTTTTTGGGTAGTTACATCTCTACGTGGACTTCGTGCTTGCCTGGGGAGCAGGGAACAATGGTTCCGCTGATGAGCTTGCCGTCTACGGTGATGCGGCTTACGCCCTTCTCCTTGCCATCGGGATTTTTTATCACGATGTGGTACTCGCCACCACGGAACTTGCGCACTACCTCATACTCCTTAGCGGTGCTTGGAAGGCAGGGATCGATGAGAAGACCCTCGTAGTCGGGCTTGATGCCGAGAATGAATTCGCTGATGGTGTACCACATCCATGCTGCGGTGCCTGTGAGCCATGAGTTCTTTCCCTCGCCCGGACGGGCAGCATCCTTGCCTGCCACCATCTGACAGTTCACGTAAGGCTCTACCTTGTGCAGAGTCTGGTATTTTTCCTCCACGTAGCTGGGCAGAATTTTGGTGTAGTGGTTCCAGGCATCGTTGCCACGTCCGGCAACGGTTTCGCCAATGATGACCCAAGGATTGTTGTGGCAGAAGATGCCTGCATTCTCCTTATATCCCTCGGGATAAGAGGAAATCTCGCCCATCTCTACATGATAGGTGGTATAGGCTGGATTGTTTAACACCATTCCGTGCTCGCACTCCAGACGCTCCTTGGCGCTATCCAGTGCCTTGTCGCAGAGACCGTCTTCCAGTCCGATGCCCGCCATAGTACACCAGCCCTGACTCTCGATGAAGATTTTGCCCTCCTCGTTCTCATCACTTCCTATCTTGTTGCCGAAGAAGTCGTAGGCGCGGAGGAACCATTCTCCGTCCCATCCGTGCTGCTTCACGGCTTCGCTCATCTGGTCTACAGCCTGCTGCATGCGGTTGGCTTCTGCGAGGTAGTCATTCTCGGCGAGACCAGCGATAGTGCCTTCACTGCTGTTTGCGGCTTCCTTGGCGAGCTGCTTGCAGAGCGCCACATAGTCCTTGCCTGTAACGACGAAGAGTCCGGCTATCATCAGGCTCTCTGCCTTGGAGCCTTCTCCCTTGTTCTCTGTTGTCTGGAAACTCTCGTTAGGATCCCACGAGAAGCAGTTGAGGTTGAGGCAGTCGTTCCAGTCGGCACGTCCGATCCATATCGGTGGCTGCATTCCACAGGCACCATTCGGCAAAGGAGAACACCTTGAGGGTCTTCGTCTCCTGCGACAGATTCTTGAGCGTCATCTTCTGCACCTCAGCCCAGGTGTGAAGCGGAACAAAGAAGAGCACACTTGCCTCCACACCGTTCTTGCTTCCCGTAATGCGGGTATAGTTCATACCATGACGGCACTCGTAGCTGTCGAGTGGAGTCTTGCAGGGCTTCCATCCGGGATTCCACACGGTGTCGCCGTCCTTGAGATAGAAATAGCGGCCGCCATTGTCCATAGGCACACCATTGTATCGGTAGCGGGTGATACGCCGGAATTTTGCGTCCTTGTAGAAGGAATAGCCGCCTGCTGTATTGGAGATGAGCGAGAAGAAATCCTCGTTACCCAAATAGTTGATCCAAGGCCATGGGGTCTGTGGATCGGTAATCACGTATTCGCGATTGGCGTCATCGAAATGACCATACTTTTTCTCTGCCATTGTCTTTGTTGTATTTTTATTGTTTTTTTACTTATTTATTACGTAGAACTGAATTCTTACGAGAAACAGAATGCTGTTTTTTAGATTATTTGCATGATTTTGATGCAAAGTTAGTAAAAAGTTTAAGTTGTAAAGTTAGATAACTGATATTTTTTGTATTTTTGCAATTAGAATAGGTTAGAAATCTGACAATTGTTAACATAATATGCACTTGGCTTATGAAAAGAAACATTATAACAGTTATCATAGCTGTGTTTGCCATGTTGCAAGCTACGGCTCAAACTTATGACAACTTGTGGAAGCAAGCTGACATCATCGCTCAGAAGGACCAGCCGAAGAGCGAAATTGGGGTGATGCAGAAAATCATCTCCAAGGCTTCTGCGGCTAAAGACTACGGTCAGCTGCTGGCGGCTGAGATGAGGCAGGTGATGCTCTGGAAAGAGATTTCGGCCGATTCGCTGACGCCGAACGTGAAGCGGATGGAGGCTGAAGCTTTGAAGACAAATGACCCGATGCTGAAAGCGGTGAGATATGCTGTGCTCGGCAAGGTATATCATGATAATCCGTATGGAATAGAAGTGGATGAGGCTTCTTTGGAACAAAGGGAGGATGCTTCTTATTATCAAAGTCAGCGAAAGGTAAACCTGAAGAAGAGCCGGGAGTTCTTCAAGAAAGCGATGGCGCACCCAGAGCTTCTTGCCAAGCATACTTCTACTGAGTATGTGCCGCTGACCCTGAAAGGGGTGGACGGAAGTTCCTTCAAGAATGATTTGCTGCATCTCATCGGTTTTGAGGCAGACTGCAAGGCTTCGTACCGCCTGATGTACACTTATTATAATAAGGTGGGAAATCGGGGCGCGGCTTGTCTCTGTGCCTACAAACTTATCGAGAAATACCGTCAGGATGATGTAAGAGAGGTGAAGAAATCGAAGTATCTCAGAACCATCGACTCGCTTATCCATGTATATCAGGATATTCCGGAGGCTGGTGAACTTGCTGTGGAGCATTTCCGCTTCATGGAGCGTTCTACAGATGCCAAAGCACAGGATAAACTCAAATATATCAACGATGCTTTGAGCCACTGGGGTGGATGGTCGAGAATGAATGTGCTTAGGAATGCACAGAAAAGACTCACCGAACCGATGTTCTCTGTGGAGGATATGCCTTTGGTGCTGCGCCCTACAGAAAAGAAGTGGGTGCATCTGAATGTGCGCAATCTTCAGAATCTGAAAATCAGCATCTCCCGCCTCAATATTACGGCAGATAACGATTATAATGCGCAGGATGAGGCTATCTATAAGATGCTCCTGAAGAAGACTACGAAGCTGCATCAGAAGGATTTCAGCCGCAACTATTACGGTCGGCCGGATTATGAAACGGTGAAGGATTCCATCGAAATCGGTGGCAATCTGCCACTGGGTGCCTATCTGATGGAGGTGACTTCGGATAATACCGGCATCGCTCCGCAGCGAGAACTCTTCTATGTCAGCAATCTGGCAGTGATGATCCAGCAGTTGCCGGATGATAAGCATCGCTATGTAGTGGTGAATGCTACCGATGGACAGCCTATCGCTGGGGCGAAGATAGAACTCTATGACCAGCGGTATGATTTCAAGACGAAGAAGGACAAGCGGCTGGTTCATGCCCGGTTGACGACCGATGAGAATGGCGAGGCTTACTTCAAGAATGTGGATGGAGAGGTATTGATTTCTACCAACAATGACAAGTTTACGCCAGCCAGGGACATCTATCTCAGCCGTACCCGCTATTATGAGAAGAAGGATAATGAGACTAAATATCAGGTTTATACCGACCGTGCTCTCTATCGCCCGGGGCAGAAGGTACATGCCACAGCCATTTTCTATACTGTCAAGAAGGGGTTGGATGCCAGCGTGCCAGGAAAGAGTATGGAACTGAAGTTTGTCCTGAGTGATGCCAACTGGAAGCAGGTGGCAGAACAGAAGGTTACGACCGATGAATATGGTACGGCTTCGGTAGATTTCGAACTCCCGAAGGAGGGAAAGACAGGACTGTATTCCATCTCCGTGAATGGTACAGCAAGCGAATATTTCAGAGTTGAGGAGTATAAGCGTCCTACCTTCGAGATTACCTTCCCGAAGGTGAACGAGAAATATAACTGGGGCGACACCGTGGTGGTGAAAGCTTCAGCCAAGACCTATGCCGGAGTGCCGGTGCAGGGTGCCAAGGTGGAGTATCAGGTGACCCGCAGAAATCAGCTCTGGTGGTGGGGCGCAGGCTCTGCCGGACAGTTGGTGAAGACTGACAGTTGCGTGACTCGTGAGGACGGAACCTTCGACGTAGAGATTCCGCTGGAGGTTTCCTTGCCAGGAAAAGACGAGGCTGATATGAGCGATTTCATGCGCATCGCCCGTTTCTTCAACTTCGAGGTCTCAGCCATCGTTACCGACATCAGCGGCGAGAGCCACGAGGGCGTGATGAGTCTGCCTTTGGGCACCAAGCCAACCATCCTCACGGTGAATCTTCCTAAGCGTATCGAGGCAGACAGTCTGAAGACGGTAACTTTCGCTTACCGCAATGCCAGTGGTATGCCGATTTCGAGCAGGTTGAAATATCGAATTGATGAAGGCGAATGGAAGGACGCCGAGGCGAATGCACCGGTTTCTATCAAGGAATATGCTTCTTCTGCATCTTCTGCCTCTTCTTCCCTCGTTTGGAAATCTGGCGTTCATCAGCTGGAGGCAATCTGCGGACAGGATACCCTGCAGCAGAAATTCACGCTCTTCAGTATGAAGGATACCCATCCGGTGGAGCCAACTACCGAATGGTATTATCAGACGGCGAAGACTTTCCCTCGTGATGGCAAGCCGGTCTATATCCAGGTGGGCTCTTCGGAGAACGGAGCGCACATCGTATATTCCATCATCGCCGGCAACAAACTGCTGGAGAAGGGCGCCTGGGAGTTGGGCGACAGTATCGTGACTCTGCCTTTCACCTACAAGGAGGAATATGCGTCGGGCATCGTACTGAACTATAGTTTCGTGAAGCAAGGCAAGTGCTATACCCGAATGATGAGCATCGCCCGTCCTTTGCCTGAGAAGAAACTGAACATCGCCTGGAAGACCTTCCGCAACCGTCTGACCCCTGGACAGAAGGAGGAGTGGACGCTGAAGATTACCACCCCTGACGGCAAGCCAGCCAAGGCACAGCTGATGAGCGTACTCTATGACAAGTCGCTCGACCAGATAGCCCCGCATTTCTGGAATCTCTCCCTGGACTTCTATCAGAGTTTGCCAAACTGCTACTGGAAGCACAACCTCACTTTCCGTCCATTTTACTTGAATGGCGTTTATCCTACCAAGTATTATGATGAGAAGCAATTGGATGTGGATAAGTTTGATGGCAAATTCTTTAGCTATTATGCTTATATGCAAGCGGTGGAGCTGAGCAAGTTGGAACGTTCTCTTGGCGGAACCGTAGAGGCTGTTCGTATAAAGAAAGACGAGCTGGTTAAGGAAGAAGGGAGGGTCATGAAAATTCGTGGTTCTAAGATGGTTCGTGTAGGAGCGGCTGCTCCATCTGCCAACAAGGTTTTTGATGTAGTAGAGGATATGCCGCAGTTTGTAGGTGGTTCTGGCTCAGACGTAGGACAGTACCTTGACAATGTGCAGGTGCGTGAAAACCTGAACGAGACTGCCTTCTTCTATCCTGCCTTGGAGAGCGACAACAATGGCAACGTAGCCATCAGATTTACCCTGCCGGAGAGCGTGACTACCTGGAAGTTCATGGGATTGGCGCACGACAAGGAGATGCGCAACGGTTTGCTGGTGGATGAGGCAGTGGCTCAGAAGACCGTGATGGTGCAGCCTAACATGCCTCGATTCCTGCGTGAGGGAGACAAGAGTTCTATCGTGGTGAAACTCTTCAATACATCTGATAAGAAGGTGAGCGGAAATGCCCGTATGCAGATTTTGGATGCTGAAACCCAGAAGGTGGTTTGGCAGAAAACGCAGAACTACAGCATCAATGCTGAGGGGTCTGCTACCGTTTCTTTCGATGTTCAAGGTCTGAAAGAGGGTGTATATATTAATAAGGTGGTGGCTGCCGGAAACGGATACAGCGACGGCGAGCAGCACTATCTGCCCGTATTAGGCAACAGCGAGCTCGTAACACGCACCCTGCCCATCACACTGACCGAGAAAGGAGAGAAGCACTTCGACCTCACTTCGCTCTTCGCCGACAAGGAAGGCAAGCAGGCTGCACAGGCAGAACGCGCCAAGGTGACTGTCGAGTACAGCAACAATCCAAGCTGGCTGATGATTCAGGCACTGCCATCGCTCAGCAAGGCAAAAGACGACAATGCCGTCTCGCTGATGTCGGCTATCTACAGCAACAGCATCGCCCGCCACATCATGAAGCAGAGTCCTGTCATCGCACAGGTAATGAAGTTGTGGAAGCAGGAAGCAGCCTCGGCCGAAAGCGCAAGAGCAGCCAAGGGTGGCAAGGCTGACGAGGCTGGCACTTCACTGCAGAGTGTTCTGGAGAAGAATCAGGAACTGCGTGAACTTGTGCTCAACGAAACACCTTGGGTGATGGATGCCGACAGGGAGAGCGAGCAGAAAAAACTATTGATTGAATATCTGGATGAGTCGCTGTGTCAGAACCGACTGACCGACGAGGTGGCAAAATTGCGTAAGCTTCAGCTTGCCGACGGCTCCTTCGCCTGGTGGAAAGGCATGGAAGGCAGCAGATACATGACTACCGAGGTGGCTGAGATGATGGTTAGGCTGAACCGTATGGTGGGTGTACAGCAGGAGACCAAAGACATGCTGACTGCTGCTCTGCGCTATCTGCAGCGAAAGGCTGCTGTAGAAGTGAAGGACATGAAGAAAGAGGCGGAGAAGAAGAGAAATGTGCGCCCGAGCGAACTGGCTATACATTATTTATATATTCTCTCGCTCGACGGACGCAAACTTGATCCGGCAGCGACTTATCTGCTGCAGAATATGGCAGAGCGTACCGGTGAGTTCACCATCTATGGCAAGGCAAGAGCTGCCGTGGTGCTGGCAAGCAATGGACAGCAGGCTAAGGCTGCCGACTATCTGCAGAGCATAGCCGAGTATTCGGTAAGCAGACCGGGAATGGGAAGATACTTCGACACACGCAATGCTTACTATAGCTGGCGCGACTATAAGATTCCTACACAGGTGGCCGCTATCGAGGCAATGGAGAAGCTGGGTACAAAGGCTGGAAAGGCATTTGCCGCAGAGAATCTGACCGTTCAGCAAGCTATCGACGAGATGAAGCTGTGGTTGTTGCAGTCGAAGCGCACCCAGGCTTGGGATACTCCAGTCAACACGGTGGATGCGGTTTATGCCTTCCTCAATGGTAAGGAAATACTGCTGCAGAAGTCGGCAGACGATGCCACTATCCGTATAGACGGCAAACCACTGCTGTTGCCTCAGGCTACGGCAGGACTGGGCTATGTGAAGACCTCGAAGCTGGGCGCACCACACACGCTGACGATTGACAAGAAGAACGAAGGCACCAGTTGGGGCGCAGTATACGCCCAGTTTGTGCAGTCCTCTGCCGAGATAGCCGCCTCAGAGGCAGGCATCAAGGTGGTGAGAAAGGTGGAGAACGCCAAGAACGTGAAGGTGGGCGACAAGGTAAAAGTAGTGCTTGCTATTACAGCTGACCGCGACTACGACTTCGTGCAAGTGGTGGATAAGCGTGCTGCCTGCTTGGAGCCCGTCACTCAATTGAGCGGCTATCAGTGGAGCATGGGTTGCTATGTGGCACCCAAGGATTATACAACAAATCTCTACTTTGGCCGTTTATCAAAAGGAAGGCACGTGGTGGAGATGGAGTATTACATCGACCGCAAAGGCGAATATCAGGCAGGAACCTGTGCGGCGCAGTGTGCCTACAGTCCTGAGTTTGGCGGAAGGGCAGAGGCTTATAGGCTGAATGTGAAGGAGTGATGTCTTAACTCCCTGACTCTTAGAATTCCGAAAGTAGAATAAGAAACAGAATATACGAACTGATAAATACAAAGTGAACAGATGAAAAGAATGAGTATATGGATGCTGGTATCGCTGTTGGCGGTTTCGGCATCGGCGCAGAAAATAACCACGCAGCAGGAGACAATCGACTGTGGACAGGTGTTGTTCAGAAATCCCGTAACGGCAGAATTCCCTTTGAAGAACGCCGGCAACAAGGCTTTGCGCATCAGCCAGGTGCGCAAGAGTTGCGGATGCACAGAGGTGGAGTTTCCTGAGCGAGACATAGCACCGGGCGATTCGTTTGTGGTCAGGGCGACATTCGATGCCAAGCAAATGGGCACGTTCATCAAGCAGATTGGACTCTTCAGCAATGCCGACGAACAGCCTTTCGTGCTTACTATGCGTGGAAAGGTGGTGGACAGAGTGGTCGACTTTGCTGGCAATTACGCCTATCAGTTGGGCAAGTTGAAAACCGACATACAGGACCTGGAGTTTGATGACATCAACCGAGGCG
>UMIS01009635.1_pt1 | contig 25639 bp, 27 predicted proteins | sample 1965801 | NCBI WGS metagenome assembly UMIS01 (sample SAMEA4836128, study PRJEB28245) | human gut metagenome | biome: gut microbiome; material: fecal sample | place: Denmark | collected 2008
TCTATTCCGATAAATTTATACTCCGTCAGTGTATTTCTACACTTCTTGAATAACAGTTATTATCATCGGTTTAGATCCTATTTCTTGATATAAATACTTACCAAGACTGTCTCTAACATCAGATTTTATCTTAGCATAATCTACTCTTTTAGTTCCTTTTTCTATATTAGATTCAATAACTCCTTTAGATAATTCTTTTATCTGCTCTACTATATCTTGATTTTCCTTTACGTAAATAAAACCTCTTGTTAATACCTTAGGTCCTGCTACTACTTCTTTTGATTCTTTATCTAATGTACAGCTTATAAGAACAATACCATTTTCTCCTAACATTTCTCTATCTTTCAATACTAGGTTACCTATATCACTAGAATCTTTTCCATCAATTAGTATTTCATCTACATTAATATGTTCCTTAGTATTTAATAATTTCCCATTTTCAATGGCTACTACATCACCATTTTGTTTTAATAAAATATTATCTTTAGGAATATTCATCTCTTCCGCTATTTCCGCAAAAGCATATTGATTTCTATATTCACCTTTAACTGGGAATAAATATTTAGGTTTTAACAAGTTTAACAACATCTTTAAATCTTCACTTGAAGCATGATGTAGTAAATGTTTCTTACTAGATAAACTTATAGCATTAACACCAAGCATAGCTATTTCATCCATTATAAGAGCAAGACGCCTTTCCATTCCTTCAGCACTAGGTTCACTTATAAAGATAGTATCAGATTCTTTTAGTTTTATATATTTATCGTATCCTTTAATTATTCTTTCTAGATTAGCGAATGGTTTTTCTCTCTCATCTGATATAAATACTACTACATCTTTATCATTTAGATTAGATAAATCTCCTATTATCTTTGGATTTATTTCTAGGTATTTATTTTCTATTCCATAATTAATCATACTCTGTAAGCTTTTACCCATAATAACTATTTTACGATGAGTCTTTGATATTTCATCAAATAATTCTTGTATACGATAGAAGTGAGCAGGAAAAATAGTAACTATTATTCTATTTTCGTTTTTAGTAAGAATAGTTCTTATGAAGTCTTGTACTCTATGATTTGGACTAGTATAACCAGGTCTTTCGGCATAAAGTGATTCTGCAAGTAAGCAAAGTACTCCTTGTTTTCCTACATAAGCTAGTTTTCCTAAATCTGTTTGATAAAGTGATCTAATAGCATGATCAAAAGTAAAGTCTCCTGTATAGACAATTGCTCCATCTTTAGTATATAAAACATAACAGAAAGCATCTGGTATAGAGTGTGTCATAGCAATAGGAAAAATACTTTCCTTACCAAAATTTAATTTTCGATGAGCTTTAATCTCATGTAAGTTAGCTTTTTTTACTCCAGCTTCTGCAAGATCAAGTCTAAGTATCTCTAAAGTTAATTTTCCTCCATAAATAGGAACATCTCCTAATTTACTAATAATATCAGGAACCGCTCCAATATTTCCTTCATGTCCATGACTTAAGAAAATACCTTTAATTCTTTTTTTATTTTTAATTAAGTAATCAAAACTAGGAATAATATAATCAATTCCTAAGTTATGTTCTACATCATATTTTAGTCCGGCATCAAATATATATAATGATTTATCTACATCTATGACATACATATTTTTACCATTTTCGTTTAGTCCACCTAAACTAAATATTTTAATTTTACTCATTTCTTACCTCCTTGTATTTTTTTATTTTCTTTTGTAATTTCTTCTCTTGTATTTCAATACTTGCTGATAATTCTTTTTCTCTTTCTCTATTTTTAAATAAAGACGTATCATCTACTGTATCAAAGTAATCATATAGTAAATGATGATACTTTTCTTGTTCTAATATATAGTTATCTAGTGCTATATCATCAATTAATAAACTTCCTAATAAGGATGTATTATCACTATTTTTTAGATTAGCCAATAATCTACTATAAAAGTTAATCATAGAAAGACTAATATTATATTTAGAGATTAGTTTTTTAGCAACTTCAGCTGTTTCTAAATCTTCTAATTTTCCTTTGTTATTTACTAAATCTACTACTAGTATCCCACGTGAAGTTTCTACCTCATCTTTTTGTAAGGTATAAGACTTTGTTAAGTAAGAAAAGATTTTTATATGTTCACTTTTCAATTCTTAGCTAACTTTTCTAAAGCATCTTTTGCTGCTATTTGTTCAGCATCTTTCTTACTACTTCCTACCCCTTTACCATAAATGATTCCATCTACTTTAGCTTCTATTGTAAATGTTTTATCATGTGCAGGTCCTTCTTCTTTAACCACTTCATAAACAACACTTTGTTTAGTAGTTTGTACGGCTTGTTGTAAAGCTGACTTATAGTCTTCAAAGAAAATAACATCTGGATTTTGAATATATGGTACTATTATATCTAAAGCTACTCTTCTTACAGTTTCATAACCAAGATCTAAATAGATAGCTCCCATTAAAGCTTCAAATATATCAGCAACAATTGCTTTTTTATATTTACCACCACTAGATTCTTCTCCATGTCCTACTTTTATATATTTATTAAAACCCATATCCATAGAGTATCTATAAAGAGCATTTTCACAAACATAACTAGCTCTTACTTTAGTCATTTCTCCCTCAGTTTCCTTCTCATATCGATATAAATAATCAGCAACTACTAAATCTACTATGGCATCTCCAAGAAACTCTAATCTTTCATAATCTTTTTTAGCTTTATGTTCATTAGCATATGATGAATGAGAAAAAGCTGTATTATAAAGAGTTAAATTCTTAGGACTTATCTTTAATTGTTCAAACAATTCTTCCATAAAAAAAGCTCCCTTCGTACGTATTTTACCATGTTTTTATTTTTTTAGCAATCACTTGATTTTATGGAATTATTGGAATAGACAAAAAAGCAACGAAAGATTTTATATCAAGATAAAAATAGCAATGAATACTATAATCACATATAATAGTTCATTACTTTAATTTTTTTGAAAGTTCTAACTTTAATATGCAATGTTTACAAACAATTATTGGCTTTGCTATTACTAGTATATCTCGACGAATCTATATCTGCCATATCTTGTTTTACACCTAACTTAGTAAGGCTTTTGGTTAATAAACTATCCATGAAACTAGTATACTCATCTCCTAATACTTTTCTAACATTATCTAAGTTTTCTTGACAATTAGTTAATTTTAAAGCCGTATAATTAGCAAATTGTTCATTAAAAGCTAAAGTATCATTTTTCTGATAATAGCTAGCATCATGTGTAAATGGAAGATTATAGTACTTACCATCATTTAATGAAGAAAATAAATCAAACATCATCGATAATCCTTTAGGTTCCTCTTTATCTAATAATACCTGAGCTTTTGTTGTTGCTAATTTCTTACCATAATTTACATATATATAATTCTTAACTTGCTTTTCACTATTGTTATTTAAGACAGCTATAACACTTTGATCTATCTTATCTAATGTTTCAGTATCTACACTTTTAATATTATAGTCATGAATAATGGTCTTACGCACATAAGAAGCTAATTCTTCTATATTACCATCTTGATATAAAGAAGAAATAGTTGCTCTAATTTTCTCATCTTGTTCCTTTAGCAATTCAGCCATTCTTTTATTTATTAAACGATAATTATCATCTATTATAGTATCACTAATATAACTAGTAGTAAAATTATCTTGAGCTTTACTAACATATGTGCTAGCTCTTTCTAAATCATCATCATCCAAATAATCAAATAAGTAATGACCAAATTCATGGGCAAGATAAATTGGTTCCATCATCTCTTCAGTCATTACTATTTTCTTTGTTGACGAATAATAAGCTGGAGTAATATAGGCTTTTTCTAAAGTTAAAGAAGAAACATCATTTAGAGTTAATTTATCATGTAGATAAGAATCATCTATCATTGTAACAAATAAATTTTCTACTTGTTTATCATTCATACTTTTACCTCCAAACAAAGCAAACTAGTAAACTAACTATAAAACTTGCAATAGCTATTTTTATATAATTTTGTGGTTTATTACTACCTACATAGTTAGTATCATTTGCTGGGTCATAACAAGAAAGAGTAAGGGCAAATGTCATTATCTCGGCATAAAAAGGAATAGTACAAATAAAGGGAATAGTTAATTTAAAAATAATGATTAAAAAAGTAAATACTAAAGAACACAGTAACCAAAATTCTAAATTCTTAATATTTTTAACAAATAAATCATCATATCTTTTTTTATTTACTTTATTTATATCCATATTATATTTATCTTGGTTTTTATAATTCTTAATAAATTTATATACTTCAGTTTGTCTACTATAAGCATTTAATATAGTTACTTTTCTACTATATTTAATTATTTTATTTTTTAAGTCATATAAATCACAAGTAAGAGTTATCTTTTTATCCCTAATTTCTTTACTATAAATATTTAAAACTCTTACAATTTCAAACTCATCTATATTATCAATATTATCTATTAAGTAAGTAATAAACTTATCATCTTGCATTAATTTGTTTATACTCTTTCTTGTCTTTTTCATATATTTATCTTTTAAGTTATCTAAATCTTTTTTCTTGGCTAAAGGATTTACTTTAATTATTAATAAATTATCATCATCAGTTACTAAAGCTGATAAATCTATGTTCCTTTTACTAGTAAAACTAATAGTAGCTAAGATAACTCCTACTATAAGTATTACTAATGTAATAATAGTTAGTATTAATAAATTATATTTAAATGAAATTATACTACTAAAAATTAATAATAGTACTCCAACAATAATTATTATTACTGAATCTTTTAATGGTTCATAGCTATTACCATATTTTTTAGCTTTTACATCATTATACGGAAATATTTTCATGGAAAGCACTCTCCTATCTATATCAATTTTATCACTATCTATTTCTTTTGACAAACGGAAAAGTTAATGTTATAATATACCTCTTATCGATGGGAGTGGTTTTGGTGATAAGAGTTTTAAAGAAATTAAAGGTATATATAACTTATTTAACAACAGTTTCTATTTTAGCAACGATGATTATTTATGTAGCATATAAAAATCCTGATCTTTTAACATTTTACAATGCTAATGATGAAAAGTTCTTTGAAAGTGAAGAAGTTATTAATAGTCCTTTTTCTAATACTAGTAATGTAGAAGTAGTAACTAACAACACTACTACACAAACAACCACTACTAATAATACTCCCACTTATGTATCTGTAAATACTGGGACCGGTTATGCTTTCCCAACCGTTAGTGGCTATTATATAAGTCAAGGCTATCGAGGAACAGCACATGATGGTATTGATATAGCAGGATGTCCTTATAACTCTAGTATCTTTGCTGTTAATGATGGTGAAGTTGTTACTGTATCAATAAAATGGGATAATGGTCTTTATATAGTAATTAGACATGATAATGGTTATTATACAATGTATGCTCATCTTGCTAGTGTTAATGTTTCTGTTGGTCAAAGAGTTAGTAAAGGCCAAGTAATCGCTGGTATGGGAAGAAGTGGTCTTGCTACTGGAGTACATTTACATTTTTCACTTTGGAATGCATATCCTTATAAAGGAAGAAGTTTAAACCCTTTCAGTTTATATTAATAGGTATTTGACTATACGCCTATTTTTTTTTAGAATAAATTACTAAGGAAAGGGGAAAATTTATGAATCAACAATATCAATATCGTCCTAACTTTAATTATCAAAGAAATAGTTCTAACTATTTAAGACAAGTTAGTGATGACAATAATCTTTACTCTAGTAGTGAAGGATTTACTTTAGGAAATATGTTTAAGGATAGTTATATACCTTATAAGAATTATACTCCACAAGTACTAACGCCTACTAGTGAACAAGATGACTTATTCTTAAGACTAAGTGAACAGGAGTTTGCCGCTCATGATTTAAATTTATATTTAGATCTTAACCCACAAGATGGGAATATGTTAGAGATTTTTAATCAGTATCGAAAGGAAGCTAATAATCTTTTAAATGAATATGAAGCTAGATATGGTGTTATTAATATCTCTAGTGAGGCTTTAAAAGATAGTCCCTTTAAATGGGAAATGGAAAACTTTCCATGGAATGAAGGAGGTATGTAAATGTGGAAGTATCAAAAGAAATTACAATATCCAATTAATATAAAAAGAAAAGATTTAAATATGGCCAAACTATTAGTTGAACAATATGGAGGTAGTAATGGCGAGTTAAGTGCTGCTTTAAGATATCTAAATCAAAGATACACTATGCCTGATAATAAAGGACAAGCTCTACTAACTGATATTGGTACCGAAGAACTTGCTCATATTGAAATGATTTCTACTATGATTTATCAATTATTAAAAGATGCTACTATTGAGGAGTTAAAAGCAGCTGGGCTTGATTCTCATTATGCCGGACACAAAAGAGCATTATACCCTACCAATGCTGATGGCGTACCATTTACAGTAGATTACTTTGCTACAACTGGAGATCCTTTAGCTGATCTAGCAGAAGACATGGCTGCTGAACAAAAAGCAAGAGCAGTCTATGAGAACTTAATTGATTTAACAAATGATCCAGATGTCATTGGACCACTATTATTCTTAAGACAAAGAGAAGTTGTTCACTATAATTTATTTAAAGCTTTATTTGATGAATATCAAAAAAAATATAGATAATCAACATATATTTTTAATACATTAAAATAAGACTAGTTAACAGCTAGTCCTTTTAGTTTATAATTTTAAATAGTATTTTATTATAATAATTATTTATGATGATGAAAAGATGAAGTAGTATGATGCTCATTTTGATATTTTTCATTAACCATTCGATTCATAAACCCATCAAATGTATACAAATTATTAGCACTTTTTACAAGATATTTTTCAAATTTATAAACCATTTCTCCTGCAGAATCATAAAAAGCAAATAATGGTTGTCTATCGCCAGTTAATATTCCTTCTCCAAAGTCCTTTATTAAAAATTGTGGATTGTCTTCATAAAGTCTAACAATTCCATCCAAATCACCTAGTGAAAAATTCATATAATACTTGCCTTTTGCAGGATGCGTATGACATACAAACATAACGTCATATTTAGTGCTTTTCTTTGAAACCATATCTACTAGCTTAATGTTTTCAGCATCAAATCCTGCAGAACGGGAATTGATATTTGAATTATGGGAAAAAAATGCTTCTATATATGCTCCATTTCCTCTAGTACCATCTTTTTTTAATATCACATTACCAAGAAGAATAAATGAATATTCGCAATCAGTATCTTGTGTTATTTCAGCTATATTAAATAAATTTCTTGCTACAGCTTCTGAAAATACTATTCCAGATTTGGAAGCCGTTGGAATTAAATCTTTATCAATAGGTGAATTAATACCATCTACACCAAAATAATGATTACTTATATATTCGTTTAAATTTGGAATATTATTAATAACTTTCTTCGTACTTTCTGATAACATATTATCACTTCCTTATGTACATTATATCGAAATGCCGACTTATTGTCTAGGTCTTCAATTCATACTGTAGGTCAAAGACATGAAAAAATTTTTCATAGTCTTTTTTCTTAGTAATTGTCTAGCCATTTGGGAATAAATTACTTAAAAAGCGAACCATATATACTATCATTCTAATATAGAATTGAGAGTGATAATAAATGAAACAAATAAAGAATATTGATAAATTAGATATACGCAATTATTATAATCATAATCTATTTTATTTGTAGTTGTTATTTATTATCCTTCTTCTTAAAAATATTAAATATTTTCATATACTTCTCCTTATAATTCTATAAATTCATAATTAAAAACGCTTTTTTCTTTTGTTCAGTTAATCATAGAAGATTTATGAGAATTATGACCATGTATATGATAAGAAACTTTATTTTTAAATAGTAATATGTTTTAGTAAATAATCCCTGATGAGTGAGATTTCTTTCAGAATTACTGTTAAATTTAGTATCATAACTAACCAAAATATTTATCTACACCATATTTATTATCTAAAAACTCCAAACTTCCTTTTTGAGAAAATGACGAAAAATCTAATGACTTATATTTGAAACTACCTTGAATTTCAAGTGTTTTTATTCCATTAATATTAATAATATTTCCAAGATTAAATCCTATGCTGCTACTAATTAAATACTTCCATAAGAAGTGGTACAACATGTTTCTTTCTAGAAACAACATCAGCAAGATATGTACCTTCTTCCATATCTTTACGATAAGCAAGTTCCATTAAATCTTTAGCTTTTCTATTATAGATAACATAAGAACCATTTTCAATAATATCAGTTATATAAAGTGCTACAAGTGAATAGTTATTTGCTTCAGCTACTTCATCTAGTGTATCTAAATACTTATCCATATTCTTTTTAATATCATCAAAGTTAGTAGTAAAGAATTGTCCTATACCCATTGTTTTATCATTTACATTATAAAGTTTAAAGTCATTATATAAGACATCTTCTTCACTCATACCTTCAAGTGAGGTACCAGCTTTAATCATATCAAGACCATATTCTTTATAGTCAACTCCTGCTATTTTAGCAAGATAGTGAACAGCTTCTACATCAAGTTGAGTTGCTGTTGGACTTTTTAGTATTAAGGTATCAGATAAAATACCAGATAACATCATACCAGCCATCTCTTTAGTAATTTCTATTTCTTTTTCTTTATATAAAGTATAAATAATAGTATTAGTAGAACCAACTGCCATATTTCTAAAGTTTACTGGACTAGCAGTTGTAATTGAACCCAAGTTATGATGATCAAATATTTCTTTGATTTCTGCTTCATCTAATCCTTCAGCACTTTGAACCTTTTCATTATGATCCACTAATATTACTTTCTTTGGATGTTTGGCTTCTAAATCAGTTATTCTTAAAAGTCCTAAGCATTTACCATTTTTAGCATTGATTACTGGATAATTAGTGTGTCTTAATTTCTTATTTATTTCTAATATATCATCTACATAAATATTTTCATCAAAGGTTACAGCATCCTTAGTAGTTCTTGTCATATTACCAATATAATTAGCTAGACTAACTAGACGAGAAACATGATAAGTATCATAACTACTTCTTATAATATTAACTTTATTCTTTCTAGCTATTTCTAAGTGTTTATCTTTAATTTCTCCATTACCAGTTAAAATTATCATCTTAACACCATTTTCTACAGCATATTCAATAACACTATGACGATCTCCTACTATTAGAATATCAGTTTTCTTTAGTTTTACTGTTTCAAGAAAAGTAGTGCTACGGTAAGAAGCTGCTAACAAGTTTCCTTCAATTTCTTCATCAAACTTTAACACTTCTTCTGCTTTTAACACTTCTAGTAAGTTGCTATATGATGTTTTTAATAGATTAACTTCATCATTAATAAAGTGATGAGCTAAATCTTTAATAGTTACAATGCCAAGTAATTTTTCTTTTTCATCTACTACTGGTACTCCAGTTAAACCTTGATTTAACATATATAAGTAACTATCATAAATAGATTTAGATTGATCTAGAAAATAATGTTTGTGATAATCTACATCTTTAAGTTGTAATTTAACATCATTTAAATACTTTGGTGTCTTAACTTTAAAATAATCTAGAGCATAAGCTGTTTCCTTATTAACATTTCCTAAGATACAAGCCTCAGTATTTTCTCCTAATTGTTTTTTTAAATATGATAGACTAATAGCACTACAGACAGAATCAGTATCTGGTTTTCTATGTCCAAATATATAAGTTTTCTCCATATAACTCCCTCATTTCTGTTTAAGATTATATAATAATAAGTACTATTTGTCAAAAACTATCAACAATTATTTTTTATTATTAAGAATATAAGTATAAGAGTCACGACACATATCTTCTAAGGTTTTTGTTGGATTAAAACCGAGTTCTTCTTTTGCTTTAGTATTATCAGCATAACAACTAGCTATATCTCCTTCTCTTCTTCCGACTATTTTGTAATTAACTTTAATATTATTTACTCTTTCAAAAGTTTTAACTAGCTCTAAAACACTATACCCAGAACCAGTACCTAAGTTATAGATACTTAATCCTTTAGCTTTCTTAAGAGCTAGTACATGTCCTTTAGCAAGATCTACAACATGGATATAATCTCTTACCCCTGTTCCATCTTTAGTATCATAATCATCTCCAAAGATACTTAAGCATTCTAACTCTTTAGTAGCTACTCTAACAATATAAGGCATAAGATTATTTGGGATACCATTAGGACTTTCTCCTAGTAAACCTGTCTCTTCATTACCAATTGGATTAAAATATCTTAAAATAGTAATATCAAGGCTATTATCTGCTTTATAAATATCTTTTAGAATCATTTCTATCATCAATTTAGTAGTACCATATGGATTAGTTGTTGATAAAGGAAAACTCTCTTTGATCGGTAACTCTTTAGGAGTTCCATAGACAGTAGCACTTGATGAGAATATAAACTTTTTACAGCTATATTTTTTCATTACTTCAAGTAGATATAGAGTTGATATTAAATTATTCTCATAATACATAAGTGGTTTCTTAACACTTTCTCCTACTGCTTTATACCCAGCAAAATGAATTACTGCTTCTATATTTTCTTTACTAAATATTTCTTCTAGTAAACTCTTATTACAAACATCTCCCTCATAAAGTTTAACATCACTTCCTGTTAGAGTCTTAATCTTATCAATTACATCTTTTTTACTATTACTAAAGTTATCAATAATAACTACTTCATAATTATTTTTTAATAATTCACAAACAGTATGACTACCAATATAGCCACATCCTCCTGTTACTAATACTCTCATTTAATCACCATCCTAAAATAATAATACCATTTTTAAGAAAAGAAAAAAAGAGCTTTATGCTCTTGATACATATTTTCCATCTTTTGTTCCAACAAGAATTTCTTCATCTTGTTTAATAAATAATGGAACTTGTACTACCATACCAGTTTCTAATGTAGCATTTTTCATAGCAGAAGATGAAGTATTACCTTTAACAGCATCTTCAGTAGCCACTATTTTCATAACAACTTTATCTGGTAAGTTCATACCTAACATTTCACCTTCAAAGAAAATAATTTCTACTTCTAAGTTTTCTTTTAAGAATTTTGCATCATCACCAATTGTACTCTTATCAAGTTCAATTTGTTCATAGTCTTGCATATTCATGAAGTAATAAGTATCTCCCATACTATAAAGGAATTGCATAGGTTTCTTTGAAATATGTGCTGTTTCTACTTTAACTCCAGCATTGAAAGTCTTTTCAGCAATAGAACCTGTTCTTAAGTTTTTAAGTTTTGCTTTAACAATAGCTGCCCCTTTACCAGGTTTTACATGTTGACTATCAAGTACCATATAGATATTACCATCAGCTTGAATAGTAATTCCGTTTTTTAAATCATTGGAATTAATCATATCTTATATCCTCCTTTAGTTATTACTTCTTTTCTTTGTGTTCAGTATGATGTCCACATTTTGGACAATATTTATTAATGTCTAGACGATCAGTTGTATTTTTAACGTTTTTAGGTGTACGATAATTTTCTTCTTTACAAACTGTACATACTAGTGTTTTCTTTTGTCTATTTCCTACTTTTGCCATGACACTACCTCCTTGTTTCTTTAAAATTATATCAGAAAAACCTCTATTGGTAAAGGTTTTTATTTATTTAATTCTTTTAAGCGTTCAATTGTTCTTCTCATTTCAAGATCATACTGAACCATTTCTAGTCCACCAAATTCTTTTAAGAAGTCTTCTTCTTCCATTTGGTATTTATCTGCTAATTCTTTAGCTTCTTTCTTAGCATCTTCTTCGCTTACTTCAATCTTTTCTAATTTAACGATTTCTTCAAGCATTAAACGATAAAGAACATTTTGATAAGCTTCATCCTTTAATTGATTTCTTAAGTCTTCTTCTTTACTTCCAGTTATTTTATAATATAAATCTAAATTTAGTCCTTGCATCATCATTGATTGTTCTGCACGTTTTAAAAGACGAGTTGTTTCTTCTTCAATCATTCCTTCTGGAATATCTACTTCTACATTCTTAGCTACTTCACTTAGTAGTTTATCAATATAGATATTTTCATTTTCCATCTCTTTTTGAGCAAGAATATTCTTCTTAACTTCTTCTTTTAGACTCTTTTCATCATTAACACCATCAAGTGCTAAATCATCAAAGAAATCTTGATCAAGTTCTCTTTTTTCTTTAGTCTTAATCTCATGTACTTTTACTTTAAATGTAGCTTCTTTTCCTTTTAATGATTCTTCATGGTATTCTTCTGGGAATGTAACTTTAATTTCTTTTTCTTCTTCCTTTTTCATACCAATTAATTGTTCTTCAAAACCAGGAATAAATGTTCCACTTCCAATTTGTAATGGATAGTTTTCACCTTTTCCGCCTTCAAAAGCTTTGCTTCCTAAGAATCCTTCATAATCAATTGTTACTAAATCATCAGCCTCAACTGAACCATCTTCTTTAATTACTAATTCAGCATATTTATCAAGTAATTTCTTAACTTCTTCTTCTACTTCTTCATCAGTAACTGTTGCTTTTTCTTCTTTAACTCCTAATCCTTTATAGTTTTTAATAGTAACTAAAGGACGAGAAGTAATAGTAAACTTAAATGTAACTTGATCTTTATCAATACTAGTTAATTCAACTTCACCAGGAATTACAGGTATTACTTTTGCTTCTTCAATAGCTTTAGTATAAGCATCTTGTAATACAATATTACCAGCTTCATCAAATAATGTTTCTATACCTACTTTCTTATCATAGATATTTCTTGGACATTTTCCTTTTCTAAATCCATCAATAGTTACATTTTTTACTTTCTTCTTAAAGCTTTCATCTAGAGCTTTTTGCCACTCTTCTCCTTCAATTTTAATTGTTATTTCATGAATATTATTATTTTTCTTTGCCATACTCTTCCTCCTCCAATAGGCTTATTATACCTTATTTCTTAATGTGTTTCAAGAAATTTTAATTATTATTTTTAAGTATTAACATAGCATCTCCAAAAGAGAAAAATCTATATCTTTCTTTTACTGCATGATTATATGCTTTTAAGATAAACTCTTTAGTAGCTATAGCAGATACTAACATAAGTAGTGTTGATTTAGGTAAATGAAAGTTAGTTACTAAGCCATCTATCGAATCCACACTCTTTGATGGATATAAGAACAAAGTAGTAAAACCACTATCTTCCTTAAAAGTTCCATATTTTTCATAGATAGTTTCAAGTACTCTAGTTGAAGTTGTTCCAACGGCTATTATTCTTTTACCATTTTCTCTAGTCTTTCTAAGTAGATTAGCTGTATCTTTATCCATAGAGTAATACTCTGAATGCATCTTATGGTCTTCTATAACGTCTTCCATTACAGGACGAAATGTTCCTAGACCAACATGTAAAGTTACATAAGCGATATTAACTCCCATTTCTTTAATTTCTTCTAATAATTCTTTAGTGAAATGTAGTCCGGCAGTAGGTGCAGCAGCACTACCTATTTCTTTAGCATAAACTGTCTGATATCTTGACTGATCTTTTAATGTCTCATGAATATAAGGTGGTAGTGGCATAGTACCAAGTTTATCTAAGACTTCATAGAATATTCCTTCATAGCTAAACTCTACTACTCTAATACCTTCTTCACCAATCTCTTTACAAGTTGCTACTAACAATCCATTTCCAAAAGATATTTTATCACCAACATGAATTCTCTTAGCTGGTTTTGTAAGACACTCCCAAATATCCCCTTCTTTATTTTTAAGAAGTAACAATTCAATTACTGCTTTAGTAACATCTTTCTCTCCAATTAATCTAGCTGGTAATACTTTAGTATTATTTAAAACCAAGGTATCCCCTTTTTCTAGATAAGATAATAAATCAGGAAACATCTTATCTTCTACTTTTTTCTCCTTACAATCTAACACCATAAGTCTTGAACCATCTCTTTTTTCAAGTGGTGTTTGAGCGATTAACTCTTTATCTAAATCATAATCAAATTCATCTAATCTCATCTAAATCATTCCCCCAAATAAATTATTCTGATAGCTTATCTCTAACTGTTCATATGCTTTAGGTGTAACGCATCTTCCTCTAGAAGTTCTTTTTAGGTATCCTTCTTGTAATAGATATGGTTCCATAACATCTTCTATCGTTGATACTTCTTCCCCAATACTACTAGCTAAAGCCTCAATACCAACTGGTCCACCATTAAATCTTTCAATAATAGCTCTTAATAGTTGATGATCAGCTTCATCAAGTCCACCTTTATCTACTTTTAATCTATCTAAAGCTTTTTTCATCACTTCTAAATCAATTACCTCTTTTTTATCAACTAAGGCAAAGTCTCTTACTCTTTTAAATAAACGATTAGCAATTCTTGGTGTTCCTCTACTTCGCTTAGCAAGTTCTAAGGCAGCTTCATCAGTAATATCCATCTTCAAGACTCTACTAGTTCGCTTAACAATAGCACTCAACTCATCATCAGTATAAAACTTAAGTTTAGAAACTATTCCAAATCTATCTCTTAAAGGACTTGATAAGTCCCCTGCTCTAGTTGTTGCTCCAACTAAGGTAAAAGGTGGTAAGTCTATTTTAATATTACGAGAGTTTCCTTCACTACCAATAATTATATCAAGAGTAAAGTCTTCCATTGCTGGATATAATATTTCTTCAATATATCTTGGCATTCTGTGAATCTCATCAATAAATAAGACATCACCTGGCTCTAGGGTTGATAAAATAGCTGCTAAATCGCCACTTTTTTCAATAGATGGACCACTAGCTGTTTTTATATTAACTCCCATTTCTCTAGCTATTATATAAGCAAGGGTTGTTTTACCAAGTCCAGGAGGACCATATAACAAAACATGATCTAATGTCTCATTTCTCATCTTTGCTGCTTCTATAAAGACATGAATATTTTCTTTAACTTCACTTTGACCAATATATTCATCAAGTACTAAAGGACGAATACTAGATTCTAACACTTCATCATCAGTTTGTTCTTCACTGCTAACTACTCTATCATCCATAACTACCACCTCCTACTTCTATTTTAGAAATAAACTTAAAGCTTGTTTAATTTGATTTTCAATACTTAAACTACTATCTACTTTAGCAAGTACACTCTTAATCTCTTTTTCTTTATAACCAAGACCAAGCAAGGCATCACGAACTTCCATAAGAGAGTCTGTTCTAACACTATCTAAGTCTTTAAAGTCATCTAGCTTACCTTTTAAGTCTAGTACTATTTGCTTAGCTAGTTTATCCCCTATCTTTGGAAATTTCTTAAGATATAAAATATTTTCTCTTTCAATCGCATCTTTTATTCCGTCTAAGCTTCCTGTTGCAAGTATTGGAAGAGCCATTTTAGGACCTAAACCTTTAACTCCTATTAGTTTTAAAAACATTTCTTTATCATTTTTCTCTTTAAAACCAAATAAGAGATGTTCATCTTCTTTTATCTGTTGATATAAATATATCTTATAATCTTTTTCTTCTTCAAAAGAAAAAGGATTAGGTGTATAGATAAGATAACCAATGTTGTTAGTTTCTAATACTATGCTATTAGAATTAATTTCTTTAACAGTCCCAATCATATAATCATACATATTAACACCTAGTTTTCCTTTATATTACAATATACACTTTGTACATCATCAATATCTTCTAAAAGTTCATATAGTTTTTCTACTTTTTCACGAGTCTCCTCATCAACTTCTACTTCGTTTTGAGCAACATAAGTAACTTCTGATGTTAAAAACTCCGCTACTCCCATATTAACTAGGGCATCTTTTACTTTGATAAAGTCTTCTGGTTTAGTAGTAATCATATAACTTTCATCTAGTTTTTCCATATCTAGTGCTCCAGCATCAAGGGTTGTCATCATCACTTCATCCTCATCATAGTCACTAGGAATCTCAATTAAACCAACACGGTCAAATAAATAACTAACAGAACCATCTGTTCCTAAGTTTCCACCATGTTTTGTAAAAGTACTCCTTACAAAAGATGCAGTTCTATTTCTATTATCAGTTAAACAATCAACCATAAAAGCTGTCCCTGCAGGACCATATCCTTCATAACGAACAACATCATAATGCTCATTATCACTAGCTCCTTTTGCTTTATCAATAGCCTTTTGAATATTATCTTTTGGCATATTAGCCGCTTTTGCTTTCTCAACTACTAATCTTAAACTTGGATTAGCATCAGGATCAGGTGTTCCTTGTTTAGCAGCAACGTATATCTCTTTTGCTAATTTTTGAAATACTTTTCCTCTAGCAGCATCTATTAATCCTTTTTTACGATGAATAGTTGCCCATTTAGAATGTCCACTCATTTATCTCACTCCTCTTTTCTTTAATATGATAACATATTTTTTATATCTTTAAAAGAGCAAAAGAAAAGAACTTTTCACTAGTTCTTCTCTAATTTATAACTCATTACTTCACTTAAATTATTTTTGGTCTTTACTTTTATCTTTACAGTTTCTTTAGGATTTAAACTTTTATAAGTAAATGTTATATTATCACCAGTATCAAATCTCAACTTTAATGTAGATGATGACATAGTAGTTTTGTTATTATTAACTAAATCAAATTCTACTTCTGTATCCTTAGTTGAACTATTGCTTATCTTTAAATTACTCAAACAAAGATTGTTATAACAAGTAATACCATCAAAGAATTGAGTTGTATTCATCATGAAATCATCATCCGTTTTGACATTTTCTTTTCTAGTTGAAAGCATTACTCCAATTATTAGTAAAGGTATTCCAATAATTATAAGAATTATACTAATCACTTGATTTTTTTTCATATTTCCTCCTAATTTTTAGAAACTGTTTTACAATTTCCAGCAAAATCACAAGCCTTGCAACTAACCCCTACTGAATCTTGGCAAAGATTTTCACCAACAGTTTCATATCTTATCCAAGAATCATTTCTAGTTACTGCTGGTTTTTCCCAAGTACAGGAAGTAACTTTTAATCCTGAGGCACTATCGGACATTAAAACCCTATAACGATTTTTATATAGCTTAGTTGGATTATCAACACATTTTGACCCCCTATAATTAGTATATTTGGTTATAGTTACACTAGGAACACTTTTATCAACATTAATTCTTAATTTCACTGCCGGACAATTTCTTGAGTTTCCTGCATTATCTTTAACTGTATAAGCACTAAAATTTTGAAATTCTTTAGTATAGTTTATGACAGCATCAGCAAAATACTGTCTAACGCAGCCACTACCACCAGTATCAGCACATCCTTTATAGACTCTAAAGTTTTTATTAGTCCAAGTCGTATTTTCCTTGTTATGAGTACAAGTTGGAGCTGTTTTATCATATTTTATAGTCGTAGTACAGGTTGCTGTTTGCCCAGCCTTATTTTTGACATAACCAACTATCCTATGAGTTCCATTGCTATTTATAGTTCCAGTTTTCTTCTTATTATAACCACCAATTCCATACGAAGTTGATGACTTATTAGGGTTTAAGGTATAAGTTACCGTACCTCCACGGTACCAACCATTTGTACCAGCTATTCCACCTGATACTGTTATAGAGCAAGCTGGAGTTTTGCAATCAGTTGTAGAGCATGATTCTGATTCAGTTCTAGTATCACATTGTCTTTTAGTATTAGCATCAATACTTGTTATAGTAGTTGTTATTTTTTGACTTCCACAAGTACCACTACAACTTCCAGCTGTTTCTTGCTCTATCAAATTATTACTTTCACATTCTTTATAAACTTTATAACTAGTTTGATAAACTTCACTAGTATTGCCTAATTCATCTTTTACTTTAATATAAATTTTTCTTGCTTTACCATCATATTTTCCGGTAAAAAGCCAAGTAACATTTTGATACCCTTCAGAATTTTCCATATAAGTTTGCCAAGTACTATTTTTAAAATCTGAAGTATTAGAAATCATATAATATAATTTACTATCTGTTTTATCAGTTCTATCTTCAATAGATAAGTGAATATAAGTATCTAAACTATTATAATCATCTTCTTTACTAACAATAGCTATATCTTTTATAATTGGTGAACTTTTATCGATATAATATGTGTCTGTATTAACAACGCAATAATTACCAAATTTGTCATACGCTTTAATACGTCCATAGAAATGTCCTTGATCCTTGTAAGTTATTTCAATGGCACTAGAACTTTGATTATTGTTACTAGTATCTTTATTATCACTTGATGAATTACTATCTATATCAGTAACATCATTAGATGTATAAAACTGTTCACTACCTTTTAGCTTTTTATCTTTAATTCCTATCAAATTAGTTCCATATGGAGTACAAACTTTAGTTTTATTATCTGTAGCAATAAAACATCTTTCAAAGTTCCATTTTTTAACACTATCTGGTGGTGTAATTTTAAGTTTTACATCTTTGCTTTGCCACTTCTCTTTTATACTGCCATTAGTGCTAATTATGTTAAAATCACCACAATTTGGTCCTTTTTTATTTATTACATATTGCTTAGATGTCTTATCAGTAGTATTTCCACTTTTATCAGTTGCACTTACTTTAATTATATAGTTTCCTTCATCCTTTATAGTAATGGTAATAGGATTTGTATATGATTCTTTACTACTCTTTTTATAAGTTGTACCATTTTTTATAATTTCATAATTAAATGAATCAACACCTACATTATCAGTGATTTTTATAACTATATTAACATCTTTATTAGTACTAGCAGATGATGGGGTCAAACTAATAATAGGTGCCTTATTATCAACTGAAGTTATATAATCAGCACATTTAAAAATAGTATAGTATTTGTATTTAGCCACTCCAGTTTTTATAGCATAAACTCTATTAGTTATATCATCGTTTGTAGATACACATTCTTTTCCATTATAATCTTTAACTTTATCTAAATATTTTTTAGCATATAAAGTTGCTATGGTAACAGAACTTTTATCACCTATTTCTTTAGGCAATTCACTTCTATAATCGGTAAAATATTGTTTACCAGCTAAAGTAATCAAATCTTCTTGAGACTTATAATATTTTTCTTTAGCAGAAGATAAAAAATGATTAGTTGTTGCTATTCCTACAGTTACTAAAATAGAAAGAATTACTATAACACTAAGTAATTCAATAAACGTGAAACCTTTTTTATTTTTTTTAGTTTGTTTAAGTTTTTTCATTTAATTCACCTACTCTAGTAAAAGAATAACATAAAATAAATTTAAAAACAATTGATAATATATTTTTTTTTTGATATTATTTAGGAAAGGTGAACACTATGAAATATATTGTTATTAAAAAAAGAAAGATTGAAATTAAAACTCTATCTTCATTTAAGGATAGAGTTAAAAGTATTAGACTTGTGTTAGATACTATAAATAATGGTTACTATTTTCCTAATAAAAAAGGAATAAACACTTACTTTTTTTGTCAAAGAGTAAATATCTATCAAGTAGATGAAAATAATAAAATACTTTATTGTTATTTAAACTATAAAACAGAAAAGTTTATTTTTAGAAAGAGAAAAGTAAAAGCTATATACATTTTACCCCTTGCTATCAAAGACTATTACAAGGTAGGAGACACTATTAAAATAGAAGAATGTTAATTTCTTCTATTTTTACTAATTAATTCTAAATCTACTGTTAACTGATTAATTCTTTCAATTATTCTTCTTGCCTTTATTTTATCAACTCCATTATTAGTATTACTTAGTGTTAACTCTAATTCTTCTTTTGTTAGATTAGAGGTAAAGAAAGTAGGAAGATGTTCTTCCATTCTATATTGAAGTAGTGGTGCTAATACCTCATCTCTACTCCAATTAGTAGTATTTTCCGCTCCAATATCGTCAAGTAATAATAATGGTACTGTTTTTAACTTAGTAAACTTTTCTTCATAATCATTACCAAAGCTAGACTTTAAACTTCTAAGTAGTTCTGGATAATAAACCATTACACTAGCAATATCTTTCTTAGCCATCTCATTAAAAAGTGAAGCTATTAAATAGGTTTTACCACTTCCAAAAGAACCATGTAAATAAATCCCCTTAGGATTTTCTCCTTTTAAATAAGTATCAATAAACTCTTTAAAGTATTTAATTATCGGGAGTCTTTTTTTATCATCCTTATAAACATTACTAAAGGTAGCCTTTTTTATATCTTCCGGTAAGTCATAACAAGTTATTTTCTTTTGATAACTATAAATTTCTTCTTCTTTTAGTAAGTATTTGCAAGGAACATAAGAAAAGTTTAATTTATCATTTTCAAGAAAAGCTTTAAAGAAATAGCCATTAACTCTATTCTGACAATCCTTTAGGCTAGTACACTTTTTACAATGATTAGATTCTATTACACATTCTTCTAATTTAGATGTATATTTCATAAGTTCATCATCACTTACATCAATTAAATCTACATAATCTTTAAAATCTTTATTAGAGCATGCATCCATATAAGAATGCTTTAATTTTTCTATATTTCCCCTACTCATCATAAAAGATATATTTTTCATACTTAGTCACCTCAGTTACTAGATTTATTATAAGTGTCATTTACTTTTTTTGCAAAGTATATTTTATACTACTTGATATTTTCTAACTATAATTCTATCATCAGAACAATATTCAATTACAAATTTATTTTCTTTTTTACAAATTAAGATTCCTATTGTGTTATTATTATTTATTTCTTTTAGATTTTTATCTATATAATTCATATACTTTTGAACCTGAGAAATATATTCTACCTTAAATTCTGTTACCTTTAACTCAACTACTACATAGCAATTATATTTTATATTAAATAACAATAAATCTATTTTATGGTAATTATCCCCTATTTTAATTTTATATTCGCTCCCAATAAAACTAAATGAATTACCAAGTTCTTTCATAAATAGTTCAATGTCCTCTAGTATTAGATGATGTAATGCCTTTTCAGTAGCTATTTCAATATTATTTTTATTTTTAATTAATATAGGATTAGGTACTAAATCCTTTAGCTCTAGTTTCCTTTCATTATAAATTTTACTTTTTGCCTCATTTGATAATCTATTATATTCTTCATTCTTAATGATTTCTTCCAATTCTCTCTTTGAAAGAGTTCTATTTTTAACTTGTAAAGCATAATAGTATATTTCATCAATATCCTTTATTGATATTAAGATTAAACAATGCGTCCATGTTAATTGTGTCACCAGTGGTGACACTTTTTCATTGCTAAATACATTATAAAATTGTTTCATTCTAAATAAAGTTCTTCGATTATATTTCTTGCCAACTTCGATTACTAATTTTTTAGAATATTCATCAATAATATTATCTCCATATTTTCCACCAGCCTCATTTAATAACCTTCCTATTTCAAAATATGTGATAATTGTATTTCTTTCTTTTGAATAATCTTTTACTTTTTCAAATATTTCATTATCTATTATTTTATTTTTTATTTCATTATAATAATTCATATCCATCCTTTCTATGGACTATAAGCCCTAATATTATATCCTTTATTATTAAACTCTATTTCTATATTTCCATCCAAATCTGTTCTATAAATTTCACTATTACTCAAAGTATTTAATACTGACTTCTTCGGATGACCATATCTATTATTTTCACCAACACTAATTAATGAATATTTAGGATTAATCTCATTTATAAATTTTTTACTTGAAGATGTATTAGAACCATGATGACCTACTTTTAAAATATCAATCTTAGGTAGATTATAACTATTTATAATATCTTGTTCACTTCTAACACTAGCATCTCCCATTAATAATAATTTAGAAGATGAAATCATTCCAAATAAAACCGTACTAGCATCGTTTTCATCAGTAAAACTATTATTAATCACAAGAAAGTTAAAGTTACCAAGAGAAATATTATCCCCCTTTTTTAGCTTAGTAATATTTATATTATTATTTAAAGAGTCAGTTACTACTCTTTTTTCTATACTATTTAACCGATTACTATTTAAATAAACATTATCTACTTTAAAGTATTTAACTATTTTAAAATATTCACCAATATGATCCATATCACCATGGCTAATCAAAATAGTATCAATCCTTCTTATTCCTTTTGATCTTAAAAATGTTACTAGATCATCTCCTACTGACCATTTATCAAGACTACTATTAATACTACCTCCGGTATCTAAAAGCATAGATTTATTATTAGAAACAAACAAGATACTATCTCCTTGTCCTACATCTATCATATACATCTTATCTTCTACTACTATATTATTATAAAAATAGTGTGGTACTAAAAGTATTAATAAAAGATAGAGAACTTTTCTTTTATAAATAGCTATAAATATTATTAAGAGATAAATTATATATATAATAATACTTAACTTTCTAAAGGTTAGATTAATACTTATCCCTTCAAAAAAGAATATACTTTTTTCAAAGAGATTAACTACTACTAAATAAATATCACTTAAGAAGGGGCAAATAGCTACTATAAAAGTTAGTGGAAATAAGATAGAACTTACAAATGGAACATAAAATAAGTTATAGATAATGCTAAGTAAATTAACATTAGAGAAATAATAAAGAGAAATAGGTAGAGAGAATAAAAAAGCAAGTATAGATGTTTCTACTAGTCTAAATAATTTCTTATCTTGCTTTTTATTATCATAGTATAGAATTAAACCTGATGATATAACAAAGGAATAATTAAAACCAATATCTTTAATACTTGCTGGATTTATAATTAATAGCACTATAAGTGCTAGAATAAGCATATTGAAAGTGGAAAGACCTAAGTGAAATTCTTTATTAGGTTTAAAAATCGATAGAAAAACTAAAGCTCTTAAAATGGAAGCACTAGAATCAATTATCAAATAGTAAAGGAAAAGAGGTAATATCATTAAATGAATTTTTCTTTTTTTAAATAGCGAATAGAGAAAGTAATAGATAATTGCCAAGTGACTTCCTGATAAGGAAAATAAATGAGATATCCCGACAGTTTGGAGTGACTTTTTAACTTTATAAGATAAATCATCTTTATTTCCTATAATAAAAGCTTTTAAATATGGAGATACTCTACTATCAAAAGAAGATAAATAATTATATAGTCCATCTTTTATAAAATAGATAATATTTCTATTTTCTTTTAATATTTTAATATTTTTAACTATTAAATAATTATTACTCTTTAAAGTACCAGTAACTCTAATAATACTACCTAAAGTTATCTTCTTATATTCTTTTAATTCTTTTTTATTTTTTATATAGTATGTGAGTGGTAAAGTTTTATTATTTTTTAATGTGAAGTTCAAATAATCATCAGTAAATCTTTTTTTGATAACTTTTCCTGTTAGAGTTTGTTCTCCTTTCTTATAACTTACTGATGTTATGTTAAAAATGGTAGTGTATATGAGGGTAATAATCAAAAGAATAATAAGTAATAATCTAGAGTGTAATATTATCTTTAATACTTTCAAATAAAGTATCTCCAATTCCTTTCACTTCTTTTAACTGATTAGTATCAGTAAATTCGCCTTTTTCTTCTCGGTGGTTAATAATCTCTTTTGCTTTAGCTTCACCAATACCTGGTAGAGTCATTAACTCTTCAAGTGTTGCATTGTTTATTGAAACTTTAGTATTAGATGTAGAATTATCTTCGATGATAGTAGAAATACAAGCATCATTTTTTATACCATTATTAGAAATACATTTTTCTTGTTCTTGTTTTTCCTCTTCTTTTACCTTAGTAAAGTTCTTAACTTCATCATAAGAATAAACAATGATAACCATCTCATCAGTAACTTTCTTAGAAAGATTTAAAACTGAGGTATCAGCATCACTTTTTAACTCTCCTGCTAGATGAATAACATCTATTACTCTACTACCTTTTTTCATACTATAAGTACCAGGATTATTAATTGCTCCTTTAATATCTACTAAGTAGTATGTTTCCTTATCAGTAGTAGTTTCTTCTTTCTTAGGTGTTAATACTATTTTCTTAGTACTAGTCTTTTTCTTTGGTGTAAAATGACTTCTAAAGATTAAAAATGAAGCTGTGACTGACAGTAAAAATAATAGCAAAAGGACAATTAATTTTCTATGTCGATAAGAAAAAGTCATGGTCTTTCCTCCTTTCGCTACCACTATAACAGATAGCTTTTTAAAAAGCAAAGAGGCAAAAATTACATTTTGCCTCTAAAACTACCCCTCAAATTGCCAAATTGAGCTCTGAATTTAACAAATTCACCTGTAAACTACTCCTCAATTTACAATATCTCGGTTTCAAACCACAAATTTTATTTTTTTTTATTTTTTTCTTCTTCTCTTATTCTAGTTTCTATACATACCCTTTGAACAAAGACTATTGAAACCATTAAACACAAGGTAAAACTACCTCCATAGCTAATAAATGGTAAGGGAACACCAGTCATTGGCATCATTCCTAAAAGTCCCATTAAGTTAACACAAATATGTAAGAATATATAGAAAAGTACCCCATAACAAATTAATGCTCCCCTATTTGTATAACTCTTTTTAGCTATTAAATAGATTCTAAATAAAACAAATATATAAGCTAGAATAATAACTATTCCTGTAACAACACCTAACTCTTCTACAATAACAGCAAAGATAAAATCAGTATAAGGTTCTGGTAAATACAAATACTTTTGGGTACTATTACCAAGTCCCACTCCCGTTAATCCCCCATTATTAATAGCAATATAACCATTACAAACTTGATTACCTTCATTTAATAATCTAGAACATGGATTAGTAAATGTTAATCTTTCTAACTGTCTTTCATGAATCAAAGTCTTACCCATCATAGTAAGAACTAAAGCTGCAAACAGTACTAAAATAATACCAAAGGCAGTAATTTTACTCTTTACTACTCTCGGTATTGGTACTATTAAAAACATAAAAATAACTATCAATGAAAAGATAATAGCCGTTCCAAGATCTGGTTGTAAAATAATTAAGAAAGCAATAATACCACCAATAACTAAGGGAATAGCACTTACTAAAGGACTAGATAACTTTTTTTCATTTAGTTCATAATACCTTGCAATAAAAGCAATAATAACTACTTTAGCAAATTCACTAGGTTGAATTGTAATAGGTCCTAGTTGAAACCAACTCTTGGCTTGATTAGTAACTTTACCGTATAAGAGTAAAGCAACTAAACCCGTTACTATCAGAATAAGTAGTGGTGTGGAAGAAATACCATATACTTTAGTATTAAACTTAATAATTATAAAACTAACTAAAGCACTAACTCCTAGGAATATTCCCTGTTTAATAAAATAACCATAAGCACTCTTACCACTCATATAAGCAGTTACATTACTTGAAGAAAATACCATTATAAGACCAAAGAGAAATAATAAAGCTGTTACAAAGAAAAGTGGTTTATCAAGATACTTGATTACTTTTCTTGTCTTAGTCATAAATTGTTATCACTCCTCTCTCTAGTATAAATATATCACAAACTAACTAGTTTAGAAAGAAGGAATAGTCATTTTAATTAACATCTTGACATTATTTATCATATTCTATATTAGAAAAAGGAGGAATCTATTATGTATTACTACGGTGGAGGAAGCTGTGGTTGTGGTGG
>UMIS01028209.1_pt1 | contig 24877 bp, 23 predicted proteins | sample 1965801 | NCBI WGS metagenome assembly UMIS01 (sample SAMEA4836128, study PRJEB28245) | human gut metagenome | biome: gut microbiome; material: fecal sample | place: Denmark | collected 2008
AAGCTCAAAGATATTTCGCTCATCTAATTCATATCCGTTTATCACTTCATAAGAAGTAATATTGGAAGCTTTTGTATCATTAAGAATTCCTTTGATTAACTGAGTCACTTCATCCAAAATATCCTGATTATTAAGCAACTCTCGTTTAGTAACTCCCTGCAAAATCTTGAAAATTGCAAGTCTAGGTAACATTGTATGATACATTATAAAATTTGCAATTTCAAAATCAGATTTTGGGTCAGAAGTAATTTCCACTTCCAGCTCCTTATCGCCATATGCTAACTCTTCCATTTCAAACATCTGCGATGTATTAAATTTTGCTCTACCCGTTTCAACCTTGTATTCATTCTTTGCTTTCTTGAATAATAAAGACTGATTAATCTGAAAAATACAGTCATCTATAAACTTGTCCTTGTCAATCTTAAATTTATAAATAGAACGCTGCATAAGATTCTTACGAAGTCCAAGATATATCTTTTCAAACTCACCTTGCGTCACATAGGCTCTAACACCATTATCATATGGAGCATTATCACCATTTGTAATCTCAATCTTTCTGGTACCTTTCTGAACCATCAGTTCCTTGAACTGTTGCTTAATCAGTTGTGCATGCTCATTCAAGGTATCATCAACAAACACCATATTATCCAGAGTTTTTGTTATCTGCTGTGAAGAACCCTTCAGCACATTGTCTGTATTCATCACTCCGACAGACACCAGTTCTTCCTTAAGTGTATCCACCAGTTTAGGACTGATTTTCTCCTCTGGAATTCCTGCCGATTTTAATGTTTCAATCAAAATATCAGCAGTAACCTCATCCTTGACAAAATGCATATTATCATTGAAATCCTTCTGAAGTGCAGATGCAAAATGGTCATAATAATCATTTGCTATTACAGTCAATTCATTAATTCTACGATCAATACAACGATTGCCTGTGTTGTCAACCGGCAATCTTAATCCTCGACCAATCTCCTGTTTTTTAGCAATATCAGAACCGCCAGCTTTTAGCGTACAAAGTGTAAACACGTTTGGATTATCCCATCCTTCTCTCAATGCAGAATGTGAAAAAATAAACGCAAGAGGCTCCTCAAAAGAAATCAGTTCATCCTTCTTTTCAAGAATAAGACTGATACCTCTATCAATATCTTCTTGTGACTTTGCCTTGAGTTTCACATCGCTATCGTCCGCAGATGAATCCCAACCTTCAACATCTACAGCATTATTCTTCTTGTCTCTGGCAAAATATCCCTCTCTTACAGCCTGTACATTCATGTAGTCTGGAAAATATTCTTTATTCATTTCTAGCTCATGCGTATGAGTCGTTACATACTTTTTGTACTCTTCATCAAAAATACGCAGATACTCGCCTCTTCCATCAGGAGCTGAATCATCACGCACCTTATCTACCGCATCGATAAAGAATAATGTCAAAGCCTTGATTTTCCTACCTGAACGAATAATGTTGAGCTGTTTTGTAAAATGGTTCTGTATCGCTAATCTTATTTGAATTCGCACAGCCTCATTCTTCTCTATCACATGATTACTGTGTCCAAGCTCCAGACCAAAGAATCCTTCCTTAGTAGCAACTGACAATGGCTTTAATTTATGAGGTTCCTCTGCAATGCGATAATCCTTATACTGAGATAAACCACCCGATAATTCTTCAAGAGATGCTCCGCCACTTACATTGAAAGTTTTAAATCTGATTGTTCCACCTTGATCTTGTGAGAATATCTCAATCTTTGCTTTCAAATCGGAAGTAAACGCAAGATATCTGACATATGGATAATCCTTTGGAATCACACCATAGACTGTCTTAACAACAATCTTTTTAACTAAATCCTTCTGATATGCTGCAAAGGAATCCAGCTTATAAATCTGATTGTATAACTGCTTGTGTGTAGCAGAATAACGTAAAGTAAAAAGTGGCTTTAACTCTTCAATAGCAACTAAAGACTTTGACTTTTTCTTTTTAGTACCTTCAATCTTCTGTGGTTCATCTATAATTACGATTGGCTTGATGTATTTGATATCTTCCCAAAGATTTTGCTCATACTCATCTGTTTTCCTAAGTATATTTGTATCTTTATTGAATGCCTGAATATTTAACACACAGATACTTAAATCATTGCTCTCTACTAACTTTGAACTAATCTGCTTTGGATTATTACTGTCATATATAAAACTGTGTTTGCCAATATCAATGTTGTAAAGTCTCTTGAAATGGTCAGCTAACTGCTCCATCGATTTCTCTACCCCCTTACGGATAGCGATAGATGGAACTACTATCATGAATTTACGAAATCCATACTCTTGATACAACTCAAGAATTGTACGAAGATACACATATGTCTTACCAGTACCTGTCTCCATTTCAATCGTAAAGTTATTTCCATCAGCCAGAACATTATCAGCAAATAAATCATTGGATAGCTGTACTTTTCGTAAGTTCTCCAATAGCCTGCTACCAACAACAATGTCATTATTTCTAACAGGATCACCCTCGCCCACTTTGCGAATACGATTAGGTCTGTAAATACCATCTACATGCCTTGACAAACCTCTGAATAATTCTACAGTAGAATGAATTGCCTGCATCTGATAATCAAGGTCATCCTCGAATTGGAATGTAATACGTTTTGCCATAATTCCATTCCTCCTTAAATAAATTCTACTGTATATGTAGGCTTGTTAGTTCCAGCATTCTTTTCAATCAGAGCTTTCAATCTTCTGAATGTCTCATCTTTCAGCGCAATGTCATCCTTGAATGCTGAATCTCTGAAAATAAATTTGATTGGTAATGGGTCAAGCTCTGCAAGTTTTCCAACCAGCTCCTCGGTAATCTGTGTTTCCAAGCACACCAAATAACTGCTTGCATAGAGATATGTACGACTGCCAATATCAGATAACTGCTCTAATGTTTCTGATAGTGCAACATCACGCTGACGGAGCATTAACTCATAGACTACATCTACATCATTTGCATCTGGCATAAAATCAACAAGGTCTGGTGTATACTCAAGTTGATTCATATCTACCTGTCCCATATCCATAAGAGAATTCCACTTAATATTGGTATCAGCGGTTCTAAATACTTTAAAGCCAATATCTATGTCTGCATCTGGATGCTCTGATTTTATTTTATCTCCAGCCCTACGAATACGTTCTTTACCAATTTCGCAGATATTCATATATCCGTTTTTATATGCCTCACTCTTCTCTTCTGTTTTTTCCGGCAACTGCACCATAACAAATCTTCTGTGCCCACAATCTCTTGCATTCATTTCTATAACTGAATGTGCAGTAGTTGAAGAACCAGCAAAAAAATCCAATATTATTGCATTACTATCTGATAATGTAAATTCAATAATATCTGCTATAATTTCTTCATCTTTAGGATTCTGAAACAGCATTCCGCCCATTAAATCTCTTAATCTTTTTGTTGATGCACGTCCATCTTTATAAAATACACTATATGGCGTAGCATACTCACCATCTTTCAAATAAGTTTTTTTACATGGAACGCTTGTTTCGTCTTCCCCAAAATGAACAAGTCCTTTATCTATTATTTCCTGCATTCTTTCAGGAGTCGGATATACCCATCCTCTATTTGGTATCTTTACGGGTTTATGTGTAATTGGATGTAAAACTTCATATTTAGGACCTCCTCCCCCTGGCCATGAAATATCTGAAGGAAAATATATGCCATTCTCATCTATGCAACTATAATGAGAGTGATTTTTTGCTGCATGCGTATCTGGAAGACTCTTGTACCATTTTTTTAATTCTTTCGTCATTTGTTTGTAATCACACCCATATATCTTCTTTAACTTATCATAATATGAGTATATATCCTCTAAACCTTGTTTTCTTTGTCTCCATAATACTTTACCATCTTTCAATGTTTGTAACGATTTAACATAGCATAATATATACTCATGTGATACAGATATATATTTTGAATCATTTTTTCTTCCTGCCGCCCATATTAATGATGTAATAAAATTCTCCTCTCCAAATATCTCATCACATATTTTCTTTAAATCTGATTGTTCATTATCATCAATGGAGATAAATATTGCACCATAATCTGATAATAAATCCTTTGCAACCTTTAATCTTGGATATATCATATCTAGCCATACTGCATGATATCTATTCTGTGAATTCTTATTTACTACATATCGTTCACCAAATTCATTGCTTGTCCCCTCTGCAACATCAGACTCTTCTTGCGACATAACAAATGAATCATTATAAACAAAATCATTTCCAGTATTATATGGTGGATCTATATAAATCATCTTGATAGCACCATAGTAATTCTGTCTAAGCAATTTCAAAACTTCCAGATTATCCCCTTCAATATAGAGATTTTCAGTAGTATCTGCATCCTTACTATCCTCTGGGATAAATTTTAATGTTCTTCCAATAACATCTTCATGAGCAATTCTTTTTGCATTCTTTTTTCCTGCCCAAGTAAGTTCATACTTTTCACTTCCTACTTCCTCATACTGTCCAAGTTCTTCTTTTAAGGCTTCAAAATCAACCTCTCCATCCTTTACTGCAGATGGGAATAACTGAGCAAGTTTCTTTACATTATCTCCAACGATATCATTAATCTGCTGTGGCACCTTGTTATCCATAGCTTGTTTCCTCCGTTTCTTCAGTATACTGAATATCTCTTTAAATCAAGATAATTTGCGGATATATATTCACTAACCTTGTCTCTATAAACAAGTTTCTTATCTACCCACTCATATATTTCAAAATAATCATTAACTTTTATACATAAAAAAGTATCTTTACCAAGTTCTAATTCATCTCTATAAGTCAGAAGTGTTTTGAATGCTTTCAAAACCTCTGATATAATCGTTGCATACTCAAATCTATTTCCAAAAATGAATTCATATGGGTAATACATAAATATATTTTTGGACTTCTTAATATTTTTTACAACGCTCTTAATGCTATCATTTGTATATACTTCATTCCTCAAATCCTCTATTTTTAATTGCGCAATATCCAACAAAATTGTTTCATCGGGTTCTTCTTCCTCATATTCCTTTGTTTTTGTAAATATAAATCCTTCCGATGAGTGACTGTAATCTACCTCTGGCATATTTCTATTTCTTGCTCTCATAACATCTGAACCAACTAAAAGCTTAAAATCCAGTTGATAAGTAGATGTATAGGCATCATCTTCTCCATGCGACTGTTCTGTAGTTAACACAAAATGTTCCATAAAGCTATGCTTAGTGGAAAAATATTGCGAAAAATTTATTACATCTATTAAAAAATCTTCATATGTAACATTAGGAAATGCATTTTTTCCATTGAGCATTAAATATTTTGGTCTAATAACTTTCATGTATTACTCCATATTTTCTGATACTATATGCATTCTGTAAGTTCTTGTACTTCTTTCTTAATCTCTTTATTGATTTTCATTCGCTCAGCATTAGTAACTGCCGTTTTTAATTTACCCCTGGATGTTACCAACTCTACATATTTCTGGCATATTCTGTCAGTCCTGTCGGAGTCATACCAAGTATTGCCATCAAGCAATTTATCTGTATGAATATATGATTTCTCATTAACAACCATATATGCCTTATAGAACCATTCCTTGTAAAGCTGTACTTTGTCTATCTTATTCTTTACTGTGGAATAATTCATATATGCCATAAATCTATCCCTGTTGCTATCTGGAATACCTAACATATATTTGTCTGTAAGCAATGTCTGTTCTACCACAATTTGCATATCGTCTGTTTGGCTGAGTCGCTTTACTGCCATTGAATAAACCTCATCCTTTGTGTCATGCATATGAATCACACATAAAGGTTTTATAAGATTCTGATAAGTGGATGCAAGGAAATTTGCATCCTTGATGTTAGCCACTTCAATATCATAAAACTGTATGACCTGACAACGATACTCTTCATTGGTTACGGATGGAATCTCTTCTCCCGCAATCTGGTAATCAAGCCTTACAGACTTAACTGCATCTTTTATTCTTTTTTTGTCATTAGGCTTTAAATCCTTTGGGATAAAATCTTTTAAATCCACCTTTACATCTACCCTGTATGTATCTGGTAAATCAAACATACAGTATCACCTCCAATACTCATGCCTTTTATTCAACTACCAAGAATGAAATCAATTCAAAATCATCAGCAGTTTCATCAGCAAAGGCATTATTAAATCCTCCAAAATCAAACATAAGCTGAGTAGCCTTTGATTCCTCTTCGCCCTTGATTGATTTTATCGCTTTATTCAACAGGTCTGAATAGAACTGCATATCCTTGGCATTATTGGTTCGTACAAAGAATTTTTGGAATAGTTCCATGACAGGTTTGCGCTTGCCATAGCATAGCTTACGGAACTGCTTAACCACTTCCCTAGCCTGTCCATTTCCAAAGAGTACCTCTCCATTATTTCTCATATATATGAGGTAATATGGATACAAAGAGCTGTCAGATTTAGGCTTATTTGCGTCGTTGCGATGCTTGAAGCAGAATAGTACCCCAGCATTATCTCCATCTGTTACAGAATACACCCCTTTTGGAACTTTCTTAATCTCTGGTATATTTTGAATGTATTCCGACAACTCATTCAAATACTCATTCATATTCAAATCGGTAAGCGAGATATTGTCGTTTGCATCCTCTATATCAATAACTTCATCCTTCAGTCGTTCAAGCTGACGCTTTCTGAAATTGAAATCATTCATCTCAGGAGTAAGCACATCTTCATCACCAGTAGATACCAAATTCAATGTTGTCATTTTTCCTTTGACCCGTGCTTCAAGTCCAAGATACTCATTCAACTCCATGTTAGGGAAGAAATTTATCATTTGGATATTTGTATTCTTACTTCCTATACGGTCAATACGACCAAATCTCTGTATCAAAGATACTGGGTTCCACTGAATATCAAAGTTAATTACAGTGTCGCAATCCTGTAAGTTCTGACCTTCTGAAATACAATCTGTTCCAATCAATAAATCAATTTGCTCTTCTGCTGGAATCTCTTTTTTCATCTTCGATACTGGCGAAAATGCACATAATACTGAATTGAAATCACTGTCAACATTCCTGTTATTAGTAACAACTCTCTTGCCTGTGACACAAGCTGAATATACCCCTAAGTCCTTCATATGCTCTGAAAGACTGCTATACAAATAATCTGCTGTATCCGCAAATGCTGTAAATATAATAACCTTGCGGTTGCCATCATTGTATGGAGTTTCTCTGACCTTTCTTTCTAAAATACCCATAAGGTCTTGAAGCTTCTGGTCTCTCTGTTCATCAAGGATACTCTTTGCACTTTTATGAATCTCAGCAATAATGTATTTATCGCTGGCTAAGTCTTCCAAGTAGTCATCCACTCTTAAATGTTTGACATCTATCTCATATTTTCCTTCAATATATACATCCTCTGAATCATTGTCATCAAAGTCTGCATCTTCCTCAGATACATTTCCGCTGCCTTTCAACAATAATTGTTCTGTACGCTCAATTCTTTCTAACAGTCTACGGAGGGTTTCTTCAAAGGAATACACAGAACTTTCCAAACGCTTAAACAGATTGAACCTATGAAGAATAATCATACCATTCGCCTGTGTATCGAAGTTCATGTCTCCACCATGCTTACCTTTGAGAGAATACTTTTCAATGTACAGCTTCTTGTATTCTTCCTTTATATATCTTGTAGGCGTATAGACACTGAGTATCAATGCTTCAAGAAGCTCATTGGTCTCTCTGAAATGTAAAAGTTCCTTCTTTGTATCAATATCACTATTATATGTATCTGGCTTGTTCTTCTCCGGGAACTGACCTACCCCCTTATCACCATAATAACTGGTAATATGCTTTCTACTTCGTGATATTGTCATAAGTTCCAGCAACTTATAGAAATCTGATGGCAGACTATCCAACAACTGGTCTTTCTGATGATGTGGTATCTTTTCCCATGCATTGATACTTGCTGAAGTCCTACGCAAAAGATTTTCAACACTCGTGATACCCTGTTCTTCAAATGCAGAATCTGTATCTCTTGTAATAATACTTATCTGATTTTTCAAATCTACCAAGCTGTTATTTACAGGAGTAGCTGATAACATCAGCACCTTTGTATTATTATTTCCATGCTTTATAACATCCTGCATTAGTCTTGCATATCTAGTCATTATCAGCTGGTCGTTATCATCATATCTATCATTTCTATTACGGAAATTATGTGACTCGTCAATAACTACAAGGTCATATAATCCCCAATCAAACTTTTTGAGGTCTTGTCCTGATCTTGACATTCCGCTATATCTGGACAAATCAGTATGAAACATAATTCTGTAATTAAATGTCTCATGTAAAAATGAATCCTTATAATCTCCTCTGAAAGAATTCCAGTTATCGTAGAGTTTTGCAGGAGTTAGTACAAGGACTCTGTTCATTCCAATTTCAAAATACTTTATAATCGCCAGAGCCTCAAATGTCTTACCAAGACCTACTGAATCTGCAATAATACATCCACCATAAGTATTAAGCTTACGAATTGCAGATACAACGCAATCTTTCTGAAAATCATATAATGCATTCCAAATCTCTGTCTTTTTAAATCTGACACTGTCTCTTTCAAAACGCTCTACCCCAGCATCAAGCTGATTGCCAAACAACTCGTTCAATGTAAAATAATACAGGAACTCTGGTGCATGCTCCTTATATACATATTGTAAGCTTGCAAGCAATTCATCCTTGTAATCTACAGACACCTGCTCATTAAACCAAATCTTCTTAAAAGTTTCTAAAGCTCCCAGAATCTGCTCCTTATCAGCACTACCATTTAATATCGTGTCAAAGTTAATATTACTGAAAGCATCTCTGCTGCTTCTCTTTGAAACTTCGAGCGATGAGCTACCCTGAATCATAAAGTCATCATCTATGATGAGGATATTTCCACCTATACGGATACCTGCATTGACCTTACGAATATTTACGTGCTTCTCGATAAAATCATGCATGCTCCTAGCTTTGGAGAAATGCTGTAACTTGTTTTTCTCTGTAATATCATAAGCGTTGAACAGTACATCTGTAGGATTAATCTCAAATTCGTGAGCTATCTCTGACTGATGTGGCAGGAATTTCACATCTCGAATAACAAAATTAATTTCTTTCACATTCTGCAGGTTCTTTTCCAACAAAGAAAACACTGATATTGTCAGCTTATCATTAACAATATTAACTATTGCATCCTTCTTGTTTTGGAGAACCTCATTGATTTTTTGTATCATCTGTTCATTTGAATCAATATAGCTCATATTTAATCCTCTCTTAATGCTTTTGCACTTTTAATCAATTTTATCATATTACAGATATTTCATAAACTTATATATTACTTAAGTGTATCTATCTCCTATCAAAAAAACATATTTTGTATGTTTCCCACTATTATATTTTTCAATATATTCGATATCTTCTTTCCATTTAGTTATTGCCGTCTTCATACTGTCCACATGCCTTCTTTGATTTATAAACAAATTCAGATAATTCACTATCTCAACTCTGGTCATTATTTCATATTCTATAAGAGAGGCAAGTATTCTGTGCCTTTGTTCGGAGGTAAGATTATCATTTTCTGACACATTATAGCCATATTGCATAAGAATTGACTCTTCTGCCATTTTATTATAATAATTCCCTGATATGGTTTTATAGTTTTTTTCATTTGTTACTCTACATAATACTATACCTTTTGAACTCATCTTTTCGTATGTTATATTTGTTATAAAATATACATTGCATTCTTTACAATATCCTGCCTTAATTTCTTCAAAGCATCTCTTTCCACTCTTTTCTATAACATTAACTATAGCATTTACATCTTCTATATGGTGATTGCTGTTAATACACTTAAAAACATTCATTTTTACAACAAAGTCTTTAATGCCTATTGCCTTAATCTCCGATAGATTTCCGTAATATTTTAAGTACATTTGATATTCATCAAAATACATACAATTCTCATATAACAAGTTACAATTTCTCGGATGCCTTCTACATATTCCGTTATCATTGTATTCACATGATTTTTCTATTTCGTTTTTTATCTCACAGGCTCTTATTTCATCAATTTCATATTTGGATATCAATTTAATAAAATTTCTTGGCTCTTTATTTTCTCCATTAGAAATATGTTCATATCCAACAACACTAATTATCTCAGGTTTCAATCTATCAATAGATTTTTGAAGTCTTTTTGCATCATATTGTGTAAGCTGATATATTTGACCATCCATAAATAATTCGCATGATATTTCACCAGTTGTTGCATTATTAGACACATGCAATTCTATATTATTATCTGATTCATATACGATTTTAGTATAGTATATTTTCTTTACCCATTTGTAGTACTTAACATATCTATTTAACTTATTCACCTGATCGGAAAAGCCCATATTTTCACATTTTTCTTTAAAGCGCTTAAAAAATTCTTTCCTTTGCAAAGTAATTTCTCGTCCACAACCTTCGCACATAATTTTTATATCTATACCTGTTTTTATAACCTTCCAACAATCAGATCCACACGGGTGTTTCTTTTTAAAAATAACAACGTCATTTTCATTTATTTCCACATAATCCATTTAATACCTCTATTATATTCTTATTGCTCCTACTCCATATTTTGTGTATTTCCCTTGCTTATACATTTCCACAAACAAAATATCCTCTTCCCACTTAGCTATTGCTAATTGCATATTTTTCGTTTTCATTTTACTTCTTTGTTCTACGAAAAAACTTAAATAACTTATTATTTCACTCTTTGACAAAATATCGTAATCTATAAGTACAGCCAATACTTTATGACGCTGCGTTGCTGTAAGATCCTCTGTCTGCGATACATTGTAGCCATATTGCATCAATATAGATTGCTGTGCGAGCCTCATTTCTCCTGTATAAGAATATTTTCTATAAGTCTTTTCATCTGTAATTCTGCATAATATCATTCCCTTTAGTTTTAACCTTCTATACTCTGGTTCCATAAGAAAATATGTATTGCACTGTGAACAATAACCTGCTGATACGGATACATTTGTACTTTTACCATTCGCATCAACTATTTTAATTTGAGCATCTATGTTCTTAATTTGATGTTTATTATGCATGCAACGGAACACATTAGTTCTTACTACAAAATCCTTTACTCCAATTTTATTGCCCTGATTAACATTTCCATCATATTCCTTATTATCTTTTTTATTATCTACTTTCTTATTAACATTTGTTTTTTCAGCCTTCTGTTTTTCTAAAGTTTTTTGATTAACATATTCTTCCACTTTTTGTGTAAAATATATATTCAAAACACAATCATTATATAATGCTGAACATTCTCTGGGATATTTTTTACACTGCCCCTTTGAAAAATACCTACAGCTCTTTTCAACTTTATCAAGCATTTCTGCAGCAATCCCAGCCTTAATTTTATGTGCTTTAGCAAATTTTCCTAACTGCATATGATTTGTTTCATATTTATGCACTGGCTTCTGGCGGATTTTCATGTTTGATTGATCTAATGTCACTATATGTGAACTACTGATATTGATAGGGGAAAGTTTATCTATATTAGCAGCTATTTTTTCTCCATCATCTATACTAAAATAGAATCTATATCCGTTGTATAATGTGCTATATCTTTGTTTTTCCCCATTATGGTATGCAAATTCAAAATATTCTTTTTCGTAATATGTCTTGTAAGTGACTCCGGTTAAACTAATATCTTTTCTCCATACAAGTTTGCTCATATCTTTGGTTAAACATTGTATGACCATTTTTTTTACTTTATTTTTCTCTATTCTGTCTATTTGAACTTTCTGCTCTTGTTCTTTCCTTTGAGGAGATATTAACAACTCAATATCCATGTAATTTTCTTTATATTTCTTAGATAAATATGTATTTAATATTTTCTCGTATTCGTACTTTCTAAAGAAATCGACTTTACCACTGTTATATACCCCTGCCAGTTTTTCATTACATCCATCAATAAAATTTCTTGATTGTACGGTTATTTTGTACATATCACTGTTTTTCTTATTACTTAACAACACATCTAATAAACAATTGTTTCGGTCCACCTGTTTCCACAAATCATTCATTATTATTAGTTTTTCATCTTCAATTAATTTAGTGTTATCCATATAAACCCCTTTGGTAAATATTGCTATTCATATCACACAACTACTTAGTATATATATTCAGTGCTCTTTTCAACACATCTTGTACTTCTGCCCTCAACTTCTCCGGTCCAATAACCTTATACATTCCCGCATGCTGCATAAACCACCCCACAAGAGTCACACTATCCATCTTCTGAAACACTGCTCTGCAGCGACCATTCTCCAATTTTCTGACCCTTATATTCTCCCCGGCAAAATCATAAAGGATTGCATTTGCTGCCTGCCCAGGTTCATATTCAACTTCAACTCTTATAAGCTCCCCCTGGAAATGATCCACACTCTTTTCTATGTATTCCTGAATTATCATTTCCGGATTGACACCTACTTTTTCCTTGGCATCAATTGCCTTTTCTTCACTCATAGTTAGGTTTACAATCCTATCCAATCTGTAATTAACCAGATTATCATGATTATCATGTGCACCTATCAGGTAATAATTATTATCAGACCAGTAAATTGCATATAAATTAAGAAGGTACTTCTTTCCTTCACGGCGCAGTACCTTCTTCATATCATCATTGATTTCTGTATACTGAAATTCTATCTTTCTATGCTGATAAATGGCTTCAAGCATAGTCTCTATGTATGCACCGATATTTTCTTTGGCATTTACATTACCTGAATGTGGCATCATCATATGTGAAAATCTGCTTCTGCCTCTCTTACTTGTCAGATTAAGAAGATTCTCCCTTATCTGCATGGCCTCATTTATTGAAACACATCTTGCCTGCTGTACTGCATCCATCATTATTTTAATCTGCCAGTCTGCAAATGCATGCGTATTCATATACCAGCCGCTACGCTTATCTGTGGTCTGTACAATGTCATATCCACAATCCTGTAGAAGTGCAATATCTCTGTATATACTTCTTCTGTCAACTCCTTCAAGCTCATATTCAGTACTCAGTTTCTCTACAATCTGAGTTGCATTCATTGGAGTTTTCTCATCTGTAGTCTGCATAAGCTGCAGCACCCTTATCAGTTTTTCCTTTGTCTCCGTTGCCATTTTATAATACCCCTCAATGTTAGCTAACGCCATTACATTTCACATTCAAATCCTGTTAATAATTATACACTATTTTACTACATATACCAACACAAAATACAAAAGCTTATGTATCTTTACCAGTCAAACTCATCCATTGCATCATCTACACCATCTGCATAGTCTGGATCTTTATTATATCTGTCATAATCATAATCATCATCCATATAAATGTCATCGTAACCATCATCATATGAATCATAATACTTCTTTTTTGAACTTCTCTTTGTACTGCCTGACTTTGTACTTTTTGTGCTGGTAGATTTGCTCCCTGATGACTTTGTACTTGACTTTGATGTGCTTCCTGAACTACTTGATTTTGATGTACTGCTTGAACTGCCAGTCTTTCCTGATGTACTTCCTGACTTGCTGCTTGAGCTGCCAGTCTTGCTTGATGAAGTGCCTGATGAATAACCACTTGTGCTTTTCGTGTATGAATAACTGCTCTTACTGCTGCTGTATGATGAATTCTTATTATCATCGCCATATGTTCCTACAAAGCCTAACAATAAAATTATTCCCATAAACATAAGTAGTCCAATAAAACCATTTTTAAAATCTTTATTCATATGCCATTCCTCCTAATCCTCATCTGAATCATTATGCATAAAATCCAAATCATCAGCATCGGCATCATCAAAATCACCTGCATCACCAAAAAATGCTATATGCTCTTCTCTGCTGGTACATAAAAGTTCTGCTGCAAACATTCTTTCAGCATTATCTATTTGCCCATCATCATTTAAATCCATCCAATTTCTCATAAGTCAAATCCACCTTATCTTTTCTTCCATGCATTACTTGCATTAATTGCTGCTCCCAATTTAATTGAATCTTCCATTGTCCATTTCTTACCTGAACCTATACTTGCTCCAAGTGCAGCTCCAAATACAGCTGCCGAATCAGTTTTCCTGTCCTTATCAAATGCTCCGCCAACACCAAGTGCAGCTCCAACGATTGAATCCTTATTACCAAATATTCCCATATAACCACCTTTCCCACTTTTTAAGTGATAGAATTTTATCTGCTTCAAACTTAATTCAAGATTTCTTATATCTATCTTGTAACTAAAGAATACATTAATTTATGTGCCAATAATGAGACACATAATATCTTTTTTGAAACTTTTTAAAGACTTTTTGATTTTATGATTTTCTTATAACAATATTATTCTAATTATTCCAGTTAAACCTATAAATAAATAATTTGGCAAAATAGCGTATCCTATTTTGTTTGTAAATGTGTCTAATTTTTTCTCTATAGTGAGAAACATGCTATCTGATGTGATATATTTATCTTTTTTATATTGATTTTTCTCATTCTGTGTGATATATTTGTCTCATATGTGATATTTATATCTCTTACATAACAGATAAAAGTCTTTACATTTGGAGGTTTCATTATGAATAAGAAGATTATGTCTATTTCAAATCAGGTAAAATACTTTAAAACCATTAATAGCATTACCTGGATATGTGCAGGTATCTTTGATATATTTGATGGGATATTCTTTTCAGCAGTAACATGTATAATGCTAATAATATCCGTTATACTGCAGCTTACCGTTTCATTTGCCAATAAGGAATCCGACGATGAATTATCATCACTCAATCGTATAAAGGCGGGAGCTGATACTCAGAGTATTATGCACATTATATTTTGTGCAGCCTCAGTCGTATTGCTTTTACTTACCCGAATTTCCTTTATTTCTGCTGCTATTAACTGGAAGCAATTGATTGTACCTATGTTCTTTATTATTATAGGCTTAGAGAATTTCGTATGGGGAATCTGCTTTAAGAAGCATGAAGAGGAGTAATAGCCATGGGATTTAAAACCAGAATGCATGAATTTAGAAAAGAAATGAACCTGCAACAATCGGACCTTGCTGAAATGGTAGGTGTCAGACGAGAAACCATTGGAAAGCTTGAAAATGGTAAATACAACCCATCTTTAAAACTCGCCATGGATATTGCAAAAGTATTTGGTAAGCCTGTGGAAGAAGTTTTTATATTTGAAGATGATGAAGAATAAGCGTTAAAAAGAGCTGACAATCGCATTCGATTGCCAGCTTTCTTTATTAAAAAACTAAAAATCTGACCCGCAGCTGTTACAATGCCACTGCTTAGAAACTTTTCCAATTGCATATACCCCTAGTACTGCAACTGATACTCCTTTAGAAAATGAAGATATTTTTGTGGTGTTTGTTGAATGACAATATGGACACCTAACTCCGCTTTCTTCCTCCATTAGCAGCCTTTCAGCTTCACGTCTGTTCCATTCTTCAATGTCTTTTTTATATTTTTCAAAATCACTTCTTGCTATTCTTAAATTTTTCTGTATTTCCTCTACAGAGCCTCTAGATGCATAAAGTCCACCAACGCAAAATCCGGTAATACAAAAAAATATAGCAACTAATACACCCAGACTGCCATCTTCGCTATAATAGAAACAAACTATCATTAAAATAAAACTAACTACACCTACTATACTGGCAATAGCTTTTGTCCTTATCTCTCCCGATAATTCTTTCTCAAGTCTTTTTATTGTATCTTCTCTTTCCTTTATCTGATAACTATCTAAGCTACTCACTCTGCTCGCATAATCCTTAAATATTTTCTTATCCTTGTCTGATATTGCTGATGTTACAAATTTTTCTTTTTCTATCTTGTTTTGCTTCTCTTTAGCCTCTCTTTGCTGCATTTCTTTTTCAAAATGTTTTCTTATTCCGTATCCGCATCCGGGACACGCCTCTGCAGTATCAGATACATTTTCTCTTCCACATTCGGGACATTTAATTAAAGCCATACTAATCACTTCCTTCATTTGTATGTATTACCAATGATTCAATTAGTTTTATTATAACACATTTTTTGATTGTTTAATACAAATCCGGCCAATATCTATCCAGCATTCTATACATGTTCTCCCTTCCAACAGGGTTTGCTGTATGAATCTCCACCGGATAAAATGTTTCTCTTTCTGCCAGATAATCAAGAAGCTTTATTGCATCTCCTCCATCATAAGCGAAATCTCCTAAATCGTGATCCAAATCAAGAATCTCTATTTCTTCTCCATTCCGCTCGCACTCTTCTATCAGATCAATTGCCTCATTGACAGACTTAGCTGTTTCGTATCCGTCAGGTGCAACTCTTAAATCATCCAACCAAATTTTCATATGTACCTCGATAAGTTTATGATTCTAATTATACCACAATTTTATTCTAGCTGCATTTTCTTCCATCCGGGTTCTAATATCTCCTGAATCAGCTCGCCATTTTCATATTTATAATACTGATAACCATGATGCCAAATATATATTTTATCATAGCCTGTTTTATATAGATTGGCTGCTTCAGTTTTTGCTTCCTCTAAATTTTCAAAAAGCGTTTTTCTGTTTTCCACTTTGTAATCACACTTTACTCTGTACTTAGAATACATCATATCAAGTACAGCGTATCGCTGCTCTTCCAGAAGGTTATCAATATTAATTGATATTCCAAAATGAATAAGTGCCTTTGTCAAATTATAGGAATTTTCTGGTTCAGATGTTAATGCCTTATAATCCCTAGTTGCAAAACAATAATATATATCTGATTTTTCTCCCAAAGATACTCTATTTTCGTAATCTTCATATACAGACATCAGTTTGTTTCTTGAGCTTCTTACATGCTCTATTCCTTCCCTTTTCTGAAAATAATACAGCCTGCTCTGTCTTTTTAAATGCTCCTTTTCCATTTCAGTAAGTTCAATGGTTTCATCTGGCGGAATATAACCTCTTCCGGTATCATCCAATACCGCTTTTATTTTCCCTGTCATTGCTAGAGTTGCAACCTCTTCCACCTTAAGATCATGTTTCTTTGCAAATTGCCCAAACTTAAGGTAACCGTCCTGTAGTAACTCTCTTTCTGTTGATTTATATTTTGTTTTAAAAAAATCCGGCATACCTACGCTCCTATCCTTAATCTGTCTACTCTGTCAATATCATTTTTAAGTTTCCCAATTATCCGGTTCATGTCTCCATTCATTCCGTTTTTTGCCATATTAAATATATAATCAATTTGATTAGGTGTAAACTCTGCTGCATATATTCTTACACTTTTTGTCCCAAAATCTATTACTATTCCCTTCTGATTTGATTCATCAGAACCAAAAAATAATCTCTTTATTCCTCTTATTGCATGTCTTACGGACTCTTCCGCGGTTCTTATATTAAGAATATTTTTAAGCTTAGTATCTTCCGGAAGATTACTTATTTCGCACATGTTATAATAATTCGTTTCTTCTTTAAATATTACGTGCATACCTTATCCCTCCTTATAAACCAACAATCTGTTTTGCCTTTGTGTCAAAATCAAATCCATTATTTATCGCAAACCTGTAAATATCAGGAAATGATTTCTTTTTAAAAACCACTTTATTATTTTCTCTTATGGAGCCATCAATAAATGCTAAAGCTCTGTTGATTACACATTCATCGAGTCCTTCACATTCAATAAATAAAGTTCCATTGGCATCTGCCTTAAACCATCTGGTATTTACGGGTTTAAATTTTCCACTCTTTATAATTGATAAAACTTCTTCGTCAAGTACTGAAACTCCATAATTACTTTTATATAGCACAAATCCTGCTTCCGCTGCTCTATCCTTTATGTTACCGTCATATTCACATATTATTTTTTTGTATGAATTATTATATTCTTTAAATTCCAATCTTTGCATAATTTCCTTCATACTTGTATCAGCTGGCTTTAATGTATATATCAAAACACTATTATCAGCCAGCTCAATAAACACAATATTTTTCACCTCTGACGTAGCACATACCATATGATTTTTGATTTCATTTATAAATATTACCTTATTATGAATTTCTGAATTAAATTCTATCTTAATCCCTTTCTTGGATTTATCCCTTATTGTTTTCCTGTAACCGTTAATAAATTCATTATCGAATAAGCTCTGCCTGTTATCCATCCACCAGGACGCAGCTGACTCATTTTTTATAATCTCTCTTATTTTTTCAGACTGCTTATCCGAGGCTGCCCTGACCCAGTACTTAATAAACCTGTCTCGGTTTAGCTCTGCATATTTTATCTGCTTATCACTGCCCTTAAGCTTAGGCTTATACATATCCAGTTCTTTATTGGTAAGACATAATCCATTTGTCTTTCTTCTGCATTCTTCACAGTCCGTCTGAACATACCTTTTTGTCGGATCCGGTTTTTCATCTACCTTATATATTTTATTATGTCCGCATTTATAAATAATTGTAAGATTGTATTTACTCATATTTAATCCCCAGAATTTTTAATCTCTTTATGTAATAAACAATAGCTGCATATACATTCTCTGATATGAATTCGTAAAAATTGCATTCATCGGATATTTTATAAAATGTATTCCCCATTCGATTTTCTTTCCTTAAGTGATATCCGTAACAATATGCATAATCAGCTTTTTCTATCTTGTTAAATAACATTCTCGCAATAACAGAATCTGATTTCTGATTACTCTTTCGCATACATCCATACATAACCTTTTTTTTCCCCCAACTTATGCATTTTGATTTCACATTTAATGTCTGCGGTTTCGTAAGTGAAACTTGTTCCGTATCCTGTATCCTCTTTAACAAATGCATTTCTTCCTAATGATAAGTCCATTTTTTTATTTATCTGTTTTAAAGTTAAGTCAAATGCTATGTTGTATTCTTTTATTGCATACTCTTTGCTTTCAACAATAATATCAGCCATAATTCTCCTTTCCACCTTACCCAAGGTAATATTTGAAGTCAATCTGTCCGCTTATTCTTTCTGTATTATAATCCAATAATTACTATATGTCAATAATTACTATTTTTAATATACACCGTTTGCACTAAAAAACCTCTTAAGAATTTTCTTCTTAAGAGGCATTCATTTTACTTATTCATCTTCCACTTTTTCCAATAATCTATCATTTCATCATAAGTCCATATTAATTCAAAATCATCAATACTCCAGTTATCCTTTTCTTCCATATATGCAAGAAACTCATCAAAATCATCACGGGTCTTTATTACATTCTCCCATATCTGTTTTGGATTCTTCTTCTCATTTTCCTGCTTTTTCTGCTGTTTAATAACTTCCTTGCCAATCTTACGAAGTTCAGGATTGATATCTTTTCCATTAACAACGGCAGTTCCTTCAATATCCCATTCTGGATGATCTACTACTGATACAACATAATTCATGAATTCTGATATATTTCCTCTGCTATCAGCATAATATATAGCATCCTTAACTCTTGTTACATCATAATTTGCTTTTTTACACAGCAAATCAATATCCTCTTTTGTAAGATTGTGAAATCCTACAAACTCCTGATATAATTCCATGCTTATTTCATTCGAGAACTCTGATATATTAGCATTATCAGACTCATCAATGTTACTTCTCTTTTCTGCAATGTAATCAGCTTTCTGAGATATTTCTCCTGATATGTTACTATTAACCGAATCCATATATATAGTAAACTTTATTCTTCCAACAAGATTACCCTTTGTTTTGATTCCCTCATAATCAAACTTAAGCCCACATTCTTTAAGCAGCTCCTTTTGAGCCGGCTTAATGATTCTTCTGATAAAATCAGAACTCTGCGTATATTTTTTCTCGCTAGATGGTAACTTATCATATAATACATCATAATCAATGTTATTACCCATTCTTGCCTTAATGTTCTGAATATCAGGATTGTTAATATCACAAATACCTATAGTAAATTTTAGTTCTGCAATGCTGTATTCTAACTGAACAATATTTCCAATTAACTTTCTGTTTGACTCATATAATTCCTTTTTAAACAACTCGTACAAACGATATGCGTTATTTGATGAAAAGGACATTAATACGGCAACATCAAAATTTGTGAAGTTCTTCTGCAGATTAGAAATTAGGGGTTTTATCTCTTTGTTAAATGTTACTGTAAAAACACCATCTTCATATTTTGCATTTGGTATAAGCACAAACCCATAGAAATTGCCATTACCATCTTCTACAAAAATCTGCTTCCCCATCATTGTTCTTGCAGCCTGCTTTAAAGATCTGTATATATTATTCTTTTTCTCAAATAATCTCTTAATTTCAGATGGATATATTGTAGCCGTATATTCTTCATGTCCATCATCCAGGTTCTGCTGTATTCTAGTAAGTGCTAATGCAGTCAACTGGTTTTCCTGCAATGTACTCTTGTACTTGGCTGAGATTAAGATATTTGCTTTTCTTAATTGTGTGTTCTCTATAGGAATCAACCTGTTTTCTGCCATCACTTGCTCCTTAAATACTATTTATCTCATTTATATTACAATAAAAAACAAATTCTATCAATACTTTATTCCGACAAATTGACATTTTATATAAAAACTTGTGTCATTTTGTCGGTGTAAAATCATTATCGTGAATATCACTTAATGCCTATAAATTCCTACATTGTAGCTTTTTATATTGTTTTTTTAAATTATTTTCGACAAAACAATTTAAATTATGATGTGTCATTCTGTCTGAAATTACATTTTCTTTTATTATTATCAACTATTCACTCCAAACAAATTGACATATCATTTTCTTTTTAGGTCATTTTGTCGGAATATAATTCAATTTATTACTTAAAAGTATTTCACTTATCTTTTATCTTAAGCTCATCTCTATTCCGATACTGATTATTATAAGTAAATTTGTCTGAGATATATCTATTTGACAATTCCGCTTTTTTTCTTCCGACAATTTTTATAGAAAATGTCCTCTCCTGTAAATCTATGTGTCATTTTGTCGGAGTAATCTTCGTTCCTATTCAATCTTGTATGCTTTTACCCAAAAATTACGAATATCTCATAATCATTTCCCTGTGTTAGTCTGCGTTTTGGATTCTATCCCCTATTAATGCCATTTGTATCTAATTCTCTCCGACATTTTTTAGAGAAAATGTCCTCTTGCAAAATTTATTCTGTCAATTTGTCTGAGACTTTTTCTCTATGTATTACAATCAAGTTCTTCAATTCCGCATAATCAGGGTACTCAGACAAATTTACTTATCTATTTCCCGATTCTAACCACCTTGTGTCATTTTGTCTGAGTAATTCATCTCTATTTTAAAAATCATCCTCTGCAACCCGCAGAAACAGGCGCTTTTCTGAATCACTATTTTCATATAATTTTATGTCTTACACATGTGTCAATTTGTCTGAGAAATATTTTTAAATTAATGAATACAAAAATAGCGGCAACTTGAATGATTACATGTTACCGCTTTATATGCTAAATTTTTATCCTGTATTTTTGTCTGAGACTTTTTATTTCTCAATATTCCTTTATTTATCATAATCACATTATTCACTAATTTGATTTCTACATTTGAACCTGTTCCTTTGGAACACTGCTAATTTTCTTAGCTGTCCTTCGTATTTCATATTTTTATGGTTGTCCAAATCTCTATCATCCGTATCGGACAAATATTCTGTAAATTTGTCTGAATCATATTCTATATATATTTATCACTATATACCATATGCTTCAGTTTCTATACCATTCTCTAATGTTATCTTTATACTCAGACAAATTTACTTATATTTTGTCAGCTTATGATATTATATGTCAATTTGTCTGAGTAATGTCATGATTTTTTATTTTTCCCATTTCTAACCCGCATAAATAGGCTATTTCTTCATCAGAAAACATTTATTTTTATATGTCTTATCTATGTATCAATTTGTCTGAATAATGTGTAATTATCTAGACATCGCTCTCGCTTTCTCGCCAAATCCTAATACTCAGACAAATTGACACAATTCTTAATTATTCTATTTTTTTTGTCAATTTGTCTGAGTTTAATATTTTTAATGATTTCCATTACATTTCCAGATATTTCTCTGTTCCAATCCTATAATATTTTGCTTTAAATTTCTTATGATCATTCTATTCTACTGTACTTCTACTGTCTTTCTTGGTCATTATACATATATGTCAAATTGTCTGGCTCCTGCGCCAACTGATGTAATTATTTCTTTCTCATATTTATGACTTTAATGCATATAACTAGAATGTCTAACATACTTTAATTATCATGGTACTGCCCTAATTATTATCTTGAATCAGGCATACCCAGTATCTATATGTTACTCAGACAAATTGACACATTAATTGTGGATAATTATTTTTTTCTCTTAACACTTGAAAATAGATCATTTCTTATATCTTATCCACAAGTTTTCAACCTAGTTATCCACAATTTTCAATGTTTTTTTAATCAAATTTTGAAATTTATGTTGCCTAATGTTAATAAAGTCACTTTCTATGACATAAAAACACAATAGTCCGACAAATTGACGCATTTATTTTGTCAATCTGTCGGACTATATATACTTTTTCTTTACCTGATTATGTCATTTTGTCTTAGCACACTTTATCACGCTCTGACAAAAACTACCGAAAGCCGCATAAATACTGGATTTTGTATGCTTCTAAATAAACAAATAATTTTATTTGTTGTTGTATTAATATTAATATATATATTTATTTATATTCTATTTCAAACTATTCTGTCTTGCTCGTTCAATAACATATCTCCAGAAATTAGCTTTTCTTAAACCATACTTTTTAGATAACTCATCTGCAGTTCTTTTAGTTTCCAAATCTGTCTTATAAGTTTTTAATATTGCATTATCTTCTCCTTTTTTACAGGTATTAACTAATTCAATATCTTTTCCAATTTTTACTTCATCCTGAATGATTAAGGCAATATACTTACCTAATGACATATCATTTTGTATAGCAGATTCTTCTAAGAAATCTATACATTCTTTTGATAATCTCAACGATAAATTTGCTCTACCTTCATTTGTCTTAATACCACTATTTTTTGAAGAAGGTTTCTCTTTTTTAATCGCCGGTTTTGTTGTTGCAGAATTTTCTGATTTTATTTTTTTGTTATCTTGTGTTGCTGGTGTCTTCTTAGTCTGCATTTCAGAATCATTTTGTTTTATGTTTTCAGCCTTGATTGGTGATTCTTCAGTTTTTTTGATTACAGGTTCAACTATTACTTTTTTTTCTGGTTTTTTAATTTCTGCTTCTGAGTGACTATCATCCAATTTTTTATCTATTTTTTTTAATGGACTGCCATTCTCTTTTTCTTCCATTGCCTTTTTAAAACCTGCTAATGCTGCTAGTGATGCATTCGATTTTGATTTTGCCATTATTATTCCCCTTTATAATAATTCTATTCGTTATTGATTTCTGTAAGTATTTCGCCAACAAGATTTGCATAGTCTTTTGCTCCATTACTATTACCGCGTTCTTTGAAAAGACTCTCGCTATTTGCTATTGCTTTTTCTATATCCTGGCAAGTTCTTATTGGAGTATTAAATACATGGAATCCGATTTCTTCTCCCAAATCAGGAAGCTGCTGGTATATACCTTTATCCTGTGCATTTCTCTGATCATACATTGTAAGAACTATTCCATAAATTTTTAAGTCCGGATTTTCGTTTTCTTTTATCTGTTCAATTTTATCTAATAAGAGATAAAGACCATCTACAGCAAATTTCTTAGGATTGATTGGGCAGACACATCCGTCAGCTGCAATTAATGCATTCTGCATGAATGCTCCAACACTAGGTGGAGTGTCCATAATCATAAAGTCATAATCATTTTCTACTGGGGCTAATGCTTTTTTAAGAATTTTGGTACCGCCAATCTGTACCTGATAAACTGTATCCTGCTCTGCAAGTGATTTATCTGTTAGAATTATGTCTCCCATTTCTGTATGCGTTATGCAGTTTCTTACATCTTCTTTTTTCTCAAATATATCCTTTAATGTTCTTTCAGTATCTTCTCTTACTAATGTACCTGTATATACACTACTGCTATTACCCTGAGGATCCATGTCTATAAATAATACTTTGTAGCCCATGAATGTTAGAGCATCTGCAATATTTATAGCCGTTGTTGTTTTTGCTACTCCGCCTTTTGCGTTTGTGATAGCTATTTTTATCGCCATAATGTCCTCCTTATTTTTGTTTTAAACTATTTTATCATAAAGAGACAAAAGATACAAGTAGTACATATAATACATTAGATACAAATAAGACAAAAGATACATTTAATACATTAGAGACAATTAAGACTGAAATTTGATTGATATTTCTGAAAATTAATTTGCTAATAGTTAATGATAAATGATGCATTAATGATTATAAATAGTTCCCTTGAGTAAAATAAAGGAAAAAAGACATATAAGACAAATGATACAAGTGATACAAGAGAGACATACGCACTAAGACAATTGATACAATGGGTATAACGAATACAAAAGAGACATATAAGACAAAAGATACATTGAGTACATAAGAGACAAAATAAATCGGATAATAGATAAAAAAAGTACAACGAATACAAAAGAGACATATAATACAAAAGATACATAAAGTACAAGAGAGACAAGACAATTCAGATAATAGATACAAAAGGTACATCGGATACAAAAGAGACAAATAATACAAAAGGTACAAGAAGTACACAAGAGACAAAACAATTCATATAATAGATACAAAGAGTACATCGGAT
>UMIS01028720.1_pt1 | contig 23980 bp, 16 predicted proteins | sample 1965801 | NCBI WGS metagenome assembly UMIS01 (sample SAMEA4836128, study PRJEB28245) | human gut metagenome | biome: gut microbiome; material: fecal sample | place: Denmark | collected 2008
GAATTACTCCTAAAGAAAAACCCTACTGATTCGGATTCTTCACATACCCCTGATATTTCGGAGTCAGGTCGGCCATAATCTCCTTATAGCTTATGTCCATGCGCTTGCTTATGTCTTCGGCACCCTGTCCTTCGGGATATATCGGCTTATGGATAGTCAGCGTCAGCGGATGCCATTTCACCCAGAACCATTTGTTTGTCCTTGGCAGCACGTCGAAAGAGCCGTTGATGGTCAGCGGCACTACGGGCAGCTGAAGCTCGTCGGCAAGCATGAAGGCGCCACGCTTAAACGTACCCATATGACCTGTAAACGTGCGCGAGCCTTCGGGGAACACCACCACGCTCATTCCGTCTTTCAGCGTGTGGCGTGCCTTGTCGTATGTCTCCTTTACCTTGCTCGGGCCGCGCTTGTCTACAAATATCTGGTGAGACATCTCGCAGGCAAAGCCAACGAGAGGAATCTTGCGCAGCTGGTGCTTCATCATCCATTTGAAGTTGCGTCCCAAATGACCGAATATCAGAAATATGTCGAACGAGCCTTGATGGTTGCTCACAAACACATACGACTCGTTGTGCTTCAGGTTCTCGCGTCCCACAACCTTTACCGGCAGAAACAGCACCTTAAGTATGGCTGCTGCCCACAGCTTAGGCGGATAGTAGCCCCAGAAGTGGCCGTTGCCAAGCACGCAGCCCACGCTCGTGGTGAGCGACGTAAGTATGGTGAGCACGAGTATTATCGGCAGCGCGATGCATATTTGATATATTCGGTAGATGTATCTCATTGTTAGTTGTTTTTATCGTTTTTTCGTTAGAATAATATTTGCGGTTAACCTGTCTGTGATGCCTGCTGCATCTGTGGCAGCCTAGTCTGCCTCGGTGAGCGTTGTCGTGTCTGATAAGCTGGGGGCGCTCTTTCCCCTTGCTCGTCTTCTGATATTGCGCGGATTGCGCTTTATGTCTGTATCGCCTTGCGTCCTTGCAGGCCGTTTTTGCGCAGCAGCGTTGTTGTGGTTATGGTGTTGCAGCAGGGCAGCGGCCCTGCTGCATGTCCCTTCCTGCTGTCAGTCTTTAATCTTAGGATACTTGCGTGTCCATCCGTCCCAGCGCAGACGCATCACACCGAAGAAAGCCTCGCCGAATATGCCGCCGCTCATCTTCGACACGCCTTCACGTCTGTTGACGAATATCACGGGCACTTCCTTAATCTTGAAGCCTATCTTGTATGCCGTAAACTTCATCTCTATCTGGAAGCCGTATCCCTTGAAGCGTATCTTGTCCAGTTCTATGGTCTCGAGCACGCGGCGCTTGTAGCACTTAAATCCCGCAGTGGTGTCGTGCACCTTGAAGCCCGTCACCATGCGCACATACTTAGATGCAAAATAGCTCATCAGCACTCGTCCTATAGGCCAGTTCACCACGTTCACTCCGCTCACGTAGCGCGAGCCTATGGCAACGTCGTAGCCCTCGTCGTGGCATGCCGAATAGAGGCGCGGCAGGTCGTTGGGGTCGTGACTGAAGTCGGCGTCCATCTCGAATATATAGTCATATCCGTGCTCCAGGGCCCATTTAAAGCCCGTTATGTATGCCGTGCCCAAGCCCAGCTTGCCGCTGCGCTCAATGATAAACAGACGGTCGGCAAACTCGCTCTCCATCAGTCGGTGAACTATAGCCGCGGTGCCGTCGGGCGAGCCGTCGTCTATCACGAGAATATTAAAACTTTTTTCAAGCGAGAACACCGCCCTTATAATCTTCTCGATGTTCTCTTTCTCGTTATACGTAGGTATAATGACTATGCTGTCGCTTTTGTTCATGTCCTGAATGTCTTTTGTTTATGCGTGCTATATATGTCTTGTCTCCCTCCGGCTGGCGTCGTCATGGAGCCTTCAACGTTGTTGTCTTCTTCTTCTGATAAAGCAACTCTCAGTCGTGCCCGTGCGTCCTGTCTCCCCGGTCAGTCCTGTCTGCTGCTTATCTTATGCAAAGATAATGCAAATTGGCATAACTACAAAATAAAAGTTTGCCAACGGAGCCATTATTTTTCGCCCTTGCCTTTTAAAATGACGTTTTTCAGTCAATTTGCTTTATTACATCACGTTTTGCGTAACATTATTTATGACTTTTTTATCAATCGCAATACCATAAAACATAGCCGCCCCGTAGTCCGCAACATTGACATGAGCGTCACTTCTTATTCCCAATAGCCCGATTAATATTTGTCAGCTCCCCGGTCCGGTCGCCTTTTCATGTCCATATATTCGCATCATAAAAATAGTCTCGAAAAATCGTAAGTATTTGCGTTGTTTTATGTTTTAAATTGAAAGATTGTGTCTTTGTATATGGTTTCTTGTTAAGCAAGTTCAATGTATTTACTTCTAAACTGTAAATGGCTGAGTTATGCCTCGTAACTCGGCCACTTTTGCATCAAAAGTCATAGGTTTTTTATGCGTAAGTCATAGGTTTGTTTTGGGGATATAATAAGGTGGATATAAAACGCAGGAAAGTATTTGTTATTATTGTCGTTTTTGATAAGTTTTGTCATGAAACGGTATAATCCCCAATCGGCCTTCAGGCCGCATATAGCTTTATCAATCTTGTGTATTCATGCTTTTCAGTCCGCCTTTCAGGTTCTATTGGCGCAAGGCGCTATTCACAAACGAAGTTCAGTGTTAGCTAATACAGGAGGAGGAAAGCAGAAAGGATTTGTTGAACCTGTTTAAAAAGTTTGGGTATGGACTTGAATGACAAAATTGTAATTTACCGTACTGCCGATGGGCAGACCGCCGTGGATGTCAGGATGGATGGAGATTCTGTGTGGCTTTCACAGGCACAGATGGCAGAACTGTTTCAAAAGGACAGAACCGTTATAGGACGCCACATTAGCAATATTTATAAGGAACATGAATTAGAGCGTGAGGCCACATGTGCAAATTTTGCACATACCAAGAATTATGGTCGTAGAGAGGGATTTACGCAAACTAAGAATATTGTGTTATACAACTTGGACGTCATCATTTCCGTGGGCTATCGTGTAAAAAGTCAGCGTGGCACGCAGTTCCGTATTTGGGCAAACAAGGTGCTGAAAGAATATTTAATAAACGGTTATGCCGTCAATAAAGCCCTGACAGAACAACGCTATATGGAGCTGAAGCAGCTTGTTACCTTATTGGGCAGAGTATAGCTGCAACACTCTTCTTATGGTTTATGGCAGGTAACGGCATTCTCTATAATCCTGACGGCACGAAGCGCATTGCCGACAACACTCTTGTTGCCCTTACGCTGATGATAGCCGAGAGCCGTACAGAAGAGAAGAACGTGATGGTGAAAGTAGTTGTAAACCTGATTAACAAGAACAATTATGAGTAAGACAAACTACAAACGCTTGGGCGGATTATATCCGCGAAGTGGAGAATAAGAACAACACGCATTTTTTGCGTATTGATGAATTGAAACCGCCTTGTTTTCTTTTGTTCTTTGAATGTGATTATTTCCATAGGCTATTGTATGAAAAGCCAGTGCGTTACGCAAATTTCGCATTTTGACAAACAATGTGTTGACAATGATTGTATTTTGTGCGCCGATGAACGAAGGTGTTACAAGAAAAACCGGACTATTAAGATTTATCTATGTATCCTATTTTTTATAGTGCTTGTATTTATTCTATAAAGATGGATTGAAGTTGCTGCTGATATTGCATTTTTTTATTAATAAATGGGGCTTTCTCGAAGATATTTGTTAAATTTGCAGTATAATCTAAATCTTTAATTCTGCGTTACTAGATTCTTTCCTGCAATGGAAAAATTCATTCAACTAAATTTAATTTGTTGAGTATAAGGTTACGTGAGTTTTATTTGATATCTAAACATGGGGACTAATTTCTTCACTAATGAAAAAGAGAATACACTTCTTGAAAAAATAGAGGGTGTGTTTAAATACAGAAAAGTGTATTTTTTTGATGCGCTTGTAGGTTATTTTAGAGCTTCCGGATATTTCAGAATCCGTAAGTTTATTCAGCAAACACCACATATTAGGATTTTGGTGGGTATAAATGTTGATAAGTTAACGTATCAGGCAAATCAGCAGGGATTGTTATTTAATCCGAATGAAGAACAGTCGCAGGAAGAATTCTTTAATGATATAAAAAAGAATATTCAAGAAGCTAAGTATGATAAGGATGTTGAGGATGGTATGTATCAATTCATTGAAGACATAACTTCAGGGAGAATAGAAATGCGTATTCATCCAAAGCAGAACATCCATGCTAAGATATATATATTCCGTGAGGAGGTTTATCACCCTCACGGCTATGGTTCAGTTATCACTGGTTCTAGCAATCTTACAGAGGCTGGACTAGAGAAAAATTTTGAATTTAACGTAGAACTCAGATATGATGATGATATTAAATTTGCTACGGAAACATTTGAAAAATTATGGGCAGAATCTGTTGCAATAGATATAAAGCATATTGAGCATATAAAGGAAGAGTCATACCTTAATACGAATTTCACCCCATACGAGGTTTATCTGAAATTTCTGTTAGAATATTTCGGTAAAAGTATAGACTTTGATCCCAACTCTGTATCCGATTTGCCTAAGGGTTATAAAAAACTATCTTATCAGATTGATGCCGTGAATGACGGATATTCAAAGATGATGAAACACAATGGTTTTTTCCTTTCTGATGTAGTTGGATTAGGAAAAACTATTGTTTCTGCACTTATAGCGAAGAAATTTTTCTTTGCGAATGGTTTTCCAATGCATCGTTCCCATACATTGGTTATTGTTCCGCCTGCGATGAAGGAAGGATGGGAAAGAACATTGGCTGAATTTAAACTTGATAATTATACTATTGTTACAAACGGGAGTTTGCATAAATTGAAAAATCCGTCATTATACGATTTGATAATTGTAGATGAAGCCCACAAGTTTAGAAGTGATACAGCCTCAATGTATAATGAATTGCAGAAATTATGTAAGACTAAAACACAATATGCTGATGGTAGTCTGCATGACAAGAAGGTTATACTTGTATCTGCAACTCCATTAAATAATAAGCCTGAAGATATCGCAAACTTGGTTTATCTGTTTCAGGATTCTAAAGACAGCACCTTGGAAGAAGGAAATTTGCAGCGTTTCTTCCGTGAGCAGATTGATAAATATAAGAAACTAAAGAAACAAAAAGATATTGATGTTATATCTAATGGCATAAAAGCAATTTATGAAAAGATTCGAATTAAGGTTGTTGAGCCGTTAACAGTGCGCCGTACACGCACAGACTTGATGGAAAATGATGCATACAGAAAGGATTTAGAAGAACAAAATGTTCATTTCCCTGATGTTATGCCTCCCCATAAGATGTATTATCAATTAGATGAAGTACTTGATAAATTGTATGATGATACTATTAGGTCTTTGGGCGGTAATGGAGAAAATGCCTTAAAATACTATCGGTATCAGGCTATAAAATATCTCAGGCCGAAAAAGAAAGCTAAATACAATAAGGCCGATATGATATCTGTTCAATTGGCAACTATTATGAAAACACTTCTTGTCAAACGAATAGATAGTAGTTTTTATGCTTTTAAGCAGTCTTTGAGAAGGTACTATCAGGCAAATAAAATTATGCTTGATATGTTTGAAAAAGGAGTAATATATATTGCCCCCAACTTGAATGTTAATGAACTGTTGAATGAAGGAAAAGAAGACGAACTGATACAGCAGATAGAAGAAGCACAATATACAGATCCGACCATAGAAGTTTGTACACCGGATGATTTTGTGGATGGCTTTAAAGAAGGATTGGAAGATGATGGACGGATATTGAAAGATTTGGTAGACGCATGGGACAAAATAACATACGATCCTAAGTTGGAGGCTTTTATCAACAAATATCTGAAAAATGAACTTTTCGATAAATCTATCAATCAGGAAGGCAAGCTTGTCATCTTTTCAGAAAGTAAAGAGACAACCAAATATTTGTCTGATGCATTGAAAGCAAACGGATACAATCGTATCTTGACTGTTCAGAGTGATAACAGGAACGATAAGATGCCTGTTCTTGAAGCTAATTTCGATGCCAATTATAAAGGGGAAAAGAAGAACGATTATAATATTGTCATTTCTACGGAGGTGCTGGCAGAGGGCGTAAATTTGCATCGTGCAAATGTAATAGTCAATTACGATACGCCTTGGAACTCTACCAGGTTGATGCAACGAATCGGACGTGTAAACCGTATAGGAAGTACTGCAAAAGAAGTGCACATATTCAACTTCTTCCCAACAACTAATGTTAATAATGATATAGAGTTGGAGAAGAAAGCCAAGATGAAACTTTTTGCCTTTCATGCTGCACTCGGCGAAGATAGTCAGATTTATTCTACAGACGAAAATCCTGAAAGTTTTGGATTGTTTGACAAGAATGTCGATGAAGAACGAGATGAAAAATTACGCTATCTTATGTGGTTAAGGCAGTTGAAAGAAGATGATCCTGATTTAATAAAACGGATAAATAAGATGCCTTTAAGAGCCCGTGTTGGCAGAAAGAGCAAACTTATTCCTATGAGTACTATCACGTTTATTCGCAATAAACGAAGGGATGCCTTTACTTTCGTCCGTGAAGACGGAAGCATTGAGGAACTCACATTCCTTGAAGCTGTGAAAGAATTTGAGGCAAGGGTGGACGAGAAAGCTATTCCTTTGCATGACAAACATCATGAACAAGTGGCAAAAGCTATAGAAGTTTTTTCTGAAAAAGAAGAAGCGGCTAAGGCTGCCACCAAGAAAGTGGTTACCAATCAAGGACCAAATGAGAAGAAAGCATTGGCTTATCTTGACGGCTTTGTGAGTGTTCCTAACATAACCGATGAAGAGGTTGCTTTGATAAGAAAGGCTCAACGTGCAATCTCAACTGGAAAATTCCAGCAGTTGCAGCGTGATATAAACAAGTTGCAAAGTGCAACAAAGAAAACACCGGTTAAAATAGTTGTATTGTTGGAAAAACTCATGAAGATCATTACATCTTATCCTATTGAGCATATTGAACTGAACACTCATGGGGCTCAGGCTGTAAATAACATGAAAGTGAAAAAAGATTTAATGCCGGAAATAATAATTTCTGAGAGTTTTGCAATATGATTTTTTTACTTCATAAAATATTAGAAATAAGAAATAAAATAACAATTCAACAGATGATAATATTAAATGAATCAGATGATATAAATCTGTTTGAATAAAAACTTGAAATATAAATAATTATGGATAAATCGAAGCTTAAAAATATACTATCTTCTGTATTTGACTTTGAACAATGGAAGAACATATTGACTGAAATGTTTCCAAAAGTTGAATACTTTACTCAAATCAATCAAATTTCCCATGATTTGGTTAAAGAGGGAGGTCAGACGGGTTTGATTCGTCTTGATGACGGACGTTCGTTGGCTATTTATGTATTTGAGGTTAAAGATAATGTGCTTATTGAACGTAATCGTAAAGGATTGCGTGATATAGCTGCTAAGCCCATTGACCAGTCAATAATTCATGGTGCTTTAGCTTTCTATTATTCTAAAAATGTTCCAGACTACCGTTTGACTTTCATTGCAAAGCAGACATCGTTTAGCGAAGACGGCCAACTGAAAAAAACAGAAACAGCTCCTAAAAGATACACGTTCCTTTTAGGTAAAAACGAGCCATGCAGGACAGCTGCTGACCGTCTGTATGAATTGATTTCTAAAAGAAGAAACAATTCTATCTATTTGGCGGATGTGACAGAAGCGTTCTCTGTTGAGCGATTGAACAAAGAATTCTTTGCCGGATACAAGGCACAGTACAACAAGTTCCTGCAACAGCTTTCTGATACTAAACCTAATCGTGATTATGTCAAGAAACTGCTTGGGCGGATAGTGTTCTTACAGTTTCTTCAGAAAAAAGGTTGGATGGGTGTTCCTGCCTCAAGGCCGGATTGGACTGGTGGTGATAAAAATTACCTTGCTCATTTAATTGAACACTATGAAGGACACAATCGTCTGCTTACAGAAGTTCTTGAATATTTATTTTTCAACACGTTGAATGAAAAAAGGGATGGCGATATTGCGGATAAACGGTTGGGTGACAATATCAAGATTCCATACCTAAATGGTGGCTTGTTTGAGAAAGATAGCATCGATAGATTGGATATAGACTTTCCTTACTCTTATTTTAAGGAACTTATAGATTTCTTCGATATGTATAATTTCACTATAGATGAAAACGATCCTGATGATAGTGAGGTGGGTATCGATCCAGAGATGTTGGGACATATCTTTGAGAATCTTTTGGAAGACAATAAGGATAAAGGGGCATTCTATACTCCAAAGGAAATAGTGCATTATATGTGCCGTCAGAGTGTAATCCAGTATTTGAAAACTCACGAACCTGATGAACAATATGCCGAACCGATAGAGCAGTTAATAAACAATGGAATCGTTATGCCTATACTTCAAACAAAGTATGTTGCATCACGATTTATGAAACTACTCAAAGAGGTAAAAGTATGCGACCCTGCCATCGGTTCTGGTGCATTCCCAATGGGTATACTGTATGTCTTGTATTATGCTATCCATAATTTACAACCACATGCTGATCCAAGAGGAAGCTTTGATTCAACCGAAACAAAACGTGAAATCATTCAGAACAACATCTTTGGTGTTGATATAGAGCAGGGTGCTGTAGACATTGCACGTTTGCGCTTTTGGTTGGCATTAGTGGTTGATGCAGATGAACCACAACCGCTTCCCAACTTGGATTATAAAATTACCTGTGGAAACTCTTTGTTAAGTCGTTACCCTATAGATTCTCCTATAGAAAATGTGTTTATTGAATATAACAAAGGGAAAAGTGAAAGTGAAAAGATGACACTTTCAAAATACAAAGAATTAGTTAGCGACTATACCAATACATCTAATCATATAACAAAGGAGAACTTTCGACGGACAATTGAAAATATAAAAAATACGTTCAAAACGGAGCTTACAAAACAGGAAAAAGAGAAAATTTCGAAATTGAGAGGTAGAATACTTTCATTAGAAAGTCCTATGCTTTTGGGGGAACGTACACGGAAAGAAAAAGTAGAATTAAAAAAGCTAAAAGAACAGTTGGTCAAACAAGAAAAGTTGCAATCAAACATAATTAATAACAAGCTTTATACAGATGCTTTTGAATGGCGATTTGAATTTCCTGCGTTACTTGATGAAAATGGAGATTTTACGGGATTTGATATTATTATAGGCAATCCTCCTTTTTTGAGAATTCAAGGTATTAGGAAAGTAAATCCACAGTTTGCAGACGAACTTGTTAAAAAGTATCAGTCTGCAACAGGTTCTTTTGATTTATATGTAACATTTGTCGAACGAGGACTGCAAATAATTAAAAGACAAGGTATTGTAAACTATATCATGCCTGTTAAATGGACAAATGCTGCTTTTGGTAAAGGGCTGCGCACAATAATTTCTGAAAAGAATGCAGCACATCAAATCATTAATTTTGGAGCATATCAAGTGTTTAATGCTTCTACATATACAGCGCTTCAATGGTTTATGCCTAATAGTAATGAGCTGCTGTATTATGAATTGGATAAAGATCTCACCACTAATCAGGAACTTGATTCATATTTGAAATCACTCAATAATAAAAAAGTGTCTAAAATAAAGGCTAATAAGCTTAATAAAGAGACATGGGTACTGACAGTAGGTTATGCAACTGAAATATTAGAAAAATTGGAAAGTCATTCTCGTTGTATTGGAGACATCTTTGAGAAAATATTTCAAGGTATTGCAACGAGCAAAGATGATGTTTATTTTTTGTATGATTGCACAGAAGAAAATGACTTAGTATATGGCTACTCCAGACAACTCGGATATCAAGTTTGCATTGAACGAGGATTAGTAAAACCTTTATTGAAAGGTGAGGATGTGCATCGTTATGAACATATCTCAACAGTTCGATTTGTGATATTCCCATATAAATTAGATAACGGAAAAGCAATTCTTTACACAGAAAAAGAGATAGGAACTCTCTTTCCAAAAGGATATGATTATTTGAAGAAATGTGAAGATATTCTTCGAAATAGAGAAAAAGGTAGATTAAAAAACGATGATTATTGGTATAAATATATATACCCTAAGAACCTTGTCTTATTTGATAATAAGAAATTAGTCGCACCAGATATTTCTATGGGTGGAAATTTTGCATATGATGAAAAAGGACTTTTTTATCAAACGACCACTGTCTATGGGTATGTTAAAAGAAATGAAATAGAAGAAGGTTATAAATTTTGGTTAGCTTTATTCAACTCTCGTTTGTTTTGGTGGTATTTGAAAAATACAGGGACAGTATTGGCAAATGGGTTCTTTAGGTTTAAGCCAGATTATATTAAACCGTTTCCAGTACCAGCAACCATTTCATCAGATATAGAATGCATAGTATCAATACTATGTGATTATGTTCTTCTCATTAAATCCCAAGATGCAAATATCTCAGATTTAATTTCAAATAAATTAATTTCAGATTATTTTGAGAAAATCATTGATGGTTGTATTTATGAAATTTATTTTGGAGATTATATGAAGAAGCTTGAGATAGATATTACAAGTTCTGCATTAAATCTTATTAAGTCTATTTCTAATATATCTTCTGATAAAGAAAAAATTGAGGTTATATTAAACGCTTTCTTGACTATAAAGAAAACAGATAATCCTATACGAAGTCGACTAGAGTTATTCACTCTTAGAAGTCCCGAATTATTAAAACCCATAATAGAAGAATAATATGCCAGCAATAAACAAGATACACATAACAGGTTTTAAAGCCTTTCCAGATGACTTTGAACTAGAATTAAATGGAAAACATTTATTAATGTATGGAGAAAATGGAAGTGGTAAATCATCAATATATTATGCACTTCATTGCATATTTCAAGCACCATTGAAATCAGATGCAGGTAAAAAGTATTTTGATATATCAAATGAGCAACATCTCAAGAATGTATATAATTTAGCAGTAGACTCTAAAATATGGATAGATTTTGATGGTAGGCATCCATTCATTTATAAAATTGATAAAAATGGCTATAATACAACATTAATAAATGGAGAACATCCACTTCCAGCAAATATTAACGGTTGTTTTATCAATCATCAATTCTTATTCCATTTTTTTAATTTTAGAAACTCGCAGAGTATTAATTTGTTTCCTGTTTTTATAAAAGATATTTTATCCTTTTGTAAGGATGAAAATTCAGGACTACATATAGGAGAAATGTATGATAAGATAACATCTTCAATAATAAAAAGGGGGAAAAAGATAGATCCTGTATATATTTCAAATATAGAATATTTTAATAATGCAGTTAAAGACGTTGTTGAGAATATTAATATCTATGCATCAGACATATATAATAAGTATTTTCTTGATGATGAAAGTCTTGAGTTACAAATAAGATTGAGATATGATTCAAATTTAGATAAGCCTGTAGATGATTCAAATGAATATTGGTTAAAATATGACAGAGTTATTGAATATACAAAAGAAAATGGAATATTAAAAGAGCATCTATCTTCTTATAAGAAATTAAATGAACCGTTTATTGGACTTGAGATATCAGAGAAACAACAAGACGGTAGTCTTAAAAAAATATCTAAACCACATATATATTTTAATGAAGCAAAGTTAACTGCTATAGCCTTGTCTGTTAGATTTGCATTATTAAACTTAGACAAACCTGCTGATGGCCGTTTTTTGGCCCTTGATGATATGCTTATCAGTCTTGATATGAGTAATCGGGCTAAAGTAGTAGATTTTTTGTTGAAAATATCAGATAAGTATAAAATATATTTATTTACTCATGACAAAATGTTTTTTGAATACTTTAAGCATAAAACAAAAAAAAATCATGATGCATGGATATATAAAGAAATATATATGAATGATGAGAAAGAACCATATATAAGAAATAGTGAAGATTATATTGGACAAGCCAATCACTATATAAAACAACATGAATATGAAATAGCTGGTAACTTTTTAAGGAAGGCCGCAGAATTGTTGTGTAAGAATTTTTTACCAATCAGGTGGCAATTATCTACTGACTATAGTAAGTTAGATTTAAATGGTTTAATTCAAAATTGCAAAAGATATGCAGAAGAAAGCGGAATAAATGATATTTCTATTTTTGAGGAATTGGATAGCTTCCGTAAATTTATATTAAACCCAGCTAGTCATGATAGTTATGATGTCATTAAATATCGATATGAAGTTGAAATGTGTTTGCATACATTGCAATCATTTCAATCTATAGAAACAATTCCATTCTTAGAAAAAGGAGCAAGACTTAGTTTTGAACTAAAAACACCGCCTCCTAATATAAATTATAAGTTTGAAATCACATTATGTGATGACTTTAGGATTATTAAACAACCCGGTAAAGAGTCTATTATTTCAAAAGGTCGAATTAATTATAGGGTTATTACAAATGGAACTATTGGTAATATTCAATCAGATAACACGACAATAAAACATTTTTATGATGTAAATTATAGTAAATCAGATAAAAGTAAAGATCCCAATTATTTTAATAGTGTCATTGAAGTAAAATCCGGGAAAACGATAAAATCGTTTATATAGAAAAGTGTTTGACAAAATAATTACATATAAATATGATAAAGACAGAATTTGGACAATTTGATGGTAATAGTTGGGAAGAATTATGTCAGGTATGTTTAAAATTGAAATTTGAAAATGAAGGCTACCAAGAATTACCTGCATGGAAAGGTGATATGGGTATAGAAGGTTTTACACGTACCGGGAAGGTTTTTCAATGTTATTGCCCAGATGAAGATTATGCCCCTGATATATTGTATGAGAAGCAACGAGATAAAATTACAAGAGATTTACATAAACTAGAAGTAAATACTAAAGAACTTAAGGATTATTTAGGGGATATACGTATAAGTCAATGGATATTCCTTACTCCAATGTATAAAAATAAAGAATTGGTTAAACATTGTCATAATAAAGCCGCTGAGTATAAAAGGGAAAAAATAGAAATCTTATCGGATGATTTTGATGTTCTTATATATGATGAAGATTATTTTGCTATGCAAATTCCAATAGCCTTGAGTGCGAATAGTAAGAAAATTGGGCTTAATGTTAAATTTAAAAATAATATAGACTGGACAAAATCTAACATCTCATTAGTGGAAAATGCCACATCAAAACATATGAAACGCTTATCACCTGATGCGAAGAATAAGAATGATAAAGTTAATAAGTTAACAGAAATTACTGTAATAGACTTTCTATATGAGCAACAGATTATAAATAAATGGAAAAAGATAATCCCTAATGATTATGAAAAATTTATGAGCATTGTTGGTGACTATGAGTACACAGTAGAGGAAATGTGTATAACTAATGTTAATGAAAACAATAAATTATATGAAAGAATTAAAAGTGAATTAAAAAATAAATTAAAGGAAGCGTTTCCTTGTTATGATGATTTGACATTAGAAAAATTAACTAAAGGTGTTGTAGCCGATTGGATTTTAAGATGTCCAATTAATTTTGAATGATTATGGATAGAATTGTATTTAAAAAGAAACCTATACCATTGCCTGCAGAGTACAGGCCAATGTATCAGATAGCATTAATTGTTTTAATTCTTAAGTATTGTTGTAGAGCAAATACATCAAGTTTACTTAAGTTACATTTGTTTTCATGGTGTCTTTACTCTGATAAAAATATGAGTATTATGAACAGATTTATTGAGACTAACTATAGAATTAAAGTTCCGCATTGGACGATAGATCCAGCTTTAAATAGAGCTTTAAATCTAGCAATAGCAGATAGAATTTGTAAAATAAAATTTAACAATAAATATTGCTTGACAAAGAAAGGTTTAGATTTCGCATTAAAATTAGAATCGGATAAGGAACTTCTATATAAAGAAAAAAGTTTTTTATTAAAAGTAGGTAAAAGTAGAATATCAGATTCTCTTGTAGAAAAAATAACAATAAAAGATTTAGGGTCATGTTAAAAATAAATGCAATAAAAATACGGATAGTTACTGCAGATGGTCTATATGGTTTTGAACAAAGTTTTCAAAATGGACTAAATATTATTCGTGGTAATAATAGCTCTGGTAAATCAAGTCTGTTTCAAGCAATCTTATATGCTTTAGGATTAGAAGAACTGCTAGGTGGAAAAAATGAAAAAACTATGCAATCAGTATTAAAAGATCAAGTGGAGTTTCCTGATTCAAATTTTCATGAGGTACTTCAATCTGAAGTATTTTTAGAGATAGAGAATAAAAATATTATCACAATAAGAAGAGCTATAATAAGTCCAAATGAAAGTCCTAAGTTGGTAAATATATATTATGGGAATCTATTAACAGGGAATAATAGATATCTGAAAAAGCAATCAATGTACATTCATGATAAAGGTGGAGCTACTGATATAACATATGGTTTCCATTTTTTCTTATCAGAGTTCTTAGGTTGGAGTTTACCTGAAGTTATGAACAATCAAGGGCAACCAGCTCATTTATATATTCAACAAATAGCACCTGTATTTATGATAGAACAAAAGTCAGGATGGTCTGACTTCTTTTCTACTATGCCATATTATGGAATTAAACAGGCAACAAGCCGAGTTATAGAATTTATTCTTAATATGGATATATTCGAAAATCAAAAGAAAAAGACAGAGTTGAACTATAGGGAGGATTGTATTAAAGAAACGTGGAAAACGGAATATATAAGAATTTCTAATCTAGCAAGAGATACGCGTTATGATTTGCAAGGAGTAACAGAAAATCCTTCGATATTAGATATTAAAGAAGTATTTCTTGTAAAAGAGACTGAAAATGGAGTTATTGATATAGAATCAGAATTGTTATTATTACAAAAAGAATATGAAGAACTTAGCCAAATACCTGTAAAGTCTATTGGAGAAAATGCTGAGATATTCGAAAAAGAATTAAATGATTTGCAGTATAACTTAAAGCAAAAATCCTTGTTATATGATGTTTTAAATTCTGATTTGTTATTGAATGAACAACAATTAGAAGAACTGAAAGAACAATTATCAGATGTGATTTCTGACTTGCAGAAAAATAAAAGTGCTCTAAAAATTAGAAATCTAGGTGGTGAGATTCAGTCTGAAATAGCAGTTTCAATATGTCCGACTTGTCATCAACATATAGAAGATTCTCTTTTACCTCATAATGTACAAGAAATACCTATGAGTATAGACGAAAATATACAATATTTAGAGTCTAAGAAAAAAATGATTGAAAAGTATATTGAAGGACAATCTAAAAAATGTAATGAATATAATAGAAATTTAAATATCCTAAAACAAGAGTTAGCTAATATTCGAGCACAAATTCGATCATTAAAAAAAGATTTGATAGAAGATAATAGATTACCTTCTATTTCTGATATTGAATATAGATTAAATTTAAAGAAAAAGATTGATTTTTTTGATAGAAAAATTGATGAGTTTAATGAATTAAAAGAAAAGTTTAGAAATTTATCAATAGAGTATAAACAGTTACTTGTTTCTAAAAAAAATATGTTAGAAAGTTTTTCTTCTAATACAGATAGAAATAAAGTAAATGATTTAGAATTTTTCTTTAAAACAGCACTTAATGATTTTAAATATGAAAGTAAACCAATAGAAACAATTCGTATCTCTCCTGATGACTATTTGCCGTTAACTCAATTAATTACAGGTGAAAAGTATAATATTCGTTTTGATTCTTCTGCAAGTGATTTTATTAGGTGTTTATGGGCTTATTATATAGCATTGATGCAAACGTCCTTAAAATATAAAGGAAATCATCCTAATTTGCTTATGTTTGATGAACCGAAACAGCAGGATATGTCAGAAGAAGGATTTAAAATATTTCTACATAAGCTATCTGAATTTTCGTCTGAACAAGTTTTAGTATTTGCTTCATTTGAAAATAAAGATGAGTCATTCCTTTCTGCTACAGAGGGTTTGACTTATAATTTGATTCGTATTGAGGAAAAACTTATTAAACCTTTAGTATAAAAGCTAATAATTTAATTTTATGTTAATAAAATATTAATGTCACGTGAGTTTGATAAAATCATAATAGTTTGTTATACTAAATGATTTTACTATTTCATTGTTATAATAGTTGTCCGTATCTGTCTTATTATTAAGAATTTATAAATGAAATTATATATTATGTACGTACATTACACCTCACCCAATTCACGTTATGACAATAAATAATTTGCTGAACGTCAAATCTCGTGCTGAACTGCGCGAATGGCTGATGCAGAATCATGATAAGGAGCCGGAATGTTGGGTTGTGGTGAAACGTGGAAGACCTGTTGACGACGGCACGTTTTGGTATATTGATGCTGTAGAAGAGGCGATGTGCTTCGGATGGATAGACAGCACGACAAAGAAGCTGGCAGACGGGTTGACGGCACAGAGGCTATGCCCGAGAAAGCGGCGCAGCAATTGGTCGGAACTGAACAAGGAAAGATGTCGCAGGATGGAACGGCTCGGGCTGATGACTGATGCCGGCAGAGCCGTGTTGCCGGATATGACGGACAGGGGCTTTGTGATAGACGATGATGTAATGAAAGAATTGAAGTCGGACCCTGTGGTGTGGCAGAACTTCTGCCGACTGCCCGAGCTGTATAAGTGTGTGCGCATTGACACCATCCAGATAAAGAAACGGCAGCCGGAACTGTTCAGAAAGCGGCTTGACAAATTTATAGAAAACACCCGAAATGGCGTCATGTATGGTGAGTGGAACGATAACGGCAGACTGCTGATGTAATCAGTTAACGTTTACCTGTTTGAGCGTCAAAAAAAAGTTCTGCAAAAGGCATCCGCAATACAGAAAAATTCTATAACTTTGTCATCGTTGGTTATTGTTTATATAAAAGCATTGATTCCGGCTTCTTGGTGTCCTTTCTGGCAGACAATGACTTTAAAAAGTAGAAAGCGCCAGGGGGAATAAGGCCTATTGCAACTTGATTGGGATGAAGAATATAAAGGTTCCCTAATGTACTGAAGTATGGAAGAAAATAATATAATTATCTATACCGCAGCGGATGGGCTGTTATGAATTTTTTAAGATATGAGTTATGAAAAAAATATTTCTACTTTTATATTTGTGTGTTATTCTCAGTAATATCGCCATATCACAGAACATAATGGATGTGAAACAATATTCATTTAGGTCATTAACTTATAATGATACACGTTCTTTCAGGATTGCTTTACCTGCTTCGGTTTATCCAAATGTAAAGTATAATGTGCTGTTTGTCCTGGATGCAGATTATACCTTTGATGTGATCGCTTCGACAGCCGTTTATTTACAGACCTTTGACTATATTCCTCCAACGGCAGTTGTAGCAATCGACTATTCAACTCCCGGAAATAGAAATGATGTAGGATACGACTTGTCCGGCAACAGTCTTGATTCAAGCGGAGAAATGTTTTATAAATATGTTAATACCGATTTGGCAAAGGAAATAGATAGAATTATTCCAACATCAGGTTTTAATACGTTAGTTGGCCATTCATATACGGCAAGCTATCTGAACTATTATATCGATGCAGGGAATGATAATATGACGTCATATATTCTATTCTCGCCTGAAAAGATGGAACGGATGCCTGGCTTTGAAACCAAGTACAAGACAAAGAGTCCGAGTGTCCGCATAATTACAGCTATGGATGATACAGAAGAAAGACAGACTTTTGGCCGGAATTTGTATGAGAACTTTCAGAAAATGAAATATGACGTTAAGCTTCACATTATTAAAGCAGACCATATGTCTGTAATTCCGGCAGGGATTATGCAAGCCTTGACAAGCTTGTATGACAAATATTACAATATAGACAGTATATACGCTGCCATAGAACGTTCGGACAGTCCTTTATGGGAGACTTTTACAAGCATAAATGAAAATAACAGAACTCTTTATAAACAAGAATTACCAGTTTCAGGCTCATGCATTTCTGCTTTCTTGTGGACGGCCATTCAAAAAGACGAAAAAGAATCAATAGACAAATTACGCGTTTATTATGAGAAGGCCTTGGAAAATGAAAACTCTGATCCTAATGCATTAGGCGTTATGGGAGATCTGATGAATAAACTTGGCTTATGGAAAGAGGCAGATTGCTACTTGCAACGATGTCTGGACAGATATAAAAAATTGAAACAAGAACATGAAACACTGTATTGGAGAAGAGTGTACTCATTGAATGTCTTACCTAAACTCGGGCAATATAAAAAGGCATGGAAGATATTAGAAGAAGGGAAAAAGATATATCCCGATGATAAAGCTATATTCTGTTATTATCAAGGAGTGTTATCAATAACAAACGATTTTCTTATAAAGAAAGGCATAGAACAATTGAAAATTGCACTGAAATATCCCGATGTACTGAAAAATAATTTTGTGAACTTGGATGAAGCAGAAGCTCTTTTGAAAAAAGGAATATCAAAGGAAAAAGGTGTAATGCCGTAGATTCTACAATTGGATAAGAAAAATAAGTAAAATTACAAATGAATACGGGTAATCATGCTCCATTAATTCAGAATATTGTCAAGGTTTGACTAGACGTAAGAATCTAAAATCTTGATATATGGTTTTGATTTAAAAAAATAATGCTAACTTTGCAGTTAAGCATGCATTGGCTTGCGGAAAATCTTGAATTTAAGATAAAAATATGATAGAGCAAGTTTTGATAAAGAATTATAAGTCGATAAGAGACTTGTCGCTGCCGTTGAACAGACTTAATGTGCTTATTGGTTCAAACGGTGCGGGCAAAAGCAACTTTATTTCATTCTTTGAACTGATTAAGGCTATCTATGAACAAAGGTTTGGAAGCTATACGTTGTCAAAGGGTGGTATAGATAATTTGTTGTATCATGGAAGAAAGAAATCCGCGTCAATAGAAGGATTGATAGATTTTGATAATACCAATGCTTTCTTTTTTGAGATAAAGCCGGCACAGTCGAACAAAGGTTATCTTGAGAATACCGGCGACTATTTTAATTGTTATCAAAGCAAGATAAAAGATTATTCGCAGTGGAACAAAACATTATGGGATTCTGCTGTGGAAGAATCTTCGTTGGCATATAACACTAAATGGAGAGCAGCCTATTTGAGGACATATTTAAAAAGTTTTATGGTGTATCATTTTCACGATACAAGCTTCACTTCTCCTATGCGTGGTGACTGCAACATAAACGACAATGAATGTTTGCGTGATAACGGTTCAAACCTGGCTGCTTATCTGTATTATCTGATGCAGAACGACGAAAAGGCTTTTCGCCTTATCGAGGGTGTTGTGCGTTCCGTGGCGCCTTATTTTAAATGCTTTAAGCTTCGCCCTGACGCCAACAATAATAACAAGATACGTCTGGAATGGGAGGAAAAGAATACAGACATGTATCTCGACGGATACAGTTTTTCTGACGGCACGCTGCGTTTTATCGCTTTGGCTACGTTGTTGTTGCAGCCGAAAAAGCCTGAGGTTATTATTATTGACGAACCAGAACTCGGACTGCATCCTGCTGCTATCAATAAGTTGGCTGAGATGGTGAAAAGTGCTTCTGTAAAGAGTCAGATAATCTTGTCTACCCAGTCAACAAATCTTGTCAACTGCTTTGATGTTGACGACATTATTGTGGTAGACCGTGCTGGCAGCCAGTCGGTGTTCCGTCATTTGTCAGGTGATGAATTGAAAAAATGGATGGACGATTATAATCTCACTATCAGTGATCTGTGGGAGAAAAACATGATAGGAGGGCAGCTGTGAAACGTTTGTATATCGTTGTGGAAGGGCAGACAGAACAAGAGTTTGTCAACAGTCTTATTGCTCCATATCTGCAGAAATCTGAAATATATAGCGTCACGCCCGTTTTGATACGCACAAGCAGGAGCGGACGTGGAGGCATGGTTAACTATCAGCATCTGTATAATACTATAAAGATGCTGCTTGCGTCATCGCAGACAGACTTTGTTGTTACTACTTTAATCGATTTCTTCAGACTGCCTAATGATATGCCGAATTATGCAGAGTGTACGGCTGTTAATTATAAGACACAATGTGTTGAGGCTTTGGAAAATGCTGTTGATGACTCTGTGTGTGATTCGCGTTTCTTTTCTTACATACAGTTGCATGAGTTCGAGGCTCTTTTGTTTTCAAACAACAAAGGTTTTGAATTTTACTTTTCAGACGAGCATGCAAGTAAGACAGCCTCAATAATTTCTTCTTATGACAATCCTGAGAACATAAACTCTTCTCCTGAAGGTGCGCCGTCAAAACGGCTATTGGCAATAAAACCTGACTACAACAAGGTGCTTGAAGGCAATCTTATTGCGCTGGAAGTAGGAATAGAGGCCATAATAGAAAAATGCCCGCGCTTTGCAGAATGGATGAATAGCATTGTCGAGAAGTGTAAAGATTAGGATGCTTTATTCCTAATAGCCGTTTGTACTAATAATCCCAATAGGTACCTGTTTTTCTTGCCGTTATGGTTATATTAAATTACTTTTACCTATAATGCAAGTATTCGCACGTGGATAAGATAATATCACAATTTAAAGGCAATCATGCGTTGCCGGCAGATGTATAAAATTATAATGACATGAGAATATTTATCGCAATACGATTTACTGAAGCGTTCAAGTCTTCAATATTGGATGCACAGGACGGACTGAAGGAATATGGAGTAAGGGGCAACTATACGCAGCCGGAGAACCTGCATCTTACGTTGGCATTTATCGGCGAGACGGAAAGGGTGGAGGAGATAAAGGCAGCTGTTGATGCCGTTAAGTTTGAGCCGTTTGTAATCAGAACGGGCAAGATGGGATGCTTTAACGGCAGAAGCAGGGTGGTGTGGCTCGGCATAGAAGGCGAGGACAAGGTGAAGGCTATAGCGCAGCAGCTGAGACGCAATCTTGACCAACGCGGCATTGACTATGCAAAGGGTAAGTTCAGTCCGCATATCACCCTTGTGCGCCAACCGTCGGAAATGCCTCTTGACATCGACGTGGAGAGCGAAAGCATGACTGTAAGCAAGATTTATGTAATGAAGTCGGAACGGATCAATGGCCGGCTCGTTTATACGGCATTGTAAGACTGATAAAAATACAGCCTCTTATTCAATGTTTTTGTATCTGCCGCTTCTGACAAAATCTACGAGCTGCTGCTCATATTTTATTTCGCCCTGAAGATAATATTTACGGCTGACACGCTGAAACCTCTCGTATATCTTTTCAGCCTTGTTGCTGTCTGCCTCGTGTATAGCGGCGAGTGCGTATTGAACGCGCAGGGCTGAAGGACGGAAGACAGACTGCACTTGCAGGTATTTGCTGATAGACTTGTCCAGTAGCCTGTTGATGTCGTCGGGATAGTGGGGACGTATCAGCGTGAGGTAGATGCGCTCCAAGGTAAGTTCGTTGCGGTAAATGGTAATCATCCGGCTAATGTGCAGCTCGGCGCGTTGCATGATGGCGTTGGCTTTGCCGAAATCCATGCGCAGCATGGCTAACGATAAGTCGGACGAAAGAGCCATGACATGGATGGGATTGCTGAAGTTGATTTCGCGGTCGTCACACATATATGTCATGGATTCAAGCCGTGACGTGTCGTCCTGCATAAGATATCCTATGAGGCGCATGGAGCGCAGAAATACCATTGTAGAAAACTTATCTTTGTGAAGATTAAGCATGTTGAGGCCGTCGTTGGGCAGTCCGGCCAGTTTGTTAGGTATGCCGTTAATGACAATAAGATACAGTCCGACGATGATGATGCACAGCAGAAAGACTATTGCCGTAAGAGAATGATGCATCGACGGCATAAACAGAATGACAGATGCAATAACCGTGATAAGAAGGTTTGCCAACACTCCTCCGGCATTATACAGGGCTATGCCGAAAGGCGTGTCGCCGTTTTCGGGCGGCAGCATAAGACACTGGCCTGCGGCTCCGGCCATGCTGAAACGCGACAGACGTAGATGGCCGTTGCGACGGTTAAGGACAACGCCCATAATCATAAACGACAGAAACTTCCAGCCGCGCGCCATGGCAGCAAGCATGTGGCCTGCTTCGTGGATGACGATGTGTATGATGAAAGATAAGATGAAGAATATCGCTGCCAGGAGTATCGTGAGAAACACGTCGGCGGCTGATATGTCGGCATGAAGCGCAGGCTTGATGATTTTGCCTATGACGAAACCAACTCCGAAGCCTATGGCTATTCCGCCAATAAATAATGCTGCTATGCGTAATGTCTTGTGGAGAAATGTCTTTTTTATGTTTCCCATGTTTCAGTGTATATTCTTTTGTCTGACTTATTTCGTTCGCGGCTCTGTTGCACAAGAGCCATTGTTTCAGTGATGCTGACGGCAGCGGCATCTCATGATGCTGCAAAGATAGCGTAATAAATTTAAGAAATAAAACAGAAAACGAAACTTTTGTACAGCAGTAACAGAGATGTAATGTAATTTGGTCATTAGACCGCACATCTCTTTTTCAATTTTGTGCATTAATGTTTTCAGCCCGTCTTATTGTTTGCTTTTTCTTGACATAGCCCGTTATATCAAGAAAAATCTTACGAAAATCCGCTTAATGTAAAGCCAAAATACAGACCGGATTATAATAAGCAATTTGGATGAAAAATAGGGGCTGTGTCTATTTTGCGCACAACCCCTATGAAAACTATTTGTGAAATTGTTATTTAACGACAAACTTCATTGTATTTACGTTACCGTCGATGTAAACTTTAACGATGTAAACACCTGCCGGAACATTGCCGAGGCTGTAACTGCCTGGAGCAACCTCGGTGGCAGCGACTGCCATTCCGCCTGTTGAGAATACTTCGATGTAGTCGTATTCTCCGTTAACAGTAATAGAGCGTCCGTCAGCAGAGATGTTAAAGCCGCCATTTTCAACAGAAACAATGCCACTAGCGTCAACAGAGAAGTCGATAGTGCTCATTTCTGTCTTTCCTGAAGTGTAAGATGCTATCACGCCTGCAGTGTGATTGCCTGCACTAAGGTTTGTGAACGTGTATGTAGTAGCATCTTGTTGAGCAACCTTATTGCCGTCAAGGTAAACCTCATATAAACCGTCTAAAGAAGGAGAACGCAGAGACGGAGATTTATAACCTGTATTTCTGCTTATGTAAGCTGGTGCAGCCAATGCATCTGCGAGTCCGTAGCGTACATCGTCAATGCGGAATACGCGTTTTTGGTCTGATATGCAGCGTATTGCCACATATTTGGCTTCTTTTGGTATGTCATATGAATATTGCATCCAATAGCTCTGTGCCTCAGTTGCCTCCTGTACCTTTACAAAGCTTTCCGGCTGCATATTGGTTGTTGAATACAGAACCTCAAAGTTTTCAAGATAAGAATAGTCTGCGCTTGCAGCATAGAATGTGAACTTGAAGTCTTCCTTGAAGTAGAGCTTAGGAGTGATCATCCAGTCGTCATTAGAGTCTCCATAAGAAGCCCATGCTGTCTGGCATTTGCTTCCGTTGTATGGTGCAAGATAAGATATATCTGTAGATGAAGGCGTAGTAGCGCTCTGGTTGAAAACCATGTATGCCATAGGCTCAAATATACCCGGCCATTCATATCCCATGAGTCCGCCAGTCTCGCAACCATCGCCGTCGATATACTGCCATCCGATAGCGCCCGGAGAGTTTATTGCGAAGTCTTCATGGCTTTCAAAGTCATCAAAGAACACGTTAGGATAATTCCACATAAATACGCGCTCATTGCCGTTGGCACCCTCCTCAATTATCAGGTTGTAAGGCTTAACTCTATTTTCAGTGATGTTATATGCAAATTCGTAAGAGTCGTCAGTGCTTACATTTATCTTATCAGTATGCGTGTTGAAGCCGTCGAGGACGATGCTCATGTCATAGACGCTCTTCCA
>UMIS01007776.1_pt1 | contig 22054 bp, 22 predicted proteins | sample 1965801 | NCBI WGS metagenome assembly UMIS01 (sample SAMEA4836128, study PRJEB28245) | human gut metagenome | biome: gut microbiome; material: fecal sample | place: Denmark | collected 2008
AGTTAATCACCTCTTCCTTATCTTTAAATTAATTCTATCAAACATTTAAGGAAAGTACAATTGATTTAAATATTTTTTATGATTTCATCATAATTAGACACTAAGATGAACTTAATTTTATCCTTTATTTCTTTAGTAATTTCTTCTAAATCCTTCTTGTTCTCTTTAGGTAAATATATTTTTTTTACACCTGTTCTATAGGCTCCTAAAACCTTTTCTCTAACTCCTCCTATAGCAAGAACATCACCTTGTAAAGTTATCTCTCCTGTCATAGCTATTTTAGAAGATATTTTCTTATTACTAAAAGCACTTATTATTGAAGTAGTTAAAGCGATACCAGCACTAGGTCCTTCCTTATTAACAGCCCCTTCTGGTAAATGAATATGAATATCACTTGAAAATATAGAATCATCAACATTAAATTTCTTATAATTAGCTTTTATATAACTAAGAGCGATAGATGCTGATTCTTTAATAACATCACCTAAAGAACCAGTAAGTATTAAATTACCTTTTCCTTTATAATAAGTTGTTTCTATTTTTAATACATCCCCTCCAAAAGGAGTATAAGCTAATCCATTAACTACACCAACTTGTAATGTTTCCTTTTGACGATAAAATGTATATATTTTCTTACCTAAATACTCTTCAAGAGAATCCTTTTTTACCATTACTTGAGCTTCATTATTTTCTAGTAACATTTTTTTAACTATCTTTCTTAAAATCTTAGAAATCATTCTACTAAGTTCTCTAACTCCAGCTTCTTTAGTATAACACCTAATAATTTCTAAAATAGCATCACTTTCAAAGACTACTTCAAATGGAGTTAGTCCTACTTCATCCATCAATTTAGGTATTAAATAATTTAAAGCTATATCTTTTTTTTCATATTCTGTATATGATGGGATATGAATAATTTCTAACCTATCTTTTAATTCTGGAGGTATTTGTTCTTCATAGTTAGCTGTTGCTATAAAAAGTACTTTAGAAAGATCAAAGTCTTCTTCAATGTAATGATCAGAGAAATGACTATTTTGTTCTTTATCTAATACTTCTAAAAGACTACTAGCAGGATCTCCTTTAACACTTTTAGTCATCTTATCTATCTCATCAATAATAAAGACGGGATTAGAACTACCTGCTTTTTTCATCCCTTGAATTATTCTACCAGGTAAAGCTCCGACATAAGTTCTTCTATGGCCAACTATTTCTGCTTCATCATTAATTCCTCCTACAGATATAGTAGCAATATTTCTATTTAAACTTTTAGCTATAGAATAAGCAAGTGAAGTTTTACCAACCCCAGGTGGTCCTATTAAGCAAAGAATAGGACTTTTCTCTTTTTTAGAGTTTTGTTTAACAGCAATATATTCTAAGATTCTTTCTTTAACATCACGCATTCCATAGTGATTATTATCAAGAGTCTTTTGTATTTCTCCTAGATTAGTTACATCTTTAGTTTCTATTTCAAAAGGTAGTGATAACATCCATTCGATATAGTCTTTCATCATTACCACTTCTGGAGAGATAGGAGCAGATGTTTCATACCTTTTAATTTCTTCTTTAATTCTATCTTTTATTTTTTTATTAGCTTTTAGACTTTTTAATCTTTTCTGATATTTTTCTATTTCACTATTCTTACTATTTTCTTCCCCTAATTCTTCTTTTATTACTTTAAGTTTAGTCTGTAAATAAAATTTCTTCTGATTATCTGTTACTTCTTCTCTTACCTTTTCATCTATTTCATTTTCTATTTTAGCAAGGGCTATTTCTTCTTTTAACTGTTCAAGTAAAGTAATAGCTCTTTTAATAGGATCTTCTTCATATAAATATTTTTTCTTAAGTTCAATAGAAAATGGTAAAAGAACAGCTAAAGAGTCAGTTAAATCTGATAAATTGTCAATAAAAGATAATTGGTGAAGCATAGCGTTACTAGTATTTGCTATTAAATTACTGTATTTTTCATAAGATCTTAACAACATATCTATATATAAAGTATTTTTTTCTTTTGGTATTTCCTTTACATTCACATCTTCTATATCAACATACCAAATGTCATTTTCTTTTTCATAGTTAGTAACTTTCACTCTTTCATGACACAAAAACACTGCTCTTGTCTTTGAATTTGGCACTAATAGTTTTAAAGTTAGGGTTGATAAAACTCCAAGAGAAGGAAACTCTATAACATTATCTAAAGATACTCCATCTAGTGAATGTATCATAATAACTTGTTGATCTTTACTTTGTTCTATTGTATTTATTAACTTTTCTGTCTTCTCATCCTGTGTTTCTATCCTATACTCAACCTTTGGAAACAAGACAGTTTCGTTAACAATCATAACTGGTACTCGCCTCATTACACTTCACCCATTTCTAACTATTTATTATAACTTAATAAACTAGTTTTGAGAAGATTTTTTTCTCATAATGTGATTTATATTTTAAAATATCCTATTTATAATATGTTATTTACAAGTTAACTTTAATTCGTACTAAAATAATATTTTAAAATAAAGTCATTGTTATATTAGCAATGGTTTTATTTTTTCACGTATTTCTTTGGGACACTCTGCATATAAATCCAATAATTCTGTGCCAAAAAAATATCATAGTAACCACCTGATATAATTAAATAACTTGTTTCATTAAATGGGGCTCTATCTCTTTGTTCTTAATTTGATATTTCTTTCATACTTTTATATAGATATTTTATACCTTCATCAGATGTTTTGAATATATTAAAAAGATTATATGCTAGAAAAGTTATACAAATTTGACACATAACAAAAACATATTTAGTACTAGTAAAGGTACAAATTTTCCATATATATTTTAATTGTCGAAAATCTTCTTCGATTTCAGGTCTCATTTCATAATATCTTATTATTTGAGTCGCAGTTAAATCAGCATTTGTACATGTAATTACTAGATAAATATATTTCTCATCTTCTTTCTTTAAAGTACTTAGTTGATTATGCATTATGGTTAGAAATTGTCTACTAGTAATATCAGCCATATACCTATCTGTTACTTGATTTAGTATTTTTTCATAATGTAATGATGGTACTTTTGTTGGTGTACCTGTTTCTGGACTTATATATTTATATGTCATATTGCTTGTACTTTTACTCAGATCTTTAATTTTTAATTGTGTAAAATCATCATATTGTTTTTTCATAAATTTATCTCTCCATTCCTTTATTTTTAATATTAAAAACAATTCCTAATACTTTATGTTCCATTCTTTTAATACTATTTTTATCAAATCTAATTTTATAATCTAATAATTGTCTATTTGTTAAGGATTTAAAATCACAATTAACATAATCATTACCAACAACTAAAAAAGGACCATAAATAACATCATGCCCTATTTCTCTATTTTGTCTCATTCCATTTATTTTACCTTCATCATTACATATAAAAACCACATCATCATAAGTTGGATATACACACTCTATATTTCCACCAACTAATTTTTGTTTAGTCTCTAATGTATTATCAATCTCTATTTCTATAGGTAATTCATAAAGTTTAATTAATAATCCTTTTATCTTTTCCATTTTACCTCTATAATAAAAAGAACTATTGCTAGTTCCGTTGTTATTTTAATCTATTATAGAAATCATTCACCCAATCAAATCTTTTACCGTCTTCTCTAACATAATTAAGTGAACCATATACATTATCATCTTTTGGCAAAATTTCTATACTTTCTATATCTTCTTTATTTATTTTCCAAACACACCCTTGTAATACATCACTATCATTTGTTATACATTTACTAAAACTTTTTTCAATTTCTTTACATATCTCAAGAAATTCTTTATCTGTTCTATGACTATTATATATATCTTTTCTAACAAAAGCCTTTAAATCTTCTAATGATATATTATTTTCTTCTAATTTTTTATCAAATTTTAATTTATCTTCAATACTATCTGAAATATATAAATTTTTTAATAAAAATGAATACCTTCTATAATCTGTAATAAAAACATCTTTCTCATTTTTATTGAAAGTTATCTTTACATCAAAGCCTTCAACTCTTTTTCCTTTAACGGTTGGAGGACAAATACCATCATAGCATTTTACCCAACACCAAATTGGATATTTAATATTGTCATTATTGTTCACATTTTTATTCATATTATCAATTATGAATTTGTAAGATGAAGAATATTTGTCGTTAGGTGCATGACTATCATCACAAATCAAATAACCATTATCATTTAAAAACTTAAGTGCTTCTATAGATTGAAATGTAACTAATCTCATTTTTATCTCCTAACTTTAAAACCCGGTTGTACTTCTCTATATTCTACCTTTTTTTCAATTTGTCCTTCTTGGTTTCTTAATTTTGTTTCAGCTTCATTCATATTTTTTTGAAAATCTCTGTATCTACCAGTATTTATTAATTCTGTAGTTGTTCTCATAAATGCAACACTTGAATCAACCTTTGGTTTAAACCCTTTAGAAGTTTCAAATCCATTTTTGTATTTTATTCCTTCGTACACATCAATATGTACAGGTTCTCCATTTTCTAATGTCATAATCCAACCATGTCCAAATCCTTGATGAATTCCTTCTATCATTTCAACATTAATATTACATTTTTCAGCAATATCTATATATGCTCTGCAAAATCCTGAACAAACGCCTTTTTCATACAAAACCGGACCATATTTATTAGCAGCAGTTATTCCTTTACCATATATATTTGGAAATTGATTTATGCCATCCATATCAAAACTCTCATCTATAGAACAAGTGTCAACTAAATAATCATAAATGATTTTTAATTTTCCTTTTTTAGATAAATTTGAATTATTTATTTGGTTAACAATAGGTGCTATTTTAGCTAGATATTTTTCTTCAAGTTGACTCTTTAAATCAATAATTCCATTCTTCATACATTAGTACCTCCAATAACACTTTAACCATTATCATTATACCAAATTTCTAACGGAAAGTCATCATAGCATCACAAAAAAGACACATGGTATGTTAATATAGTTACTCGACCAAAAGAAACTACAATTTCATGTGTCTTTTATATTATACATCAAATTTTTATGAATACTGAAAAAAATCAGAAAATTTGGATTAATAAAATCCATGAAAACTTAATTTTAAGAGGAATGAGTGAAAAAACATTTTTAAATTACAAAAGTTGTTTACTTAGATTTTTTAATTAAGAGCTGAATCTTATTCTAATATAACAATAGATAATAATTATATTAAGTCGAATAAAATATTTTCTATGGAAATACCTATTGATTTGAATATTGCATATGCTGAATATACCAATCAGTCATAAAGTTTAACACAACTTTTCCAGAAAAAAACAATATCTTAAAATATCGTTTTTCTTTCTCTTCTTAAAACAAATGTTTTTGGTCTTTCTATAAGTGAAAATGATTCACTATGTTTAAATTTTCCTTCTTTAAGTACTATTTGTTTAGAACTATTTTTATTATTATTAATTATTTCTTTTGCCTTAGCTGATAAAACAACACCATCATAGGTATAGCTTAACATTTTATTTATTTGCTGACTTGTTAGATTATTATTACAATCTATAAATTCTACTGTATCATCTATAGACCAATATCTAAGAAATAAGTTATTCTTTATATTCATTTCTAAAAGAGAAGGCATAATTTTTAGATTAGTTACTATCTTATCATTTAAAAGATTAGGATTATAATTAGTTGTTTTTCTAATAAAATAATCAAAGTCTTGTTGTTTAGAAGGCTTAATTGTAACTTTTCTATCTTCAAAATCTACTAAACCATATAGTCCATTTACTTGTTTAGAAACACGAGATAGCCTTGCTACTCTAAGATTCATTTTATCAAATATATCTCTATTCTTAGGACACAGTTTTAGTAAATAACTAGATGTATTATTACCTAGTAAGTATGATTCTATATTATATTTATCCCTATCATAATCTAAAAAGTCATCTATTTCATTTAGTCTTTCTTGAATTAATAAGAATTCATCTCTTAATCCTAATAGTATTTCCTTAGCACTATATTTATCTTTCATAACATCCCCCTAATAGTAATATTTTTTTATTATTTCTTCTGCTACTTTTATTCCATCAATAGATGATGAAGTTATCCCTCCAGCATAGCCACTACCTTCCCCACAAGGATATATTCCTTTGATATTTGACTCTAACTTTTCATCTCTTATTATTTTAATAGGAGATGATGTTCTTGTCTCTACTCCAGCAAGTAGAGGATTACTATCACTAAAGTTTTTTATTTTCTTATTAAATTCTATCATTGCTTCTTTAATTGAATCACTAATAGTTACTGGTAATATATTATTTAAGTCAGTAAAAGTATAGGCACCTAGTATAGCAAAATCTGTTTCCTTCTTAGTTATTTTTTTATTTAGAAAGTCTTGATAATATTCTACTGGTATCTTACCATTTCCTTTTAAATAAGCTTTTTTCTCTAGTTCTTGTTGATATTTAACACCTGCAAACAATCCTTCTCCATAGTCTTTTTTAGATACTGTTACCACAATAGCACTATTGGCAGTATTACTATCTCTTAAATAATTACTCATACCGTTTACTACAAGAGAGTTATTTTCACTTGCTGAATTTATAACATAACCTCCAGGACACATACAAAATGAGTATACTCCTCGATGATTTTTTGTTTGATAAGTTAGTTTATATGGTGCTTTCTTAATCTTATTTTGATATTGTTCTTTATCAATCATCTTTTGATAATGCATTACTCTAACTCCTACTGCAAATGGTTTAGATTCCATCAACAAGTTTTTATCATCTAAAAGATGAAATGTATCTCTAGCACTATGACCTATAGCAAGTATTAAAATATTACAAGGTAGTTGTTCTTTATCATTTAGAGTAACTGATACTACTTTTTCATTTTCTATTTTAATATCTGTAAGTTTAGTACTAAATCTAAACTCTCCACCCATCTTAATTATTTTATTCCTAATAGATGGAATTATCTCTTTTAATTTATCAGTTCCAAGATGAGGATGCTGTAAGTATAAAATATCACTATCTGCTCCATTTTCAATAAAAATATCAAAGACTTTTTTACCTCTATGTTCCTTATCTCTAATCATTGTTTTTAGTTTTCCATCAGAGAATGTTCCTGCTCCCCCTTCACCAAAAGAGACATTACTTTCTTCATTTAAAGTACCTTTTTCTAAGAAAGTATTAACTGTCTTTACTCTTTTAATCATCTCTTCTCCTCTATCTATTACTAAGGGATGAAAACCTTTACTCGCTAAAATATATGCAGCAAATAACCCTGCTGGACCACTACCTACAATAATAGGTCTATTTTCTAATTTATTAGAACCATTCTTTGGTATTTGGTATTCTTCTTTTACTACTTTATTAAGTTTTAGTTTTTTATTCTTTAATAGTTCATCTTCTAATTTACTTTCTAGTTCTATATCAATACTATAGTGATAATGAATAGCACCACGCCTTCTAGCATCCACTGATTTTTTATTAATACTAATAGTTTTTATATCACTAGACTTTATCTTTAATAGTTTTATTACTTCTTCTTTATAATTATCATTATCTATTTTTAAATTAATCTCTACTCTAAGCATTACTATCACCTCTACTAGTTAATATTCCTGATAAGAAAGCAAATGTTAGATTGTAACCACCACAGTCTCCATTAACATCTAATAACTCTCCTATGATATATAAGTTTTTAACAAATATAGATTCCATCGTTAAAGGATTTATTTCCCTAAGACTTACTCCCCCACTACATACTTGTGAGAAGTCAAATTCTTTATAAGAAGTAATATTAAATTCCATCTCTTTTAGTATTTTAGTTAATTCTTGTTTTTTATCATTTGATAAGTCTTCATAATAAACATCTTTAGAAATATCTAAAGTCTTAAGTATATAGTCAATCATTTTATTAGGTAAAAAACCAAGTAGTAAATCATATACTTTTTTATTTTTAAAACTAACTTTATCCATAAATGGCATTAAGTCTATTGTAATTACTTCTTTTTTATTTTTATTTAAACCTTTAACAGCATAGTAACTAAGGTTAAAGATACAAATACCACTTAATCCATAGTCAGTAAACTGAACTTGACCTAGTTCTTCTCTTACTTTTACTCCATCTTCATAAAGAGTTACTTTAGCATCTACTCTTACTCCTTTAAGATTTATTTTTTCCCTAGTTATAAGTGAGGTTAGTGATGGTAATACTTTTACTATATGATGATTAAATTTTTTAGCAAGTTGATACCCTATTCCATCACTACCTGTCATCTTATAGGCTTTACTACCCGTTGCTAGTATCAGTTTATCACAAGATATAGTATCATTTATTAAGAATAAGCTGTTCTTTTTTTCTATTTTTTCTACTAAATAGTTATATTTAATCTTACCACCTAAGTCTAGATAGGTTCTTTCTAGTAGTTCTTTCATATTATAAGCTTGATTAGCAAAAGGATAATAATAACCATCTTTTACTTTAGGTATTATTCCTAAAGAGGTAATAAAGTCTTCTACTAGATGTATATTATCACTAGTTATTATTTTTGCTAATATATCTTTATCATTACTATGATAGTGTACTATATTTTGATCACTATTAAAAAAGTTGCATCTACCTGCTCCTGTTAGTAATAATTTTTTACCACTAATATTATTTCTTTCTAATATTGTTACATCATAACCACATCTTAGTAAAGAAATACCGGCAGCTAACCCACTAGCACCAGAACCAATAATTATTATTTTCATGAGTAATCACCTCTAAACCTAATTTTAGCATAAGATAAGAAAAGAAATAAACTTTTTCTTGTTTATTTCTTTAAGATTTGTTCTTTATTTGTAGTTTTTTCATATTCAGTAATGTTAACATTCATATCACTAGTCATGCCTTCTAACCAAGTTGCATCATTTAAAAACTGTCTGATTAATTGTTCATGTTTTTCTTTAGATGTAATATGATATTCTTTGGCCCCTTTAGAATAATTAGTAGAATCTAATAATTCCTTATTATAGATAATAGCTTGTTCTAAAGCACTTTCATAACTATCAGTTAAGAAATCAGTTTTAGAGCTATTAACACAATCTCCATCACTATTATATTCAGGATAATTAGCCATGTAATAATTTTCAGCTAGAGATCTACCTGTAATATATGGATAAACAACACCATAAGAGCAAGCAACTTTTCCTGATTTAGTTATTTTTCTCTCACTACTTACTACATAACATTTTGAAGGAATATAAGAAACTAGTTCTCTTTTTTCATCTTCAGCTTTCACTGGCACATTTAATTCTTTTGTTTTCTTTATAGGCATTACTGTATATGCTACTGGATATATTTGATTTTTCATAAAATCCCCCTCTTTCTCAAAGATGCACATATTATAACACACTTTAGTAAAAAAATAAAGCTTTTTTTCTACCAAACACGTCCTTTTAGATACCATTTACGGATTTAGTCTGTTTTGAATACAAAAAATTTACCAATTGAAGCACAAAGAAAAGGATTTTTAATCAAAATAGAATTGTTTTTACTGCTAGATAATCTTTACTACCAAGCGCATCCTTTTAGATACCATTTACGGATTTAGTCTGTTTCTTTTTAGAATAAACCACTTACTTATGACATACAATTCATAGAGGTGAATCACTTTGTTTATAAAAAATATCAATAAAAGAATTAAAATAATACTTTTACTATTTGGCTTTATTTTATTAATGGTTATTTTTAAAGTATTTTATGTGCAAGTTTTCGATTATAAGAAATTATCTAATCTTGCTAGTGATTTATGGAGTAGAAATTTACCAATAGAAGCATCACGTGGAAAGATTCTTGATCGAAATGGAATTGTTTTAGCTGATAATGTTACTACTACCTCTCTTGTTTTAGTGCCTAATCAAATTAAAAATAAGAGGGAAGTTACTAAGGAGTTAGCTAAGATACTTAATGTTAGTTATAATGAAATGAAAAAACATGTCTTTAAAAATACATCAATTGAACGTGTTCATCCACTTGGGCGACGACTTTCTTACGAAGTAGCCGATAAAATAGAAGCTTTAAAGTTTGATGGGGTTTATCTTCTTAAAGAAGCGAAAAGATATTATCCTTATAAAACATTACTTGCTCATGTTCTTGGTTATGTAGGAATTGATAATCAAGGATTATCTGGACTAGAATTACAGTATGATAAATACTTAACCGGGGAAGCTGGAGCTATTAAGTATTTTTCTGATGCCAAAGGAAATAAACTTACTCTTTCTGACGTTTATGTAAAACCTCAAGATGGTATGGATTTACAACTAACGATAGATATTAATATTCAAAAATCAGTTGAGAGAGAACTTGATAATGTTGTTAATATGATGAATCCTGATATGGCTCTTGCTGTTGTTATGAATCCTAAGACAGGAGAGGTACTAGCGATGAGTTCAAGACCTACTTTTGATCCTAATAATTATAAAAATTATAGTAGTGAAGTATTAAGTAGAAACTTACCTATTTGGGCTAGTTATGAACCCGGATCTACCCAAAAAATAATTACAACTGCTGCTAGTATTGAGGAGAAAGTTATTGATATTTATAATGAACACTTCTTTGACTCTGGAGGTGTTACCGTAGATGGAGCAAGAATCAGATGTTGGAAAGCAGGTGGTCATGGTGATCAAACTTTCTTACAAGTATTGCAAAATTCTTGTAACCCTGGTTTTGTTTTAATGGGAGAACGTCTTGGAAAAGAAAAGTTATTCTCTTATTTAGATTTATTTGGATTCGGACAAAAAACTGGAATTGATCTTAATGGTGAAGGAAAAGGAATAATATTTCCTCTATCAAGAGTTGGTAATGTAGAACTTGCTACTACTGCCTTTGGTCAAGGAATAAGTGTAACTCCTATCCAGCAGATAACTGCTATATCTGCTGTCTTAAATGGTGGTAATTTACTAAAGCCTTATGTTTTAGCTAGTGTCTTGGAACCAGAGACTGGTAATGTTATGTATCAGAATAAAAAGACTGTTGTTAGAAAAACAATTAGTAAAGAAACATCTAAAACCATGCGGTATGCATTAGAAACAGTAGTAGCTTTAGGAGGAGGAAAAGCCGCTTATATTGATGGATATCGCATTGGGGGAAAGACTGGTACTGCCCAAAAAGTTAAAGATGGAGCATATCTCGTTAACAATTATATAATGTCATTTGTAGGTATTGTTCCTAGTAATGACCCAGAAGCTGTTTTATATATTGCTATCGATAATCCTAAAAATACGGCTCTTTTATCAAGTTATACTACCACCCCAATAGCAAGAAGAATTCTCTTAGATATCATAGATGCTTTAGATATTAAGAAACAAGAAGGTGGTGTAGAAAAAGATTGGCAATGGGATGATAAGGTTTATTATGAGGTACCAAATGTCATCGGTAAGGATAAAAAAGAAGCTAAAGAAATATTAGAACACTTTAAAGTAGAATACAGTAAAACAGGTAGTAAAGTAATCAGTCAATCGCCAAAAGCAGGTGAGAGGCTTGAAGATGGTGGTACAATCACACTACTTCTAGGAAACTAAAAGAATGAGAAAATCATCTTCTCATTCTTTTTATATCTTGATTAGAAACACCAGTTATTTCAGTTATCATATCGTAAGATAAGCCTTTGTTTAACATGGTATTAATTATAGAATTTCTTTCCTGCTCAATTCCCTGACTAATTCCCTGACTAATTCCTTGTTCAATTCCCTGACTAATTCCCTGACTAATTCCTTGACTAATTCCTTGACTATAACCATGCTCTATACCTTTTTTTCTACCATTACGGTAACCTCGTCTAGTGGCTATCTTCTCACGATATGCTAAGTACATGGCATCTTCTTGTCTTCGTCTTTCTTCAGCATCATATAACCCAATGGTATTAATATCAAAAGTAGCTTCTTTAATTCTTTTAGCTGCTTCCATTAAATCATCATCTCCTTTACTAATTTCATCTAGGTCTTTAATCTTATCAATACTAAGTATTAATAAGGCCTTTTCAAGTTTAGTTAACTTATCCCCATTATAGTATTTCTTCCTCAGTTTGGGAAGACTGATATGATATTTTTTAACTTTTCCCGTTTCAATTATTCTGTTTTTCATATCAGCATAATAAAACTTCAAGATAGGACTTTTAACTTTAAAGTATGAAAAATTATTGAAGTTTACTTGTAAAAAACTATTCATACTGCTATAATCTTCACTAACATTTAAGCTTTCTCCTTCAATTTTCCCAAGATAAGCTTCATTCCTGATAAATAATCCATCAAAGTAACGATTATTCATCTCGAAATTAGCCAGCATCTTATCAACCTTGATAATAAGATCAGATGTCTTTTTTCTTTCCTTAGCATTACTAAGTTTATGTTCACTATTTTGAACTCTTATTCTGCCTTTTATACTTTCTTTAGAAATATTTGTGAAACTGCTAACTAGAAAAGCTAGATAATTAGGACAATCTAACATAACAATTTTAAAAACCGGATCAAAGTTAGCAGGAATTACTTTACCAGTTGCTATTAAATTATCTCTAAGTCTTTCTAGTTTTGTTATATCATCAAGCATAATTTTTCCTCCTTTCGCCCCTAATCTATCACAATGAAAATCTAATTGCAAATTTGAAATTTTGTAAATTGAACCCTATTTTTCTAGGGAAAATAGCAAATTCAAAAGGCAATTTTCCAAATTCACTCCACCCTTACTAGTGAATTTAGTAAAACTGCCTTAAAATTCTATAATTTAAATTTTTTTAAGTTTTTTTAATGCCTCATCAAAGGTTGAAACAGCTTCTATCTTAATAGAATAGTTTTTTCGTTTAGCTTCTTTTAAAGCTTCTTCATAGTTTTCACCAGCCGGTACTAAGAAAACATCAGCTTTTTGTCTTACCGCTCCATTAAGTTTATATTTAACACCACCAATACTACCAACACTACCATCTTCCTCGATAGTACCAGTTCCCACTACTTTTTTACCCCTAGTAATATCTTTATCTACTAGACTATTATAAATAGCTAGCGTAAGCATTAACCCGCCAGATGGACCACTTTCACTTTGTTTGAATTTTAATTCTATTTTAGGGTTAGTTTCATAATCATAAATATTTACAATACTAATACCTGCTATTTTTCTTCCTTGATAGTTCTTAATAGTAGCATAAACATCTTTTTTAGAATCATTTCTTTTTACTACTAGTTTAATTCTATCTCCAACTTTTTTTTCTTCTATAACACTTTTTAAAGTATCAATATCTTTATACTCCATATCTTCTACTTTTACTATCTCATCACCTATTCTTACCCCGTCACTTTCTTTTTTTTCAAGATAGAAAACATAAGGATGAGTAGCCTTAATTTTTACCTTCTTACCTGCTTTTTGATAAGCTAGTAAAATAGCTGTTTGATTAGCACTTTTTAAAGATAAATGATCCCTGATACTTACTTCTTCTACTGTCTCATCATTATTTAGCTTTACATCTTCTTCTTTTTCTAACTCCCAATCTTTAAAAACTTTAGATAAAAGATAAGTAGCAGTATTTCCTTTTAATTCTTTAACATAGGCAAAATACATCTTATAATCTTTCTTATTACTAGATTTAATATTTATTCTTTTACTAATATCTATCGTTCCACCCCCAGCATAAACATAATATGGAAGAGGAAAAGATAAAACTAAATACAAACTAAGAAAGATAAGAATACTCTTCCCATTTTCCTTCATAAATTCCTTTATTTTCTCATACAATTTATTAGTCATTTTATCAACACCTTTATAATACATTATAGCAAAGGATTAAAAATTATGAAAAGAAAATATCACTATTTATTAGGTTTTATTATTATTATGTTTTCTTATCTTGGAATATTTTGTTTTCCTAATATTATGATCAATTCATCTATTAATGCCCTTTTAATCTTTAGAGAAAAACTATTTCCTTCCATTTTTCCTTTCTTTGTCTTATCTTTTTTATTTATAAATATGGGCTACCCCTTAATACTTAATAAATACTTTAAAAATATCACTAGAAAGATATTTCATCTAAGTGAAAATACAACATTCATCTTACTTATGAGTATTATCTCTGGTTTTCCTTCTGGTGCTAAATATATAGTAAAAGATTATAGCAATAACTATATAACTAAAGAAGAAGGTAATCAATTACTCTTATTTACTCATTTTGCTAATCCATTATTTGTCTTAGGAACTTGTGGTATCTTACTAAATAGTAAAAGACTAGCTTATAAGATACTTATTTGTCAGTTACTTGCTAATATCATATTAGGAATACTAGTAAGACCCAAAAATATTACTATTACCAAGAAAAAAGAAGTAGTTTTTTCTACTCCTAGTTTAATATCTATCTTACCTGATGCCATTAATGAAGCCATGGAAGTTTTAATCTTTATGTTAGGTTCTATTACTATATTTCAGTTCTTTACTAATTGTTTTCTCTTATTTACTAATGAATCAGTATTTTTTAGAACTATCTTTACAGGTATTATGGATCTTACTAGTGGTATAAATCTAGTACCTACTCTTTCTATATCAATAGAGCTTAAAGCTTTACTAATGTTAATATTTATAACATTTGGAAGTTTATCTGTTCATTTGCAAGTAATTAATGCTATTAAAAATACTAATCTATCTTATACTAATTTTTTTATAGGACGAATCTTAGAAACTATAATTTCTATAATTTTATTTTTACTTTTCTAATATTAACTAAGTGGATAAGCAACTGGAGCAGTTATAGAAAATGATAAGTCCTTATCTTCAAAATCACGACAGTTAAGAGAAATATTTATTTTAACAAAAGCATCATCATCGCCTAACACTTCAATATAAGTTTTATCTTTATCAATAGTTAAATCATCTAAAGTATTAGTAAATTTAGGAAGTGAATAAACAATTTCTTTTCCTGTTTCACCATAAGTTATATTGCCATTATTTAAATTAATTTCCATATTTGTACTATATATTTTACCAGTTTTAGGATTATTCATATCAAATTTAGCATTCAAAGTAGCAGCTGAAATGTTTTCACTTTTTTGGACATTAATCAAGTGTCCTTTTGTTAAATCATCTTGAATAATTTTTTGTAGTTTGTTTTCATAATCTATGATACTACTTTCAATTGCTTCTTTCTGCTCTTTATCTTTATAAGATAGCACAATATCAAACATTCCTACTACTATCAAAGATAAAATAGCAAAAGTAATTATTAGTTCAACTGATGTCATTCCTTTATTACTCATTTTCTATGTACCTCCATAATTCCATAATTATGTTTATCTCCTTTATTAAACTCTATTATTACATGAAAATAATTACCATCATTAACTTTAGTAGTGTTTTTACTATAAGTTGGAAGATAACTAATATAGTCTTTAAATTCTCTTGTATAAGAACTATTAGATTTAACATGATTTTTGAATTTTTCTAGATTATAAGGAACTAAATAGATCTTAGTTATATCATTAATTTCTTTATAACTATAGCACCAACCAGAAACATTATTTTGAGAATAAGAAAGACAGTCAGTTATATCAAAATAGCCATAGTTTGAAGCATTTGTAAAAGCATTTTGACTAATTCCATCTAAAACTAATTTTCTAGCCCAATGAGCCTTATATGTAGCTTCTACTGTGTTATAATCTTTATATTTTTCATATTCTGCTATTAATGGTAGAATATTAACATAAAGCATGGAAAAAGTACTCATTACAAAAAGACTTACTATTAGTGTTTCCGCTAGCATAAAACCTTTATTATTAATTTCTTTTATACATTTCACAAACATCACCCCTTGCACCAATCTTAATCCTATTATATAATAGATTATAGTAAAATACCATATCAAAAATAAAAGGGGCTGATTAAATGATTAGTTATGATATGACAAAAACTCCCGTTGTTAATGTTGTTGATGACATTTTAGCATATGGTGCCACTCATGGTGCCAGTGATATACATTTTGATCCAAGAGAAGATTCTTTAATGGTTAGAATGCGTGTCGATGGTGATTTAAGAGATTATACTAATATTCAAAAGATATATGAGAGAAATCTAATTACTAGAATTAAACTTTTAGCTAATATGAATATTACAGAAAGTAGACTTCCACAAGACGGAGCAATTAAGGGAACTATTAAGGGAATACCTATGGAGACTCGTGTTTCTACCCTTCCTACCAATGAAGGAGAAAAATGTGTTATTCGTATTCTTGACTACTCTAGAAGTTTAGCAGGTATTGATTCTTTAGGCTTTAATGAGAGAAACTTAGAAAAGTTAAAGAAAATGATTAAGGAACCTAATGGAATAATACTAATCACAGGAGCTACTGGTTCTGGTAAAAGTACAACGGTATATTCTATTCTACAAGTTTTAAATAATAAGGAAACTAATATTATCACTGTAGAAGATCCAATTGAGATGAATCTTGAAGGATTAAACCAAGTCCAAGTTAATAGTGAAATAGGACTAGACTTTGCTACAGTTTTAAGATCTATCTTAAGACAAGATCCAAATGTTATTCTAATCGGTGAAATTCGTGATAGTGAAACTGCTAAAATCGCCGTTCGTGCCTCAATTACTGGTCACTTAGTACTATCTACAGTCCATACCAATAACTCATTAAGTACCATTGAACGTCTACTTGATATGAATGTTGAAAGATATTTATTATCTAGTGCCTTAACTGGTATTATTTCGCAAAGACTTGCTAAAATGCTTTGTACGCATTGTAGAAAGAAAGAAGCTACTACTCCTTATCAAAAAAAGATATTTAAACTAGCTCTTCACCAAGATGTAGAAGAAACTTATGTAGCAAATCATGATGGATGTGAATACTGTTCAGGTGGATATCATGACCGTGTAGCTATTCAAGAAGTATTGTTGATTAATGATGAAATTAGAAATGCTTTAAATGAAGAAGAAATGCGAAAAGAAGATCTGCAAAAAATAGTATACACCTCTGATGTAATAACCATGTTACAAGATGGTCTTTACAAAGTCTTAGATGGAACCACTTCCTTTGAAGAAATCTATAGAATAATTGATATTGATGATGATTTAGATATGCAAGAAAAATTAGGTCTATTAGATAACGAAATACCTAGTAATAAAATTACTGAAAGTAAAGGTACCCTACCACCAATTACTATAGAAAACAATAGTTCTTTACCAAACATTCCAATTATTGAGAATCAAATAATTTAAAAAAGTCATAACACTCAAGCTTATGACTTTTTAACTTTGACATATTTATGACTTTCTATATTAACATTTATATGTCTACTCAAAGAATTATTTCTTGGTTCATGTTGTCAAAAGGAAATTAGAATAAAAAAGTGAGTGGATATATCCACTCAAACTATGACATTTTAATAATGACATTTTTGTGACATTTCATGTTGATATTTACAATACACAGTCTTAGAAATTGACGTATCATTTTCTATATGTATGTTAAGTTTAGTCTAAGACAAGGTTAATCTATGTCGATTCATCACTCTACTTAAAGCCTTAACCTTAAGTACCAAATTTAATCGGCTGGCCGAGCCGCGTTATTATTATATCCAGTATTATTGACATTGAATACATTGTTAGTATTATCCTGACGGGGCGAAAAAGAAAGGAAATAACCAAATCCGCTTTTTCAAAAAGATTAACCTATGTAAATCTATCTATAGCATTTACACCTTATCACTGGACAGTTTTTGAAAACATAAAAAAATGAGTATAGATACTCTAAACTCACTTTGTCTCTTAAAATTGAAATAAACAACCTTTTCTGTTATTATTAATATACAAAAAGTAGAAAGAGGTTGTTTATGAATAAAGTATATAATACACAAGAAGATATGGCAAGGGGTTTTGAAATTTTTTTATTAGCAGTTGATCCAAATATTAGAAAAACTCAATTAAACATTATCCCATATATATTTCATGGCATGATTATTTCTGAGTCCCTTGTTCCAATAGATATAGCAAAAAAATCTTAAAGATAACTTTTCTTTGATTCAGATTGAATCTATTGTTAAAAGAATTAGAAGATTATTTAGTAACAAACATTTTAATCCTTATGAATTCTATAATAATATTATTGCCTATGTAATTCTTAACTATAAATTAAAGCACAACGATAAAAGAGTTCATATTATTTTTGACCACATGTTTTCCAAAGATAATTTTACCGTTTTTATGATTAGCATGCGTATTGGTAAACAAGGTATTCCTTTATGGTTTAGATGTTTTGAGGGTAATGATGATTCCGATGCTTTTGCTGAAAAAATCATTAAAGAAGGTATAACTCATGTTTCTAATCTTTTTAATGGTAAATTCGATTTGATTTTCCTTGCTGATAGATGGTTTAATTCTACAGGTATAATGGAACACATTAATTCTCTTGGGCACACTTATGTCCTACGATTAAAGAAAAATTTAAAGATTTTGCATCAAGGTAAAAAAGATAAAGAGAAAGTATGGAAACCACTTTCGGATTTACCTAAATATAAATTTCGTTCTACACATTATAATGAAATTGAATTAACAGAAAATAAATATACTACTAACGTTGTTATTAGCGATTCTATCAGCACTGATACCCCTTGGATTCTTGCTACCAATGGTAACTGCAATAGAGCTATAAAGGATTATAGTTATAGATTTGGTGGCATTGAAACTGTTTTTAAAAATCAAAAATCTAATGGATTTTATATTGAAGATACTGTTAATTGTTCGTTGAAATATTTTCAATCTATGTACTGTTTTTCTTGTATTGGCGTTTTACTTCTTACTATTATAGGAACTAATTTTTCAAAAAATACCAAAACTTATAGAAACATTAAAATTGCTACACACACTAAATCCAATGGTAAAAAATCAAGAATAATGTCCCTATTTAATACTGGCTTGGTTCTATTTCATCGTGCTTTTATGTCTTTAAAATACGTAAAAATTGATTTTAGATTTGTTTTATATGATGCTTAAAAAAATCACAATTTAATAATTCAAAAACTCCATAGTAATATGGAGTGCGTTGCTGTGTTATAAAATTCAGTTTTTTATTATGTAGTTTTTTTCTAGGTGGTCTATGTATCATAAAACTCAAGCACTGGCCTTACTTTTCTTATTACAGAAAGCAGTAATTATAAGCACTATTAGAAAACTGTCCAGTTATAAGAGAAGAAAGGACATAACCAAAAAACTGGTATTTTTTGCCATTTTTGTTAAAATAAGTTATTATTATCTAGGAGATGATAACATGACAAAAACTAATTATATTAATATAGTAAAAAAAGGTGGATTCTATACCGTCTATAATAATGACTGTTATATAATTAACTATCTTTTTAATTACAAAATAGTTAATAATAAAACAGGATTTCCTATAAGTAGTATTAATAAAGTACTTAATACCCTAAATAGAAAAAAAATCAATTATATAATAGATAATAAGGAAGTTAAGTTTAGTACTAATAATTATGAGCAATACCTAACAACTGGTGTTAATAATTATAATTTAATAAAGAAGAAAAAAACATTAGAAGAAAAAGTTAATAGTTTATCAGCTAAACAAATAGATGAATTATATGACCTTATTATGAGGTACTTAAATGACTAATACATTTAATTTAGAAATAAAGATGAAGGAATTTATTCTAGCACTTGATGAGGTATTAATTAACTACCCCAAAAAAGAATATAACTTAAAGGACAAGATACAATCAACATCTTATGAAATACTAGAACTAATATTTAAAGCTAATAATATTAGTTCTAGTAAAGAAGAAACAATAAATACTATATTAGTAAAAATATCTATGTTAGACTTTTACTTTGAAGTGAGTTACAAACATAAATGTATTAATAAAAAACAATTAGATAAGTATATTTATAAATTAACATTTATAACTAAACTTACATACGGATGGAAAAATTATGACAGTAATAAATAGTAATGATGTATTAAAAATATATGAAGAAAGCATTAAACCAAATACGAGAAATAAAGAGAAAATATATAAATTTGATAGATATAAAATGATGAATATAGAAAAAGTAACTAATACTTTAAAGGATATTAATTATGGTGGTGGTTATTATAATATATTCTTAATAAAAGATCCTAAATATAGGATAATAATGAGTCTAAATATACATGATAAAATAATTAATCATTATATAACTAAATACTTTCTATATCCTTTTTTAGAAAATAAACTAATCAATAGAAATGTAGCAACTAGAAAAGGAATGGGAAGAGATTATGCTATTAAACTAATTAAAAAGGATATAGAAAGTATGAAGAAATATAAAACATTCTATATCTTAAAATTAGATATGAAAAAATATTTCTATTCAATAGATCATAATAGATTAAAAGAAATGTTAAAAGAAGACCTAAACGATGCTTATATCTATAACTATATAGCTAAGATAATAGATAGTACTAATAAAAGCTATATAAATAGAAATATAGCTAAAATAAAAGAAAGATATAATAATAATGATTTACCATACTATTTAAGAGATAAAGGACTACCTATCGGTAATTATTCATCACAATTCTTATCAATCTATTATCTATATAAAATAGATTATAAAATAGTACATACTTATCATATTAAACATTATGTTAGGTATATGGATGATTTAATATTAATACATGAAGATAAAAATTATTTAAAAGAAATATTAAATAATCTAGAAGAAGAATTAAATAATGTTTATAAATTAGAATTAAATAAGAAGAAAACTATATTAAGTAATAGTAGAGAAGGCTTTACCTTTTGTGGTTATAGATTTAGGGTTATTGATAATAAAACAGTAATAAATGTATCTAATTCAACTAAAAAAAGGGTTAAAAAAAGAGTAAAAGAAGTTAAATACTTATTAGATAATAATAAAATAGAACCAGCTAAAGCATTCGCTTCTGTTAATACTTACTATTATGGTTTTAAATTTGGTTCAGAAAGAAAGATAAGAAGGATAATAGAAAGGGACTTTTATGAAAAATAGATACTTATTCTTTAGAAATATATATAGAGAATATATAATATTCTTTATAGAGAAAAAGGAATTAAAAACTTATGATATTGATACTAATATATTATCTTTAATTAAAACTAAAGATAATATATTAGAAACACTAGATAAAGAACAAATAAACTATATAATTGTAGATAACTTAGATATAATAGGAAGTAAAAAATATATAAATAATAGTTATAGTTTATATAAGAAAAAAGCTAAGCTAGTTAGATTAATATATAAAGTAGTAGTAAAAGAATACTACAACCAAATAGACCAGTAAAAACTGGTCTATAATATTTCATATACCTATAAGGAATTGACGTATCACTTCCTGTATATATGCCTAGTTCTGTTTAAAACAAGGATAAACTATGTCGATTATTACTCTATCTAAAGCCGTAACCATAGATACCTAAATTAATCGGCTGGGCGGCCCGCATTAGTATTATTAGCATTATTGTTGTTGACATAGCCAGTATTATTGACATTGAAAACATTATTAGAATTATCGGCACGCGGGCTAAAAAAACAGGCACGAAGCCAAAAGCACACTTCATAAAAGATTACCCTACTATAACATTTATAGCAGATTTATCATATCATACTTATAGATATTTAGTGATATATATGATAAATTAACATATTGAAAGCAAAAATAATTGGGTCAATGGTTTGCTCAATCGCAAGCCATTGACCACACTCGCTCTATATTATCTAAGTCTTATATTTCCTTCACGACTTCTTTTTATACACAATTTTACCTACATAGTTACTACTTACCTTTATTCTCTACTTGTTTATTTATCAACAGCTGCCTCCTTTCGGTCTCCGCCCTCACTGTCGGCGTCTTAGTACCTCCCTATCTTATCCCAGAATGTATGGTGAACTTGTAGTCCCTGATCCTGATATCACCTTAATTGTGGATTTTAGATATACGACTGGGCGGCCCGCATTAGCAATAGTAG
>UMIS01026644.1_pt1 | contig 19276 bp, 16 predicted proteins | sample 1965801 | NCBI WGS metagenome assembly UMIS01 (sample SAMEA4836128, study PRJEB28245) | human gut metagenome | biome: gut microbiome; material: fecal sample | place: Denmark | collected 2008
CATCGTGCATTACGACACACCCTCTTTATTTATAATGATTATTTCTAAGATGTTATAAGTATATTATTTTGTCATTTCTATTAATATTTATAAATAATGATATTATGAGAAAATACATGATGGTACTTTTGTTATTGCAGTTTGTTGTCATGTCGGCCGAGACAGCCGACAGCGTTATGCTGCACATCGTATATAATACAACTTATGCCACATACGGCAACGGACATAAGACTCATGACGTTATGGCATTGGATGTGGGGCGTACCATGTCTCATTTTTACAGCGAGGCACAAAGGCTGCGTGACGAACAGATGAAAAAGATCAATGAAAGCAATCTGCCACTCGACATAGCCATAAACAACGCAAAGAACGTTGGCGGAGGCGGTTTGCAATGGCATGTATGCAAACGCCCTTCTGGTGGTGACAGCATAACATTTTACGACACGTTTGGATTAGACGGAGTGAAATACACTAAAGTTGACAGCCAGCAGCAATGGAATATCGAAGATGGCGACACCACGATATGCGGATACAGTTGTGGCAAGGCATGGACAGACATAGGCGGACGGCGGTGGACTGCATGGTTTGCGGCAGACATTCCGGTAAGCGACGGTCCATGGAAACTGCGCGGACTGCCGGGACTCATACTCAAAGCTGTTGAATCCGACGGAATATATTCATTCTGCTGCACATCTATAACAAGCGGAAACGGAATGTTGGTGGAAATGCCTTCGGGAAATTATACAGATTGTACTTACGATGAATATAAAACGCTTTATTATAAATATAACGACGACCCGATACAGTTTCTTGTCACCCGTACCGGCAACTCGCTGCCCATTCCCGGCAGTAAACGGAAGAGCGCGATAATATCAATAGACGAAAAACCGTTCACGCACTGATTACGTCCCTCTATCTGCGCCTTTTACGTTATGACATATACTTGTCGCGCTACAAAATTTAAAGTTTTAAGCATGTAGGGAGACAATGCCATAACAAATTGGATTGCAACTTAATGAAGAGAGGCTGATAATATGTTGACGCTTTGCATAAAAATGATAAGTTAAGATATGAGAAAATTCATGATGACATTCTTGTTGTTGCCGTTTATTACACTGTCTGCCTCCACAGCCGACAGTGTTCGACTTAGCGTAACATATCAGGTGCGATATGCTAATGCAGAAGGTGAAAACGAAGCTAAACAGGACGTGATGAAGCTTGACATTGGCAACAATGCGTCACACTTTTACAGTTGGATGAACAGAATGAAAGAAGCCCTGATGGACAGCATGAATGCTACAGGGCAAATAAACTTAGAGAAGATACGCAAGCAGGTTAAGCCGTATCAAAGCGGGCAGGCGTATCACATTTATAAGAACATTCCGTCACAGGGAAGACTGGTGTATGTCGACAGGGTGCTGATAGATTTCTTTAAATATGAAGAAGACATGCCACATATAGAATGGATTCTGACAGAAATCGACAGCACCGTGGCTGGCTATAGATGCCAAAGCGCTGTGGGCGAATTGCGTGGACGCAGATGGCACGTATGGTTTACAGCCGACATACCCATAGCTGACGGCCCGTGGAAATTATGCGGCTTGCCTGGACTGATACTCAAGGCTGCTGACGAAACAGGAACATTCTCGTTTGTATGCACAGCCATAGAAAAAGGCGACGGACGGCAGTTGGCGGTCGACAAGCAAAAGTATGTAGACTGTACTCCTTTGGAACTTCAAGACATCTACAAGGAATATTTTGCCAACATAAAACTTTATATGGAAAAGGTAAACGGTGTTCCGTTCACCAAACATTATATGGAAACAGGAAACACTGAAGCATTGAGGAAAAAGCCTGTGAATCTGATGGAGACATACATGCCTTAACCTTTCATCCTCTGCAATGAAACCGTTCATGATTATATGAAAAATAAATTATGCCCAATTATGAAAAAGATATTTGTCCTGATTTTACTTATAATCCCTCTGCTGCTTAATGCCCGGACATTTACGGGCGTTGTTAAGGATGAGGGCGGCAAGCCGCTCCCAGGAGTGTCGGTTATGCTTAAAAGCACAGCAGGACGCATAAGGGCATACGCAATAACGGCTAAGACGGGAACCTTTACGCTGAAGTATGAAGGAGAAGACGGACAAACCGACTCGCTCGTATTCAGAAGTATGGGCTATGCCACAGTTACGCTGGCTGCAAAGACATATAAAGACGGACGGACAATAACCATGAGGGAAGAAGCTTTCGCGCTGAAAGAAGTGAAGGTGAAACCGGACAAGATAACACAGCGCGGCGACACGATAGACTATCTGGTTAGCAGTTTTCGTCAAAAAAACGACCGCTCGATAGCCGACGTCATATCACGTATGCCCGGAATGGAGGTTGGAAAAGACGGCAGCATAACATATCAGGGCAAAAGCATCAACAAGTTTTATATTGAAGGCATGGACCTCATGGGCAGCAAATATGGCGTAGCAAGCAACAACATAGATGCCGGCAAGGTGAAGAAGGTGCAGGTGATGGAGAATCATCAGCCTGTGAAGACACTTAAGGATGTTGTGTTCAGTGACCAGGCTGCGCTTAACATCGTGCTCGACGAGAAGGTGAAGGATATGTGGCAGGGAGAATTGTCGCTTGGCGGAGGCGCCACTCTGCAGGGAAAGACAGACGCATTGTATGACAGTCGGGCATTGGCAATGCTGTTTTCGCGGAAGATGCAGAGCATATCAATGTATAAGTGCAACAACACAGGCAAGGACATAAGCAGCGAAGTTGGCTCATTGGCATCGCTCGAAGAGAGCGTACCGGCTGCAGGCGGACTGCTTTCAGGCATTGGTCTGGGCAGAACAGGACTTGACGAAAGCCGAACCATGTTTAACAACACACATATACTTGCCACCAACTGGCTGTTTAAGACGGCGGCAGACAACGACCTGCGACTTCAACTTACGGGGCTGTTCGACAAGAGTCTGAAGCGGCAGCAGTCGCAGACTGTTTATACCGACTTAGGCAGCGGAGCCGTGATAACACAGGACAACGACGCACAGGCATACCGTAACGAATATGAAGGCGAGCTGATGTATAAAGTGAATAAAGACAGGCTATATCTTGTAAACACCCTTAAAGGATATGCTGACTTTAACCGCAGCCTCGGTACATCTGTACTTAACGGACAGACAACGCTGCAGAGCGTAAGACCGCGTGAAAGATATGTGGCAGACAATCTGCGTTTCATTAAGAATTTTTCAGGCGGAAACAGTTTCTCGTTAAGTTCAGCTGCCGCTTATCATTATAAGCCCGGAACGCTGCTCATATCAGACGGATCGGCAGAGACACTCAACATAGGTCAGTTAGACTGGAAAACTTATACAAACTTCAGACACAGATTGTGGTTGCTGAATATTACATATACCGTAGGATTTGACCTGAAACGACAGAACATTGATGTAGAAAACGCAGTGAACACAGCCACCGATAAATATGATGAATATAGGGCTTACGTATCTCCCGACATAAGCATCAAGACACACGACGTAAGTATCAGTCTTAATGTGCCGATAAACTGGCGCTATCGCAGTCTTAATTCGCTGTCGGCACATAAGTTTACGGCAGACCCATCACTCTATTTCAGCTATGAGCCAACGGCTCGATGGCAACTTACTGCAAGCGGATCATATTCATGGATGCCGCAGGACGCACTGACATCCATGCCGACGCTGGTGTTCACCGACTATATAACAGCGCGTCGCGGCAACGGACAGCTTGACTATATTGACGCTTTTGTATTGAATGCCGCTGCAAGATACAAAAACGTGATAAGCGGATTTTTTGCCAATGGCGGAGTAGTTTACAGCCGTATGGGCAACATGCTGATGTATAAGGGTGAACTTGTAGATAATGTTTATTGCAGCACTCCGTCAGACCAACGCTCGTCCGTAAGCATGATTACGCTTAACGGCTCGGCAAGTAAGAGCTTCGACTGGGCCGGTCTGTTGCTTAAATTATCTGCACGGCAGACATGGAATAACTACAGCATGCTCATAAATGACAATGTGCAGCCATTCAGGATGGAAAGCAGCGAGATAAAACTCAACATCTCTATAAAGCCTCTATATTGGCTCTCTGCCGACTTGACGTCTTCACTAAACCGTAACCATCAGACCAATAAGGAGAGTACAGACGGTTATGACGAAACATTATGTTATTTTACCCATAAACTGCGCACATATATCATGCCTGGCAACTGGATTATTGAGTTTGACAACGAGATGTATCACAGCAACGACGAATCGGTGTCGACAACATTGTTTTCCGACCTTTCGATAACATATAAGACACGACACATTGAGATAGGCGCAGCTTGTCATAACCTGTTTGGTAAAGATCTGTTTGAGCGCCGATATTTCACAGACACACAACGCATATATACATCCACCCGTCTGCGTCCACGAGAAATATTGCTAAAGGTACGTTTCAGTTTGTAGTGACAGAATGACCGTAAAAATTCATAGCGTTGCTGGCTAAAAGAACAGAATCGTCATCAGAATTGAAACTGTATTTTTGCTTTATATAAAACGGATTTTAGTACTATTTTTCGCTAATAGAAAATAGAAATGCGGCTGAAAATATGGATGCGCAAAAAAGGTAAAAATGTATATGAACTAATGACCGATTTGAAGTAAATGTGATGATATCTGAAAAGATAAGAGGGTGAGGCTAAACAATCAGCCCCACCCTTTTATTTTTGTATTGCTCAATAATAACGAACTGTCGGATAATAATTAATTGCTATTCGAACACTTCTTCAATACCTCCTGCGCTATAGTCATCAAACTCTGAAACACAGGGGTTGAAATCTTCAGGTATATCAAACTTCTCGTTAGGATCGTATCCCAGGGAACGGTCGGCAAACACCTTCTTCATGTAATACGCCCAGATAGGCAAAGCCATATTGGCGCCCTGTCCCATTCTGGTAGAGTCGAAGTGAATGTCACGATCTTCACCGCCAACCCAACAGCCGCTTACCAAAGATGGCGTGAAACCCATAAACCAAGCATCGGCATTACGATTGGTGGTACCAGTCTTGCCCCCCATATCACACTCAACCTTATACTTATATCTCATTCGGCTACCTGTACCACCATCCATCACAGCCTTAAGCATCTCGAGCATTTTATAAGCACTCTCTTCGCTTATCACCTCATTCATACGTGGCTGGAACGTAGCTATTACGTTGCCTTCGTTGTCCTCTATCTTTGAAACAAACATAGGCGAACAATGTATTCCATGATTTGCAAACGTAGTGTAAGCACTTACCATCTCACATACAGAGGCTTCATTAGGGCCAAGACAAAGTACAATAGACGGATATACGCCATAAGTGTTTATACCGAAATCACGCAATATACGCAAAAAATCCTGAGGATTAATACGACTCATCAAATACGCAGATATCCAGTTGTTCGACTGTGCAAGTCCCCATTTCAGAGTTACCATTTGTCCATATCTTGACCGACTGCCATTTCTTGGTGTCCAGTTGCCATAAGATCTCTGAACATTGGGTGCAACATCACAAGGCGACATACCGTTAGACATACTTAAAGCATAAAGGAACGGCTTTATCGTTGATCCCACCTGCCTGCGTCCCTGTGTAGCCATATCATAAGTAAAATGAGTAAAATCTACGCCTCCCACATAAGCCTTGACAGCACCATTATGCGGATCCATACTGACAAAACCAGAACGCAAGAATGATTTTATATAACGAATTGAATCGAGCGGTGTCATCACAGTATCTATATCACCATGATACGTGAATACAGACATCTCAACAGGTGTTCTAAATGCTTTTTGTATTTCACTTTCCGTAGCACCCTGCTCTTTCATTGCCCGATATCTCTCGCTTTGTCTTATAGACCTGTTCAGAATTCCTTTTACCTCAGCAGCAGTAAGAGCATTAGTAAACGGAGCATTTGGCTTTGTTCTGTTCTCTTTCGTAAAAGCCGGCTGAAGATAATTCCCCACATGCTTCAATACGGCCTCCTCAGCATACTTCTGCATTCTGGAATCTATTGTTGTAAAAATCTTCAAACCATCTGTATACACATTATAAGGTTCACCATTCTTCTTATGATTCTTATTACACCAGCCATACAAAGGATCCGTCTCCCATGCCAAAGAATCAATTGTAAACTGAACCCTATTCCAAGATGGATAATCTTCCAACGTTGGTTTTTGAGCCATAATGTATTGTCTTAAAAACTCCCTAAAATAAGTTGCAATACCATCCTTATGGTCAACACGATGAAAATTAAGGGCCAAGGGCTCATCATGAGCTTTCTGATATTCTTCATTTGTAAGATATCCAGCTTTCAACATTTGCCCCAGAACAACATTACGGCGATCTGTACATCTTTCAGGATATCTTACAGGATTAAAATATGAAGGATTCTTACACAAGCCAATAAGTGTGGCAGACTCTGTCAATGTAAGATTTTTAGGATCCTTGTCAAAATAAACATCAGCAGCAGTCTTGATGCCTACAGCATTATGGAGAAAGTCGAAATAATTAAGGTACATTGTTATTATTTCTTCTTTTGTATAAAAACGCTCAAGTTTCACAGCAATAACCCATTCTATTGGCTTCTGCAACAAACGTTCAAGTGTGCTTTTAGCTGTAGCTGAATAGAGTTGCTTTGCAAGTTGCTGGGTTATTGTTGAACCGCCACCTGCGCTTTTCTGTCCTAAAATTCCACGTTTTACAACAGCACGAGTTAATGCGATAAAATCTATGCCTGAATGATCGTAAAATCGTTCGTCTTCTGTAGCGACCAAAGCCTGAACCAAATAAGGCGAAATACCATCATAATCAACATGTACCCTATTTTCACGATTCATATTATATGTACCAAGAATCTTGCCGTCTACAGAATAAACCTGAGAGGCATATCGGCTAATAGGGTTTTGCAAATCTTCCAAATCTGGCATATAACCAATCCATCCAAACCATATGGAAGTAAAACTAACAGCCAAAAATACTATAACCGCACAAAGCGTTCCCCAAAGGATACGCACAAATGTTTTTCTCATTATTTATAATAAAAAACTAATTAGCTGCAAAAATACTATTTTTCTTTTGAAATATCAATCATAAATTAAAAATAATGCTTAACTTAGCGGTCGAATTAGAAACACTACATTAATGGGAAAACATAATTTTGTAACTATTGCTGATTTATCAAAGGAGAAAATTCTTTACATGATAAAGTTGGCACAAGAGTTTGAAAAACATCCTAACAGAGAAATTATAAAAGGCAAGGTTGTAGCTACGCTTTTCTTTGAACCTTCTACACGTACTCGCCTAAGTTTTGAAACTGCAGCAAATAGACTTGGAGCACGTGTTATAGGATTTAGTGACGCGAAAGTAACAAGCGCGACTAAAGGAGAAACATTAAAGGATACGATATTAATGGTATCCAACTACGCCGATGCGATTGTAATGCGCCACTATATTGAAGGTGCTGCACAGTATGCAAGTGAAGTTGCCCCAATACCAATTATTAATGCTGGAGACGGTGCACACCAACACCCCTCACAATGTATGCTTGATTTATACTCAATATACAAGACGCAAGGCACACTTGAAAATCTGAATATATGTCTCGTTGGTGATTTGAAATACGGAAGAACTGTTCACTCACTTATCATGGCAATGAGACACTTCAATCCAACGTTCCATTTCATTGCACCAAAGGAACTTGCAATGCCTAATGAATATAAAATTTATTGTAAAGAACATAATATAAAATATGTGGAACATACGGCATTCAACGAAAAAATAATAAACGAGGCCGATATTCTATATATGACACGAGTACAGAAAGAAAGATTCTCTGACTTAATGGAATATGAGAAAGTAAAAAATGTTTATATTCTAAAAAACGACATGCTCAATAACGCAAGGGATAACATGAAAATATTGCATCCGCTTCCACGTGTTAACGAAATAGAATATGAGGTTGACACAAATCCGCATGCATATTATATCCAGCAGGCACAAAACGGCCTTTATGCACGTGAGGCTATCATATGCGACGTGCTAGGCTTGTCTATGGATGAAATCATTAACGACCCTACTATTATTAAATAAGCAGAACTTTATTAAGCCAGTAAACAATGAGCAAGAAAGAAAGATTGGTAGCAGCAATAGAAAATGGTACCGTCATTGACCATATACCTTCAGAAAAGACATACGAAGTGGCCAATATTTTAGGACTTCAGAATTTGAAAACTGTAGTTACAATAGGCTATAATTATCTGTCAAAGAAAATCGGACATAAAGGAATTATCAAAGTCGAGGACAAATTCTTCACAGATGAAGAAATCTCAAGACTTTCTGTTGTTGCTCCAAATGTCGTTCTCAACATCATACGCAACTATGAGGTTGTTGAGAAGAAAAAAGTCGTTACACCCAACGAACTTCAAGGAATCATCAAATGCAATAATCCTAAGTGCATTACAAATAATGAACCGATGAAAACCGTGTTCCATGTAATAGATAAAGAAAATGGCATTATTAAATGTCATTATTGCGACAAGGAACAAGATATTAATAAGGTTAAACTCGTATAAGTTATAGAATAATTATCTTGCATGCATCGATATTTTTTTATATTTTTGCATAACTATTAATAACCTAAACACAACATTCATATTAAAATCTATCGTATGGAAAGAGATCAAGTAATTTTCGACCTCATCGAAAGAGAACATCAAAGACAGTTAAAGGGAATGGAACTCATTGCCTCAGAGAACTTTGTAAGTGATGAAGTTATGCAGGCTATGGGCTCATACTTGACAAACAAGTATGCAGAAGGCCTTCCAGGAAAACGCTATTATGGCGGTTGCGGTGTGGTAGACGAAGTTGAAACACTGGCTATCGAACGCGTAAAAAAACTTTTTGGTGCAGAATTCGCAAATGTTCAGCCTCACTCTGGAGCACAGGCAAATGCTGCTGTTCTTTTAACTGTATTAAATCCAGGAGATACGTTCCTTGGGCTTAACCTTGCCCATGGAGGCCACTTGTCTCATGGCTCAAGTGTAAATACATCAGGTATATTATATAATGCTGTAGGATACAATCTCGACAAAGAAACTGGTCGCGTTGACTATGACGAGATGGAAAAACTGGCAATCGAGCATAAGCCCAAATTAATCATTGGCGGTGGTTCAGCATATAGTCGCGAATGGGATTACAAACGCATGCGTGAAATTGCAGACAAAGTAGGAGCAATTTTAATGGTTGACATGGCTCATCCTGCAGGTCTTATTGCCGCAGGCCTTTTGGACAATCCTGTTAAATATGCACATATTGTAACATCTACAACTCACAAAACACTACGTGGCCCAAGAGGCGGTATTATCCTTATGGGTAAAGACTTTGAGAATCCATGGGGTAAGAAGACACCTAAAGGTCAAATCAAGATGATGAGCCAGCTTCTTAACAGTGCTGTATTCCCTGGTACACAGGGCGGACCGCTGGAGCATGTAATAGCAGCAAAAGCAGTAGCATTTAATGAAGCACTACAACCAGAATTTAAAGAATGGGCTATGCAAGTTAAGAAAAATGCAACTGTACTTGCTGACGAACTTATTAAACGCGGCTTTACTATCGTAAGTGGAGGAACAGACAACCACTCTATGCTCGTTGACCTGCGTTCTAAATATCCAGATCTTACAGGAAAAGTTGCAGAAAGTGCATTAGTTGCTGCTGACATAACCGTGAATAAGAATATGGTTCCGTATGATACACGCAGTGCATTCCAAACATCAGGAATACGCCTTGGCACTCCTGCTATAACAACAAGAGGAGCAAAAGAAGACCTCATGGTTCTTATCGCAGATCTTATTGAAGAAGTTCTGAACAGTCCTGAAGATGAAAACGTAATTTCTTCAGTGCGTCAAAGAGTGAATGAGACAATGTCAAAATATCCACTTTTTGCATATTAATAAACAGAAAGTAATATATTAATATGGCATGCCTACATTACCCGAGGCATGCCATATTATATTTATATTGACGACAAATAGATAAATAATATCCATATATAATACTAAAAGACTACCCAAATATAGAATAAAGCAAGATGTAAAATCGCACAATGATAGACCAACAAAGGATTTTTAAATATTTTTATTACAACAAGCAGACCAACAAACACAAAAAATTTGGAAGTTTAAATTATTTGTTATAATTTTGCAGCCGATTTAGTCCGTATAGGCTCAAACAAGCTATGACACGATGTCATACGCCTTACGGAAAAAACCGTTTAACATAATAAAATGTACGCAATTGTAGAAATTAACGGTCAGCAGTTCAAGGCAGAACAGGGCAAGAAACTGTTCGTTCACCACATGAAAGATGTGAAAGAAGGCCAGGCTGTTGAATTCGACAAGGTACTGCTTGTCGACAAAGAAGGTTCAGTACAGGTAGGTGCACCAACCGTAGACGGTGCAAAGGTAGTATGTGAAGTTGTAAATCCTCTTGTAAAAGGTGACAAAGTCATCGTTTTCAAGATGAAGCGCAGAAAAGATTACCGTAAGAAGAACGGACATCGTGCTCAATTCACTGAAGTACAAATCAAAGAAGTAATCGCTTAAATTTTAGGAGGAACAAGAAATGGCACATAAGAAAGGTGTAGGTAGTTCTAAGAACGGACGTGAGTCAGCTTCTCAAAGATTAGGCGTTAAGATTTGGGGTGGTCAGAAAGTAATTGCTGGTAACATTATTGTTCGTCAGCGTGGTACTAAGCACAACCCAGGCAAGAACGTAGGTATTGGTAAAGATGATACTCTTTATGCTTTGGTTGACGGCGTGGTTAATTTCCACAAGGGCCGCAGAGATAAAAGTGTTGTATCTGTAATACCTGAAGCAGAAGCTTAAACAAAAGAATTTTTAATTATTTATTCCAAACAAACACAAGAATCCCTTTTCTCACACGAGAATCGGGATTTTTGCTTTTTTTAGTCGCTACAAAAAATATTTTTTGTAAATTTGCATCTGTTATTATAAAATATAAATTTGTATGCTTACACTAAAACTCATCAGTGAAGAAACTGAACGTGTAATTAAAGGGCTTGAGAAAAAACACTTTAATGGTGCCAAAGAGGCTATTGACAATGTCTTAGCATTGGATAAGACCAGACGTGAAACCCAGCAAAAGCTTGACAAGAATCTGCAGGGATGCAAATTGTTGTCAGCACAAATTGGCTCTCTAATGAAAGAAAAGAAAACAGACGAAGCCAATGCGATTAAAGAAAATGTATCCAAGCTAAAAGAAAGTGCCAAAAATCTTGAGCATCAATTAGATAAAACCCAAGAAAAACTGACAGAACTACTCTGTACAATCCCCAACATTCCAAACGACGATGTTCCGGAAGGTAAAGATGCATCAGATAATGTTATCGTAAAAGAAGGCGGACAAATACCCGACCTTCCAGAAGATGCTTTATGCCATTGGGATCTATGCAAAAAATTCAATTTAATAAACTTCGATTTAGGTGTAAAAATTACAGGAGCCGGATTCCCTATATATATAGGAAAGATGGCACGTTTTCAAAGAGCGCTCGAAGCATTTTTTCTTGAAGAAGCACGTAAAAGCGGATACTTGGAAATACAACCTCCATATGTAGTAAATGAAGCATCTGGATACGGAACAGGCCAGTTACCAGACAAGGAAGGTCAAATGTATCATTGCAATATGGACAATCTTTATCTTATTCCTACAGCAGAAGTTCCTGTAACTAATATATTCAGAGACGTCATATTGGACGAGAAAGATCTTCCAATCAAAAGATGTGCATATTCTGCATGTTTCAGACGTGAGGCTGGTTCATATGGTAAAGACGTGAGAGGACTTAACAGATTACATCAATTTGATAAGGTTGAAATTGTCCGCATAGATAAGCCAGAACATTCTTATGAATCACTTAATGAAATGCTTGCACATGTTGAAGGATTATGTCAGAAACTAGAATTGCCATATCACATTTTACGTCTTTGTGGAGGCGACATGAGTTTTACATCAGCTATTTGCTATGACTTTGAAGTCTATAGCGCTGCACAAGAGAAATGGCTCGAAGTTTCATCTGTCAGCAACTTCGAAAGTTATCAGGCTAATCGTCTAAAATGCCGCTATCGCAATTCTGAAACGAAAAAAACAGAACTGTGCCACACATTAAATGGCTCTGCATTAGCGTTACCTCGCATTGTAGCTACAATAATTGAAAACAATCAAACACCAGAAGGTATTAAAGTTCCCAAAGCGCTTATACCATACTGCGGATTCGATATGCTTGACAATAATAACTTTTAAATACAAGTCTATTGCAAAACCTAAATTTATGGTTTATGGTTTGCTACCATAAACCATAAATTATATAACACCTTAATTATTAAATACTACACCATAAAACAACAATGAACAAGATTATCCGTAAGGAACAATTCTCAGAGAAAGTATTTCTCTTTGAAGTAGAAGCGCCACTGATTGCAAAAAGCCGGAAAGCCGGTAATTTTGTGATTGTAAGAATTGGCGAAAATGGCGAACGTATGCCCCTCACAATTGCAGATGCAGACATAGAAAAAGGAACCATTACAATGGTTGTGCAAAAAGTAGGTCTGTCATCAATTAAGATGTGTAATCTGAACGTCGGAGATTATATCACAGACGTTGTTGGACCACTTGGAAATCCTACAGACATAAAAAAATTTGGAACCGTAATATGTGCAGGAGGCGGAGTTGGAGTTGCTCCAATGCTTCCTATTATAAAAGCATTAAAAGCAGCAGGCAATAGAGTTTTATCTGTAATTGCAGGACGAAACAAAGATTTAATTATACTTGAAAATGAAGTCCGAGAGAATAGTGATGAAACTATAATAATGACAGATGACGGGTCTTATGGGGAAAAAGGAGTCGTAACAGTCGGTATTGAAAAACTTATAAATCAAGAACATATTGATAAAGTTTTTGCTATCGGACCTCCTATTATGATGAAGTTTAGTTGCATGCTAACACAGAAATACAATATCCCAACAGATGTATCTCTAAATACAATCATGGTCGATGGTACTGGAATGTGTGGTGCATGTCGACTTACTATTGGTGGAAAGACAAAGTTTGTTTGCATTGACGGTCCTGAATTTGACGGAGCATTAGTTGACTGGGATGAAATGTTTAAACGCATGGGGACATTCAAACGTGCAGAACAAGAAGAACTAGAACATTTTGAAGAGCACCTAAATGCGACAAAACAAAGCAATGAGGATAAAGAAGAGTACCTAATTAGTGTAAACGACCAAATTACAGACGAACCTATAGACGTTTTGACAGACAGAAACTCAGAATGGCGTAAAGCTCTGCGTGCAACGATGAAACCCAAAGAGCGGACTGCCATTAAACGAGTAATAATGCCAGAATTAGATCCTTCTTATCGCTCTACCACAAGATATGAAGAAGTTAATAAGGGTTTGACAAAGGAGATGGCTATGACAGAGGCTAAAAGATGCCTTGACTGTGCCAAACCAACATGTATAGAAGGCTGTCCGGTTAATATCAATATTCCGTCATTCATCAAGAATATTGAACGAGGCCAGTTCTTAGCCGCTGCTAAAGTACTTAAAAACACCTCTGCCCTACCTGCTGTATGTGGACGTGTTTGTCCACAGGAAAAGCAGTGTGAAAGCCAATGTATACATCTTAAGATGAATGAACCTGCTGTTGCAATTGGATACCTTGAACGTTTTGCTGCAGATTATGAACGTGAAAGTGGACAGATCTCATTACCAGAAATAAGTTCTTCCAACGGTATTAAGATTGCTGTTGTCGGCTCTGGTCCTGCTGGACTAAGCTTTGCAGGGGACATGATAAAAAATGGATATGACGTATATGTATTTGAAGCATTACATGAAATAGGTGGAGTGCTTAAATATGGTATACCAGAATTCCGTCTTCCAAACAAGATCGTCGATATAGAAATTGACAACCTACGAAAAATGGGAGTTCATTTCCAAACAGACTGCATTATAGGAAAAACTATCAGTATAGAACAGCTTGAGAGTAATGGTTTTAAAGGCATCTTCGTCTGCTCTGGAGCCGGTTTGCCTAATTTTATGAACATACCTGGTGAAAATCTGATAAATATTATGTCATCTAATGAATACCTGACACGTGTAAACCTAATGGATGCAGCCAACCCAACAACCGACACACCTCTAAATATTGGCAAACATGTACTAGTTGTAGGTGGTGGAAATACTGCGATGGATTCATGTAGAACAGCTAAACGTTTAGGAGCAGACGTTACATTAGTATACAGACGTTCGGAAACAGAAATGCCAGCAAGATTAGAGGAAGTCAAACATGCAAAAGAAGAGGGAATTAATTTTATGTGCCTACATAATCCGATAGAATATATATCGGATGAAAATGGTGCTGTAAAGCAGGCTGTGTTACAAGTTATGACTTTAGGAGAGCCTGATGCGTCAGGAAGAAGAAGTCCTGTACCTATTGAAGGTAAAACAATCACAATAGACGTTGACCAAGTCATAGTAGCTATAGGTGTATCACCAAACCCGTTAGTACCGAAATCTATTAAATATTTAACTCTCGGACGCAAAAATACCATAGTTGTAAATGATGAGATGCAAAGCTCGCGCCCAGAGATTTATGCAGGAGGTGATATTGTCAGAGGTGGAGCTACTGTAATATTGGCAATGGGTGACGGACGACGCGCAGCTCACAACATGGACAAACAACTCATGAAAGAAAATAAATAATGAATGGATTATATACAATCATATTACTCATACTAAGCAATGTGTTTATGACACTTGCTTGGTATGGGCATTTAAAACTTCAAGCATCAGGAATATCAGCAAAATGGCCCATGATAGGAGTTATTCTTTTTTCATGGGGTATTGCATTCTTTGAATATTGCTGTCAAGTTCCAGCAAATCGCATCGGATTCCAAGACAACGGAGGCCCCTTTAATCTTATACAACTTAAAGTTATTCAAGAATGTATAAGTTTAGGTGTATTCGCCGTAATAGCAAATATTCTGTTTCAGGGTCAAACACTGCATTGGAATCATGTACTTGCATTTTTACTAATAATATGTGCAGTATATCTTGTTTTTATGAAATAACAAATATTTCTAATCATAAGAACGATATATCATGCCTATTTTATCTGATAACGAAAAGCTTGAAAGAAAAATCATAAGTCGCTTTCAAAAAGCGATTTATGATTATAATCTTATTTGTGATAATGATAAGATTTTGATCGGAATATCTGGTGGTAAAGATTCCCTTTGCCTAGTAGACTTAATCAGTAGAAGACTAAGAATCAATAAGCCTTCATTTTCTGCCGAAGCACTTCATATAAGAATGGCAAACATAAAATACGAATCAGATATATCCTATCTTAAAAACTTCACAGAAAGTAGAGGTATAAAGTTTAATGTTGTGACTACAGAATTTAATGCCATGACAGATAAAAGAAAATCACCATGTTTTCTATGTTCATGGAATCGCCGCAAGCAGCTGTTCACAATAGCTCAAGAACATGGATGCAATAAAATAGCTTTAGGACATCACATGGATGACTTAATTCATACAACTATGATGAATTTATATTTTCAAGGCAGTTTTTCAACTATGCCTGTACGCCTGAAAATGAGAAAAATGCCAATCACAATAATTCGTCCTTTATGCCTAGAAGAAGAAAAAGATATCAAGCAATATGCAATAAACAACAACTATAAAAAACAGATTAAATTATGTCCATATGAAACTGATTCACATAGAAATGATATCTGTTTGTTGTTTAATGAAGTTGAAAAAATGAATAATGAGGCAAGATATTCCATTTGGAACGCATTAGAAAAGAATGGAAAACTCATTGAAGAATAGCCTAATTTTAGTTAAACGAAAATTTCGCCATTCAAAAAAGACATTTATCCTTTCCACTTTCAAACAAATTACGCTATCTTTGCATATCGAGGTGTACTATATGCCTCGTAAAAGCATTGTACTCATACAAAAAGGGGTTCCGAACAATGTGTTTATAAAAATAAATAATAACCTTAAAAAACTAGTTAAAGTAATGTCAAATAAACGTTTCATATATTTTATACTGATTATTTTGGCAACAAATGTATCATTTAATGTCTTCGCGCAAAAATCAAGAACCACAAAAAAGGCAGCCACAACAAAAATAACATCAGAAGATCAGGCACAGATGTTATACGAAACGATGCTACCTTCAACAGAACAGATAATGATAATTGATAGTATTATTGCTGATAAAAATAATTTTTTGAACAAAATACCATTGACCAAAGAATCTGGGAGCGTGAATTCTTATAACAACTTTTGGAAAGTATCCGACCAAGCGCAATCGTACACATATATGAATGAATTTGGAAATAAAGTATATTTCTCAAAAAAAGATGAAACAGGCCATTTACGACTTTATACAGCTGATAAACTTAACGGAAAGTGGAACGATATAAGACGTATAACAGATTTTGATGATGAATTTACAGATATAAATAACCCATATATGATGTCAGACGGAATAACTTTATATTTCGCCGGTAAAAGCAAAGATAATTTAGGTGGCTATGACATATATGTAACTATGTATGATGCAGATTCTGCCCGTTTCTACAAACCAGAGAATATAGGTCTTCCATACAACTCAACAGGAAATGATTATTATTGCATAATAAACGAATTTGATTCTATTGGATGGCTTGTTACAGACAGAAGACAACCTGAAGGTAAGGTTTGTATATATACATTTGTTCCGTCAACATCACGTACTATATACGATGACGTCAATATGGATGATAACAAATTGAAAGATCTTGCAGATATCAAAAGTATACAAGCGACATGGACAGATGCAAAAAAACTTAAAGATGCTAGAAATAGGCTGTCCAAACTTATTAAGCGGAAAACGGAAAGTGAAAACAAGAATATCTCATTTATCGTAAATGATAATACAGTATATACTAGTCCTACAGACTTTAAATCAGTAGCAAATCAAAAACGTTTTTTGCAATTATGCGAAATGAAACAAAAAATAAAAGATACAGAATTACAACTTGAAACATATAGGAAAAGATATACGACAAATAAGAATAAAGCATTAGGTAAAGAAATTAGAGATATAGAATACCAGCTTGAGAAACTTCACAAATATACCCAAACATTAGAAAAAGAAATAAGAAATACTGAAAACATTGCAATTAATGAACAATAAAATATAGGAGGAAAAATATATGGGAAAACGATATTTTGAAGAGTCTGAATTAATAATTAATCCAGATGGTAGTGTATTTCATCTTCATGTAAGACCCGAGGACCTTGCAGATAAGGTTATTCTTGTTGGAGATCCAGGAAGAGTTGAATTAGTAGCTTCACATTTTGACACAAAAGAATGTAATATTGAAAGTAGGGAATTTCATACAATAACCGGAACATATAATGGCAAACGAATAATGGTCACATCAACAGGTATTGGCTGTGACAACATTGACATTGTAATGAACGAAATCGATGCACTTGCAAATATTGATTTCAATACACGTACAGAAAAAGAAAAAATACGACAGTTAGATATTGTTAGAATAGGTACATGCGGAGGTTTACAACCATACACGCCTGTTGGAACTTTTATTTGTTCAGAAAAATCAATTGGATTTGATGGACTCTTAAACTTCTATGAAGGGCGTAATGCCGTGTGTGATCTTGCAATGGAAAGAGCACTTTTAAATCATCTTGGTTGGACTGGAAATATGTGTGCACCTGCTCCGTATATAATAGATGCAGATTCTGAGCTTGTTGAACGCATAGCTGATAAGGATATGGTTAGAGGTGTAACTATTGCCTGCGGTGGTTTCTTTGGGCCACAAGGTCGTCAATTACGCATTCCATTGACTGATCCAAAACAAAATGAAAAGATAGAAAAGTTTGAATATAATGGCTTAAAAATAACAAACTTTGAAATGGAAAGTTCCGCTCTTGCAGGACTCGCTCGCCTTATGGGACATAAAGCAACAACATGCTGCATGGTTATTGCTAATCGTGTTGCAAAAGAAGCAAATACTGGTTATAAAAATCAAATTGATGATTTAATAAAAATTGTTCTTAATCGCATATGATATATGCATTACATTCAAAAATGAAACAATTATTATTAGTCTGTATGATGCTGTGCTATAGTCAATATTTATTAGCACAATACGACTTTATTCGACCTGTAAAAGATTCAATACCCGGAGGATATAATTTCTGGGTATATACCCCACTCGACTATTATTATACGCTTGAGAATACACCAGTAATAATTTTCTTACACGGCCAAAGTTTATGTGGAAATGACCTTAATAAAGTAAGGCGATATGGACCATTAGATGCAATAGTTAAAGGCAGACAAATTGATGCATTAGTTATTGTTCCACAAAACCCTGGCGGTTCATGGAATCCGTACAAAATAAATCAAGTTTTAGAATGGACAAAAAATAATTATTCAATGGACTCTACACGCGTATATGTAATTGGAATGAGTCTTGGTGGATACGGAACGCTTGATTTTACCGGAACTTATCCAAATAAAGTTGCTGCAGCTATGGCGCTTTGCGGTGGATGTACGCTCAAAGACAAAACTGGTTTAGGAAAGGTACCATTATGGATAATACATGGTACTGCTGACAGAGCAGTATCAATAAAAGAATCAAAAGTCGTTGTCGACGAATTAAAACAAACAAATAATGACAAAAGACTTAAATTTGACTGGCTAAAAGGTGCTTCACACGGGGCATTAGCACGAATATTATATATGAATAAAACATATGAATGGCTCTTCTCACATTCTATTTTAGATAATGGCCGACCAGTTAATAATGACATTGATATTGTAAAGTCTGATTTATCAAAAGCATATCAAGATATGATATCAGGTTCACCAGACCCTGAAGTTGTATATGACAAAACCATTTATTAGAAAATGCCCTTGTCGTCCCTAAAAAAGCCCTTTTTGCGAGATATTGTTCAAACACAGTATCTCGCATATTTTTTGATGCATGCAACAAAGAGCTTTCATGGTTCTTTTGAAGTTATAAGCCGCTGCAACCAGAAGAACGTGATACCATCTCAAAAAGTGTGTCTGATAGTCAGTAAAAAAGGGCCGCCCCTTGCGTG
>UMIS01025449.1_pt1 | contig 19049 bp, 18 predicted proteins | sample 1965801 | NCBI WGS metagenome assembly UMIS01 (sample SAMEA4836128, study PRJEB28245) | human gut metagenome | biome: gut microbiome; material: fecal sample | place: Denmark | collected 2008
ACTTGCGGACATTCATTAAACATTATTCTTATGTCCGCATGAGTATACCAAGCTTCGTTTTCCGGTATTTCTTCTAAACACAGTTTATTTTCTTCACGTTTTTTCTCAATGTCCGATATTCGTAATGCAGAAATCAAAAACGGGCATTGCAATTGGTTTCTCAGTCCGTTGGCCTTTAACTGTTTAATTAAGTTTTCCCATTTGCTATTATAAAGCGTGGTTAATTCTTCTGATAACGTATTCATAATCAATAATATTTTTATTAAGGTTTCACCAAAAGTAAATGTTTATTTCTTGATTTACAAGTGTTGTTAAGATTATTTATTATTCATACTAATTCCTCAGTTTTTTTAAGACGTATCAGGTAATAAAGCCGTTCTAGATTTTAGGCTCGTCCATACTATTCAGCTGCTTTGAAATTATAGACTGGCTTTATCACATTCACAATGTTTACGGTATCTTTGATGTTTCCGATAATCTCATCCTTCGGCTTGTATGCCATTGGCGATTCGTCTTTTGTACCTTCGTTCACGCTCTCGGTATAGATGCCTTGCATTGACTTTGCGTAATCGTCCAAGCTTATGCTGTTGAAGGCTTGCTTGCGGCTCATGATGCGTCCTGCACCGTGCGGAGCCGAGCAGTTCCAGTCGGTATTGCCCCTGCCGATGCATATCAATGACCCGTCACGCATGTTAAGCGGAATGATGCACTTCTGTCCTTCGTAGGCGGCTATTGCACCTTTGCGGATGATGTTGTCCAGGCCGATATAGTTGTGGACGCTCTCGAAGGGCTTTTCTTCACATGTACTAATATCGGCAAAGCCTTTGGCTACAAGCCAGTCTGTGATAAGCTCCGCAATCATTTGGCGATTTATTTCTGCCCAACGCTGACACAGGCGCATGTCATTCAGATAGTCGTCGCGGTAGCGTCCTTCAAGATAAGATAATTCCTGTGGTACGGCAGGCTTCTTAGTTTTGAATGAGCAATGCAACTGGCGTATGGCTTCACGTAACTCCGACTTGCGTCCAGCAGCCTTATATTCGGCTATCATCTGTTCTTTTACTTCCATAAGTTCCGCCCAGCCTAATTGGCACTTTATTGCCAACTTCTGATATATATCGGCTACTTGCTTGCCGAGATTTCGGCTTCCGGTGTGTATAACAAGGTAATATAAACCAGCCTCGTCGCGGTCAACTTCGATAAAATGGTTGCCGCCGCCGAGTGTTCCTATCAACTTGTACAACCGCTTGTTATCTTTCAGATCGCGGTTGCAGCGCAGGGCTTTTACAATTTCCTTTGCCTCGCGGTAGCCGTCCATGTATTTGTCGGGCAGTGGAGCAGATGTGGCGTTGCGGTGGCCATGTCCTGATGGTATGTTATGCAAGATAAACTCGTTAAGTGCGTGCCAGTCGATGTCTTTTATACATACGAACGGCCTCACATATATTCCGCAACCGATGTCAACTCCAACAATATTAGGGATGATCCTATCCCCGAGATTGCCGGTAAAGCCGATTACGCAGCCTGCCCCGGCATGCACATCGGGCATGATGCGAATTTTGCACTTTCTGAAAACATCGATGGACATCAGCTCCTTGATTTGCTCAACGGCGTTGTCTTCAATGTTGTCAGTATAGATTTTTATATTGTAGTTTTCTATGGTTTTCATTTTTTATGAAAGGATACGTATCTTTAATTGTTTTTTCTCGTCTACAATCAACTGATCCCACAGATGTGAACGCTGCAAAGCGGATGCAGGGATATAGTCCTGATATTTTTCAAGGAATTCCATGCTATACAATTTGTCCCGATTATAGCAGTCTATGATTTCGCTCCAATCCCAATACTCGGCAAAATGTTCCAAGAGTGCGGGAGTAGGTTCGATATTGGAGTTTCCCGATAATTTATGCCAGTTCCAATATTCCTTGTATTTCTCCAGATTTTCCGCCGTAAACAAATGCTTATTGTCAGAACCGGAAAGTTCCTCCCAATCAACTTTGTTTTTGAACTTCTCTATCATGGATGTGGTCCAAAGGATGTTTCTATTGCTGGAAATTTCTTTCCACGATATCTTGTCCTTGTATTTTTCCAACATTTGCTCATTCCACGCAAACTCGCTTGATAGTTCTTTCCATGCGGCTTCTTCCAATACTTTTGCCATAAAATCGTTGTTCCAATTCTTTGCTGCCATATTACATGTTTTTTAATGGTTTAACATCAATTCTGCTGCAAAGTAAAGATTGGTAAGTGCCAAATTAAGGCATAACATAAGAAATAATATGAATATATGAAAAAGACAAGGATGTGCCGTGGCTTTTCATAAGTAAACAAGTAACTTTGTTGCATAACATTAAGTCAACAATAGTATGGCAACAAATCTCTTTAGACGGTAGATACCCCGCTGTTATAGACGTTTTATGTTTCGAAAATCAATGAACTTTGGCATGATCATCTGTGGCAATCATGATGCTTGCTTATACGGAGCTAAAATAGACGGGTTGGATAAGAATGTGCATTATTTATGTAATCTGCGTCTTTTGTGTCCCTAAAACGTGCCCTTTTGCATGCTGAAAGGTTATGTTTTGCGGTGTAAAAGGTATGCTTTTATATGTCAGCGTTTTGTCTTATGCAGATTTTAATATAATGGCATTTATAACGTCTGCTGCACATTCTTGTTGTAATGTTTATGTTCTTGTGTTGATGATACGGGCGAATATATTTTTAAAAGGAACTCATCACTCGTCACATTGCAGCTTAACCTGTTGTCGCTCAGCGCGTTATAGCGTGATGAGTTGCCGGCCAAACTCATCACATAACATGGAAACAGCCGATAGTGTGACGAGTTGGAAAGTCAACTCGTCACATCGTAATGCATTGAATGTCAAATTATTACATGCAGATGTGATGAGTGATGAGTTTCTTTAAAAACTTTTTTATGGTTTGTAAGATTGTGTCCTTTCCTGATTTCGGTTGCCCTTAAACAGTCCTTTCCCTGATTAAAGTTGACTCCGGTTAAATTTATAACTGTTATTGGTTGACTCTACTTAAAATAATTTTGTGATTAGTTTATTTTATTGAAAGATATTTATAACATTATCCGTTCTAGTTTCATTTTCCACTCTTCCCATCTCGGCATCTCCTGTTTAAGCAATTCATAAAAAGCCTTTGTATGGTTTTTGTGAATTAAGTGACAGAGTTCATGAGTAATGACATATTCAATACAGACCCTTGGAGCGCAAATCAGCCGTGGGTTTAAGAAAATCCGTCCGGTTTGGGTACAGCTTCCCCATCTTGTTTTCATTTCTTTAAGTACGATTTCCGACGGCTCCACTCCGTAGCGTTTAAAACGTTCTATGAGTGGAGCCGCATACTCATTTAGTTTGATATCAGCCCGTTTCCTGTACCATGTCCACAGCAATGTGCCTGCATCACTTTTGTGGCGACAGCTAATCTCTAAGATGTTTCCCTTGTAATGCACTTCGTTGTGCCCATCTTGCACAACGCGCAGCATGTATTGCCTTCCAAGATACAGATGCGACTCACCGCTGACATATCTTCTTTTCGGGGTATGTATGCCAAACGATCTGAAATAACATTGTTGTCTGTAAATCCATCCGGCACGACGGTGAACGTGCATACGGATTTTTTCTAATGATGTATTCTCGGGAGCTTTCACTTCAATAGAACTGTCTGGGTTAACACTTATACCCAATGTTTTCCGAGGTGCATATATTATGGAATAATCCAGAATTTTCGTTCCGAATGTTATGCTGTCTTTTATTTTATCCATAATTTTGCAACATCCACGCATCCGTCAATAATAATATCCATATCGTCAAAAGGAAACTTGAGATCATATTTACGTTTAACGCTGTCTATCAGATAATCTTCAAGTTCTATCTTCATACGTCCGATTATGTCTGATTTTGTCTGCCAGTCCACTAATGTATTTCCGTCAATAATCAGTGTGCTGTTTATTATTTCGTCAAACTTACGTGTGGTGTCCAAGGCCATGCTGTTTGTGTCCAGACCATTGTCTCCAAATAATCTACGATACGTCTCGGATATGATACCATAATATGCCTTCGCTGCATTGTTATATTGCAACTCCGCCGGAACATCGCTATCTGTATGTGCCAATACGTCATCTTTGTATTTTTGTATACGTTTCAGATATTCGAGTTCACTTATGCGTCCTTGCTCATATTCTTCAATAGTTTCTTTCAGCAATTGTGAAAACTTCTTGTAAAACACAGGGTCGGTATCCATATTCTCTGTTATGTATTTGCTTGTGCGTGAGGCTATCGTATCTGCCTTGGCGGCAGTTCCCACCACCTTTTCAACTTCCTGCTCAAAGGCTTCTGTGTCGAATATGTTGACTAGATCTGTAATCTTTTTTACTGCGCCACTTTCTACATGACGGTTTATCAGCTTCTGAATCTGACTTTCATATTGTTTGTAGTCAATCTTGTCAGAAAAGCGCAACTGAACGGCCGAACGCAGTTTCACAAACATGTTCAGGTCGTCTTTATAACGTTTTATTTCAGCCTCACTTGTTTTTTCATGAAACTCTCTTGTCGAAAGTGCTATTTTCAGGCATGAGGCATAAGCCGTAAGCCGTTCGTAAAACTCCTGTCTGCGGTCTTCCATGCGCAAAGACTGTGCGTATGCTTCTAAATCATGTTTGTTTGCAATGTCCTTGAATATGTCCCACAGGTTTGAATATTTTTGAGGCAGTTTTTCTGTCTCTGTGCTTACCGACGGCATTGTATTTTGGATTTCTTGCCGTTCTTCTTCGTCATAGTCTGAATAAAGCTCTAAAGCTTCATCAAGTTCTTTAAGAATGCCGTAATAGTCGATAATATATCCGAACTCTTTGTCGTCACACACTCTGTTAACTCGTGCTACGGCCTGGAGCAGTGTGTGTCCGTTTAATTTACGGTCAAGATACATCACAACCACTTTAGGCTCATCGAAGCCGGTCAGCAGTTTGTCTACAACAATCATTATCTCAGGTTGTTCCTGATTTTTGAACCGTGAAATGAGGTTGTCCTGATACTTTTTGGGCGTGCCGTGTTCGTCCATCATTTTTTTCCAATATTCTTTCACCTCTTCAGAAGTGTTGCCGTATGGTGTTTCTTCACCCTCACGGGTGTCAGGCGGTGTTATCAGTACTTCAGACGATACCATGCCGATTTCGTCCAGATACTTCTTATATAGCACGGCTATGGCTTTGCGCGGTGTTACGAGCATTGCCTTAAACTTAGTTCCCTGCCAGTTGTCCCTGAAGTGTTCAGATACGTTCCATGCTATTGAGTACACACGTTGTTCTGTTTGGTTGACAAAATCCGTGCGCGAATATTTCTTTTTAAGGTCTACTGTCTGATATTCATTTAGATTTTCACATACCTTTGTGAAGAAATCGTCTATGGCTCCTTCATGTACAGTTTGTGGCACTATACGTCCCTCATAGAGCAACGGCACCACCGCGCCGTCTTCCACAGCCTGACGCACTGTATACACAGGGCGTATTATTCCGCCGAATGTTCTTGCCGTGTTCTTCTCTTTCTTCATCAGTGGTGTACCAGTGAAGGCTATCTTGCAGGCATTTGGCAGCACCTTGTCCATCTTTATTGCCATTTCTTTATACTGGCTGCGGTGAGCTTCGTCTATAAGAATGAAAATATTTGGATCGGTAAGCGGATGTTTCATCCGTTTTACGGCAGTCTCAAATTTATTGATTATTGTTGTTATCACGGCGTCAGTTCCGCTTTCAAGCAGTTTTACTAGTACTGATCCTGTTGTAGCATTTACAACATCGCGTCCACATTTCTTGAAGGTCTTTGTTATTTGGCTGTCAAGGTCGGTACGGTCGGTCACCATAATAATTCTAGGATTTTGTATTAGCTTCTCTTGTGCTATGGCTTGCGCCAGCATCACCATCGTAAGCGATTTGCCGCTTCCTTGTGTATGCCATACCACGCCGCCATGTCGCTTTCCGTTATTAATTGGTTTTATGCGTGCTATGATTTCTTTCACCGTGAAAAATTGCTGATAGCGTGCCAGCTTCTTTATGCCTCCGTCGTAGATGGTGAAGTTGTGTATCAGCTCAAGCAGCCTTTTGGGTCTGCATAGGCCGTAAAGATATTTGTCTTGTTCTGTCGGCAGTATCTCTTCTTGCTCCATTGCGTCGAAATATGCGCGCACGTAGCGGAAACGCTCCCCGAATAGTCGTTCTTTCTTTGCATTTTCCAAAGGCCTGTTCACCAAGTCATGCAACTGTGCCGTGTAGATATCTTCGTCTTCCTGTGAGAGAAACATCTCTTTCCACTTGCTCCAGAACTTTGCCGGAGTTCCTGTCGTTGCGTATGTTCCGTAACTGTTGCCTATGCCTAAAAGCAGTGCGCTGTAGACATAAAGCCCACGTATGCCGTCGTCCTTTTGATTGCGCAGATGTTGCGATATGGCCTGGTCGCACGCTCCCTTTATGTCTGGGCGCTTGCATTCTATCACGACAAGTGGAATTCCGTTTACAAATAGCACAATGTCCGGGCGGTAGGTGTCAGAACTGCCGGTGCGCATCACGGCAAATTCTTCTGTTACATGAAATACGTTTCGTTCTGGGTGTTCCCAGTCAATATACCTCATGGTGTAGCTTTTTTTGTCGCCGTCAATGCTTTGTTCGAATGTTTTGCCCAGCGTCAGCATATTATATACAGCCTCGTTGCCGCTCAGATATCCTTCGCCCATAGGGATGTTGCGCATAGCGAGCACCCCGTTCTCGATGTTTTGTTCAGAAAACAGTTCTTCTTTGTTTCTGTTCACCCTTATAGAGTTGATGCGTCTCAGCTGGTTGCGCAGCACGTCTTCCAGCAGTACGTTCGACATCTTGCCGCCGCGCATAGCCAAAGCTTCGTCGGGAGTAAGGTATTCATAACCAAGCTTCTGCAACATCTGCAAAGCCGGTATCTGGCTTATATGGTCTTCTTTGAATGAAATGCCCTCTTGAAACATAATTGATTATTTTACTGCTTTACGTTGATGCAAATCTAATAAACGTTGAAATTCATAATCAGCTTTTATTTTGTCTAAAATACGTTTGACAACCATATTTATTTCTTTACCTGCGCGGTAATCTGCTGGACATACAAAATTTACCCTATTATCTTTAATTAGTTGTAAAGCGGTGGTTTTTTTTGCACTGTTTGCGTATACCGCTATTGAATGTCCGCCATGTTCTTTGACCATTTTCATACAAGGAATGTCTGTATCGCCATCTCCAAAGTAAATCATGTGGGAAAATGGAACAGGACGTTCTTTTTCAGGTATATATTGATTTATTTTTTTGTTGTCGCTCACTTCTCTTATTCCTTTGTTTATTTTAAAAAGGAATTGCGTTTTGGCTGTATAGTCTATTGCTACAGCTGGCCAATAAGCAATGCCGTCAACGTTGTAAAGAAATGAACAGGCATAGATGTTTTCAAATTCTTTTGCGATAGGCGTACCTTCTATCATTTCTTTTAAACCTGAGGAATTAATATAATGTTTAACATCCAGCCCTATAGATTTTCCGTAATCATTTATTAATGAAAACCATTCCTTTACACCTTCAAATAATTCAACATTTGCTCCAAAATGTTTGAATGATTCTCGTTTTAAAGATATACCATTTGTTTTTGCCGCTTCTATCATCAAAAACATATAAGTAAGGATACCATTGGCATCGTTTTCTTCAGACAGTTTTTTATTTTTCTCCCAAAAAGCGGCTTTATCTTTTCCGATAGCTTGTATAAAACCGAATTCCTGCATATTTCCAGGAGAAAGTGTACCGTCAAAGTCGTATATAAGTGCTACTATTGGTCTTTTCTTTGCCATAATGTTTGATTTAAATTTATTTTAATTCTTTCCATTGAATTTCAAAACTTCTTGCTTCACCCTTTAATAAAGGATATAAAGATAAATCTTTTTCCTTTTGTGGAAATAATTTACCTGTTTTAACTTCTAAAACTGCAAAAATAGGTTCATCGCCTCCTACTTTAGATCGCATTTCATGTTCCAATAAAGTTAGAATTAAATCAGCATGTTTTTTGTTCATTGACTCTTTTGCAGACATATATAACTTTATGATATATATTTTCTTATTTATTTCTAAAATCAGTTCTGGATTCAAGGCTATACTAATATCTCCTATAACCCATGTTTTTCTTATTGGAGTAAGATTTTTAATTTTTTTCTTTCCAAGAAATTTTTTATACCCATTGATTAACGTTTCATAATTTGGCTTCTTTTCATTACATATATAATTGATGAGTCCATCTAAAAAATCAATATTTTTCCCCCTCTTATGGAATTCTATAATTCGATTTCTTAAGGCATACCAATAATCAGTAGTATAAGGATTGTCTTCAGTTTCCCTCCTTTTCTTGGCTGCTTTTACAACTGTTGCTTTAGCTGTTCCTGACTTATTAACAAAATTAATAAATTCAGTTAGTGTAATTTTAATATTTCCCATAATTATTTAATTACTCGTCTTTTAGTTATTTTAATGATATTTGTATCAAGCCTTTCTTTTGTTGTTACAACACTTCAAGTTTATGATAAAATAAATTTATTTTTTCACAAGTTAAGAGAAATCCTGCTATAGTATGTTGTTCCTCAATAGTAGTAAGAATGAATTTTATAGTAAAAGTTGTAATAATGCAATTCATCATATCTATTCGTATTTGTGTATAGTGAGCATACTGTTTTTGATGTTCTCTTCGGAAAATAATATTTCTTTATTACTATTTACCCTTATAGAGTTAATGCGCCTCAGCTGGTTGCGCAGCACGTTCGAAAATTTGCAGCTGCGCATAGCTTTATTGGAGGTAAAATATTTAAAACCAAGATTCTGTAACATCTGAAAAGCTGATATCTGGTATATATGGTCTTCTTTGAATGAGAGATTCATTATATATATTAATTTAGTCTCTATATGGTACTTTTGATTGTTTAATTTCCACATCGTTAAATCCCATGTGGTCAAGATACATCCTCAATGATTGGATTGCTCGATTCATGTCGTTGTTAGGTCCAATCCAAATCTCTTTTAAGGCCGATTTAGGAAGATATTGCTCAACGTATGGTACAATCAAATTATTTTTAAGTCTGTATTTTATAATTTCATTTGCAGGGAAGAACCAACGGACCTCTTGCTCATACTCATAAGCTGGATTTTTACCAAGAACCCAAAGTAAAATATAGACGCTTAACATATTTGCCGAACAATCAAAAATTTTTGATAATATATTTTCGCCTTTAGAATTCTTCCACCAATCTTTTGGCAAGTCTTTCCATTTTAAAATTTCACTTTTTAGTTTCTTTTTTAAGAAATCATTTGCATATATACATTTTGATAAACCAATAGTCGTTTTGAGGATTGTAGTATCAAATCCGAGGGCTAAGCCATATCCATTTTTTCCATACATTCTCCACATTGGCAAACAATCAATGGCCGATGAAAATGATATTATGTGTATTTTATCTTTTGCTTGTTCTCTTATTGTTTGTTCTGATTCATCGAGAGGTATATCTAAAACTTCATGAGCCAATTCAATTCCAGTATTCAAATCTTCTGGATCGTTCATATAGCAACAATTGGTAGCCCATAAGCAAATCTCTTTACCTGGTAGAGGGTTATTCTTCACAATGATACCTCCAAATAAAGCATCGATGCTTGTGTAGTGGTATAATATTGTAGCATCAGACTCAATATATCCTAATATTGGATTTACTGTTTTTAAACTATAATCTTTTGTAGTATCAATTTTCATATTTTACTCGTTTTTTACCTGTGAGGAGTTGTTGCATAAGACCGTGTTTCTGTTGGCGGAGTATATCAAGCTTTTGTTGGGCCAATTCTATTTCACGGTCAGCGGTGTTTAGTACTTTATAAATAGTGATTTGCTCTTTTATTACGGGTATGTTTATTCTTAATTTCATAACTTCCTTTTTTGAAAGATTGAAACGGGTTGAACCTTGTGCTAATATGTTCATGTAATGCCTGAAGTGTTCTGTCCTAAATAAATATGCAGCGAAAAATGGACTTAATGTTGAGAAATCTTTTAATCTGTATCCAAAACAAAAGCTATTTAGATATGTATTATCTAAATGTTCTAAGAGAACAGAAGCCATTCCTACTTCATCTGGAGTTTCGGAAGATACGGTAAAAAAAATATCTCCATATTTAACCATGTTTTGCTGATCTTCAGGATTGATTTTAACACATTGCAAGTTATTCACATCTATTTTTTCATTTGAAAAAACGTTGATGTATGGGATGAATTTTGCGTTTCCTTGTTCAAAATCATCTTTATTTTTTCCTGAAAGTCCATTATAAGTGTTTCCCATTTCTCCCAATTTTATTTTTTTCCAAGGAATATTAAATCCTGGCAAACGTTTCTTTCCAGTGAGCAGTTGTTGCATTAGTCCTTTTTTTCGCAATTCAAGTTTTTCTATGAGTTGCGATTGCTTTTCAATGGCTTTATCCCACGTGCTTAAAACTTCTGCTATCTTTTGTTGCTCGGGGAGTGGAGGTACAGGAATCTTTATTTTTTTCAAATCTCTTGTACTAATGCTAGCTTGATTTACAGCAGGTTTAGCTATAACTTGGGCCATATGTCTCATATATGTAGTTAACAACATATAGTATAAATATTGTTTGTTAAGACATTGGTTAGCTCTAAGTAAAAGTAGATTCATTCCATGATAAATTTCTTTTTTACCATTATAATAAGCAACTTTCCCAATTTGCGAAAGACTATTTATATGACTATATAAAATATCTCCTTTTTGCATCCTGAAATCTTCATATCCAACACTATTTTGGATGTGTCCAACTTTTGCATAATTTATTTCTCCTGTTGAAATGGTTTCAATACGAGTAACAGGAATTCCGTTAGATATGGAAACATTATATGTAAGCCCATTTGTACATCTTGAAAGAAGATCGCCTAAACATCTAATATTCCATTCTTGCGGAACAACTCCTAATATTGTATCTTTATAGCCTTCTGGAGTAACACTGTTTGCCATATTTTTTAATTTTCAGGGTTATAATCTTTTATTGCTTTTTCTATAATACTAATTATGGTCTGCTTATGCCAATCCAATGCGAGGTTTATATCGTTGGTATCGGGATATGTTCCATAAGCATATTTTTTAGTGTGAAACATATAGCCTTGTGCAAAAAACTGGATAATGGCACTTAGGCAAGTAGATACATTTTGCATCGCATAATCAGCCTTAGGTTTGCTAAGTGAGATAGAGAAACTGATTGATTTTGCTTGAGTCCACATTGTCTTGTCCTCATATGTTAAGGATTCAGAATCTAATGTTTGATTTTGATGGTTGTAATCAATATTTGATTGTTTTAATCCTATGGAATAACGGCATGCAATATCCTCAAAGAAATTGAAAGATGGTTGTATTTTTTCTTTCATCTTATGTGAATATGGAATCAGCAATTTATTATACAAATCAATTTTATTTTCTATAGAATCAAAGTGTTGTCGATTATTTTCTTTTTTTTCAGCAATCTGTTGTAACAACTTGATTTGTTTCTTAAAATCATCTTCCTCTTCAATGCTCTCTCCCCGTGCTGCTTTTATACTTATGAGCAGCGCACGTTCCAGACATTTTGACATGTATGTAATAAACGGTTCAAGCTGTTCAGCTTCGGCATGGGCACCGACTGATGGAGTAGGGCCTACGACAACATCGCATCTGTTTAGCGCCGTAAGATAATTTGATTTGTCCTTGCTCTTGACAACGAGCATGGGATAGCCATGACGTGTTAGAATGTAGTTTACAAGCAGACGGGAGATGCGTCCGTTGCCGTCTTCAAACGGATGGATGCGTATGTAGCGGTAGTGGAACACCGACGCAAGTTCTATAGGAGACATATTGCCTTGTTGCTCCGCTTCATTATACCAACTGACGAGGTCGTTCATCAGAGCCGGAGTCTCTTCGGGTGACGCATATTCAAAACGCTCACCTGTCTGTGTGATAACCGAATTGGGGCGTGTCTTATAAATGCCGGCGTGGATTATGTAAGATGTGGGTGTACCATCATGCTGTTGGCTGTACACCGTGTAATCCTCGCGCAGCAGCGTATGATGAAGCTGGCGTATGAACGTTTCGGTCAGCGGTTTGTTCTTGTCGCCGGCTTCTTCCTGTATCATCTTGAGACAGACATTGTGCGCCTTCATCTCTTCAAGATCTTTCATGTTGGCTTCGTCCACCACCTTGCCGAAAAATAACAGAAGCTCGGTCTGACCATATGTCAGCGTGTTGCCTTCTATGTGGTTAGAGTTGTAGTTGAACTCCAACATGAATTTCCGGTCCAGCCTGTTTCTGTCCTCCGGTTTCAGCGGCTGCAAAGCCGTCCATTTTTTATATAATTGTTCAAGATATGTCATAATTATAGTTGCAAATTTTGTTTGTAAATATTATGGGCTTTATTGTCATCATCCCATGTATATTCAACGTTTATGATATCGGGCGTTGATTCTGATATCATAAATGGTATCTCAAAATGTTCACCAGGATTTAGCAATTCAAAAGGAATACTTGCCATTCCGGTCAGGCTGATTCCTCTGAAGTTCCGAATGTCGGTTATACAAATATTATGTGCAGAAGCTAAACCTTCATTAGAAATTACAAGTTTTCGCATTTGTCTGTTTTCTCTTATTATAGTGCCAGATATTTTTGCACATTTCTTCTTTAAATTTTCTTCATCAATTTTTAGTATCTGGTATTGATTCAATATTAAGTTCTGCTTTTTTATTTTCCTGTCATATATGACAAAGGTAAAAGCAGATAATAATAATGCACATATTGAAATAATCAAACTTGCTAATTCCATAATCAATAAAAATATTTAATATCCAAGCTCCTTTAAATATCCTTTCATCTTAGCCTGTACCTCAGCCAACTCCGCTTCGAGTGCGTCAATTTCTTTCTGCACGGCAGGGATATCTACTTCGGATTCTTCTTCAAATGTGTCGACATATCGCGGTATGTTGAGGTTGTAGTCGTTCTCTTGTATGTCGGTAGGTGTTGCCACGAAAGCGTATTTGTTTTCAACAACTCCCGGCTTGAATTGTCCTGAAACAAATTGGTGATATACAGACACAATGTGATCAATATCTTCAGGGCGCAGTTTGTTCTGGTTTTTCCCATCCTCATATTCACGACTGGCGTCGATAAACAGCACATTGTCAGTATGTTTGCCTTTGTTGAAAATAGCAATGGCAGCAGGAATGCCTGTTCCGAAAAACAGATTGGCAGGAAGACCAATAACTGCTTCAAGCAGATCTTCGTCTATAACGTGTTTGCGTATTTTTCCCTCACTCGCACCGCGGAATAACACACCGTGAGGAATGACGACACCAACTTTGCCACTGCCTTCTTGAGCGACCTCTATCATGTGTGAGATGAAAGCCCAGTCTCCTTTGCTCTTTGGAGGTATGCCTCGCCAAAAACGGTTATATGGGTCACTTGCTGCTTCGTCAGCTCCCCATTTGTCCAAAGAGAATGGGGGATTGGCTACTACTGTGTCGAACTTCATCAGTTGGTCGTTCTCTTTCAATTTAGGATTGCGTAATGTGTCGCCCCATCTTATTACAGCATTGTCGAAGCCGTGCAAGAACATGTTCATCATGGCCAAGGCCCAAGTGCTTCCGTTCACCTCTTGTCCGTAAAGAGAGAAGTTGCTGTTTCCTACTTCCTTTCCGGCCTTAATGAGCAATGATCCTGAACCGCAAGTTGGGTCACAGATGCGTGCGCCCGGTTTGCTCTTTGTCAACTTTGCCAATAATGTTGAAACTTCAGCAGGTGTGAAAAATTCTCCAGCTTTTTTCCCTGCTTCGCTGGCAAAGTTTGAAATCAAATACATATATGCGTCGCCAATAATGTCGTTATTCTCAAGATGCGTTTCGTCGAGATTTAATTCGTTAAAATCAATCAACAGATTTTTCAGACGTGCGTTCTTTTCCTTAGGTTCACCGAGGTTTGCACTGTTGAAGCTGATGTTCCTGAAAATGCTGCTTCCGTCTTCACTGCTCATTTTCTCATGGTTAGCATCTTCAAGATCAACCAGGGCTACGTCGATAAGCTCACCTATATTATCGTCAGATCGATGTTGGTATAGGTAATCGAACGAACTTTGTTCTGGTACGACGAAACGTTCATGGCGCATGGCACGTGAAGCTCTTTCGTGGTCACCTTCATATTTGTCGATATATTCGGCATATTTGCTTTTATAGACATCACTGACATACTTTAAAAATAGCATTGTCAGAATGTAATCTTTATATTGGTTAGGGTCAATGAGTCCACGAAATGTATCGCACGCTTTCCATACCACCCTGTTAATTTGTACTTGATCAATCTTAATCGCTTCCATATATTTCAAATTGTTTTATTCATTAATAATTGCTTAATTATAAGCTCTTTTCGTTTTATTATTGTTTCCTGCAGATGTTTTTCCCTTTGTGACAGTTCGTCAATTTTCACTATTAATGTTTGTGTATGAAGTTCAGGGATGTTAATCTCCAATTCATCTACATTTTGTTTGCGGATTAGAGGCGTAGCGCTTCCGGTTTGAAATGTCTTAAAATAATTCTTTGTTGCAGGTTGCCGTAAAAACCAGCAAAGATACTCCGGTAAAACTTTATCAGATTTTACGCGTATTACGAAAAACGACGTTGATGCAACGGCATCTTCTTCCTGGTTATATGTTAAACAGAGATAATTAGTTCCCTTACAGGCAAAAAGTATGTCATTATTCTGCAGTAAATTCTTTTGTGCTTTTGGAGTCAGGAAAACTCGTGATGCGTATTTGGTAACAATTGAATCGCTACAGTCTTTTGTCTGCAAATATATAATGTCGCCGTTCGGATCGGTTCTTTCGTATATTCCGGAAAAGATATTGGCTATATCTTTGAGCTTTAGTTTCTTTTGAGCTTCCATCGGTATTCGTTTTTTTGCAAATATATGGTTTTTTTTTCAAACAACCAAGAAAGTAGATGTTTTTTTGATAGTATGGAGTTTACTAAATGTAAGTATGTCTGTTTTATACCTTAATATAATAATATTATATTTGGAAATAGGTAAAAGTGTTTTATGTTGGATATCTTGTTTCTGGGGGTATTTGTGAAAAATGTGTGGGTAGTAGAAATGTGTCTGGATAATTTGGTTCGTGTGTCGGGGAATATACAACAAAAAACAGGAAAGCAAAATGCTTTCCTGTCTTCGGTGGGCCATCCAGGGCTTGAACCTGGGACCTCCAGATTATGAGTCTGTTGCTCTAACCAACTGAGCTAAAAGCCCTCTTAAACCTTGCGGTGTTAAGTTTTCGTGTGCAAAGGTATAGCTATTTATTTAAATAACCAAATATTTTTTGTAAAATATGCTTTAAATGACGAAGAAAAGTTGTTTTGCGGTAAAATATTCGTTAAAAAAACATGATTGTGGGCGTCTCGTTGATACAATTCAGCGAATTATGTTAACTTTGCAGAATGTAAAATTAACGGACTCATAATGAGGCTTACGGGTCTTGGCGGGTCTGTGATGTTCAAGTCGGATTATAATATCAATTCATTATTTATACGTCTTAAATGAGTAACGAATTTAACCCATTATTCACCAATCAGCCCGGGCTGACGGATAATGAAGTGGAAAAGAGCCGTTCGGCGCATGGCGAGAATGTGCTTACACCCCCGGAGAGGACACCCTTGTGGAAACTTTATCTTGAAAAATACAAGGATCCGATAATCAAAATCTTACTTTTTGCAGCTGTTATCTCGCTCGGTCTTGCCGTAATCGAGAACAACTACATTGAGTCTATCGGCATTATCCTTGCCATAATCCTTGCCACCACCATCGGCTTTTACTTCGAGATGGACGCGGCCAAGAAGTTTAATGTGCTTACGGCTCTCGGCGAGGAGTCGCCCGTAAAGGTGCGCCGCAACGGCAAGGTGGTGCAGGTGGCACGCAAGGACATTGTCGTGGGCGACATTGTTATAATAGAAGTCGGCGACGAGATACCTGCCGACGGAACGCTTATCGAGTCGACCGACCTGCAGATTGATGAGTCGTCGCTCACCGGCGAGCCTATAATAACAAAGCATGCCGACCCCGACAAGAACGACAAGGAGGCCACTTATCCCTCGTCGAAGGTGCTGCGCAGCACTATGGTGATGAACGGCCGCGGCGTGTATCAGGTTACTGAGGTTGGCGATGCTACGGAAATAGGCAAGGTGGCACGCTCAAGTACGGAGATGACTTCGGTTAAGACTCCGCTGAACATGCAGCTCGACAAGCTTGCCAAGATGATAAGCAAGTTTGGTGTGGGCATATCAGTGGCAGCATTTGTGATATTCCTCGGCCGCGACATACTGACCGATCCGCACAACCTGTGGCATTCGGACAACTATCTCGGCATGGTGAAGGTGGTGCTCGAATACTTCATGATGGCCGTTACGCTCATCGTGATGTCTGTGCCCGAGGGCATGCCTATGGCCGTTACGCTCAGCTTGGCTCTCAACATGCGCCGCATGCTCAAGAACAACAACCTTGTGCGCAAGCTCCATGCCTGCGAGACAATGGGTGCCGTTACGGTGATATGCACCGACAAGACGGGTACGCTGACGCAAAACAAGATGCAGGTGGCCGACATGGCAATGTATGCCGACGACGCTGCTCTGTTTAACGAAGCCATAGCATACAACACAACCGCACATCTCGACGAAGAAGGAGGCAAGGGCATTGGTAACCCTACAGAAGTGGCCCTGCTGCTGTGGCTCGAGAAGAACAAGACTGACTATAAGGCATTGCGTCAGGCAGACAACATAGAGCATCAGCTACCGTTCTCTACCGAACGCAAGTATATGGCAACCATAGTTAAGCGCGGCTCTGAGCGAGTGCTCTTCGTGAAGGGTGCGCCCGAGATTGTTGCCAAGTTCTGCGACATAGACGACGCGCGCCGCAACGAGATACGCGAGCGCCTTACGGGATATCAGAACCAGGCCATGCGTACACTGGCGTTTGCATATAAGGTGCTCTGCAACGGCGATGACATCGACACTGCCAAGCTGACGCCCGACGCTCACCTTACGTTCCAGGCCGTGGCAGCCATAAGCGACCCGATACGTCCCGACGTGCCCGCAGCCGTGAAGGAATGTATCGACGCAGGTATAACCGTTAAGATAGTAACCGGCGACACATCAGCTACAGCTATCGAGATAGCCCGCCAGATAGGCATCTGGGATGCCGATACGCCAGCCGAGGCTCAGATAACAGGTCCCGACTTTGCCGCTTTGAGCGACGATGAGGCTTTCAACCGTGTGATGAAGCTGAAAGTGATGAGCCGTGCAAGGCCGACCGACAAGCAGCGCCTTGTGAACCTGCTACAGAAACACGACGCCGTGGTGGCCGTTACAGGCGACGGAACCAACGATGCCCCTGCGCTCAACCACGCCCATGTGGGCCTGTCGCTCGGTTCGGGAACGTCGGTTGCCAAGGAGGCCAGCGACATGACGCTGATAGACGACTCGTTCCGCAGCATTGTCAACGCCGTTATGTGGGGCCGCTCGCTCTACCGCAACATACAGCGCTTCCTGTTCTTCCAGCTCGTAGTAAACGTTACGGCTCTGCTGCTCGTGCTTTGCGGCTCAGTGATAGGAACAGAGATGCCGCTCACCGTTACACAGATATTGTGGGTGAACATCATAATGGATACCTTTGCCGCACTGGCTCTGGCATCTCTGCCGCCGTCGGAGGAGGTGATGAAGGAGAAACCGCGCAAGCGCACCGACTTTATCATCACACGTGGCATGGCCAAGGGCATCGTGTTCTGCGGCCTGGCATTCTTTGCCGTGCTGTTCGCATTGCTCCTGCACAGTCTGTCGAGCGGTGCCGACCTTCATATACATGAACTCTCGATATTCTTCACCACGTTCGTCATGCTGCAGTTCTGGAATCTGTTCAACGCCAAGTCGTTCGGCTCTAACCATTCGGCGTTCCACGACTTCAAGCACGACAACGGTCTGCTGCTCGTCCTGCTGTTCATCCTTGCGGGCCAGTGGCTTATCGTAACCTTCGGCGGCAAGATGTTCCGCACGGAACCGCTGTCGGCCATGGAATGGATAACCATAATCGGCGCAACATCCATAGTAATGTGGGTAGGTGAGATATGGCGCGGAATAAAGAGGCTGAGATGCAAGAAATAAAGAACATAATATTCGACTTCGGCGGCGTGCTTGTCAATCTTGACAAGCATCGCTGCATCGAGGCTTTCGACAAGATTGGAGCACACGAGATAGTAAGGTACGTTGACGAGTGCCGTCAGGAAGACCTGTTTCACGACCTTGAGGTGGGCAACACCGGCGTTGAGGAGTTCTGCAACGAGGTGAGACGCATCTGCACCGGCTGCAATGCTGACGATGCAGACATCTGCGAGGCATGGAACGCACTGCTGACAGGTATACCCCGCCAGCGGCTCGAGAAACTGACAAGTCTCAAGGGGCGCTACCGCATGGTGCTGCTGAGCAACACCAACCCCATACACTGGCAGAAGGCCCTGGACGGCATGTTCAGGAATGACGGCATGGATGTTGACGACTATTTTGAGAAAACATATCTGTCGTACCGCATGCACATGCTGAAGCCCGACCCGCAGATATTCGGCAAGGTGCTCATGGACTCGGGCATGGCGGCCTACGAGACACTGTTTATCGACGACTCGCCCGTAAACTGTGCTGCTGCCAGCCAGATGGGCATGATGAGCCTTAACCTTACGGGCGACGAATGGCTCGACCGTGTGTGAAATAATAACCGTAAAGTAGCTTATGAGAACTATATTTACAGATACCGACAGCGCTGAGATGGCGCCCTGCGTGGCCACCATCGGATTCTTCGACGGCGTTCATCGCGGGCACCGGTATCTCATAAAGTCTGTAACCGACTGCGCGGCGGCCAGTCCTGAACTGCAGTCGACGGTGATAACC